>Ga0070741_10001362_pt1 | contig 75375 bp, 76 predicted proteins | sample Coa_R1_4_FD_66440 | JGI IMG/M metagenome (GOLD analysis project Ga0070741, IMG submission 66440) | Surface soil microbial communities from Centralia Pennsylvania, which are recovering from an underground coalmine fire - Coalmine... | ecosystem: Environmental > Terrestrial > Soil > Unclassified ...
GCCCGGGCGATGCGCGGCTCGAGCGCGGAGCGCGTGCGCGAAGTGCTGCGCGCGCACGTGCACGCGATGCTCGACGAGCTCGAGGGCGCCACCGCGCACCTCGAGGTCGAGCTGCTGCCCGAGGCGCTGCGCCGCTCGGTGATCCAGAAGCGCGACCGCTACGAGCGCGCGGTGCGCGAGCTGGTGCGCGAAGGCGTCGCCGGCGGGGAATTCGCGCCGTGCGATGCGGCGCTCGTCACCCGGGCGATGCTCGGCGCGGTGAACTGGACGGCGCGCTGGTATCGGCCGGACGGCCGCCAGTCGGTGGCGCAGATCGCGCGCGGCCTGGCCGACTACCTCGTCAGGGGGCTCGAATGAAATCGGTTCACTTGCGTCTCACCGTGAACGGCGAGGAGCGCGAGCTGCTCTTCCACGGGTACAAGACGCTCCTCGAGGTCTTGCGCGAGGAACTCGGCCTCACCGGCACGAAGCACGGCTGCGAGCTCGGCGAATGCGGCGCATGCACCGTCCTCCTCGACGGCGCGCCGGTACTCTCCTGCCTGGTCCTGGGCCTGGAGTGCGAAGGCCGCTCGGTGCAGACCATCGAAGGCCTCGCCCGCGGGCCGGAGCTGCACCCGCTGCAGGCCGCCTTCACGGATTTCGGCGGCTCGCAGTGCGGCTACTGCACGCCGGGCGTGATCATGGCGGCGAAGGCGCTGCTCGAGCGCAACCCGCAGCCGACGGCGCAGGAGATCAAGGAAGCCACCGCCGGCAACCTGTGCCGCTGCACCGGCTACAACCAGATCGTCGAGGCGATCGAAGACGCCGCAGCGAAGCTTCGCGCGGAGGCGAAATGAAGAAGAAGCTCGACGTCGTCGGGAAAGCGCGCCGCCGCGTCGACGGCCGCGCCAAGGTGACCGGCGCGCTGCGCTTCGCCGACGACCTGTCGATGCCGCGCATGCTGCACGCGAAGCTGCTGCGCTCGCCGCACCCGCACGCGGTCGTCGAGCAGGTGAAGACCGAAAAGGCGGCAAAGCACCCGGGCGTGCACCTCGTGCTCACGGGAAAGGACTTTCCCATCCCGTTCGGCATCATGCCGGTGTCGGTGGACGAATATCCGCTCGCGCGCGAGCGCGTGCGCTACGTCGGCGATCCGGTCGCCGCGGTGATCGCCAGGGACGAGCAGACGGCCCTCGCGGCGGCGGAGCTGATCGAGGTGTCCTACCGCGTCCTGCCTCCCGTGGGCAGTCCGCAGGAAGGGCTGCAAAGGCCCGAACCGCGCATCCACGACTACGGCGAGCAGGGCAACATCCATCGCAACCAGGCCTACGAATTCGGCGATGTCGCCGAGGCGCTGGGGAACTCGGACCTGGTGTTCGAGGATCTCTATTTCTACGAGGGCAACACGCACCTGCCGATGGAGCAGCAGGCGTCGCTCGCGTTCCTCGACCAGGACGGCAAGCTGCAGATCTCCTCGAGCACGCAGAACCCGCATTACCTGCACCGGCAGCTCGCGCGCGTCCTGCAGGTTCCCGAGGCGCGCATCCGCGTTCTCGCCACGCCGAACGGCGGCGCCTTCGGCGGCAAGTGCGATCCGGGCGGGCACGAGTTCGTCGTCGGCAAGGCGGCGCTGCTGCTCGGCCGGCCGGTGAAGATCGGCCTGACGCGCGAGGAAGTGTTCTACGTGCACCGCGGCCGCCATCCGGTCCTCATGAAGATGCGCACCGGCGTGACGAAGGACGGGATGCTCACCGGCATGCACCTGCAGACGCTGCTCGACGGCGGCGGCTACGGCTCGCACGGCCCGGCGAGCACGTTCTACACCGGCGTGCTGACGCCGGTCACGTACCACTATCCGCGCTTCAAGTTCGAGGCCTGCCGCGTCTTCACCAACAAGCCCGCGTGCGGGCCGAAGCGCGGGCACGGCACGCCGCAGCCGCGCTTCGGGCAGGAGGTGCAGCTCGACCGCATCGCCGAGCAGCTCGGCATCGATCCGGCGGAGCTGCGCCTGAAGAATCTGATGAAGGCGAACTCGCTGACGGCGAGCTGGCTGCGCGTCGGCTCGATCGGCCTCGAGGAATGCATCCGCAAGGTCACCGGCATGTCGGGCTGGAAGGAGCGCCGCGGCAAGCTGGGCCGCGGGCGCGGGCTCGGCCTCGCGTGCAGCACCTACATGTGCGGCGCGGGGGTCGCCATCTACTGGAACAAGATGCCGCACTCCGGGGTGCAGGTCCTGCTCGACCGCTCGGGAAGCGTGATCGTCTACTGCGGCGCCACCGAGATCGGGCAGGGCTCGGACGACGTGCTGGCCGCGGTGGTGGCGGAGACGCTCGGCGTGGGTACGGACGTGGTGCGCGTGGTGAGCGGCGACACCGGCATCACGCCGGTCGATCTCGGTTCCTATTCGAGCCGCGTCACCATCATGGCCGGCAACGCCGCGGTGCAGGCGGCCGAGCGCCTGCGCGCGAGCCTCGCCGGCGCGGTCTCGGAGACGCTCGGCACGCTGCCCGACCGCGTCGTCTTCTCGCAGGGCAAGGTCTACGCGGCGGAAGACCCCTCGCGCGCCATGTCGTTCGTCGAAGCGGTGGCAATCGCGGAAGCCGCGCTCGGGACGCTCTCGGCGGTCGGCTCGTATTCGCCGCCCAAGCCGCCCGGCAAGTACAAGGGCTCGGGCGTGGGCCCTTCGCCGGCCTACAGCTTCACCGCCTGCGTCGTCGAGACGCAGGTGGACGAGCGGACCGGCTGGATCCACGTGCCGCGCATCTGGATCGCGCACGACATCGGGCGCGCCCTCAACCCGACGCTCGCGCGCGGGCAAGTCGTCGGCGGCGTGTACATGGGCCTCGGCGAAGCGCTGATGGAAGAGCAGGCGTTCCGCCGCCTGCCGGAGAGGCTCTCCGGCGCGCTGGTGCACCGCGGGCCCTCGATGCTCGACTACAAGAGCCTGACGTCGCTCGACATGCCGGAGGTCGAAGTCGCGCTGATCGAGGATCCCGATCCGAACTGCCCGTACGGCGCGAAGGAAGTGGGGCAGGGGCCGCTGCTGCCGGTCATGCCGGCGCTCGCGAATGCGATCTACGACGCGGTGGGCGTGCGCATCGACGAGATTCCCATTACCCCGGACAAGGTGCTGCGCGCCCTGGATTCGAAGGAGAAGCGCGTCGGCCCGCAAACCTTCCCGGCGGTTCCGTACCCGCAGCCGGTTTTCGTGCTGCCGCCCTGGGAGGGCGGCGACGGCAAGGAGGTCAAGCGCGATGCTGCGCCTGCCGTGGTTTGACTACCGCGCTCCGCGCAGCGTCGCGGAAGCAGCGAAGATCCTGGCCGGCGAGGGGCCGCGCGCGATGCTCATCGCCGGCGGCACGGACCTGCTGCCCAACATGAAGCGCCGCCACCAGTCGCCGCAGGTGCTGGTTTCGCTCCGGCAGATCGAGGAACTGAGGAAGCTGAACGGCGTGTTCGGGTCCGGTCTTACGTTGAATCAGATCAGCGACTCTCCAAACACGCCGACTGCGCTGCGCCAGGCGGCCGTTCAGGTGGCGACGCCGCACCTGCGCAACATGGGCACGCTCGGCGGCAACCTGTGCCTCGACACGCGCTGCACCTACTACAACCAGACGTACGAGTGGCGCAAGGCGATCGACTTCTGCCTGAAGAAGGACGGCGAAACCTGCTGGGTCGCCACTGCGAGCAAGCGCTGCGTGGCCGTATCGTCGACGGATACTGCGCCCGCGCTCATCGCGCTGGACGCGGCCGTTACGCTGGTCTCGACGAGCGGCGAGAGGGAAGTGAAAGTCGAGGATCTCTACAAGAACGACGGCATCGACTATCTGTCGCGCCGCCCGGACGAGATCCTCACGGAGGTGCGCGTCCCGGCGGGCTGGAAGAGCACCTACTGGAAGCTGCGCCGGCGCGGCTCGTTCGATTTCCCGATCCTCGGGGTCGCCGCGGCCTTGAGATTTTCGGGAGAAATCGTCGAAGAGGCGCGCATTGCGCTGGGCGCCGCGGCCTCGCGCCCGTTCCTGGTCGAGAAAGCGGGCGAGTTCCTGAAGGGCAAGAGGCTCGGCGACGAGGTCATCGCGCAAGCGGCCGAGCTGGTCGCGAACCGCGCCAAGCCGATGGACAACACCGACATGGACCTCTACTGGCGCAAGGCCGTCGCGGACGACCTCGCCGGCTACGCGCTGCGCGAGCTGCGCGGCGACGACCTGCGCGAGACGCGCCTTCGCATCGCGCGGCAGGCGCTCTAGAATCCCTCCTCGTTCTTTAGAGGAGGGGCGAATGAAGAAATCATTGTGGGGCGCGGCAGCGCTCGCCGCCGCGGCGTGCGCTTCGCTGCCCGGAAGCGAGTGGCAGACGCTCATCGACGGCGACAGGGGGATCGAGAACTTCAACCGCGTCGGCGACGCGAACTGGCGCGTCGAGGGCGGCGCGATCGTCGCCGACCGCGGCAAGAGCGGGTTCCTGGTGTCGAAATCGACGTACCGCGATTTCGAGATCCGCACCGAGTTCTATGCCGAGCCCAACACGAACACCGGCATCTTCATCCGCTGCTCCAGCGCCACCGAGATCAACTCGAAGAACTGCTACGAGGTGAACGTGTGGGACGTGCGCCCCGACCCGAAGTACGGCACCGGGGCCATCGTCGGCGTGGCGGCGGTGCCGGTCCCCGTGATGTATCGCGCGGGCGGCCGCTGGAACACCTACATCGTGCGCGCGAAGGGCTCGCGCCTGACGGTGGAGCTGAACGGCGTCCAGACCGCGGACGTCGAGAACGGCGCGCACTCGGAGGGCTATTTCGGCCTGCAGTATGCCGAGGGCCTCAAGAACCAGCCGCAGCAACCGCTCAAGTGGCGGAAGGTGCAGATTCGGCCGCTGTGAAGCTGCCCGACATCCGCCGCATCGTCACCGGCGACGGCCCCGACGGGCGCTCCCGGATCGTCGAGGACGCGCCGGCGACGGCGATCCGGACCGCCCCCGAGCGTCCCGGATTCCGCGCGGTAAACGTCTGGCGCACGACCGCTTCGCCCGCCCGGATCGCGGAGGGCGACTCGGTGGCAGGCCACCCGGGCATCCTGCCGCCGAAGAACGGCACCATCCTGCGCGTCATCGATTTTCCGCCCGAGCCGAAGGACCCCGAGGAGCTGAAGCGCCGGCTGCATGCCACCTTCGGCGGGATGTGGAGCGACGCCAGGCACGATGCGGGCGCGCGCCATCCCGGGATGCACAGGACCGAGACCGTGGACTACGCGATCGTGCTCGAGGGCGAGATCTGGGCGGTGATGGATGAGGGCGAGGCGCTGATGCGCGCGGGCGACGTGCTCATCCAGCGCGGCACCAACCACGCCTGGGCCAATCGCTCCGACAAGACCGCGCGCATCGCATTCGTGCTGATGGATGGCGGTCGCTAGGCGCGCGGCCGCCGCGCGGCGAGCGCTGCGAGCGCGCTGAGCATGGAGAGAGCGGCGAAGCAATGGAGCGAGAGCGAATAGTCGCCCGTCGCATCGCGCAGCGCGCCGGATAGCAGCGGGCCGCACGCCTGCGCCAGCACCTGCGCGGAGAGCGCGAGACCGCGAATCGCGCCGAAGTTCGCCCGCCCGAAGTAGTCGGCCCATGCGACCGGGAGCAGCGTGAGCACTCCGCCGATGCCGAGGCCGAAGACGCCTGCGGCGACGTATCCGTCGCGGGCCGACGCGACGCCGGTGAAGAGCAGGGCGCCGCAGGCGAGAAGGACGCCCACGAATGCAAGAGCGAAGCGCACGTGGAGGCCGCGCGGCAGCAGCCCGCACAGGACGGTCGCGACGCCGGACATGAACGAGAAGCTCGCCACGATGGTCGCCGCCGCGAGCGGGCTGAGGCCGCGCTCAATGAGCTGAGGCGCCTGGTGGAGGCTCACGCCGGCCTGCACCGGGTAGACGAGCACGGTATAGAGCAGGAGCAGCCAGAACGCGGGCGCGCGGACCGCCTGTCCGCGGGAGAAGCTGGGCTCTGCCGCCGGAGGGGTCGCGGCATCTTCCGCGCGGCTCACCGCGCCATCGGGCCGCAAGCCGACGTCCTCCGGCCGCCGCACCAGCAGCAGCCAGCAGGGCAGCAAGCCGACGAGCAGGGTGAGCGCGCCGATCGCGAGCCAGCCGCTGCGCCATCCGCCGTGGCCGCTCGCGAGCTGCGCGACCAGCGGCATGGCGACGAGGCCTGACATCTGCGCGAGCGTCGCAACCGAGGCGGCGAGCCGCCGGCGCTCGATGAACCAGTTGTTGAGCGCGCCGTAGATGCCGAGGTCGAAGGGCGCTGCCCAGTTCATGCGGGCGAAGCAGAAGAGCAGGTAGAAGACGAGGAGCGACGGCGTCCACGCGAGGAGGAGCAGCGCGATGCCGTTCAGCAGCACCGCGAGGCAAAGGACGAGGCGCGAGCCGCTGCGGTCGAGGAGCGGGCCGATCAGCGGCGCGGCGAGCGCGGCGAGCAGGCCGCCGAGGGACACGGCGCCCGAAACCGACGCCCGCGACCAGCCGAACTCGCGCGTGAGCGGCTCGACGAAGATGGACAGCGTCGCGACCGCGGATCCCTGGCGCGCGAACCCGGCGCAGCACAGCGCCGCGAGGACGATCCAGCCGTAATAGATGCCGCGCCTTGCCGCGATCGAGGCGGCAAGCACGCGCGCTCAGTCGTTGTGGATGTTGGCCGCGTTCGCCACCGCGGTCCACTTCTCGATGTCCTGCGCGACCTGCCGGCCGAGATCCTCGGAGCTGCCGCCGACGGGATCGACGTTCAGCTTCTGCAGGCCGGCGCGCACGTCGGGCAGCTTCACCGCCCGGGCCACTTCGGACTGCAGCCGCGCCACGATCGCGGGCGGCGTCTTCGCCGGGGCAAAGAGCGCGGTCCACACCGGCACTTCGACGCCCGGCACCCCGGCCTCGGCCATCGTCGGCACGTCGGGCCACAGCGGATGGCGCTTCGCCGAGGTCACGGCGAGCGCGCGCAGCGTTCCGGCGCGCAGCGGCCCGCTTGCCGGCGGCGGATCGACGATGGTGAGCGTCACCTGTCCGGCGAGCACCGCCTGCACCGACTCGCCGCTGCTCTTGTAGGGAATCATCACGAAATTCGCCCCGGTGCGCTGCTTGAAGAGCTCGGTCGCCATCTGGAAGATGCCGGAGCTCGCGGAATAGTTCGCGCTGCCCGGATTCGCCTTCGCGTACGCGATCAGCTCCTGGACCGAGCGCGCCGGGAACGATCCCTTCACGGTGAGCAGCAGCGGGAACTGGCAGATCATCGAGATCGGCGCGAAGTCGCGCTGCGCGTCGTAGGGCAACTTGCGATACGTCGCCGGGTTGATCGTCATGGCGCCGCTCGGCCCCATCAGGATCGTGTAGCCGTCCGGCGCGGCGCGGGCGACGGTTTCCGCGGCGATGATGCCCTGGGCGCCGGGCTTGTTCTCGACGACGATGGGCTGCCCGAGGCCTTCGGTCAGCCGCGGCGCCAGCACGCGGATGATGAGATCGTTGCCGCCCCCCGCGGCGAACGGGATGAGCACGCGGACCGGCTTGGACGGATAGCTGTCCTGGGCCTGAAGCGCCGTCGCAGCGCACAACGCGCCGACGGCGAGATAAATTCGAAACAGAAGCATGGAACATCCTCCTTGCTTATTATGTTGTTTACAGTAGCACACCAGTTCTTTTCGGGAGAGGAGTCCTCATGATCAAGCTCACGGTGAACGGCAAGCCGCGCCAGCTGGACGTCGAGCCGGAGATGCCCCTGCTCTGGGCGCTGCGCGACGTGCTCGACGTGAAGGGCGTCAAGTTCGGCTGCGGGATCGCGCAGTGCGGCGCCTGCACCGTGCACGTCGACGGCGAGCCGGTGCGCTCGTGCTCGTTTCCGGTTTCCGCAGCGGCGGGCAAGAAGATCGTCACCATCGAGGGCCTCGCGCGGAACGGCAAGCCGCATCCGGTGCAGCAGGCGTGGATCGACAACCAGGTGCCCCAGTGCGGCTACTGCCAGGGCGGCCAGATCCTGGCCGCGGTCGCGCTCCTGCGCAAGAAGCCGAACCCGACCGATCAGGACATCGACGAGGCGATGACCAACATCTGCCGCTGCGGCACGTATGCACGCATCCGCAAGGCGATCCACGCAGCGGCGAAATCCTCGAAAGCGAAAGCCTAGGAGACCGCCATGACGACACGACGCGAATTCCTCAAGATCTCCGCCGCGGTGGGCGGCGGGCTGGCCGTCGGCTTCGAGTTCTCCGAGGCGGGCGCTGCCCAGGCGGCCGAGCTCACACCGTGGGTGGTCGTGCGACCGGACGACACGGTCATCATCCGCTACGCGCGCGCCGAGATGGGCCAGGGCAGCATGACCTCGACGGCGCAGCTCGTCGCCGAAGAGCTCGAATGCGACTGGTCCAGGGTGAAAGTCGAGTACGCCGACACCAACGACCAGGTGCGGCGCAAGCGGCCGTGGGGCGACATGGCAGCGGTCGGCAGCCGCACCATCCGCAATTCTCAGGAGTACCTGCGCCAGGCCGGCGCCACGGCGCGCGAGATGCTCGTCGCCGCGGCCGCCCAACAATGGAAGGCGAGCCCGGGAGACTGCCGCGCCGAGCGCGGCGTGGTCCACGGGCCGGGCGGGAAGAAGCTTTCCTACGGCAAGCTCGCCGACGCCGCGGCGAAGATGCAGGCGCCGAAGGACGTGAAGCTGAAGGACGCGAAGGACTGGAAGATCGCCGGCAAGCCGATCAAGCGCGTCGACATCCCGGCGACCGTGATGGGCAGGCAGTTCTACGGCATCGACGCGCAGCTCCCCGGCATGGTCTATGCCGCGATCGCGCAGTGCCCGGTGTTCGGCGGCAAGGTGAAGTCGGTCGACGAGTCGAAGATCAAGGGCCGCCGCGGGATCATCAAGGTCGTGCAGATGGACGACTACGTCGCCGTGGTGGCCGACAACTGGTGGCGCGCCAAGGAGGCCCTGAAGGCGCTGCCAATCGAGTGGGACGGCGGCAAGAACGGCGAAGTGTCGAGCGAGAGCATCAGGCAATTCCTGAAGGCGGGCCTGGACGCGCAGCAGGACGTCGTGACGGCGCGCTCGGACGGCAACGTCGAGCAGGGTCTCTCCGGCGCGGCGAAGGTCGTCGAAGCGGAGTACTTCACGCCCTACCTCGCGCACTCCACGCTCGAGCCCATGGGCTGCACCGCGCTCATCAAGGACGGCAAGGTCGAGATCTGGACTTCGACCCAGAACGCCGAGGCCTCCCATGCCACGGCGGCCGCGGTGGCCGGCGTGCCGCTCGAGAACGTGCGCACGCACCGCACCCAGCTCGGCGGCGGCTTCGGCCGGCGCGGCGGCTCGCAGGACTTCGTGCGCCAGGGCGTGGCGATTGCCAAGCAGCTTCCCGACGGAACGCCGGTGAAGCTTCTCTGGACGCGCGAGGAAGACACCCAGCACGACTTCTACCGTCCGGTGAGCCTCATCCGCATGAAAGCCGGCCTCGATGCATCGGGGATGCCGGTCGCGTGGTATTCGCGCGTGTCGGCGCCGTCCATCATCGCGACGCTGCTCAAGCTGCCGCTCAAGGAAGGGGTGGATCCGCAGGCGGTGGCGGCCTACGCGGACCAGCCCTACGAGATTCCCAACGTGCGCATCGAGTACGCGCAGCGCAATCCGCACGTGCCGGTCGGCTTCTGGCGCACGGTCGGGCACTCGCAGAATCCGTTCATGCGCGAGAGCTTCGTGGACGAGCTGGCGCACGCGGCGGGGAAGGATCCGCTCGAATATCGAAGGGCGATGCTGAAGGAGGCGAGCAAGGAGCGCGCCATCCTCGAGGCCACGGTGAAGGCGGCAGGCTGGGGCACGGCGCTTCCGGCCGGCGTGCATCGCGGCGTCGCGGTCACCGAAGGCTACGGCAGCTACACCGCGGCGGTGGCCGAGCTCTCGGTGAACGACAAGAACGTCGTCACGATCCATCGCCTGGTGCTCGGCATCGACCCGGGCTACGCCGTGAACCCGGACAACATCGAGGCGCAGATGCAGGGCAGCGCGGTCTTCATGCTGACCGCGATGTTCTGGGGCGAGATCACGCTCAAGGACGGGCGCGTGCAGCAGTCGAACTTCAACGACTACCGCATGATGCGGCTGCGCGAGATGCCGAAGGTCGAGGTGGTGCTCGCGCCCACCGGCGGCTTCTGGGGCGGCATCGGCGAGCCCGGCCAGGCCTCGATCGCGCCGAGCATCTGCAACGCGATCTTCGCCGCGACCGGCAAGCGGGTGCGCTCGCTGCCGCTGAAGAACGAGGGCTTCGAGCTGGCGTAGCGGATGGAGCGCCGGCGCTTCCTCGAGGCGGCGGGCGGCGCCCTCGCGGCGTCGCTCGCGCCGCGGCCGCTGCTGGCCCAGGCGCCGCCGGCGTTCGCGCAGAGCGCGGACAGCCAGGCCCTGGTGAAGCGCGCGACGCGCGGCAAGGAAGCGCGCGTCGGAAAGGTGAAGCTCGACCTGCCGCTTCTCGCGGACAACGGCAACTCCGTGCCGATGAAGGTCGCGGTCGAGAGCCCGATGACGGCCGCGGACCACGTCAAGACCATCCGGCTGCTCTCGGAGCGCAACCCGGAGTGGGAAATGGCCGCCTTCCACCTCGGGCCGTATTCCGGGCGCGCGGAGATCACCTCGCGCGTGCGCCTTGCCGGCAGCCAGCGCGTGGTCGCGCTCGCCGAGATGTCGGACGGCTCCTACTGGATGGGCACTGCGGACGTCACCGTGACGCTCTCCGCCTGCGTGGACGGGACCGGCTGATGGCGGCGCGCGTGCAGCTGCCGAAGGACATCCGCCGCGGCCAGGTGATCAGCGTGCAGATCCTGGTGCAGCATCCGATGGAAAGCGGCTATCGCCTCGACGCCGACAACAGGAAGGTGCCGAAGAACGCCATCCGCTCGTTCACCTGCCGCTACAACGGCGAGGAGATCTTCCGCGCCGAAATGTCGCCCGGCATCGCGGCGAACCCGTTCCTGCAGTTCCCGACGCTCGCGCGCGAGAGCGGCGAGCTCGAGTTCAGCTGGGTGGACGACGCCGGCGAGCGCGGCTCGCACACGGCGCCGATCCACGTCGCGGCGTGAAGCTCTCGATGCAGATGACGGTCGTCGCGGGCACGCTCTTCGCGCTCGTCTGCTACGCCGTTGCGCTCCAGGGCCTTCTGACGCTCGGCGAGCTGCAGGGCGATCAACTGAGCGACGCGAAGGGCTTCGCGGCCTTCTGGGGTTTCCTCGGCAGCGTGTGCGCGGGACTCGCCGCGCTCGCCTGGTGGCTCAGCCGAGGCGCTTCATCTCCTCCGCCGTCAGGCGGATAGCCGCTGCGCCGAGGTTCTCCTCGAGGTGGGCGACCGAGGAGGTGCCGGGGATCGGCAGCATCCTCGGCGACTTGGCGAGGAGCCACGCGATCGCGATCTGAGCGGGCGTCGCTCCCTTTTCCTTCGCGAGCGCCTTGACCGCAGATCGCCTGAGGGCCGAACCGTCTCCCAGCGGATACCACGGCAGGAAGGCGATGCCTTTCGCGGTGCACGCCTCGAGAACTTCCTCGTGATTGCGGTAGTCGAGGCTGTAGCGGTTCTGCACGGAGACGATCGGCACGATCTTCTGCGCTTCCTCGAGCTGCCCGACGCTCACGTTGGAGAGGCCGACGTGGCGCACCTTGCCTTCCTTCCTGAACCGGGCGAGGGCGCCCACCGACTCGGCGAACGGCACGCTCGGATCGGGCGCGTGCAGCTGGTAGAGGTCGATGCGCTCGAGCTTGAGGCGCTTCAGGCTGCCCTCGAGGTCGCGGCGCAGCTTCTCGGGACGGGCGTCGGAGTCCCAGCGGCCCGGCTTGGGCCGGACGAGGCCGCATTTCGTCGCGACGACGAACCCTTCGGGATACGGATGCAGCGCCTCCGCGATCAGCGTTTCGTCGGTGTGCGGCCCGTAGCTCTCGGCGGTATCGAAGAAATTCACGCCGAGCTCCACCGCGCGGCGGAAGAGGCGGATCGCGCCGGGGCGGTCCTTCGGCTCGCCCCAGACGTCGGGGCCGAGGACGCGCATGGCGCCGAAGCCGAGGCGGTTGACGGCGAGATCGCCGATCGTGATCGTGCTCATTGCAGGGCCTGCTCCAGGTCGTCGAGGAGGTCCCCGATATTCTCTATGCCCACGGAGAGCCGCACCAGCCCATCGGCGATGCCGAGCTCGGCGCGCGCGCCCTCCGGGACCGAGGCGTGGGTCATGATGGCCGGGTGCTCGGCGAGGCTCTCGACCCCGCCCAGGCTCTCGGCGAGCGTGAAGATGCGGCAGCGCTCGAGAAAGCGCCGCGCCGCGCCCAGCCCTCCTTTCAGGACCGCGGTCACCATCCCGCCGTAGCGGGCGTTCATCTGCCGCGCGGCGAGCAGGTGCTGCGGATGGCTCGCGAGGCCGGGATAGAGGACGCGCTCGACTTTCGCGTGCTTCTCGAGGAACGCGGCGACGTGCATTGCGTTGCCGCAGTGGCGCTCCATGCGCAGCGCGAGCGTCTTGATGCCGCGCAGCGTCAGGAAGGCGTCGAACGGGCTCGGCACGGCGCCCACCGCGTTCTGCAGGAACGCGAGCTTCTCCTCGAGGTCCTGCCGGCTCACCACCGCCGCGCCGCCAATGACGTCCGAATGGCCGTTCAGGTATTTCGTCGTCGAATGCACGACGATGTCGAACCCCATCTCGAGCGGCCGCTGCACGTAGGGCGAGGCGAACGTGTTGTCGCATACGCAAAGCAGGCCGCGCTTCTTCGCGATGGCCGCGACGGCCTCGAGGTCGACGAGCTTGAGCAGCGGGTTCGTCGGGCTCTCGACCCAAAGCATCTTCGTCCTTGGAGTAATGGAGTCTTCGAGATTCGCGGCAACTGAAAGGTCGACAAAGCTGGTGCTGATGCCCGCGGAGCGCTTGCGCACCTTCTCGAGGATCCGGTAGCTGCCGCCATAGAGGTCGTGCATGGCGACGATGTGCGAGCCGGCATCCAGCAGCTCGAGCACCGTGCCGATCGCCGCCATGCCCGAGGAGAAGGCGAAGGCCCCGCGCCCGGACTCGAGCGCGGCGAGCGAGGCCTGCAGCGCGTCGCGCGTGGGGTTGCGCGTGCGCGCGTAGTCATAGCCCTTGTGCTCGCCGGGGCTCGCTTGCGCGTACGTCGAGGTGGCGTAGATCGCCGGCATCACCGCGCCGGTGCGCGGGTCCGGCGCCTGGCCGGCGTGGATTACCTGGGTCTCGAATTTCATCGCTGGGCCGTCCTTCCGCGCAGCCAGTTGAGCAGATCGATCCGCGTGATGAGGCCGAGGAACTCGCCGCGCTCCACGACGATCGCGACCAGCCCCCGGTCGAAAATGCGCAGCAGCTCCTCCACCGGCGCCTGCGGCGCCACCGTCACGAGCCGCGATTCCATCGCCGCAGCGACCGGCTCGGCGAAGTGCGCCGGATTGCCGGCGACTTCCATCAGGATGTCTTCCTCGGTCACCAGGCCCGCGATGCGCCCCTCGCGCATCACCGGCAGCTGCGAGACGTCGTGGAGCTTCATCCGCTGCAGCGCCGCGAGCACCGTCTCCTCCGCATCGACCGTCGCGACGGCGTGCTCGCTGTGGCGGCGCGCGATGAGGTCGCGCAGGTCGCCGCACTTCGGCCGCTCGATGAAGCCCTGGTCCACCATCCAGTAGTCGTTGTAGACCTTGGAGAGGTACTTGTTGCCGCTGTCGCACACCAGGCTCACGACGCGCTTGCGCAGCTTCTGCTCGCGGCAGTAGCGCAGCGCGGCGGCGAGCAGCGTGCCCGACGAGGTGCCCGCGAGGATGCCTTCCTTCCTGAGGAGCTCGCGGATCGCGCCGAAGGCTTCCCGATCCGGGATGCTGTAGGCGCGCCGCACGCGCGACAGGTCGCACACCGGCGGGATGAAGTCCTCGCCGATGCCCTCGACCTGCCAGCTGCCGATGTCCTTCGGCAGGGCGCCCCGGTTCACGAAGGGCGCGACGACCGAGCCTTCGGGATCGGCGAGCACGATTTCGGTCGCGGGCGAGACGCGCGCGAAGAAGCGCGACAGGCCGGTGATGGTGCCGCCGGTTCCGACTCCGCACACCACGGCGTCGAGCGCGCCGCGCATCTGCCTCCAGATTTCCGGGCCGGTCGAAGCCTCATGTGCGGCGGGGTTGGCCGGATTGGCGAACTGGTTGACGTACCAGGCGCCCGGCGTCTTCGCCGCGATCGCCGCGGCGAGGTCCTGGTAGTACTCGGGGTGGCCCTTGCGCACGTCGGAGCGCGTGAGCTCCACCTCGGCGCCGAGTGCCTTGAGGTGGAAGATCTTCTCCTGGCTCATCTTGTCGGGGACGACGATGCGCAGCCGGTAGCTTTTCTGCGCGGCGACGAGCGCGAGCGCGAGGCCCGTGTTCCCGGCCGTCGCTTCGACGAGCAGCCCGCCCGGCTGCAAGCCGGAGCGCTCGGCGGCCTCGACCATCGCGCAGGCGATGCGGTCCTTGATCGAGCCCCCCGGGTTCTGGCTCTCGAGCTTGAGGTAAAGCTCGCAGGGGCCGGTCTCGAGCCTCTGCACCCGCAGGAGCGGGGTGCCGCCGACGAGCTCGAGGACGCTTGACGCTTGTTGGGAACTATCCCACATTTTGCGGTGCGGCACGTGTGGTTGCTTTCCCACAGCGACGCCGCGCATGATTTTCCCCGGGCAGTGTTACGGAGGAGGCATGGAAGCGGGCGGCGGCACCCTGCTGGGCAGCATCTCCGAGTTCTGCCGCCGCACCGGCATGGCCGAGTCGACGTTCGGCCGGCGCGCGGTGAACGACGGCAAATTCGTCGCGCGGCTGCGCGACGGCGCGCGCGTCACGCCCGAGACGCTCGAGCGCGTCAATCTCTTCATCACCCGGCACGGCCACGCCGGCAGCGGCGAGTCGCCGCCCGAGCTGATGGCGCTCATCTCCGGCGGCATGGTTTCCAGAAAGACGGAAGCTCATGAAACCGCGAAGCCGGAGAAGAACTTCCGCTTCTTCGACAACCGGCAGAAATACCTGCTGTTCGTCAATACCTGCAGCGAGAAGGAGGTCGTCGCGCGGCGCGTCGGCCTGGAGCTCGGCCACATCCATCCGCAGCCGCCCGCGATCCGCCTGTTCGATGCCGGCATGGGCGACGGCACCGTGCTCGCGAGCGTGATGCGCGAGATGCACCGGCGCTTCTCCACGGTGCCGCTCTATATCGTCGGCAAGGAAATCAGCCTCGAGGACGTGCGTCTTTCGCTGCGCAGGATGGCGGACCGCTTCTACGAGCATCCCGCCACGGTGCTGGTAGTGACCAACATGTATTACACCGAGGCGCCTTGGCTCACCCCGCGTGCCGTCGCGGCGGCCACCTCGATGGTGTGGCACGAGGTCGCGCTCACCGGGACGACGTCGCACGAGTTCAGCGAGCAGATCGCCGCGCTCGAGCCTTTCCTCGCGAAGAACTGGCAGGCCGGGCTCAATCCCAGGACCGGCAATCCGGTCTACGAGCATCCGACCGCGCTCGTGCTCTACCGCGACGACTACCGCTTCCTCCTCGACGACGTCATCCCGAAGCGGGGCGAGGGCCGGGCCGACTACGACATGGTGATCGCCTCGCAACCCTACCGCGCGCGCGCGCCGCTCGAGTTCAAGGCGCAGAAGGTCATCGCGCCGCTCGTGCGCGCGCTCGGCAAGGGCGGGCGGCTGCTCGGCATCCATTCCTATGGACACGATCCGGGCCTCGAGATCATCCAGAAGGTGTGGCCCGGCGAGAGCCCGTTCGCGCACAGCCGGCATGACCTGCTGCGCGCCACCAAGGCCGAGCTCGGCAAGGAGGCGCGGCGCTACAACTTCAACGCGTATGCGGACGCGCGCGCGCTCTTCCGCTACGACATGCACACGCTGCCCTCCGAGATCTCGAGCAGCATCGGCACCTCGACGCTCTTCGCCGCGTGGAACGCCGCCATCTACGTCGCGCAGATGGACGACCAGCGCCTCGGCGAGGTGCTCGGCGGGCGGCAATACCTCGACGCGACGCGCGAGGTGCTGCAGAAGCATGGCAGCCTCTGGTTCCTGGACGAGTCCTATGTCGTCTCCCGCAAGCGCGACTGAGCCTTCGCTGCAGCAAGTGGCGCTGACCGAGCTCGTGGCGGCCGGCTCGCTCGAGGTCTCGCCGCGCGACCTGCATCGCGCGGGCGAGATCGCGGCGCTGCTGCCCGCCGGCACCTGCGTCTACATACCGTCGCTGCCCGGCCTGCCGCTCAGCCGCACGCTCGAGGCGGTCGGCGCGCTGCGCGCCGCTGGGCTCGACCCGGTGCCGCACGTCTCGGCGCGCCGGATCCTCGACGCCGCCGAATTCAAGTTCTTCCTCAAGGAAGCGACCGCCAGGCATGGCGTGCACCGCGTCCTGCTCATCGGCGGCGACGAGCCGCGGCCCAAGGGGCCCTACGTGGACAGCCTGCAGCTGCTGGAGAGCGGCGTGCTGCGCGATTGCGGCGTCCGCGAGATCGGCGTCGGCGGCTATCCGGAGGGGCATCCGAGAATACCTCTCAATGCGCTCGACAACGCGCTCAAGCGCAAGCTCGCGCTCGCGCGCGAGCAGGACCTCGGGCTGTACCTCGTGACGCAGTTCTCCTTCTCGCCCGCGCGCGTGGTGGAGTACTGCGCAACCCTGGCGCGCACCTGCCCGGCGATCGGCATCTACGTCGGCATCGCAGGCCCCGCGGATCCCGTGGCGCTGGCGCGCTACGCGCAGCGCTGCGGCGTGAGCGTCTCCCTGCGCGCGCTGCGGACTCTGGGAACCGGCATCGCGAAGCTCGTGGACCACAGGGAGCCGCTGGAGCAGGTGCAGGCGCTGGCCCGCTACAACGCCGCGCGCGCGGCGAGCAACGTCGTGGGCCTGCATCTCTACAGCTTCGGCGGCACGCTGCGCACCGCGGCCTGGATGCGCGGCCTGCTAGCCGCCTAGCGCCGGACTGCCGGCGTCTCCACCTCGAGACCGCTCGCGCGCTTCTGGAGGTAGAGCTCCAGGTCCAGCAGCACCGGCGAGCCGAACGGCGGCGGTTCCGCGTGCACGCCGAAGAAGCAGGCGCGCAGGCGCCGCTGCAGCGAGCCCATCTTCTGCCATTCGAGGCGGTACGCGGGATAGCCGTTGCCCTGGCCCTGCGTGAGCGTCTCTCCGCCGAGGCGCTTGCCCCAGTTCCTCTCGTGGCAATGGGCGCAGGCGAGGTTCATCTGCCCGCGGCGGCGGTAATACTCGCTTTTCCCTCTGGAAAGCTGCTCGTCCGTGGCCTCGCTGACGATCGGCATGCCGCGCGATTGCATCGCGACATACGCGGTCAGGCCGAGCAGGTCGTCCGACTCGTAGTCGAACGCGATCTTGTGCCGGATCTTCTCCTCCAGCCCGATCACCTTTCCGTCCATTACCCGCGGGTAGCGCACTGCGGCGCCGCGCATCGAGGACGCGTCGCCGTGGCATCCGGCGCACTGCTCGCGCCAGAGCTTCGCGCCGCGGTCCACCCACAGCATCCCCGGGTTCTCGATGTCGCTCGCCTGGAGGCGGCGGATCTCGGCGCTCGCGAACTCGCTGCCGGAATGCGGCTGCGCGAGCGCCGACGACGCGACGAGCGCGAGAAGGAGGCCCCGCATCACTTGAGCGTGGCGAGGAACGCCGCGAGATCGTCGATCTGCTGCGGCGTGAGGAGCGGCTTGCCGCGGTAGCGCGGCGCGACGCCGTAGAGGCCCGAGCTGCGCCCGTACGGCGGCATGACGGTGTCCGGGTTGAAGCGCGCCGCGTCCTCGATCCTTTGCGCGAGCTGCGCCGCATCGAGGCGCGAGCCGATCCCGGCGAGCGACGGGCCGATGTTTCCCGCGGGCCGGTCGGCGCCGGGGATCGCATGGCAGAGCAGGCAGCCGCCGTCGATGCGCGCCAGCGCGAGCTCCTTTCCCTTCGCCGCGTCGCCCGCCGCCGCCGCGAGCGGGGCGAGGAGGACGAAGGCGAAAAATCTCATCCCCGGCCGACGAAGGGCATATTGGTCGCCATCACGGTGATGAACTGCACGTTCGCGTCGAGCGGCAGGCTCGCCATGTAGGAGACCGCGCGGCCGACGTGCGCCACGTCCATCCGCGGCTCGACCATCATCGTGCCGTTCGCCTGCGGCACGCCCTTCGTCATGCGCTCGGTCATCTCGGTCGCGGCGTTGCCGACGTCGATCTGTCCGCAGGCGATGTCGTGCTTGCGGCAATCGAGCGAGATGCACTTCGTGAGGCCGGTGACCGCGTGCTTGGTGGAGGTATAGCCGACCGACATGGGGCGGGGCGCGTGCGCCGAGATCGAGCCGTTGTTGATGATGCGGCCGCCCTTCGGGCTCTGCGCCTTCATGATGCGGATCGCCTCCTGCGAGCACCAGAACATCGCGTTCAGGTTGATGTCGACGACCGAGCGCCACTGCTCCACCGTCAGATCCTCCATCGGCACCGCCGGCAGCCCCATGCCGGCGTTGTTGAAGAGCACGTCGAGCCGGCCCCACTTGGCCTTCAGCTCGGCGAAGATGCGCTTCACCTCCTCGGGCTTGGTGATGTCCGCGGCGAGCACGAGGCAGCGGTCCTTCGCGCCCGAGTCGGCCGCGGTCTTCTCGAGCAGCTCCTTGCGCCGGCCGACGAGGCCGACGCAGAAGCCGTCCTTGTGCAGCGCGAGCGCGGCGGACTTGCCGATGCCGGTCCCCGCGCCCGTGATGAGTGCCACTTTCTGCATGGGTCTTCTCCTTGGTTTATTCGGCCTTCGCGCCCGAGATTCTCACCGCGCGGGCGCGGCTCGCGCTGTCCTTCTCGATGTAGGCGGCGAACTCGGCGGGCGGGCTGCCGACCACCTCGTAACCCTTCTCGACCAGCTGCTTCTCGCGGAATTCCGGATCTTCGAGGATCTGCTTCGTGCCGGCATACAACCGCGCTACGGCTCCCGGAGGAGACCCGGCCGGAAAGAAAAGCCCGAACCAGGCGTGCGTCTCGACTTCGGGATAGCCGAGCTCGGCGAAGGTCGGCACCTGCGGCAGGAGCGGCGAGCGCTTCGCGCCGCCGATCGCGAGCGCCTTGATGCGCCCGGCCTTGAGCGGGCCCATCGAGGTGGCGATGCCGGCGAACGTGAGCTGCACTTCACCGGCGATCACCGCCGGCACGGCGAGCGAGATGCCCTTGTAGGGCACGTGCACGAGGTCGATGCCGGCCTTGTACTTCAGCATTTCGCCCGAGAGGTGCGGCTGGCTGCCGCTGCCGTACGAGGCATAGTTGATCGTCCCCGGATTTTTCTTCGCGAGGGAAATGAGCTCGGAAAGGGAATTCGCGGGCAGGGCCGGGTTCGCGACCAGGAGCTGCTGCAGGAGCACGAGCATCGTCACCGGAACGAAGTCGCGATGCGCGTCGTAGGGCAGCTTCGCGTAGAGATGCGGATTGATGGAGAAGGTGGCGTCGGTCGTCATCAGCACGGTGTAGCCGTCGGCGGGCGACTTCGCGACCGCTTCCGCGGCGACGATGGTGTTCGCGCCGGGCTTGTCCTCCACCACGACCGGCTGGCCCCATTGCGCGGTGAGCCGCTCGGCGAGCTGGCGCGCGAGGATGTCGATGCCGCCGCCCGGCGGATACGCGACCACCATGCGGACCGGCTTCGCCGGCCAGCTCTGCGCGTGGGCGGCGAAACAGAGGAGCGAAGCGACGGCGGCGAGGACAATTCTCATCGCCGCCGATGATATCTTAGGGAAATGGCCCTCGACACCGAGTCTCGCAACTTCAAGCTGCTCGCGCAGCACACGCTGAACGGCCACGGCGGCATGGGCGAGGGCATGGCGATGCAGCGCGCGCGCGACGGGCGGCGCATCCTCTGGCTTGCGCACGAGAGCGCGCCGAAGAACTTCACCGCGGTGGACGTGAGCGAGCCGCGCGCGCCGAAGGTCGTGGTGCAGACCGAGCTGCCGCACGCGAAGATGCGCTCGAATTCCCTCGAGGTCTCGGGCGACCTGATGGCGGTCGCCTACCAGGTGAGCCAGCTCGGGCTCAAGCCCGCGGGCTTCGAGCTCTTCGACATCAGCGTTCCCGAGAAGCCGCGCTCGATCGCGATGTTCGACGCCTCGGGGCCGCACTCGCGCGGCTGCCACGCGCTCTGGTTCGTGGACGGCAAGACGGTGCACATGGCATGCGGCGACCCGGAGCTGAAGCCGCGCCATCCCAAGGACGACCAGGTCTACCGCATCGTCGACGTCAGCAACCCGTCGAAGCCGGTCCCGGTCGGCCGCTGGCACCTGCCGGGCACCATGGACGGCGACGACGCGCCGCCGCCGGCGCGCCTGCCCGTGCAGTTCGACTCGGGGTTCCGCGCGCACAACACCAACGTCTATCCCGAGCGGCCGGACCGCTGCTACCTCGGCTACCTCGACGGCGGAATCTTCGTCCTCGACATTTCGGACCGCACGCGGCCGAGGGTCGTCTCGAGCTGGAGCAACTCGCCGCCGTACAACGGCTTCAGCCACACCGTGCTGCCGCTTTTCGGCAAGGGCCTGCTCGTGGTGACCGACGAGTCGGTGCAGGACGACGGCGCCGACTGGCCGAAGCTCGTGTGGCTGCTCGATGCGCGCGACGAAAAGCGCCTCGTCAGCATCGGCACGCTGCCGGTCACCGGCGTCAAGCCGCTGCTGCGCGGGGGCGGACGCTGCGGGGCGCACAACTTGCACGAGAATCCGCCGGGCGAGGGCGCCTGGCGCTCGGAGGACATCGTGCTCGGCACGTTCTTCAACGCCGGCGTGCGCGCCTATGACGTGCGCGATCCGTATGCGCCGCGCGAGGTCGCGTCGTTCATTCCGCCCGCGCCGCAGGGCTCGTCCGCGGGCGCGGCGCAGATCAACGACGTGTTCGTGGACGACCGCGGCGTGGTATTCGCCGTGGACCGCCATGCCGGCGGGCTGTACTCGCTGGAGATGAAGCTTTGAGCGAGCGCGCGAAGCCCCTGCTGCCCCAGCACTCGCGCTACGACTTCGTCCCGCTCGGCGAAAGAAAAGACTACTCCTGGCCGGGAGGCAAGCGGCTCGCGTTCGTGCTGACGACGAACGTCGAGTGGTTCGCCTTCGGCGCGGGACTCGGCCACGACCCGGCCAAGACCGGCGAGCCGCAGACCCACCGCAACTACTCATGGCGCGACTACGGCAACCGCATCGGCATCTGGCGCCTGCTCGAGCTCTTCGACGAGCTGAAGCTGCCGGCCGCGCACAACATGAACAGCCTGATCTACGAATACGCGCCGCAGATCGCGGACGCCTTCCGCAAGCGGGGCGACGAGGTGGTGGCGCACGGCCGCACCAATGCCGAGAACCTGCGCGGCCTCTGGCAGCCCGACGAGGAGCGCCTCATCCGCGAGGTCAGCGAGACGATCGCGCGGCACGAAGGCAGGCCGCCCGCCGGCTGGATGGGCTCGGGCGCCTACGAGACGCCGCACACGCTCGATCTCCTGAAGGAGCTCGGCTACCGCTACGTGATGGACTGGCCGATGGACGACCAGCCGGTGTGGATGCGCACGCGATCGGGCCCGATCCTCTCCGTGCCCTATCCGATCGAGCTCAACGACTCGCAGCACGTCATCCACCGCAAGCAGGGCGCGGCGGAGTTCTGCGACATGATCGTGGACCAGTTCGACGAGATGATCGAGCAGTGCGCCCGCCACCCGCTCGTGATGAACGTCTCGGTGCACCCCTACGTCTTCGGGCAGCCCTTCCGCCTGCGGCGGCTGCGCCTTGCGCTGCGCCATTGCATGGAGCACCGCGATGCGGCGCGCGTGTGGTGGACGCGCCCGGGAGAGGTCGCGCAGTCCTGCTACGCGATGAAGCCCGGCATCATCCCGGGTTCCTGAGCGCCTTTCGCAGCGCAGCGATCTCCCGGTCCGCGGAGTAGGGAGCGGGAAAGGGGCGGTCCGCGGCGCGGTACCAGTACCGCGCGTTGGCGAGGTCGCCTTCCATGACGTGCACGATGCCGTGCGCCCAGCACGCGAGCTTCGATTCCTCGTCCTGCTGCACGAGGGCATGCGCGGCCTGCCAGTCGCCTTTCTCGAGCAGAGAAAGGACATCGCTCATCGGGTTCTGCGCACCGCCGGGCATACGTAAAAGCTTGTCAGAAAAGAGAATTTGTGACGCCGCAAAAGCTCCCAGGGACTAGGCGCATCATAGCGCGGTAGTCCATTCTCGACGCCGAGGAGAACGCATGTTCCTGTCCGAGGCTGGGAAAAGAGAGGGTGCGCTGTCCGAGCCCGTCAGCATCCTGCTGGTCGAGGACGACGCGGCTTTCGCCGAGCTGGTGCGCGTACAGCTGCGCCGCATGCCGTGGATCGACGGCCGCCTGGAGGTCGCCGGGACGCTGCAGGACGCCCTGAAGAAGCTCGGCGCCAGCAACTATGGCCTGGTGATCACCGATCTCAACCTGCCCGATTCCTCCGGGCCGGCAACGGTGGACGCGCTGTCGCGCAAATGCGAGCAGCCGATCATCGTGCTTACGGGCGGGGAAGAACCGCGGCTGCGCGCCGCGACGCTCGAGGCGGGCGCCTACGATTTCGTCTCCAAGGATCAGATGAGCTCGCACCGGCTCGGGCAGCTTGTCCGCCTCGCGGCCATCCAGGCGAGCACCTACCGCTCGCTGCGCGAGAGCGAGGAGCGCTTCCGCAGCCTTTCCAAGCTTTCCGCCGACGTGTACTGGGAGCAGGACGACGAGTTCCGCTTCACCCGCTTCACGCGCAGCGGCGGCGAAGGCGAAGGCCTGCGCGGCAAGGGGCTCCTCGGCAAGCATCGCTGGGACGCGGGATACGTCAACCTTACGCAGGAGGAATGGCGCCAGCACCGGGCGGTGCTCGAGGCGCACCAGCCGTTCCACGACCTCGAGCTCTGCAGCATCGAGAACGGCGAGGCGTTCTGGATCAGCACCTCCGGCGAGCCGGTCCTTGATCGCTCGGGAAGCTTCATCGGCTACCGGGGCGTGGGCAAGAACATCACGGCGCGGAAGAAGGCGGAAGACGAGCTGAAGCGATTCCGCCTCGCCATGGACAGCTCGGCAGACATGATCGTGCTGATCGACCGCGCGAGCATGCGCTTCGTCGACGTGAACCGGACCGCCTGCAGGCTCCTCGGCTATTCGCGCGACGAGTTGCTGGCGCTCGGTCCGCAGGACGTGTTGCCGGTGAGCCGGGAACAGCTCGAGGCCACCTACGACGGCCTGATCGCGGACCCGAGCGCCGTCAGCGGGATGAACAGCCACTACCGCTGCAAGGACGGCAGCCTGCTGCCATTCGAATCGACGCGCCGGGTGCTGCGCTCCGGCGATTCCTGGATCATCGCCGCGATTTCCCGCGACATCCGCGAACGCATCGCAAGCGAGGAGGCGCTGCGGCGCAACAGCGCCCGCCTGGCCGAGATCATCGCCGTCCAGGCGCGGCTCGCCGACGCGCAGCTCGACCTCGACGCGGTCTGCGATCTGTTGGTCGCTGCGGCGCTGAAGGTCATCGGCGTCGGCGCAGCAGCCATCCAGTTCGTCGACGACGGCCAGTTCGTCTACCGCGCCGCTACCGACGGCGCCCGTCACCTGATCGGCATGCGCACGCCCATGCGGGGCAATTTCTCCGCGGCGGTGGTCTCCAGTGGCCAGCCGGTGAAGTGCGACGATGCCGAAAACGACCCGCGCATCGACCCGGCCGCCGCCCGGCGTTCGGGTGCGAGGGCGCTGATCGGCGCGCCCCTGCAGCACGAGGGAAAGGTCATCGGCGTGCTGAAGCTCATGGCGCCTACGGCCGGAATCTTCACGGAAGACCATGTGCACGTGCTCCAGGTGCTCGCCGGCATCGCGGGAAGCTCGATCCAGCGCACGCAGGCGCAGGCCGCCCTGCGTTCGAGCGAGGCGCGTTTCCGCGGTCTCACCAACCTGTCCGCCGATTTCTACTGGGAAGCGGACGCCGAGCACAGGATTACGCGCACCACCTACGAGGACAAGCACGCCCGGACCCTCAGAACGCAGTCCCAGGTGGGCAAGCGGCGCTGGGAGCTGCCTTCGGTGTACCCGGATCCTGCGGGATGGCAGGCGCATCGCGCGCTGCTCGAGGAGCGTCGGCCGTTTCGGGATTTCGAGCTGGCGCGGGTCGATGACGACGGCTCGGAGCGCTGGTTCTCGGTGAGCGGCGAGCCGGTATTCGACGTGGAGGGCCGCTTCACCGGCTATCGCGGCGTGGGCCGGGACATCAGCGAGCGCAAGCGCGAAGAGCGCCTCGTGGCGCTGGAGCACGCAGTCACCCGCGCGCTCGCAGAGGCGAGCACCAGCTCGGCGGCAATCCGCACGGTGATGCAGACGGTTTGCGAGAGCGAAGGGTTCGGCTGCGGGCGCTACTTCTATGTCGACGAGGAGGCCCAGCTTCTGCGCTTCGCGGAAGCCTGGGCGATCAAAGACCCGGACGTCGAGCGCTTCGTCGCCAAGTCGAGCTCGGTGGTGTATCGCAAGGGTCAGGGGCTTTCCGGGCATGCCTGGCAGACCGGCGAGCCGCTGTGGGTGCGCGATGCGAGCAGCGATTCCCGCGCGTCCGGGTCCACCGGGCCCGGGACGCAGGGCGGCAGCATGATCTGGCCGGTGACGGCCGGCGGCAGGACGATCGGCGTGCTGAGCTTCTCGAGCGGCAAGGTGCGCGACCCGGACGAGCGGCTGCTGCGCATGTTCAGTGTCATTGGCAGCCAGGTCGGGCAGTTCCTGCAGCGCAAACAGGCGGAGTCCGAGGTGCTGCGAAGCGAGGCCTCGTTCCGGCAGACCTTCGAGCTGGCCGGTTCGGGCATCGCGCATGTGGCGATGGACGGACGGTTCCTGCGCGTGAACCGCAAACTGTGCGACATCCTGGGCTATTCCGAGCGCGAGCTCATGGGGCTCACCGTGAAGCAGGTGTCCCATCCCGAAGATCGGGACCTCACCGACGCCGGCCGCATGCGCCTGCACACCGGCGAGGCGGATTCCATGCGTTTCAGAAAGCGCTATCTGCGCAAGCAGGGCAGCGTGGTGTGGGTGGACATGACCATTTCGCCGGTGCGCGACGCGAACGGCGCGACCCAATACGAGATCGCGGTTCTGGACGACATCACGTTCCAGCAGGAAGCCGCCGAGCGCCAGGCCACCCACTTGCGGTATCAGGAGCGCATTGCGCGCCTCGGCCAGTCGGCGCTCGGCAAGGGCGATGCCGCGGACCTCCTGCACCAGGCGGTCCGGATGCTGCACATCACGCTCGATGCCGATGCGGTCGCCTACCTCGAGGCCGGGCAGGACGGTTCGCAGCTCGCAGTACGGGCGATCGAGGGCGTGTCCCGCGCGCAGGCGGGCGATGTCGTCGACTGCGCCGAGGGCGACGCCGCGCTGCAGGTCATCCGGTCGGAGTCGCGCTCGATCGGGAAGGGCTCGGCCGCGCTCTCGGCTCCATGGGCCGAGGCGCTGCGCTGCGCGGCCCTGATTCCCGTCCACGGCGTGGATGGTGCGCGAGGACTGCTCCTGACCGGATATCGACGCGCCGACTCCATCGCGCCCGAGGACATCAACTTCATCGAAGCCGCGGCCGGCGTGCTGTCGACCGGGCTGCAGCGCATCGAGAGCGAGAGTCGGCTTGCGTTCCTCGCGCAATTCGACCCGTTGACCGGGCTGCCGAACCGCGCGCTGCTCTCGGACCGCTTTTCGCAGATGATCGTGCAGGCGCGCCGGCACGGATCGCGCCTCGGGGTGCTGTTCGTCGACCTGGACGGATTCAAGCTCGTCAACGACACGCTGGGCCACGCCGGCGGCGACGAGCTGCTGAAGGAAGCCGCGGTGCGGCTGCAATCGGTCGTCCGGCCGGGCGATACCGTCGCGCGCATCAGCGGCGACGAATTCGCCGTGGTGCTCGCCGACCTGGCGCGCCAGGAGGACGCGGCGCTGGTGGCCCAGAAAGTCATCGACCGCCTCGCCGCCCCCGTGGCGGTGCACGGCCAGGAGGTATTCGTCACGGCGAGCATCGGTGTCGCCACGTTCCCAGGCGATGGCGAGGACGCCGAAACCCTGATCGGCGCTGCCGACGCCGCCATGTACCGTGCGAAGCAGGCCGGCCGCAACGCCTTCCAGTTCTTCACCGCCGAGATCAACGCGCGCTCGCGCGCCAGGGCGCAGATGGGCGTGGAGCTGCGCCATGCGCTGGAGCGGCGCGAGTTCCTGCTGCTCTTCCAGCCCAAGTTCGACCTCGCTTCCGGCAAGCCGTGCGCGGCGGAGGCGCTGCTGCGCTGGAAGCATCCCGAACGCGGCATCGTCTCGCCGGCGGAGTTCATCCCGGTGCTCGAGGAGACGGGCCTCATCGTCGAGGTCGGCGAGTGGGTGCTGCAGCGTGCCTGCCAGGAGATCAAGGATGCCGTCGCCGCCGGCTGCGCCGCGATGCCGATCGCAGTCAACATCTCCGCGCGCCAGTTCAGGCAGCAGGACCTGGACAAGCGCCTGCGCGCCATCGTGCAGGCAAACGGCGTCGATTCTTCGCTCGTCGAGCTCGAGATCACGGAGAGCCAGCTGATGCACGATCCGGCGCACGCCATCCGCATCATGCGCGCTCTCGCAGAAGCCGGAATCCGCGTGGCTATCGACGATTTCGGCACGGGGTATTCCAGCCTCGCTTACCTGAGCCGATTCCCGGTGAGCTCGCTGAAGGTGGACCGCTCCTTCGTCGCCGGCCTGATGAAAGAGGGCGGCGATGCCACCATCGTGAAGACCATCATCGACATGGCGCACAGCCTGCGCTTCACGGTCGTGGCCGAAGGCGTCGAAACGCAGGAGCAGGCGGAGGCGCTGCGCCGCCTGGGCTGCGAGCAGGCCCAGGGCTTTCTCTTCGCGAGGCCGCTATCCTCGGCGGACTATCGCGCGCTGCTCGCAAAAAGCGGGTAGCGGCGGCTACTCGCGCAGGGCGCGTGCTTCCTTCGCCTTGGGCCGCTCGACGCTCGCCGCGAGCCATTTCTGGAGATGCGGATACCTGGAGAGGTCGTATTTGATCGCGAAGAACGTGTAGCACACGCTCGCGACCATGAAATCGGCCATGTTCCAGGACTCGCCGCCGAAGAACCGGTTCCTGGAAAGATGGTCGTCGAGAACCTTCAGGCGGGGCTGCAGCTTCGCGTCGGCCTCCTCGGCGAGCGCGGCGTTCCTCTTCTCCGGCGGGAACATCACGCGGTTCTGCATCACGGTGATCATGTTCGGCTCGACGTCGTTCGCGATGTAGAAGGCCCATTGCAGCACCCGCCCGCGGCCCTTCGCGTCCGCCGGCCAGAGCGGGCTCCTGTACTTCTCCGCGAGGTACAGGTTGATCGCCGCCGACTCCCACAGGCAGAAGCCGTCGTCGTCGATCGCCGGGATCCGGGCGTTCGGGTTGATCTCCTGGAACCACGGCTCCTTGCACTGCGCGCCCTCGACGTTGATCGTGACGTTGACATGCTCGTAGGGAATGTTCGATTCCTTGCAGAGCCACGCCACGCGGAACGCCCGCGAGCGGTACTGGCCGTAGAGCTTCAGCATGCGCCTCCCTCAGTTGAGCGGTTTCAGGATCTCCATGCCGCGCTGCACCGCCGGCCGCGCGGCAATCGTGTCGGTCCAGCGCTTCACGGCCGGATAGTCCTCGAGCGCGATGCCGAAATTGAAATGGCGCATCACCCAGGGGTAGGTGGCGATGTCGGCGATGGAGTAGGGGCCGGCCAGGAACTCGCTTCGCTTCAACTCGTTTTCCATGACCGTGAAAAGGCGTGCCGCCTCCTTCTCATACCGCTCGATGGCATAGGGCAGCTTTTCCTTCGCAAGCAGGCGGAAGTGATGCGCCTGGCCGAGCATCGGCCCGACGTGCGACATCTGGAACATGAGCCACTGCAGCACCGGGTAGCGCCGCTCCGCCGGGAGGAGCTTGCCGCTCTTCTCCGCGAGGTAGATGAGGATCGCGCCGGACTCGGCGAGCGCGAGGCCGCCGTCGACGATCGCGGGAATCTTCTGGTTGGGGCTGATCGCGGTGAACTGCGGCGTGAACTGCTCGCCCTTCGCGATGTCGACCTTCACCACCTCGTAGGGAAGGCCGGCCTCCTCGAGCATCACGGACACCTTCCGCCCGTTCGGCGTGTGCCAGGCGTAGAGCTTGATCACCTCAGTCCGCCCGCGCCCCGGAGAGCTCGATCAGCTTGTGCATCTTCTCCGACTCCGCCGCGACGTAGCGCGCAAACTCCTCGGGCGAGTCCGCCACCGCGGTCAGGCCGAGGCTCTCGAGGCGCGCCGCGATCGCAGGGGTGCGCAGCGCGCGGGCGATCTCGGAGTTCAGCTTGTGGACCACGGCGCCCGGCACGCCCGCTGCCACCGCGAACCCGAAGTAGACGCCGATCTCGAACCCGGGCAGCCCGGCTTCCGCCGCGGTCGGGATCTCGGGCGCCTGCGGGTGGCGGCTCTTCGCCGTGACCGCGAGGGCGCGCAGCCGGCCGGCCCGCACGTAGGTGATGGCGTTCGGAAAGTTGTCGCACATGAACGGGACTCGCCCGGCGAGGACGTCCTGCATCGCCGGCGCCGGGCCCTTGTAGGGCACGTGCAGCAAGTGGATGCCGGCGATGGAATTGAGCATCTCGCCGCACAGGTGGCTGCTCGTGCCGCTGCCGCCCGAAGCGAAGCTCAGCGCCTCGGGCTTCGACTTCGCGAGCGCGATGAGCTCGGCGAGGCTGGAGACCTGAAGGCTCGGGTTCACGGCCATGATGTTCGGCGTGATCGCCGCGTCGATGACCGGGGTGAGGTCCTTTTGCGGATCGAAGGTCATCTCCTTGTAGAGCCATTTGTTCGTCGACAGCACGGGCGTCGGCGCGCTGAGGAGCGTGTGGCCGCTCGTCTCCCCTTTCGCGACGTAGGCGGCGCCGACGTTGCCGGCGGCGCCGGGGCGGTTCTCGACGACGACCGGAACACCCATGGATTGCGACATCAGCGGCGCGAGCGCGCGCGGCAGCAGGTCGGAGGTGCTGCCGGGAGGATAGGGAACGACGATGGTGATCTGGCGGGACGGGAACGCCTGCGCGAGCGCGAGGCCCGGCACGAGCGCGAGAAATGTCAGCAAGGCTTTCAGTCGCATGCAGTCCTCCTCAGGCTGGCGATCATGGATATTTTCAGCAGGTATTCTCGCGCGAGCGCGGGGTCGGCAGCGATGCGCGTCATGGTTTCGCGCCAGCGCCGCTGCTCCTCGGGGTCGCGCGTCTCCAGGTTGCGCTTGTTGGCCGTGGAAATGCTGTTGACGTACTCCAGCGCCACGGGGCGCCTTTCCCGCTCATAGTCCTCGAGAATTTCCGGCGAGGCGCCGGCGCGCAGGACCTGAACGAGTTTCTCCGCCAGGTTGAACGCGTCGTGGATGCCGCCGTTCATGCCCATGCCGCCGAGCGGATTGTTGAGGTGCGCCGCATCGCCGGCGAGGAAGCAGCGCCCCTCGCGATAGGCCTTGGCGACGCGCTGGTGCACCGGATAGAGGGTGCGGTGGCGGATTTCGTAGCGCTCCCGCTTCGCGTAGACGCGCTGCAGGCGCGCTTCGATGGAGTCGTCCGACAGGATCTCGGCGTCCTTCTCCTCCGGGCGCGTCGGGAACATCACCCGCCAGACCTGCGGCACGCGCAGGAGGAAGAACCACTCCTGCGGGTCGGCGAAATAGCTGACGTCGCAGAGGTCGGGCAGGACCCGCGCGAAGTCGAACTCGGTGCTCGCGACGAGGAAGCGCTCGGGCCAGGTGAAGCCCTCGAGCGCGATGCCGAGCGCCTCGCGCACGCGGCTGCGGCCGCCGTCGGCGCCGATCAGCCACCCGGCGCGCAGCTTCTCGCTGCCGTTGACCGTCACCGTGACGCCGTCGCCGTCCTGCGCGACGTCCGTCACTGCCGAGGAGAAGCGCACGGTCCCCGGCGGCAGCCACTCGGCCAGCACGCGGTTCAGCTTGAACTGCTCGCATTGCAGGCGGTAGGGATGGCGCGTGTCGGCGGCGATCGCGCCGAAGTCGAATTCCGCCCTCCAGCCGGCGCGGTCGCGGTACTGCAGGCGCGGCGCGATGCGGCCCATCTCGATCAGCCGCGCGCTGGCGCCGAAGCGCGCGAGCAGGTCGAGCGTCGGCGGCTGGAAGGTCGAGGCGCGCAGGTTCTCCGGCAGCGCGGGCTCGGCCTCGAGCACCGCGACCGCGATCCCGGCCTGCGCCAGCACGGCGGCGGCCGACAGGCCCACCGGCCCCGCGCCGGCGATCAGCACCTCGGGCTTCATTCCTTTGGAGGAAAGCTAATTGACAAAGATAATTCTCCGGCCGAGAATTTTCGCCGTCAATGGCCAAGCCCCGCAAGCGGCCCGCCGTGCCGCTCACCGTTTCGCGCGCCGCGCTGCTCGCCGGCGGGACCGACGCCGAGTTCCGCAGCCTGATCCACGACCTCATCGCCTACGGCCATCGCCTCGACGCCTGCCGCGACGCCTTTGCCGCGATCGCCGGGGTGTCCGGCGCGCAGTACGAGATCGTGATGCTCCTCAGCCGCACCGAGGGCCTGTCGGTGGGCGAGGTGGCGGCGCGGCTGCACCGCTCCGGCGCCTTCATCACGGTGGAGGCGAACAAGCTCGTCGAGCGCGGCATCCTGGAGAAGGCGTCCGACCCGGGCGACGGCCGGCGCGTCCTGCTGCGCTGCACGGCGAAGAGCGGCGAGCTGCTGCGGCGCCTCGCGCCCTACCAGCAGCGCATCAACGACGTGCTGTTCGAGTCGCTCGACGCGCGGCGCTTCCGCCAGCTGCGCGGGCTCGCGGGCGAGCTCCTCGCGAGCGGCGATCGGGCCGTGTCCATGCTGGAGTTCCTGCTGCACGAGGCGCAGGCCGCATGAGCGTCTCCTATTTCGTGCGCTACGACATCGCCGCGCGCGACCTCGGCGCCTTCCTCGAGTACTACCGCACGCGCCACGTCGCCGTGCTCGCGGGCTGGCCGGGGCTGCAGCGCGTCACGCTGCACACGCCGGTCGAATGGCGCGACCCGTCGCCGGTGAGCCGCGGCAAGGCCGTGCTCCTCGCCCAGCTCGAATTCGATTCCGTCGCGGCGCTCGACCACGCGCTCGCGTCGCCCGAGCGCGCCGCGGCGCGGCGCGACTTCGAGCGCTTCCCGCCGTTCGAAGGCAGCGTCACCCACCAAGCCATGCAGACCACCGAAGCGTGGAGGAGGCCGTCGTGAAACCGAAATCCCACCTGGAGTTCGTCAAGGTCGACATGAAGGACGGCTGGGAGCGCCCGCCGGGCTATCCGCCGGGCTTCTTCCAGAAGGTGCTCGCCTCGGACCTCGACGAGGTGAAAAAGCGCGGCTCCCGCACGCGGCTCCTGCGCATCGAGCCGGGCGCGTTCTCGACCGAGCCGTTCGTGCATGACCACTGGGAAGAGGTCTACGTGGTGAAGGGCGATCTCGTCGTGGGCAACGACAAGCAGGGCAAGGGCGGAGAGCAGTGCCACGCCGACACGTACGCGTGCCGGCCGCCGGGCGTGCATCATGGGCCGTTCACGTCCAGGGGCGGCTGCGTTCTGTACGAGATCCACTACTACGAGACCAGCGGCAAAAAATAGGAGACGGCCATGCTGAAAAGCGGAGCCGAGCACCTCAAGCAGATCCGCGACGGCCGCGTGGTCTACATCGGCGCGGAGCGCATCGACGACGTCACGACGCATCCCGCGTTCCGCAACGCCGCGCGCACCGTGGCGGCCATGTACGACATGAAGCTCGCGAACAAGGAGGCGATGAGCTTCGAGGAGAAGGGCGAGCGCCACTCCATCTACTTCCTGCAGCCCAGGACGCGCGAGGACCTCGCGCGGCGCACGCGCGGCCACAAGATGATCGCGGACGTGACCTACGGCATGTTCGGCCGCTCGCCCGACCACGTCGCGAGCTTCGTCACCGGGATGGCGATGAAGCCCGAGGAGCTCAAGGCGCCGTTCGGCTTCCCGCAGCATCTGCTGAACTACTATTCCGACATAAAAGCGCGCGACGCCTACGTCGTCTACGCGGTCCTGCCGCCGCAGGCGGCGCGCAATCCCGACTTCTACCAGCGGCAGAACCTGCCGATCCCGACGCTCTCGGTGGTGCGCGAAGACGACGACGGCGTCGTCCTCTCGGGCATGAAGATGCTCGCGACCGGCGCGGTGTTCGCCAACGACATCTGGATCGGCAACGTCCTGCCGCTCGCCGCGGACCAGAAGAAGCAGGCGATCACCTGCGCCATCCCGGCGAACGTGAAGGGGCTCACGCTCTGGTCGAGGAAGCCTTTCGAGCGCCACTGCACCTCGGAGTTCGACTCGCCGCTCGCCTACCGCTACGACGAGAGCGACAGCATGGTGATGTGCGACGAGGTCAAGGTGCCCTGGGAACGCGTCTTCGTCCACGACGACGCGCTCCTGTCGCGCGACATCTACGTGAAGACGCCGAGCCACTGCTTCGGCAACCACCAGTCGAACGTGCGCTACTGGGCGAAGATGGGGCTGCTGCTCGGCCTGTGCAGCAAGGTCGCGCAGTCCACCGGCGCCGCCGAGGTGCCCGCGGTGCGCGAGGTGCTCGGCCACATGTCCGCGGTGGAGGGCATGATCGCGGGCATGGTCCACGGCCAGATCGAGGCGCACGAGCGCTGGCCGGAGGGCTACGTCTGCTTCAACCGCCGCATGATGTACGCGGCGCTGGAGTGGTGCACGCAGAACTATGCCGGCTTCGTCGACAAGCTGCGCGAGCTCTGCGGCGGCGGCGTCTTCCAGATGCCCGCCGACATCTCGGTGATGCAGGACGCCGCTCTCGCGCAGCAGTTCACCGCGTTCTTCCAGACGCCGACCAGCTCGGCGGTGGAGCGCATGAAGCTCTTCAAGCTCGCCTGGGAGCTGGTGGGCTCCGAGTTCGCCGGCCGGCACCTGCAGTACGAGAAGTTCTACGCCGGCGCGCCGTTCATCGTGCGCAACCACGCCTACCGCGAGACGCCGTGGAAGCACTTCGACGGCCTCGTGGACCAGCTGCTCGCCACCTACGACATTCCCGCGAAGGAGCGCAAAGTTGCGTAGGTTTGCCCTTCTGCTGCTTTTGCTTCCCGTGGCTTCCTTCGGGCAGAGCTGGCCTTCCAAGCCCGTGCGCATCATCGTTCCCTACGCGCCGGGCGGCATCACCGATTCTTCGGCGCGGCTCGTCGCGCCGAAGATCCAGGAGGCGATCGGGCAGCCGGTGCTGGTGGAGAACAAGCTCGGGGCGGGCGGCACCATCGCCACCGACTACGTGGCGAAGTCGCCGCCCGACGGCTACACGCTGCTCATGGGCTCGGCCGCGCCGCAGACGCTGCTGCAGTTCGTGCAGAAGCTGTCCTATGACGGCCTCAAGGACTTCTCGCCGGTCACGAACATCAACACGTTCCCGATCGTCCTGATGGTGAACCCGTCGGTGCCTGCGCGCGATGCGAAGGAGCTGATCGCGCTCGCGAGAGCGCAGCCCGGCAAGCTGAGCTTCGCGGGGGCCGGGGGCCTCACGCAGTTCGCGGGCGAGATCTTCAAGTACATGGCAGGCATCGACATGCTCTACGTGCCCTACAAGGGCGGCGCGCCGGCGGCCGCCGCGGCCGCGGCCGGCGACGTACAGGTCACCTTCGCCAACTATTCGGACGCGCTTTCGTTCATGAAAAGCGGCAAGCTCAGGCCGCTCGGCATGACTTCGGCGAAGCGGTTCCCGCAATCGCCGGAAGTGCCTACCATCGCGGAGGCGGCGGTGCCGGGCTACCAGGTCGAGTCCTGGAACGGCCTTTTCTCGCCGGCCGGGACGCCGCCCGACATCGTCGCGCGCCTCGCGGCGGCGGTCCAGGCGGGGTACCGCGATGGCGTGCTGCGCAAGCGCATGCAGGACATGGGCGCCGAGCCGGTGGGCGACTCGCCGGTGCAGTTCCGCGCCTTCGTGGAGGCCGAGATGGAGAAGTGGTCGAGCTTCGTGAAGCATTCGGGCATCCGGATCGAGCAATGAAGCCCGAGACGCCGCCCGCGCTCGACACGAGCTTTCGCGCGGCGCTGGCGCGCATGCGCGCTGCCGGCCGGCTCCGTACGCTCGGGCGCGAAGCCGATCCGGACCTCGAGATCGCCTCGATCATGAAGAAGCTCGATGGCGCGCACGCGCTCGTCTTCCCGAGCGTCAGGGGGCATGGCGTTCCGGTGATCGGAAACCTCCTCGGCAGCCAGGCGAACTGCGAGGCGGCGTTCGGCGCCGGGTTCCGGGAAATCCGCGGCTTCGTCGCGCGCGGGCTCGGCAACCCGATTCCGCCCGAGCGCGTGAGCCAGGCGCCGTGCCAGGCGCGCGTGCACCGCCAGGGATTCGATATCGGAAAGATGTTCCCGGTGCTGCGGCACACCGAGGCGGACAGCGGGCGCTTCATCACCGCCGGAATCGCGATCGTCCAGGACCCCGAGACCGGCGTGTACAACGCGTCCTACCACCGGCTGCAGCTCCTCGGGCCGAACCGCACTGCGGTGAAGCTCGACTATGGCCGCCACCTGCGCGCCGCGTTCGAGCGCGCGCAGCGCATGAAGAAGGACCTCCCGGTCGCATTCGTGCTCGGCACGGACCTCGCCGTGCAGTACACCGCGGCGACGATGGGCGCGCAGATGCCCGAAAGCGCGGACGAGCTCGCCGTTGCGGGCGGGGTGCGCGGCAGCCCGCTTCCCGTGGCAAGGTGCGTGACCCAGGATCTGTGGATTCCGGCCGAGAGCGAGATCGTGCTGGAAGGCGTCATGCGCCACGCCGGCACGGTGCGCGAAGGGCCGTTCGGCGAGTTCATCGGCTACCTCTCTCCGCAGGGCGACGCGCCGGTGTTCGAGATCAGCGCGGTGACGCACCGCGAGCATCCCGTATACCCGGCGATCAACGGCTACGGCCGCGAGACGGTGATGCTGCGCAAGTACGTGATGGAGGCGAGCCCCCTCAAGGCGCTGCAGGCCTCCGTGCCCATCATCCAGGACGCCGAGATGACCGCCGGCGGGCTGCATCGCTTCATCGCGGTGCTGGGCGTGAAGAAGACGAGTCCCCAGCACGACGGCCTGCAGCGCAATGCCATCCTCGCCGCCTTCGCGACGCTCAAGGACCTCGACCTCGTCATTGCCGTGGACGACGACATCGACATCCGCGACCCGGTGGACGTGGAGTACGCGCTCGCGACACGCATGGAGGCCTCGCGCGACGTCTTCGTCATTCCGCAGGCCCGCGGGCACGAATACGTCCGCGCCGGCGACGGCGGGATCGTGGCAAAGATGGGCATCGACGCCACCGTGCCCTTCGAGCAGCGCTCGCGCTTTGCGCGCGTCCGGTTCAAGGATGTCTCCACAACGGAAAAGGACTTCAACAGCGATGTTTCCGCCATTCCATGGCTGACCTAGGCATCCGCGAGCTGGTCATCGCCGGCTGGACCGGGCGCGACGAGCAGGCGCTGCGCAAGCACATCAAGGAGCTGGAAGAGGTGGGCGTCAAGCCGCCGAAGACGACGCCCATCTTCTACCGCGTGGCCGCGAGCCTGCTCACGAACGCGGACGAGGTGCAGGTTTCGGGGCCGGATACGAGCGGCGAGGTCGAATTCGTCCTGCTGCAGAGAGAATCCGGGCTGTTCGTCACGGTCGGTTCCGACCACACCGACCGCAAGGCCGAAACCATCAACGTCTCGCTCTCCAAGCAGCTTTGCGCGAAGCCGATCGCCCGCGACGCGTGGCGCTACGACGAGGTCAAGGCGCACTGGGAAAAGCTCACGTTGAGATCTTTCATCATTGAGAACAGCAAGCGCACGCTGTACCAGGAAGGCCAGGTGAGCGCCATGCGCTCGCCCGAGGACCTGATGCAGAGGTACGGCGGCTCAAGTGGCAACCTGAGGCCCGGCTTCGCGATGTTCGGCGGCACCTTCGCCGCGAAGGGCGGCATCCGTCCCGCGGAGCGCTTCATCATGGAGCTCGAGGACCCGGTCCTCAAGCGCAGGATCGCGCACGAGTATGCGATCCGGGTGCTGCCGGTCGAGGGCTAGTGAACGTCCCCGCGGAGCGGCTGCGAAGCTTCATCGCCGCCGCGTTCGAGAAGGTCGGAATGCCGGCCGCGGACGCGCGCTCGGTGGCGCAGCTCATGGCGGAGGCCGATCTGCACGGCGCGGACGGGCACGGCGTGTTCCGCCTGCCGCAATACATCCGGCGCATCGAAGCGGGCGGGGTCAATCTCCGCCCCGGGATAAAAATCGAGAAAGAGAGGGCTGGCTCTGCGCTGGTCGACGGCGACAACGGGCAGGGCCACCTCGTCATGAAGTTCGCCGCGCAGACCGCGATCGCGAAGGCGCGCGGCGCCGGCGCGGCGTGGGTCGGCGTGCGCCGGGGGAACCACGCGGGCCCGGCGTCGCTCTACGCGCGCATGCCGCTCGCCGCAGACATGGTGGGCCTTTACCTCGCGGTGGGCAACGCGAACCATCTTCCGCCTTGGGGCGGAATCGAGATGCTGCTCTCCACGAATCCGATCGCCGTCGCCGTGCCGGCGGGCGAGGAGCCGCCGATCGTGCTCGACATGGCGACGACGGTCGCGGCCTATGGCAAGGTGAAAACCAGGGCGCAGCGCGGCGAGAAGATGCCCGAAGGCTGGATGGTGGACCGCGACGGGCAGCCGCTCACCGATCCGAAGCGCGCGAACGACGGATTTCTGCTTCCCATCGGAGGCTACAAGGGCTACGGGCTCGCGCTCGTGTTCGGCCTGCTCGCGGGCACGCTGAACGGCGCCGCGATGGGGCGGGACGTTGTGGACTTCAACGCCGACGACGGCACGCCGACCAACACCGGCCAGGCGATTCTCGCGATCGACGTCGCGGCTTTCGGCGACGTCGCGCAGTTCAAGCGGCGCGTGGATGCGCTGGCGCGCGACCTGCGCGGCTCGAAGCGGATGAAGGGGTTCGAGCGCATCTGGCTGCCGGGCGAGCAGAGCCGCCTCAAATTCCTCGAGCGGACCCAGGCCGGCGTGCCGGTTCCGCCTGCCCTCGCCGAAACGCTGGATCAGCTCGCGGCGAAGCTGGGAATCGAGAAGCTCACTCCGCGGTAATTCCCGCGCGCTTCACGATGGCGGCCATCCGCTTCAGGCCCGCCTGCGTCCATTGCGTGACCTGCTCCGGCGGCCCTTCGACGGGCTCGAGGCCCTGCGAGATCAGCTTCTCGCGCACGTCGGGGGAGGCGAGCGCCTTCTCGAGCTCGGCGTGCAGCCGGTCCACCACCGGCTTCGGCGTGCCGAGCGGCGCGACGAGCGAAGCCCAGGTGCGCCATTCGAAACCGGGCACCCCCGCCTCCGCCATGGTCGGGACCTCGGGCAGCAGGGGAGAGCGCTTCTCGCTCGGCACGCCGAGCGCGCGCATGCGCCCGGCCTTGATGTGCGGCAGCACGATGGACACCGCGCTGAAGTGCGCCTGCACCTGGTTCGGGATGACGTCGAGCGCGGCCTGCGTCGCGCCGCGGTAGGGGATATGCGTCAGGTAGACGCCGGTCGCCGCCTTGAACGCTTCCATCGCCACGTGCTGCGGGCTGCCCTGGCCACCCGAGGAGTAGTCGAGCTTCCCGGGCTGGCTCTTCGCGAGCGCGATGAACTCCTTCACCGACTTCGCCGGCACGTTGTTGCTGACCACGAGCACCCAGGTGATCCCGGCGACGATCCCGACCGGAACGTAGTCCTTCACCGGATCGTAGTTCACGTGCCGGATGTTGGGGATCATGGTGAGGATGCTGTCGTTCAGCACGCCGATGGTGTAGCCGTCGGGCGGCGCCCGCTTCACGCGCTCGGCACCGATGCTACCCGCCGCGCCGGGCTGGTTCTCGATCACGATCGATTTGCCGAGGTTGTCGCTCATCCTGTTGGCGACGATGCGCACCATGACGTCGACCGCGCTGCCCGCCTGCAGCGGCATGACGAAGAGCAGCGGCTTGGCGGGATAGTCCTGCGCCGCTGCCGTTGCCGCGTCCCACGCGAGCGCGGCAGCAAGAAAGAGTCTTTTTGTCGTCATGGCACGGTCCCCTCCGGAAGAGCGCAAATATACCGGTAGATGTCGCCCGGGCGCGTGAGCCAGACCCGGTCGCGGTGCCCGACGATGTGCTCGATCACGCGCCGGAAGCGCCGCAGCCGGTGCGGCACGCCGAGGATGAAGCTGTGCAGCACCACGCTCATGACGAGCGGGCGGCGCGCCGATTCCTCCAGCATCTCGTCGAACTGGTCGACCAGGTTCTCGCAGTAGAGCTGCGACGGGGTGCGCCGCGTCACGGCCTCGAAGGAGTCGTTGAGGTCGTGCGCATAGGGGATCGAGAGGATCGGGCCGTGCTTCGTGCGGAACCACACCGGCTGGTCGTCGAGCGGCCAGTCCATCATGTAGCGGAAGCCCGCTGCGCGCAGCAGGTCGAGCGAGTCGTGGCTCTGCGAGATGTACGGGGCGAGCCAGCCGAGCGGGCGCTTGCCCTCGTGCCTCTCGATCGCCGCCGCGGCTTCCTCGATCAGCTTCTTCTCCTGCTCGTAGGGCATGTCCGCCTGGCGCTCGGCGTTGGTGCGCCCGTGCCCGACGATCTCGTCGCCGCGGCGGCTGAACGCGGCGATCATCTGCGGGCAGTAGTCGTAGAGCTCCGTGTTCATGAGAAGGGCATAGGGCAGGTCGTAGGCCTGCGCGAGCTCGAGCAGCCGCCAGGCGCCGACCCGGTTGCCGTAGTCGCGCCACGCGTAGCTGCGGGAGTTGGGCTGCGGGTGCGGCACGCTGTAGTCGTTTCCCAGCCCCTCGCCGAAGGCGAAGTGCTCGACGTTCAGGCAGAAATGCACCGCCAGCCGCCTGCCCTCGGGCCAGCTGTAGTCCCGGCGCTCGGTGATCGCCGAGTAGTCGTAGCGCCCGTGCGTCTTCAGCATGCGAGGCTCCTCAGAGTTCGAATTGCGCCGCGAAGCGCGCGAAGTCGGGCAGGTTCTCGATGCGCAGGCAGCCGGCGAGCAGGCGCTCGGCCGCCTCGCGCCCCCAGAGCGGCGTGCCGAGCGCGAGGAATTTCTTCTCCAGCGCCTGCGGCGGATGCGGATTCGCGGGCTCGCCCTTCATCACGGCGCAGCGGCCCTCGAGCGCGCGGCCGTCGTCCAGCACGATGCGCAGCTCGCACACCTGCTCCTTCGGATAGCGCGCGGTGAGCTGCGGATCCTCGCGCAGGTCCACGCGCGCGGCGAGCGCCTGCACCGCCGGATCGTCCACGGCTTCCTGCTCGAAGGGCTCGAGCCCGGAGCGGCCGTGATGCAGGACCGTGGCGAGCGCGAACGGCACCGAGAAGCGCGCGCCGAAGCTCGACGTAACGCGCTTTTCCGCGAGCATGGCCGCCAGCCGGTAGGTCCTGACGTGGATGGCGCGGATCTTTTCCGGCCGCAACGGATTCCTCAGGAGCAGATCCTCCAGCGCATCAAGCGCGGAGTGGACGTAGCGCCCCGTGGGATGCAGCTTGAAATAGCCGTCCGCGAGCAGCCACTCGCGGCCGAGGTTCGCCACCGCCTTCCCCGGGTCGAAGCCGTCGGAAAGGATCCTGCCGAACACGGCCGACGGCCCGTCCTTCTCGCCGGTGAAGCCGCATTGCACGAGGCGCGCCGCAGTAAGGCCCATGTAGCCGGCGTGGCCGGTGAAGATGTTGCGCACCGTGGCGCCGTCGAGGAGCGTCTGGCGGCTCGCCGCCAGCCCCATGGTCGCTGCGACGTTGAGGAGGGTCAGCATGCCCGCTTCATCGAAGCGGCCCAGCCGCCCCGCGGCGATCGCCGCGCCGAGCGTGCCCCAGGTGCCGTGCGGATGCACTTCGATGCGCACATTCGCTGCGCGGCTGATGCGCGAGCTGAGCTCGTAGCCGAGCGCGACCGCGAGGAGCAGTTCCTCGCCGCTCGCGCCGGTTTCCTGGGCGAGCGCCACGGCGGCGGGCACCACCTGGATGCCCGGATGGCCCTTCGCAAAGAGATTGCCCTCGTCGAGCTCGAGCCAGGTCCCCGCCGTGCCGTTCAGCAGGGCGGCGTCGAGCGAGCGCGCCCGCTTCTTCGTGCCGAGGACCCAGGCCTGCCCCGTCGCGGGCGACTGGCTGCGGAAAAACGCCCGCATCTCGGGTTGCTGCATGCCGGCTGCGATCACCGGCAGGCTGTCGGCGATTACCCAGCGCGTGCGCTCCAGCGCGCGCGCGTCGAGGTCCGCGAGGCGCGCGCGACACGCGAAGCCGGCGAGCTCGCGGAGATAGCTCAGTCGACCTTGGCCCCGGACTGCTGCACGACGCCGGCCCACTTCTTCACTTCGGCGCGGATCCATGCGGCGAACTGGTCGGGGGAGTTGCCGACGATGTCCGCGCCCTGCGAGGTGAGGCCGTCGCGCACTTCCGGGATCGCGAGGACGCGCACCACCTCGTCGTGCACGCGGTTCACGATGGGGCGCGGCGTGCCGGCCGGCGCGAGCAGGCCGTTCCAGCCGACGGCGTCGAAGTCCTTGAGGCCGAGCTCGTGCAGCGTCGGCACGTCGGGAAGCACGGCGATGCGCGCGAGGCTCGTCACGGCGATCGCCTTGATGCGCCCCGAGCGCACATGGGGCAGGAGCGGCGGCACGTTGTCGAACATGATCGGGATCTGGCCGGCGATCAGGTCGGCGATCGCGGGCGCGCCGCCCTTGTAGGGGACATGGGTGATGTCGACGCCGGTATACGCCTTGAAGAGCTCGCCCGTCATGTGCGGCGGCGTGCCGTTGCCGGCGGTGCCGTAGACGAGCGTGCCGGGCTTCGCGCGCGCCGCGGCGAGCAGGTCGGCCACGCTGTTGAAGCCGGTCGACGGGTGCACCACGAGCAGGTTGGTGTAGTTCACCGCCTGCGTGATCGGCGAGAAATCGGTCAGGAGATCGTAGTTCAGCTTCTTGTACAGGCTCTTGCTGATCGCGAGCGAGCTCGTGCCCATGAGGAGCGTGTAGCCGTCGGGCGCGGACTTCGCCACCGCGTCGGCGGCGATGTTGCCGCCGGCGCCGGGCCGGTTCTCGATCACCACCGGCTGGCCGAGCGGTTCCTGCAGCCGGGCGCCGATCGTGCGCGCGAGGATGTCCGACGTGCCGCCGGGCGGGAAGGGCACCACGATGCGCACCGCGCGGGAGGGGTAGGATTGTGCAAGCGCCCCGCTCGAAGCGAGCACCAGGGCGCACAAAACAATTTCAATAGCTCTTTTCATTCAACCCTTGAAGGTGTCGAGCTTGATGCGCTCGCGCTCGAGCACCGCCGCGACGGAGGGCTCGGCGCACACACGCTCGATATACGCGAAATACGCCGGCAGCGAGCGCGGATCGATGCCCGCGTAGCCGCCCCAGCGCAGGAAGGTGAAGGCGTAGGCGTCGTGGCAGGCGATGCCGTCCCCGAACCAGTAGGGCGATGCCGAGGCGACCCACCCCTGGATCCGCTCGAGGTGCGAGCGGAATTCCTTCGCCGCGGTCTTCTTCACGTCGGCCCGGGCGGCCTCGTCCTGCGCGAAGTATTCGCTGCGGAAGATGCGCGTGAACGTCGGATGTACCGTGTTGTTCATCCACGCGAGCTGGGAGAGCGCCTGCGCGCGGGCCCACGGCTCCTGCGGCAGCAGCCCGGCGCCGGGGAACCGGCGATCGAGGCAGTCGCAGATCGCGACGATCTGGGTGAGCGGCCGGCCGTCGGCCAGCAGGGTCGGCACCTGGCCGTTCGGGTTGAGCGCCAGGTATTCCGGGCTCTTCTGCTCGCCCTTGTGCAGCTTCACGAGCTTCGGCTCGAACTGCGTGCCTGTGACCGCCTGGATGCGCTGCAGCGCCACGTGCGGGACGAAGGAGCAGGCGCCCGGAGCGAAGTAAAGTTGCATCATCGTTCGATCATACCGGCGAGGAGGCCCCGTGAAAATTCAGCATCTCGAACCGAGCGCCGCGCAGAAGGCGCGCGCATTCTCCCCCGCGGTCATCACCGAGGGCGGCCGCACCGTCTGGCTGGCGGGGCAGACCGCCACGGTGGACCTCGACGGCAGGGACATCTCGAGGGACTTCGACGCCCAGGCGCGCGCGGTCTTCGGCCTGCTCGGCAGGACGCTCGAGCGCGCCGGCGGCACGCTCGCCGACATGGTGACCATGACCGTCTTCATCACCGATCCGCGGATGGGCGACCGCTTCGTGGAGATCCGTCGCGAGCTCTTCCCGGAGGGCCGCTACCCGGCGAGCGCGCTCATCACGGTGTCGAACTTCGCGCGCCCCGGCATCCTGATCGAGATCCAGGGCGTTGCCGTCTTGGCCTAGAGATATACCCGTTTCATTCCGTCCGCGGGATAGCGCGGGCCGGCGCCCGCGCCGACCGGCGCGGCATCGGAGATGCGCTTCACGTCCTCCGGGGAGAGCCTGACGTCGAGGGCGGCGAGGTTCTCGTCCACACGCTCCTTGCGCTTGGTGCCCGGGATCGGCACGATGTCCTTGCCCTGTGCGAGGAGCCAGGCGAGCACCAGCTGCGCGGGCTTGCATTTCTTCTCCTTCGCGATCGCCTCGAGGCGGGCCACGATCTGGACGTTCTTGTCGAGCGCCTCGCCCTGGAAGCGCGGGTGCTGCAGGCGGCGGTCGCCCTCCGGCAGGTCGCTCTTGCCGTGCACCGCGCCCGTCAGCATGCTGCGCCCGAGCGGCGCGTACGCGACGAGCGTGATGCCGAGCTCGCGGCAGGTTTTCAGCGTCTCCTCTCCTTCGCCGCGGTAGAGGAGCGAGTACTCGTTCTGCACGGCGGCGATCGGGTGCACCTTGTGCGCGCGGCGGATCGTCTCCGGGCGCGCCTCGGACAGGCCGAGGGCGTGCACCTTGCCCTGCTCGACCAGGCGCTTCATCGCGCCCACGGTGTCCTCGATCGGAGTGTTCGGGTCGACGCGATGCTGGTAGTAGAGGTCGATGACCTCGATCCCCAGGCGCTTCAGGCTCGCGTCGCACGCCTGCATCACGTATTCGGGGCGGCCGTCCACGGCCTGCTTGCCCGAGGCGTCCTTGACCTGGCCGAACTTCGTGGCGACCACGACCTTGTCGCGCCGCCCGCGCAGCGCGCGCCCGAAGAGCTGCTCGTTGTGCCCCCAGCCGTACATGTCGGCGGAATCGAGCAAGTTGATCCCCCGGTCGATGGCGTGGTGGATGACCGCGATCGACTGCTCGTCGTCGGCGTTGCCGTATACGCCGGACATGGACATGAGGCCGAGGCCGATGGCGGAAACCTGGAACGGGCCGCACTTGCGCTTTTCCATGCGAGCTCCTCTTTGAAGTCGTGCGAAAAAGTGCGTAGCGTAGCAGCCCGGGGTTGCTTTTCGGAGGCAGGACCGCCATGACGAACGAGCCCGTGCTGCACGCCATCGACGCCCGCGGCGTCGTGACCGTCACGCTGAATCGCCCGGAAGTGAACAATGCGTACGACGCGGCGCTGGTCCAGGGCCTTCTCGACGCGCTTTCCTCCCTGCCAGCGACGGTGCGGGCGGTCCTGCTGCGCGGCGCGGGAAAGCATTTCCAGGCGGGCGCGGACCTCAAGTGGATCCGCTCGGTCGCGGCGCAGCCGGAGAAGGAAAACGAGGAGGCGTCGCGCGCGACCGCCGAAGCCGTGCGCCGCCTGAACGCGCTCGCGGTGCCGACGGTGGCGCTGGTGCAGGGCGCATGCTTCGGCGGCGGCACGGGGATCCTCGCCGCCTGCGACGTCGTGATCGCGGCGCAGGACGCGGTGTTCTCGATCGCCGAAACCCGCTGGGGCCTGATGGCCGGGATCATCCTGCCGCAGCTCGCCGACGCGATCGGCGCGCGCCAGGTGCGCCGCTACGCGCTCACCGGGGAGCGTTTCGGCGCGGAAGAGGCGCGGCGCATCGGCCTCGTGCACGAGGTCGTCGCCGCGGCGCAGCTCGATGCCGCTGGCGAGCGGATCGTGAGCCAGCTGCTGCAGAATGCGCCGGAGGCGAATGCGCAGACCAAGGCGCTCGCGCTGGAGTTCGCCTGGGGGTCCTTCGATGAGGCGACCTTCGCGCGCCTGGTGCGCCAGCATGCGGCGAAGCGGCGCAGCGCCGAGGCCGCCGAAGGCCTCGCGTCTTTCGCGGAGAAGCGCGCGGCGCGCTGGCCGGCAGGCAGAAAAAAAGCCCCGGAGTAGGGGGGAGCTCTTCCGGGGCTCTGCCGCCCCGGAGGAGGACTCGTGGGGCGACGGCCTTTTGTAGCACGCCGCTCCCGGCGGCGCTGTGAACTACTTCCTAAAAGAGGTCGAAGTACTCGCGCTGCTCCCATTCGCTCACCTCGAGCTCGAAGCGCGCGATCTCCGCCTCTTTTATCCTGCAGTAGTACTCGACGAACGTTTCGCCGAAGGCCTCGCACAGGACGCGGTCGCTCCGGAGCGCGGCGATCGCCTGGCCGAGCGAGCGCGGCAGGAGCGGCGCCGCCGCCTCGTACGGCGCATCGGCCGAAGGCGGCAGCGCTTTTTTCCGCGCGATGCCGTCGAGGCCGGAGTGGATTTGCGAGGCGAAATACAGGTAAGGATTGGCCGCCGGCTCGCCGATGCGGTTCTCGATCCGCGTCGCCGGATTGCCGGGCCCGCCGACCACGCGCAGCAGCGCGCCGCGGTTCTCCTTGCCCCACACCGCGCGGTCGGGGGCGAGGGAGTAGGGGCGATAGCGCTTGTAGCCGTTGACGGTTGGCGTCGAGAACACGCACGCCCCGGCGGCGTGCTCGAGCAGGCCGGCGAGGTAGTGCCTGCCGGTCTCGGACAGGTCTTCCTTCTCCGAGACGAAGGCGTTGCGCCCGGCCTTGCGCAGGGACTGGTGCAGGTGCCAGCCGCTCGACATGACGTTCGGCAGCTTCGGCCGGCACATGAAGGTGGCGTGGTAGCCGTGGCGCCGCGCGATCTGCTTCACCGCGCTCCTCAGGAGCAGCATCGATTCGGCCGCCTGCATCGCGTCCTGCGGCGCGAGGGTGAACTCGAGCTGGCTCGGGCCGAACTCGACCTCGAAGGAGCGCAGCGGCAGCCCGAGCCTGGCGAGGTCCTTGCGCAGCAGCTCGACCACCGGGTCCACGAGGTCGTAGCGCTGCTCGGTGAGGTACTGGTATCCGGTGGAAAGCAGCTCCACGGAAGGCGGCGTGCCGGGCTGGCCGGCATCGGCGGGACGCAGGTTCTCGTCCACGATCTTGAAGACATGGAACTCGATCTCGAGCCCGCACACGAGCTCGAAGGGCGCGAGCTTCTCGAGCGCCCTTGCGAGCACCGCGCGCGTGTCGAAGGGCACCGGCCTGCCGTCCTGGAAGGCGAGCTCGCAGAGAAACCAGCCGGTGTCCGGCGCCCACGGCAGGATGCGGAAGCTCGGCAGGAGCGGCTTCATGAGGATGTCGGCCGCGCCCTGCAGCTCCGGCATGCCGAAGCCGCCGCCGGCGGTGAACGCCGGAAACACGGTGCGATGCGAGGTGTCCTTGAGAAGCAGCGTGCTGGTCACGGTCACGCCGCGCTCGAGCGCCGCCTTCACTTCCGGCACGGCGAGCGTCTTGCCGCGCAGCACGCCGTGCTGGTCGGCGAAGGAGAAGCGCACCGCCTGCAGGCAATGCGCGTCGATCTCCTTCAGCACCTCGCCGGCGTTCATGCCGCCCAGGCCGCCTTGCTGCGGCGCGCCGCTTCGCATTCCTTCCAGTATTCGTCCATCCGGCCGGTCGGGCCGATGCCGTCGATCGCCGGCGGGCCTTTCAGGCCCTTGGCGGTCTCGGAATCGAGCACCATGAGCGGCGTCTCGCCCGCCTCGTTCTTCCGGATGGCGTCGAGCAGCAGCCGGCGGTAGAGCACGATGCCCTTGTCCGTCGTGCCGAGGTTCTCGCGCGTGCGGTCGGCGATGCGGCCCTGCGACTCGCAGGCCCACTGGTCGTGGATGTTGATGTCGAAGCCCATGCCGGTGAAGGTCTTCGATTTCTGCTCGTCGGCGCTGAATCCCCAGGAATTCTCCCTGGAAAAAACCGGCTTGTAGTCGGGCGCGGGATAGGTCTTCAGGCGCTGCGCGCGCATCGTCGCCTTGTCCACCGGGGCGCCGAAGCTCGTGAAGATCGAATACCAGTAGCAGCCGGTGTCGTCGACCGGCACGTGCCACTGCGAGATGGTCATCTCCGCGTTCATCGGGATGACGAAGGCCTGCGGGAAGAGCACGTTCGTCACGCGGATGTGCGTGTGCGCGTCGCTGATGCGCCGGAGCGTCTGCAGGCGCATGCCGTACTCGGTGCGCTCGACGCGGATCTCGGGCCGGTCGAATTCGCGCAGCACCTTGCTGATGGGCATGTCCGAGTCCGACGGCGTGCCGCGGAACTGGCGGCCGTAGCTCGCCGCCGGGTCCTCGTCCTCGAAGAACTTGTGGAGCCACGAGGCGTGCGCGGGGTCGATGCCGACTTCCAGCGCCTGCAGCCAGTTGCAGTCCCAGTAGCCCTTGAAGGCGAACGTGTAGGCGTCCGGGGCGACGAAGCAGTCGAAGCGCGGGAACGCGGGCGGCGCGCCGGCGCCGAGATAGGCGAAGAGGATCCCGCTTTTCTCGACCACCGGATAGGCGATGGTCCTGATGTGCTCGCAGAGCCGGCTGCCGGACGGCTCTGCCGGCGTGTCGATGCATTTGCCGCCGGCGCCGAACTTCCAGCCGTGGAACGAGCAGCGCAGGCCGTCGGGCTCGGGCCGCCCATAGGCGAGGTCGGCGCCCCGGTGCGGGCACTGGCGCTGCATCAGGCCGTAACCCGCATTCGTTTTGAACAAAACCAGATCTTCGCCGAGAAGCCGCACGGCCTTCACCGGCCGCTCGCCCTGCATCTCGTCCGCGAGCGCGACCGGCTGCCAGTAGTTGCGCAGCAGCTTGCCGGCCGCGCTGCCGGGGCCGACGCGCGTCATCAGCTCGTTCTGCTCGGCGCTTATCATGAGCCGATCTTATACGAGACCGTAAATTTTTTTCATCTGACAGTCGCGCCGCGCTCGACTAACCTTTCGCGAACCGAACAGCGAGGAGCCGGCGCATGGCCTCCGCGAAGTACCCCGTGTCTCTGACTGCCGAGGACGCTCCCGTCCGGAGCCGGCCGACCAACTATCCGGAACCGTTCGCATCGCGCATGGCCGGCCGGCGCAAGCAGCCGCTCGGCGATCTCTTCGGCCTGAGCAACTTCGGCGTCAACCGCACCACGCTGGCGCCGGGTGCCTCATCGGCGCTGCGCCATGCGCACAGCAGGCAGGACGAATTCGTCTACGTGCTGCAGGGCCATCCCACGCTGCATACGGACGAGGGCCGCACGCGCCTGTCGCCCGGCATGTGCGCAGGCTTCAAGGCCGGCACGGGGAACGGCCACCGCCTCGTCAACGAGACGGCGCAGGACGTGGTGATCCTCGAGGTGGGCGACCGCACGCCGGGGGACGAAGGAAGCTATCCGGACGACGACATCAAGGCGGCTCTCGTCGACGGGAAATGGGTGTTTCAACACAAGGACGGCACGCCTTACTGAGGCTTGGCTTATGCTCGCCGTGTGAGCGAGCGCGTCCAGTTTTCCTCGGCCGGCCTGCGGCTGAGCGGAATCCTCGAGCTGCCCGATGGGATGCGAGCGGGCGAGCGGCGGCCGGCGTTCCTCGTCCTGCACGGCTTCGGCAGCAACAAGGACAGCGGCACGATGCAGACCGCCGCGGCGCTTTTCCGCTCGCTCGGCTACGTCGCGCTGCGCTTCGACATGCGCGGCTGCGGCGAGAGCGAGGGCGAGCGCGGCCGCGTCATCTGCCTGGAGCAGGTGGAGGACACGCGCGCCGCCGCGACTTTTCTCGAGGGCCGCGCCGAAGTCGATCCGCGCCGCATCGCGGTCTTCGGGCACAGCTTCGGCGCCGCCGTGGCCGTCTATGCGGCGGGCGTCGACCCGCGCATCGCGGCCTGCATCTCCTCGGGCGGCTGGGGCGACGGCGAGAAGAAATTCCGCCGCCAGCACGAATCGCCCGAGGCGTGGGCGCGCTTTTCCGGAATGCTCGAGCGGGGACGCGAGATGCGGAAGAAAGGCGGCTCGATGAAGGTGCCGCGCTTCGAGATCGTGCCGGTGCGCCCGGAGCTGCGCGCGAACCTCGCGCCCGGCTCGATCCTCGAATTTCCCTTCGAGGTGGTCGAGAGCATGCTGGCGTTCAAGGCGAACGAGGTCGTCGGCCGGATTGCGCCGCGGCCGCTGCTTCTCCTGCATCCGGCGGACGACAGCGTCACGCCGACCGAGCAGTCCATCGATCTCTTCCTGCACGCCGGCCAGCCGGCCGATCTGCATCTCGTCGCCGGCGTGGATCACTTCCTCTTCAGCGAGGGCAACACGCTGGTGCTCGACCTCGTGCGCGACTGGCTCGCGCAGCACTTTCGCGTCCGTTGAAGCCCGAGCGCCTGAAGAAGGCGGTCGCCGACATCTTCGGCGCGGCGGGGATGGCGCCCGCGCACGCGCAGGCGGTCGCCGAAGTGCTTGTCTGGGCGGATCTGCGCGGCATGGGCAGCCACGGCGTCATGCGCGTGCCGCGCTACGTCGAGCTGCTGCGCAAGGGCGATCTCAACGCCCGTCCGGCGATGCGCACCGTGTCGGAGACGCTGGCCGCGGTCCTCTTCGATGCCGATCGAGCGCCCGGCCCGGTCGCCATGATCCACGCCGCCGACGCGGCCGCGGCAAAAGCGCGCCAAGCGGGCATCGGCCTCGCGCTCGCGCGAAACACCACGCACACGGCGGCGCTCGGGTACTACACGCAGCGCCTCGCGCGGGAAGGTTTCGCGGCGCTTGCGTTCGCCGCGTCATCGCCGAACATGGCCTACCACGGCGCGCGCTCCGCCGGAGTGTCCACCGCGCCCGTGTCGCTCGCCGTGCCGGGGCCCGGCGAGCCGCTCGCGCTCGACATGGCTTCGGGCGTCATTTCCCTCGGCAAGCTGATGCAGGCGCGCCGCGCAGGAACGCCGCTCGCGCCCGGCTCGGCGCTCGACCCGCAGGGCAATGAGACCACCGACCCGCGCGCCGCGGTGCTGCCGCTGCCGCTCGGCGGCCCCAAGGGCTCGGGACTCGCGCTGCTCGTCGAATGCCTGTGCAGCCTGCTCGCCGGCAATCCGATCCTCGCCGAGGCGCTGGAGGGCACGCCGAAGAGCCGGCGGCACTACCAGAACGGGCTGGTCGTCGCGATCGAGGTCGAGCGATTCATTTCTGCCGCTACTTTCAAGGTTGAAGTACAAAGGCTGGCGGGGGCGATCAAGGCCCTTTCGCCGCAGCCCACCGCCGAGATCCTGCTGCCGGGCGAGCGGGGCGCGCGCAACGCAAGGGAGCGCCGCGACGGCATCGCGTTGCCGGCGCCGGTGCTGAAGGAGTTGTCGGAGCTCAGCGCGGGGCTGGGCGTCCAGTGGCCGGTCGAATAGGAGGGAGCATGCGCCGTGCATTGTGTGCAGCACTAGTCGCAGGTTGCTCGATCTTTGCGGGCGGCGCCGTTGGCAGCGGAAGCGATTTCCGCGTCACGCTGCTCGGCACGGCATCGCCGTCGCCGCGGCCCGATCGCATGGGGCCGAGCACGCTGATCGAGGCGGGCAGCCAGAAGCTGCTCATCGACGCGGGGCGCGGCGTGCCCGTGCGCCTCTGGCAGCTCCGCGTGCCGATGGGGCAGATCAACGCGCTCTTCATCACGCATTACCATTCCGACCACACCTCCGGCATTCCGGACGTCTGGCTGACCGGCTGGCTCTCGCCGCCGTTCGGCCAGCGCAAGGCGCCGTTCCACGTCATCGGTCCCGCCGGCGCGAAGGATCTGATGTCGAACCTGCAGCGCGCGTATGCGGCCGACGTGAAGATCCGCCTCGAGGACGAGAAGAATCCTGCCGAAGGGATCGCGGTGCAGGTGGACGAGTTCGCCGCCGACGGCGTGGTATACGAGAAGGACGGGGTGCGCGTCACGGCCTTCGAGGTCGACCACGGCGACGTGATCAAGCCCGCCTACGGATACCGCGTGGACTTCGACGGCCGCTCGGCGGTGATCTCCGGTGATACGCGCTACAACCCGAACGTGATCAAGTACGGCGCCGGAGCCGACCTGCTGATCCACGAGGTCGGTGCCGCGAGGCCGGAGCTCATGAAGATCCCGGCGGTGCAGCGCATCATCGCCCATCACACGACGCCGCGCGACGCCGGGCGGGTTTTCGAGCAGACGAAGCCGAAGCTCGCCGTGTACACGCACATCGTGCGCCTGAGCAACGCGACCATTCCGGAGCCGAGCCTCGCCGACCTGCTCGCCGAGACGCGCGAGACCTATTCAGGCCCGCTCGTGTTCGGCGAGGACCTGATGACCTTCGACATCAGCGAGCGCGGCGTCGCCGTCTATCGCGGCGGGCCTTGAGGAGGACCTAGGCCGGCTCTTCGCGGTAGAGCGCGAGCGCGCGCATCGCGGGGAGGTCGTTGAACGAGAACAGCACCGCTTCCTCGCTCCGCGAGGCGTTCGCGTGCGAATGCGCGCACCAGGACGGAATGGAGAAGATGTCCTTCTCCTCCCAGTCGAACGTCTGCCCGCCGACGCGCGAGCGGCCGCGGCCGCAGGCCACCTGGTAGACCACGCTGCCGGTGTGGCGGTGCGCCCGGGTCTCTTCTCCCGGCTTGAGGCGCTGCAGCTGCGCGCCGATGGTCGGCATGATCGGGCCGCCGGTGAGCGGATTCCTGTACTCCAGCACCACGCCGTCGAACGGCGATTCGGCGCCGCTTGCCTTCAGCTCCCGGTAGGCGGCGTCCCACGGGTAGTGGAAGACCGGCGAGTAGGGCTTCGCCCAGTTTTCGCGGGACAGCGGCGCCGGTTTCTGCACGATCTCGGGGTGCACCTCGTAGAAATTGGCGTCGAGGGAGTTCATGAGCGGGATGTCGAGGCCGTCCTGCCAGATGCACTGCGTGCCGCCGGCCTCGACGCCGTGGTCGTGCCAGGTGCCGTTCGGCGTCAGGACGAGGTCGCGCGGCCCGAGCATGAGGCGCTCGCCGTCCACGACGGTGTAGGCGCCGCGCCCGTCCATGATGAAGCGCAGCGCGGACGCCTGATGGCGGTGCGCCGAGGTGAACTCGCCGGGATTCATCACCTGCACGCCGGTATAAAGGAGGCCCGCCGCGGCGCTCCATTCCTTGCGGCCGGGGTTGACGAGCATGACGACGCGGCGCGCGGCCTTCTCGGCCGACACGAGGCTGGCCGCTTTCCTGACGTGGGATTCGATCCTCTTCCACGGCCAGTGCATGGGCACCGACTTCGGCTGCGGATGCCAGGGCTCGATCTCGTTCGCGACCGTCCACAGCGCGCCGAGCGCCTCGCGCTCGAGCGAGCGGTAGTACGCCTCGAGTTCCGGCGTGTCCTCGACGTTGGCCCGGCCGACGACGTTCTCGCGCTTCACGCGCCTAGTTTAGACCCCGAGATGGCGATGCTGCACGCCGGGATTTGCCTCCAGCTCCGCGGAGGTGCCGCTCCACACGACGCGGCCTTTCTCCAGGACGTAGTGGCGGTCGGCGATGCGGGCGAGGGCCCTGACGTCCTTGTCGATGAGCAGGATGGCGAGCCCGGACTGCTTGAGGCGCAGGATGGAGCCGTAGATCTCCACGCGGATCAGCGGCGCCAGGCCTTCGGTCGCCTCGTCGAGGATCAGCAGGCGCGGGTTGGTCATGAGGGCGCGGCCGATGGCGAGCATCTGCTGCTCGCCGCCCGAGAGCTCGTTGCCGTAGTTCGAATGGCGCGCGCGCAGGTGCGGGAAGAAGGCATAGACCTTGTCGAGCGTCCACGGCTCGCTCGCGCCCGAGCGGTTCGCGGCCGTCGCGACGAGGTTCTCCTTCACCGTGAGGTTGGGGAAGACCTGGCGGCCCTCCGGCACGAGGCCGACGCCGACCTGTGCGATGCGATAGGAAGGAAGCCTTTCCAAGGAAGTGCCCTCGAACGAAATCGAGCCGGCCCCCGGCCGCACGATGCCCATGATGGCGCGCACGGTCGTCGTCTTGCCCATGCCGTTGCGCCCGAGCAGCGTCACCACCTCGCCGCCGCGGATGTCGAGCGAAACGCCGAACAGCACCTGGCTCCGTCCGTACGCCGCCTCGAGGCCGCGGATCTCGAGCATCAGGCGTCCTCGCCGAGGTAGGCGCGGCGCACTTCGTCGTTTGCGCGGATGCGCTCGGGCGTGTCCGTCGCGATGATGCGCCCGTACACGAGCACCGAGATGCGGTCGGCGAGGCGGAACACGGCGTCCATGTCGTGCTCGACCAGCACGATGGTCTGCTTGCGCTTGAGCCGCGACAGCAGCTCGATCATGCGCTGCGACTCCTCGGCGCCCATCCCCGCCATCGGCTCGTCGAGCAGCATCAGGCGCGGGCGGGTGGCGAGGACCATCGCCACCTCGAGCTGGCGCTGCTCGCCGTGCGAAAGGTTGGCCGCAAGGACGTTCTTGCGATTCGCGAGACCGATCTCATCGAGGAAGTGCGCCGCCGGCCCGGTGAGCGCGCTGTCTGAAGAAGCAGCGCTCCAAAAACGGAAGCTGTGGCCACTGCCTGCCTGTACCGCGAGGGCGACGTTCTGCAGCGCGGTGAAGTCGGCGTAGATGCTCGTGATCTGGAAGGAGCGCGCCAGGCCCTTGCGGGCGCGCTTCGGCGCGGGCAGCGCGGTCACGTCCTCGCCGGCGAAGCGGATGCTGCCGGCGTCCGGTCGCAGCGTCCCGGCAAGCTGCCCGATGAAGGTCGTCTTGCCGGCGCCGTTCGGGCCGATGATGGCGTGCGTTTCGCCTTCGCGCACCTCGAGGTCGACGCCGTCGGTCGCGCGCAGCGCGCCGAAGCTTTTCACCAGGGCGCGGACCTCAAGCATCGGGCTTGTCGAGGAGGCCGGCGAGGCCGCGCTTGAAGAAGATCACCGAGACGACGAGCAGCGGGCCGAGGATCACCTGCCAGTGGTCGGTCCAGCCTTTCAGCACTTCCTCGATGAGGATGAGCGCGAAGGCGCCGAGCAGCGGCCCCGCGGTCGAGCCCATGCCGCCGAGGATCACCATGAACATGAGGTCGCCGGACTGCACCCAGCTCATGAAGTCGGGGCTGATGTAGCGGGTGTGGTTCGCATAGAGCGCGCCGGCGAGCCCGCAGATCGCTCCCGCGATCACGAACGCGGCCAGGCGATAGGGGTAGGGCGAGAAGCCGATCGCGCGCGTGCGGGCGTCGTTCGATTTCGCCGCGCGCAGGACCAGCCCGAAACGCGAGTGCACGATCCGATGGATCGTGAAAAGGCTCAGGAGCAGGACGCCGAGCACGAGGTAGTAGAACGCGAGGCCGTTGCCGAGATCCACCAGGCCGGAGAAGCCGCTCGGCGTGCGCAGCCGCAGCCCGTCGTCGCCGCCGTACATGTCGAGCGATACGGCGAGGTAGTAGAGCATCTGCGTGAACGCGAGCGTGATCATGATGAAGTACACGCCGCTCGTGCGGATCGAGATGGCGCCGATCGCCGCGGCCACGAGCGCGGAGGCGGCGATCGCCACCGGCCATTGCACCCAGCCCAGCGTGATGCCGTGGAAGGCGAGGATGCCGACCGCGTAGCCGCCGAGCCCCAGGTAGGCGGCGTGGCCGAAGGACACCAGGCCGCCGTAGCCGAGGATGAGGTTCAGGCTGGCGGCGGCGATGGCGAGGATCATCGCGCGGCGCACGAGGTCCACGTAGAACGCCTGGTTCAGCGCGATCGCCGCCTGCGGCAGCGCGAGCAGAACCACGAAAACGATCCCCCAGAAGGCCAGGGCGCGCCGGGAGACCATCAGGCGTTCCGCGCCGAGAACAGGCCCGCCGGGCGCAGCGCGAGCACGACGGCCATCAGCAGGTACACGAGCATGGAGGCGAGCGCGGGCCCGGCCGTCTCCGCCGCGGGTCGCGAGAGGAAGAGGGCGAGGAGCGGCTTCAGGAACGCGCGCCCCAGCGTGTCGACGGTGCCGACGATGAGCGCGCCGACGAACGCGCCGCGGATGGAGCCGATGCCGCCGATCACGATGACGACGAACACCTGGATCAGGATGAGCTCGCCCATGCCCGGCTGCACCGTGTAGATGGGCCCCGCCATGAGCCCGGCGAGCCCGGCGAGCGCGGCGCCGAAGCCGAAAACCACGGTGTAGAGCAGGCGGATGTTCACGCCGAGCGCGGAGACCATGGTGCGGTTCGAGGCGCCGGCGCGGATCAGCATGCCGAGCCGCGTGCGCGTGACCACGTACCAGAGCAGGACGCCCACCGCGAGGCCGACGGCGATGACCGCGGCGCGATAGACCGGGTAGTGCCAGCCGGGAAGGAGCTGCACGCTGCCCTGCAGCCACGACGGCAGGCTGGAGAAAAGCGCGGTGCGGCCCCAGATCATCGCCGTCGCCTCGTTGAAGAAGAGGATCAGGCCGAAGGTGGCGAGCACCTGGTCGAGGTGGTCGCGGTCGTAGAGCGTGCGCAGCGCCACCACTTCCATCAGCATGCCGACGAGCAGCGTCCCGGCGAGCCCGCCGAGCACGCCGAGCGCGTAGGAGCCGCTCCATTGCGTCGCCGCGATCGCGAGGTAGGCGCCCACCATGTAGAGCGAGCCGTGCGCCAGGTTCACCATGTTCATGATGCCGAGCACGAGCGTGAGGCCGGCGGCGAGCAGGAACAGCATGACGCCCAGCTGGACGCCGTTCAGCAGTTGCTCGAGGACAAGCGATACGGTCATGAAAAAGAAAGGGCGCGGTCAGCCCGCGCCCTTTTCGTTCTGCGGGCGGCGCCCGCTACTTCATCTTGCATTCCTGGTAGTAGGCGTCCTTGTGCTGGTCGAACACCTTCTTCACGATCTTCATCTCGGCGCCGTCCGGGCCGCCCTTCTCGGCCTTCAGCAGGTAGAAGTTCTGGATCGGATGGTGGTTGACGTTGAACTTGTACGGCCCGCGGATCGACTGGTAGTTCGCCTTCTCCATCGCGGCGACCATCGCATTCGTGTCCTTGACGTTGCCCTTCACCGCGCGCACCGCGGAGTCGATCAGCATGATCGCGTCGTAGCTCTGCGCGCCGTAGAAGGAAGGCGTGTAGCCGAACTTCTTGCGGAAATCGGCCACGTACTTCAGGCTCGCCGGCACGTTCAGGTCCGGGCTCCAGAAGCGCGCCTCGTACTGGCCGATCGCCGCGTCCTTCAGCGCGGGCAGCGTGGTCTCGTCGACGGTGAACACCGAGTAGAGCGGGATCTGCTCGCGCAGGCCGGACTGCACGTACTGCTTGATGAACTGGATGCCCATCCCGCCCGGGTAGAAGATGAAGACCGCCTTCGGGTTCTTCGCGCGCATCTGGGTGAGCTCGGCCTGGTAGTCGAGCTGTCCCATCTTGGTGTAGACCTCGTCGACGATGTTGCCCTTGTAGTAGCGCTTCAGGCCGGCGACCATGTCCTTGCCGGCCTGGTAGTTCGGCGCCATCACGTAGAGGTCCTTGATCCCGCTTTCCTGCAGGAACTCGCCCATCGCCTCGGGCGACTCGTCGTTGTTCCAGGACGTGGAGAAGTAGAGCTTGTTGCAGTCCTTGCCGGCGAGCGGGCTCGCGCCGGCGTTGGCGCCGACCATGATCTTGCCGGCGCCGGTGACGACCGGCACGGTCGCCATCATGACGTTCGACCAGATGATGCCGGCCATGATGTCGACCTGGTCCTTCTTCAGCATCTGCTCGGCGACCTGCACGCCGACGTCGGGCTTGAACTGGTCGTCGCCGTAGACGACCTCGGTGTCGAGGCCGCCCACCTTGTGGTTGAGGTGATCGAGCGCGAGCTCGACCGAGTCCTTCATATGCTTGCCGATGATGCCCTGCGGGCCGGACATCGTGCTGATGAAGCCGATCTTCAGCTTCTGCTGCGCCTGGGCCTGGGTGCCGAACGCCAGCGCGCACGCCAGCGCGGCGCCGATCAATTCTCTTCGCATGGTCTCCTCCTCAAAGAAATCAGTCTATTAGACCCCGCACGCCTTAGGCAAGGGGCGCCGCGGTCGCATCATAGGTGAAGAGCCATTCGTAGCGCTCCCGGATCCGCGGCTCGCTCCACTCGCGGTCCACGTACTCCTGCGCGCCTTGCGCGTCGGCGAGGCGCGGATTGTGGAAGCGCTTCGCGTTCTCGGCCGAGCCGAGCACCGTGCGCCGCGTGCGCTCCTTGCGCGCCGCCTCGTAGCGCTCGAGCGCTGCTGCACTATCTTTCACTTCGGCGAGCGCGCGCGCCAGGACGAGGCCGTCCTCCATCGCCATCACCGCGCCCTGCGCGAGCATGGGGAGCATCGGGTGGCAGGCGTCGCCGAGCAGCGTGACGCGTCCTTGCGTCCAGCGCTCCATCGGCGCGCGCCCGACGAGCGCCCATTTGTAGAGCTGCGGCGCGCCGCGGATCATGCGGTGGATGTCGTCGTGCCAGCCGGCGTAGTCGGCGGCGCAGTCTTCGGCGCTGCCGAGCGCCGTCCACGACTCGATCTTCCAGTCCGCGCGCTCGACCACGCCGACGAAGTTCATGTACTCGCCGCGGTGCACCGGATAGTGCACCACGTGCCCGCCCGGCCCGATCCAGTTCGTGCCGACCCTGCGGCGCATGTGCGCCGGCAGCCGCTCCATCGGCACCGTGCCGCGCCAGGCGACGATGCCCGTGAAGCGCGCCTCGCCCTCGCCGAAGAGCGCCTGCCTCACGCGCGAATGCACGCCGTCGGCGCCGACGATGAGATCCGCTTTTGCCTCTTTCCCGTTCTGAAGCTTCAGGACCAGCGCCTGCGCGTCCAGGGCGGAGAGCTTCGAATCGAGGTGGATCGCGTCCGGCTTCTCGCGCCGCACCGCGTCGGCGAGGACGCCGATGAGGTCCGGCCGGTAGACCGTGAGGTAGGGAAAGCCGTAGCGCGCGATCGATTCCTGGCCGAGGTCGAAGAGCTTCCAGGTCTGGCCGGTGCTCCAGAGGCGGATCTCCTTGCCGCTCGCCTCGCACGAGAGTTCCTTCAGGGGCTCGAGAACGCCGAGCGCGGCGAGGACCCGGTTGCCGTTGGCGCTGATCTGGATGCCGGCGCCGACCTCGCGCAGCTCGTGCGCCTGCTCGTAGACGTCGACCTCGAAGCCGCGCTTCAGGAGCGCGAGCGCGGCGGTGAGGCCGCCGATGCCGCCGCCGACGACCGCGATCTTCATAGTAGGATTTTACGGTGCTCAGGCTCGACACCGTGACCAAGCGCTTCGGCCGCCGCAGCGTGCTGAACGCCGTCTCGCTCGAGCTCGCGGCGGGGGAGTACGCCGCGGTGATCGGCGAGTCGGGCATCGGCAAGTCCACGCTCCTCAACGTGATTGCCGGCCTCGAGCCCATGGATTCCGGGGTGGTGCTTTTCGAGGAGCGGGACGTAGCGCAGCTCAGCGACGACGCGCAGACTGCTCTGCGCCGCGACAAGCTCGGCTTCGTGTTCCAGGCGTTCCACATCCTGCCGCATCTCGACGTGCTCCAGAACGTCGATCTGCCCCTGCTTCTGCGGAAAAGAAGCGATCCGGACAAGGCGAGGGCCATGCTGGCGTCGGTCGGGCTCGCGGGACGCGAGCACTCGATGCCGCGCGAGCTCTCCGGCGGCGAGCTGCAGCGCGTGGCGATCGCGCGCGCGCTGGTCGGCGAGCCGAGGCTCGTGCTCGCGGACGAGCCGACCGGGAACCTGGACCCGGAGAACGCGCGGCAGGTGCTCGCGCTCTTTCGCGAGCAGGTGAAGGAACACGGCGCCGGCGCGCTCCTCGTCACCCACTCCGAGGCGGCCGCCGCCGGCTGCGACCGCGTCTACCGCCTGACGGCCGAGGGCCTCTTCAGGGCTTGAAAAGCTTCCTCGCGGGAAACGGCAGCGCCTTCGCGCCCAGCGCTTCCTCGATGCGCAGGCCCTCGTTCCACTTCGCCATGCGCTCGGAGCGCGAGAAGCTGCCCACCTTGAGCTGCGGCACGCCCCAGCCGACGGCGAGGTGCACGATCGAGGTGTCCTCCGACTCGCCCGAGCGCGCCGAGACGATGGCGCGATAGCCGGCCGCGCGCGCGGCCTCCCAGCACTGCAAGGTCTCGGTGACGGTCCCGACCTGGTTGGGCTTGAGCAGGACGCAGTTGCAGGCCCCGCTATTGATGCCGATTTTCAGCTTCTCGACCTGCGTGACGAAAAAATCGTCGCCGACGACCTGGATCTTCTGGCCCGCGTCCCGGGTGAAGGCCTGCATCGCGGCGGCGTCGGTCTCGGCGAACGGGTCCTCGATCGAGACGATCGGGTAGCGCTCGATCCAGCGCATCAGCATGGCGTGCAGCTGGCCGGCGGAGAGCGCGCGGTTCTCCAGGTCGAGGTGGTAGCTGCCGCCGCGGTAGAGCTGCGTCGCCGCCACGTCGAGGGCGATCGCGACGTCCACGCCCGGCTCGAGCCGGGCATCGGAGATGGCGCCCACAAGCTCCGTCAGCGCTTCCTCGTTGGACTTGAACACCGGCCAGTAGCCGCCTTCGTCGGCGACCCCGGCGAGCGCGTTGCGCTTGGCGAGCCGAGCGCCCGCGGCGGCGTAGACCTGCGCGGTCCAGTCGAGGGCTTCCGCGAAGCTGCCCGCGCCGATGCACACGATCATGAAGTCCTGCAGGTCCACGCGCCCGCGCGCGTGCGCGCCGCCGCCGAAGATCTGGATCTGCGGCACCGGCAGCGCGACGCGGCGCTCGCCGGCGAATTTCTTCCAGAGCGGGATCTTGCGCGACGCGGCGTCGGCCTGGGCGCACGCGAGCGAAGCGGCGACCATGGCGTTGGCGCCGAGCCGGCCCTTGTCGGGCGTGCCGTCGAGCTCGATCAGGCGCCGGTCGATCGTCTCCTGGTCGGACACCGGGAGCGCGCGCAGCGCGTCGCGGATGCGCCCGTTCAGGCTCTGGACCGCTTTCGCGGCGTCGATGCTCTTCGCCTCGCCGGATCCGGTCGAGGCGCCCGACGGGGCGATGGCGCGGCCCGAGGCGAGGGGCGTCGTGCCGCGGCCGACGATCACCTCGGCCTCGACGGTCGCACGCCCGCGCGAGTCCCAGACCCGGCGGCCTTTTACGTCGATGATCTTTGCCATGCGTCCCGCAGCGCGAGGAGCGACTCCGGCGGCCGCGCGAGCCAGGCCCGCGCGAAGCGGCGCACGCGCTCCTTCTGCGCCTCTTCCGTAAGGTATTCGACCGGCGACTTGCCGTCGACCCGGGCGAGCAGCAGGCCGGGCAGGAGCGACGCCGCCCGCGCGTCGAGCACCGCGGCGGGCTCCCACTTCACGCCGGAAAGATAGGCCGTGGTGAGCGCGTCGAAGCACGCCAGGTAGCGCGCGCTTGCCTGCGGCACCCATACGCACTTGAGAAGCAGGTGGTTCAGGCAGAACGCGAGGTCGAACGCGGGGTCGCCATACCACGCGCACTCCGCGTCGAGGAACACGGGGCCGCGCGGGCCGGCGAGGATGTTCTTCGGGCTGACGTCGCCGTGGACCAGCGCGCGCTTCGTCGTGGCCGTCGTTTTCACCAGATCCTTCAACCGCGACGCGAGATCCGGATGCTTCAAGGAAGTCGACACCAGGTAAGGCTCGAGGCGGATGGCGTGGAAGATCCCGTCGGTCGGGAAAAGCGCGGCGATTTCCGCGCCGGTCGTCGCGGCGTGGATTGCCGCGAGCGCGGCGCCGACGCGCGCGGCGAAACCGCGGTCTGCGCGGCCGTCGCGCAACTGCTCCTTCCACACCGGATGGTCGTCCGGCGCCAGATATTGCATGGCGAAAATGCCCTGCGCGTCGTCCGCCGCCAGCACCGCCGGCGCGGCGCCGGGCACCGCCCGCGCGGCCTTCTCCATCCAGCGGTGCTCGTAGCGGTTGCGCTCGACGGGCGCTTCCCACTTCTGCGCGACGCGCAGGCGCGCGAGCGCGCGCTTGACGCACACCGGGCCGCGCGCGAGGTCCACGCGCCAGATCTCCGAGGACACGCCGCCGCCCAGCGCATCGACGCGCGGCTCCTCTTGCGGGGCTGCGAGGCCGGCCGCGCGGAGGAAGTCAAGCGGCTGGCTCAGGCCGCAGCCTCCACAGGTTGTGCCGCAGCCAGAGCCCGAGCGCGCCGAAGGCGAGCCCGAACGCGCAGATCATGACCGGATAGTCGAGCAGGCGCACCGCCATGCCCATCGCCGCGACGCCGCTCGCCTGTCCGAGCGCCCAGGCCGAAGCGTACATCGCGACCGCGGCGCCGCGCGCGTCGGGCGCGACCTCGGTGGCCTTGGTCTGCACCGTGTTGTGGACGAGGTAGAAGGCGATGCCGACGCCAATCGTCGAGGGAACCGCGTAGCCCCAGTGCGGCGCGAAGGCCATCACGGAAAACAGCGCCCCGCCGAGGAGGCCGCCGGCGGCCACCAGGCCGCGCTCGCCCAGCCTGCGCACCAGCCAGCCGGCATTCCAGGAATAGAGCAATCCGCCCACGCCGTAGCCCGCGAGCAGCACGCCGATGGCGGTGAACGACAGGCCGAACCTGAGCTGGAAGTAGGCGCCGAGGAACGAATAGGCGCCGAAGAAGAAGAAGGTCTCCGCCGCGCCGATGGCCGCGAGCCAGCGCATCGCCCGCCGCGCGAGGAGCGAGCGGTGCACCGCGAGCGGCGCGAAGCGCCCGGGGCGGGCCGCCGGCCATTCGGTGCGCGTGCGCGCGAAGAGCACTGCCGCGACGGCGACGAACACCGCGCCGATGGCGAGGAACGACGAGCGCCAGCCGATCCAGTCGGTGAAGAGGCCGCCGAAGAGCGGGCCGAGCGTCTGCCCGAAGAGCGAGCCGGCGACGAAGCGCGCGATGGTGATCTGGCGCTCGGCAACGGGCACGACGTCGCCGATGTATGCCATGCCGAGCGGCATTGCGGCGGAGGCGAACACGCCGGTCACGAAGCGCAGCGCGGCGAGCGAGCCGACGTCCCAGGCGGCCGCGCAGCCGAGCGCGGCGAGGCCCGCGAGGCCGGTGGCGAACGTCACCACGCGCAGCTTGCCGAAGCGATCGCCGAGCGGCCCCTGCAGCAGCACGGCGGCGGTATAGCCGAGCCCGAACGAGGTGATGATGCTCGCGGCGGCGGGGACGCTGGAATCGAAGTCCTGCGCCAGTTTGGGAAGCATCGCCTCGACGCAGCGCAGCGAGATTCCGGCGTTGAAGCTTGCGAGCGCGAGGAGAAAGATCGCCTCGCGGCTGGTCGCAATGCGGCCGGCGCTAGGGCGCAAGCCGCTCGATCCTCCAGCCCTGCGCGGCGCCGCCGGCCGCGCTGCTGCCCCCGCGCGCATAGAGCAGCCGGTCGTGCAGCCGGTCGGCGCGTCCCTGCCAGAACTCGATTTCGTCAGGAATCAGCCGATAGCCGCCCCAGTGGGGCGGCCGAGGCGGCTCGGCGCCGTATCGGCGGCGGGCCTCCTCCAGCGCCTGCTCCAGGACGGTGCGGTCCCCGACGCGCTCGCTCTGCGCCGACGCCCAGGCGGAGAGCCGGGCGCCGAGCGGGCGCGTGGCGAAGTACGCGTCGGAGTCCGCCGGGCTCACCTTCTCGACGCGGCCTTCGACGCGCACCTGGCGCTCGAGCTCCGACCACAGGAACACCAGGCACGCGGCTGCGTTCGCCTCGAGCTCGAGCGCCTTGCGGCTGCGATAGTTCGTATAGAAAACAAAGCCCTCGCGCTCGATGTTCTTCAAGAGCACGACGCGCGCGGAGGGCTTTCCCGCGGCGGCGGTGGCGAGCGTCATCGCGTTCGGCAGCGGCAAGCCGGCGCGCGCCGCGTCCTCGAGCCAGCGCTCGAACTGGCGCAGCGGATCGGCGTCGGCGTCGGTTTCGGAGAGACCCGAGCGCATGTATTCCTGCCGGAGATTCGCCAGATCCACGCGCCGGATTCTAGTCGCTCGAGCGTGGCGCGGCCCCCACTTCCGAGGGAAAGCGCGCATCGTTCACTCTAAAAAGCGTTGACATGCCTCTCGGGATTCGGCATCTTCTCGTCACCGCGCTGCGGCAGGGCGGGGAAACACGGGCACGAAAGCCGGGATCGAACAAACCGATTTCAAAACGCTGTTCCGTATCGTTCAGAGGAGAATCGACGATGGCAAAGAAGAAGGCGAAGGGCAAGAAGCGCAAGCCGAATGCTGCATTCATGAAGGCGATGACCCCGAGCTCCACGCTCGCCGCGGTCATCGGCTCGAGCGCGATGCCCCGCACCGAGGTCACCAAGAAGATCTGGGGTTACATCAAGCGCAACGGCCTGCAGGACAAGAAAAACAAGCGCATGATCAACGCCGACGACAAGCTCAAGTCCGTTTTCGGCGGCAAGTCCCAGGTCTCGATGTTCGAGATGACCAAGCTGGTCAGCCGGCACCTGAAGTAACCCGCTCTTTGCTGACGAAAAAGGCCGCTTCGGCGGCCTTTTTTATTTTCCGGCGTGCTTTTCCGAGTGGTACTGCGCGACGCGCTCGACTTCGTTCCTGGATCCCAGGACGACCGCGATGCGCTGGTGCAGCTTCTGCGGCTGGAGGTCGAGGATGCGCGTGCGCCCGTCGGTCGCCGCGCCGCCGGCCTGCTCGACGATGAGCGCCATGGGATTCGCCTCGTACATGAGGCGCAGGCGCCCTTCCCTGTTCTTGGCGTCGCGCGGGTACATGAAGATGCCGCCGCGCGAGAGCACGCGGAAGACGTCGGCGACCATCGAGGCGACCCAGCGCATGTTGAAGTCCTTGCCGCGCGGGCCCTGCGTGCCGGCGAGGCACTCGTCGATGTAGCGCTTCACCGGCGCTTCCCAGCGCCGCATGTTGGAGACGTTGATCGCGAACTCCTGCGTGTCCTCCGGGATGCGGATGTCCGGGTGCGTGAGGACGAAGGTGAAGGTCTCGCGATCGAGCGTGAAGCCCTGCACGCCGTCGCCCACGGTGAGGACGAAGACGGTGGTCGGCCCGTAGACCGCGAAGCCCGCCGCGACCTGGTTGCGGCCGGGCTGCAGGAAGGCCTTCTCGTCCGGCTCGCAGTAGCCGCCGGCGTCCGTCTTCGGGCAGCGCAGCACCGAGAAGATCGTGCCCACCGAGATGTTGACGTCGATGTTCGAGGAGCCGTCGAGCGGGTCGAAGAGCAGCAGGTACTCGCCGCGCGGGTAGTGCGTCGGCGTGGGGCGCGGGTCGTCCATCTCCTCGGAGGCGAGCGCGGCGAGGTTGCCGCCCCATTCGTTCGCCTCGAGCAGGATCTCGTTCGAGAGCACGTCGAGCGTCTTCTGCGCCTCGCCGTGCACGTTGTGCGTGGCCGCGGTGCCGAGGCCGCCGGCGAGCGCGCCCTTGTTGACGCGCGTGCTGATGCCCTTGCAGGCGCGCGCGATGGTCTCGATCAGCAGGCGCAGGTCGGCGTTGATGAGGTTCTTCTCGCGCTGCTTGCTGACGAGAAACTGCGTCAATGTGATGCGCTTCGCCATGAGGGCATTCTACCGTCGGTTAGCTTTTCACCTTGCGCCTCGCGAACCACGCCCCGGCGAGCAGCGAAATGCCGAGCGCCCAGAAGACCGGCCCCATGCCGAGCGCCGTGGAGAGCGCGCCCGAGGTGAGCGGAATGAGCGTCTGGCTCGCGTTGATCATGGTGGTGCGCACGCCGACCGCCTCGCTCTGCCGGCCGGGCGGCGCCGCCTCGTAGAGCAGCGCCATGATCACCGGCTGCGCGCAGCCGAGCCCGAGGCCGAGCACGAAGGAGAGCGCCATCAGGAGCGGCGCGCCGGCGACGAACGGGAAGCCGAGGTAGCAGGCGCCGGCGAGCGTCATGGCGCCGGTGATGATCACCCACTGGCGCACGCGCCGGATCAGCACCGACATGGCGAGGCGCACGACGAAGGTCGCGACCGCGAACGTCGCCATGATGATGCCGATGGTGGCGGCCTCGAGCTGCAGGCGCGCGCCGTAGATCGGCATCAGGAACGCGTACAGGTCCCAGCCCATGGCGAGCACGCCGGAGACGAGGAACGTGCGGCGCAGCCCCTCGAGCCGGAAAAGGTCGAGGACGCGGTGCTCGCCGGCGCGCGGCGCGCGCTCGGGGCGGGGCAGCGGCGCCTTGCGCAAAAGCAGCGAGAAGAACGCCGCCGCCGGGAACACGGCGAGCAGGCCGAAGGCGGCCGGGTGCCCCAGGCCCTGGATCGCGAATCCGGCCACCAGCGGGCCGAGCGAGCCCGACATCGAGAAGCCGAGCGCGAGCCAGGCGAAGTTCATCGCCCGCTTCTCCGGGCCGCCGTGCGCGCCGAAGACGCTGTTCATGCCGATGTGGATGAACATGAACGCGAGGCCCATGAGCACGCTCGCCGCGAACAGCGTCTCGAGGCGCGGGAAGGCGAAGGGCAGGAAGGCGCCGAGCGCCATGGCGGCGAAGGCGGCGAGCAGCGGCGCGCGCGGCCCGCTGCGGTCGATGAGCCGCCCGGTGCTCACCGAGAGCAGCATCGGCAGGGCGGCGAAGAGGCACATCAGCACGCCGACGGTGAAGGGCGAGGCGCCGACGCTCAGGGCGAAGAGCGACGTGGTCATCCGGGCGCCGACGAACGCCAGGTGGCCGAGCACGTTCAGCGCCACGAAATAGATTATTTCCATGCCGCCAGCGCGACTCCGACGCACGTGACCGCCATCCCGGCGAACGCCAGCGGGCTCGGCACGACGCCGAAGATCGCCATCTCGAGGGCGACGGCGAACACCGGCGGAAGGTACATCATGCTGGTGACGCGGGTCGCCTCGTTGTGGCGCATGAGGACATGGAGCGCGTTCACCGCGAGGAACGAGGCGAAGACGACGAGGAACGCGATTGCGGCGAGCATCGGCCAGGCCCAGTGCACGCGGAAGCCCTCGACCGCCACGGCGAGCGGCGCCAGCACGAGGAGCGAGGCGGCGAACTGGATCACCGCGCCGGCCTTCAGGTCGGCGCGCGCGGCGAAGCGGCGCTGGTAGAGCGTCGCCACGGTTACCCCCGCGAGCGCGATCAGCGTGCCGAGCAGGCTGCCGAGGCCGACTTCGCGGATGTCGATCTTGTGCCAGACGACGAGCACGATGCCGGCGAGGCCGACGGCGATGCCGGTCCACTGCCTGGGTACGAGTTTTTCATGCAGGAACCTCGAGGCCACCATCGCCGTGAGCAACGGCTGGCAGGAGATGATCAGCGCCGAGACGCCGGCCGACATGCCGAGGTACTGCGCATAGTGGCTGCCGCCGAGCTGCACCGCGTGCATGAGAAGCCCGGCGACCACCAGATGCCCGAGCTCGGCGCGGCTCCCGGGCCAGCGGATGCTCGAGAACAGCACCACCGGCAGCAGGCAGAGGAGGCCGAAGGAGAAGCGCAGCGAGAGGAAAGTGAAGGGCGGCGCGTACTGCAGGCCGATCTTCGTCGCGACGTATCCGGCTCCCCACACGGCGACGAAGTACCACGCGAGGGCGGCGTCGAGCGCCGGAGTGCGCTTCATTGTCAGGCGGCGATTCTACGGCGTATGCTCCGCGCCTCAGCGAAACGGGGGGATCATGGGAGTCCTGGCATTTCTGTACGGCGTGCTGTGCTACGTCGCATTCGTCGCGACCTTTGCGTACGCGGCCGGTTTCGTCGGCAACCTCGTGGTCCCGAAGGCCATCGATACGGCGCCCGCCGGCTCGCTGCCGCAGGCGCTGATCGTCGACCTCGTGCTGCTCGGGCTCTTCGCCGTGCAGCACAGCGTCATGGCGCGGCAAGGCTTCAAGCAATGGTGGACACGCATCGTGCCGAAGACCGTCGAGCGCAGCACCTACGTGCTGCTCTCGAGCCTGCTGCTCGCGCTTCTCTTCTGGCAATGGCAGCCGATCGACGACGTGCTGTGGTCTGCGCAGGGCGTGGCGCGCGCGATGCTCTACGCATTCTTCGGCCTGGGCTGGGCCATCGCGCTCTCCTCGACGTTCATGACCAGCCACTTCGACCTCTTCGGGCTGCGCCAGGTGTACCTGCGCCTGAAGAACGAGCCCTACCGGCCGCTGCCCTTCGTGAAGGTCGCGCTCTACCGCTTCATCCGCCATCCGCTGATGCTCGGGCTGCTGATCGCGTTCTGGGCGGCGCCCGACATGACGTTCGGCCACCTGCTCTTCGCCGCGGCGACGACCGGCTACATCTTCATCGGCATCTGGCTGGAGGAGCGCGACCTTCGCCGCTCCCACGGCGAGGAGTACGAGCGCTACGCGCGCGAGGCGGGGATGATCCTGCCGCGGGTGTGACTAGCGGGGCGCCTGGAGCGCGGCGATCCGCGCCTCGATGGGCGGGTGGGTGGCGAAGAGCCGGAACAGGCCGCTCTGGCTGTTGATGCCGAACGCCTTCACCGAGTCGGGCAGGCCGCCCGACTCGACGCTCGCGAGGCGCTTGAGCGCCGCGATCATCGGCTGCGGCGTGCCGAGCAGGCGCGCCGAGCCGGCATCGGCGCGGAACTCGCGGTAGCGCGAGAACCAGGCGACGATGAGCGAGGCGAGGATGCCGAACACGATCTGGCAGACGATCACCGTGACGTAGAAGCCGGGGCCGATGCCGCGCTCGGTGCGGAACACCGCCTTGTCGACGATGTAGCCCACCACGCGGGAGAGGAAGACGACGAAGGTGTTCACCACGCCTTGGATCAGCGTGAGCGTTACCATGTCGCCGTTCGCCACGTGCGACATCTCGTGGCCCAGCACCGCCTCGATCTCGTTGCGGTCCATGGACTGGAGCAATCCGCTCGATACGGCGACGAGCGCGCCGTTCTTGAAGGCGCCGGTGGCGAAGGCGTTGGGCGCCCCCTCGTAGACGCAGACCTCCGGCATGCCGATGCCGGCGGTCTGCGCGAGCTTCTGCACCGTCTGCACGAGCCAGTACTGCTCGCTGCCTTCGGAGCCGTCGATGGTCTGCGCGCCCGTGGACCACTTGGCCATGGTCTTCGACATCAGCAGCGACAGGATCGAGCCGCCGAAGCCGAAGATGAGCGAGAAGACGAGCAGCGACCCGTAGTCGATGCCGTTCGCCATCAGCCAGCGGTCGACGCCGAGCACGCTCACGACGATGGAGAGCAGCACCATCACCGCGAGGTTCGTGGCGAGGAAGAGCAGGACCCTTTTCATCGGTTTTTTCTCCTTATGTCCCCGGTTAGATGGCGCCCGGGGCGTGAAGTTTCAAGAGCGCGCGGGCGCCTTTCTCGGCCACGACGTAGGTCGGCGCGTTCGTGTTGCCGGAGGTGATGCGGGGAAACACCGAGGCGTCGATCACGCGCAGCCGGCCGAGGCCGTGGACCCTGAGCTCGTCGTCCACCACCGCCATGGGGTCGGGGCCCATCCTGCAGGTGCCGACCGGATGGAAGATCGTGGTGCCGAGCTCTGCCGCGCTTCTCTGGAGATCCTCTTCGGACTGGAGAGCGCTGCCGGGCCGGTATTCCTCCGGCTGGTACTTGGCCAGCGCTTTCGCCGCCATGATCCTGCGCGTGAAGCGCACCGACTCGGCCGCGACGCGGCGGTCCTCCTCGGTGGAGAGGTAGTTCAGCTTGATCTCCGGATGGTCGGCCGGGCGCGGCGAGCGGATGCGCACCCAGCCGCGCGAGCTCGGGCGCAGGTTGCACACGCTCGGCGTGATCGCCGGGAAGCTGTGCAGCGGATCGCCGAACTTGTCGAGCGAGAGCGGCTGCACGTGCCACTCGATGTTCGCGCTCGGCTGCGCCGCGTCGCTCTTCGCGAAGGCGCCGAACTGCGAGGGCGGCATGGTGAGCGGGCCGGTGCGAAAGAGGAAATACTCGAGCGCCATGCCCGCCTTGCCCCACAAGCTGTTCGCGACGCCGTTCAGCGTCTTCACGTTCCTCACCTTGTACTGCAGGCGGATCTGCAGGTGGTCGTGCAGGTTCTCGCCCACCCCGGGCAGCTCGTGCACGGCCGGGATCTGGTGCTTCCTCAGGAGATCGAGCGGGCCGACGCCCGAGAGCTGCAGCAGCTGCGGCGAGCCGATCGCCCCCGCGGCGAGAATGGTTTCCTTCTTCGCCTTTACGGTAAACGCCGTCCCGCGCTGCACGAACTGAAGGCCGACGCAGTCTCTCCCGTCGAAGGATAGCTTCGACGCATGCGCATCGGTGAGCACGGTCAGATTCCTGCGGTGCATCACGGGCCGCAGGAAAGCGTTGGTCGCGCTCCAGCGCCGGCCGCGCTTCTGGTTCACCTGGAAGTAGGCGCAGCCGAAGTTGTCGCCGCCGTTGAAGTGGCCGATCGCCGGGATGCCGCACTCGGCGGCCGCCTGCTGCCAGGCGTCGATCACCTCCCAGCGCACGCGCGGGTTCTCGATCCGGACTTCGCCTCCCGCGCCGTAGCCCTCGGCGGCGCCGCGCTCGTAGTCCTCGAGCGAGCGGAAGACCGGCAGCACGTCTTCCCAGGACCAGCCGCGGTTGCCGAGCGAGGCCCAGTGGTCCCAGTCGCTCTTCTGGCCGCGCATGTAGATCATCGCGTTGATCGAGGAGCAGCCGCCGAGGACCCGGCCGCGCGCGTAGTGGATCGAGCGCCCGGCGAGGTGCTCGTCGGGCGCGGTCCGGTAGCACCAGTCGGTGCGCGGGTTGGCGATGGTGTAGAGGTAGCCGACGGGGATCGGGATCCAGAAATAGTCGTCCTTGCCGCCTGCTTCCAGCAGCAGCACGCGCGTGTCCGGATCGCGGGACAGGCGGTTCGCGAGCAGGCAGCCCGCGCTCCCCGCGCCGACGACGATGAAATCGTAGCTGCCGAAGTTCTGCACCGAGTTCCTGCGCCCCTTCCCCTTACGGCATTGTAAGTTACGAATCGATACAGATTGCGCAGGTCGCCGCAACGCGCGCGGCGTAGAGTAGGCCGCATGAGAAAAACCTTCCTTGCCGCTTTACTCCTGGTCCCGGCGCTCGCGCAGGCGCAGCCGCATCGCGAGCGCGAGCACGAGCGCTTCCACACTCCGCACTGGGTGTTCGATACGCGCTTCCACCACAACCACTACTACCCGGAAGTGGGCTACGCGCTCACCGTGCTGCCTGCCGGGAACGTCGCGATCACGTTCCGCGGCGGCCGCTACTTCTTCCATTCAGGCGTCTGGTATCAGCCCACGCCGGCCGGTTACGTCGTCGTACGCGCGCCGGTAGGCGCCGTTGTGCCCGTGCTGCCGCCCGGATACACGACGGTGGTGATGGGCGGCGTTCCCTATTACTACGCGAACGACGTCTACTATGTGCAGCAGCCCGCGGGCGGCTACGTCGTCGCGCAGGCTCCGGCAGAGGCGCCCGCGCCGCAGGCGCCGCCGCCGCCCGGGCCGATGGCGCCGCAGGCCGCGCCCGCGCCGCAGGCGGGCGCCGGCAGCTGGTACTACTGCCAGTCGTCCAAGTCGTACTACCCGTATGTCTCCGAGTGCAAGGAAGGCTGGAAGCAGGTCCCGGCCACGCCGCCTCGCTGACGTGCAGCGCTCCGCGCGCCTGGGCCTGATCGCGTTCGCGGCGCTCTTCGCCGCGAACGAAGCCTGCGCGCAGTTCGGCGGCGGCATGGGCGGGGGCGGGTTTCCCGGCGGCGGCCGGCGCGGCGGCACGCGCAGCGACAAGTCGCAGCAGCGCCAGGAGCAGGCCGAGCCGCGGCGCGACGTCCTCCAGACCACGCTCGAGGAGCTGCGCATCGACCTGAAGCTCGACAACGCGCAGCAGGCGGCCTGGAACTCTTACGCAGACAAGCTCGCCGCGCTGATGGCCGACGTGGCGCGCGAGCGGGCGCGCAACCAGCCCGGCGTCGCGAGCGCCGCGCCTCAGGCCGCGCCGCAGCAGCTCGACCAGCTCGTCTTCTCGGCGCAGAACCGCGCCACCGCCATCGAGGAGGTCGCCACCGCGGCGAAGGCGCTCTATGCGCTGCTGACCCCCGAGCAGAAGAGCGTGGCGGACGGCCGGCTCGGCAACGTGACGCGGCTCGCCCTCTCTCCGCAATCGCCGCAATCCCCGCAGCGCTAGGCGGCGTCGATGCCTCGGCGGGCGAGCACGTGGCGGGTCATCGTGGAGGCGAGCTCCTTCTCGCCGTAGAACACGGTGAGGCCCGCATCGCGGGCGAGCAGCGCCGCTTCCTCCTCGTCGTGCGTGCGCACCACGATCTCGATTCCGGGATTGAGCGTGCGCGCGATCTCCGCCATGCGGCGCACCGAAACGGTGTCGGGCGTCGCGATGATGAGCATCCCGGCCTTTGCGATGTGCGCCTGGATCAGCACCGAGGGCTGCGACGCGTCGCCGGAGACGGCGGGGATGTTGCGCCCGCGCAGCTCCTCGACGCGCTCGCGGTTCTCCTCCGCGACGACGTACGGCACCTCGTGCCGGTCGAGCGCTTCGGCGATGCGCCGCCCGACCCGGCCGTAGCCCACCAGGACGACCTGCCCCGACAGGTAGCGCTCGGCGGTGCTCATCGGCAGGGCGGCGAGCGGGTCGTCGCTCGTCTCCAGGCGGCGCGCCAGCGCCGAGCGCCCCGTGAGCCAGGCGTGCGCCGGCCGCAGCGCCGAGAAGAGCAGGGGATTGAGCGCGATGCTGAGGATGGCCGCGGCGATGACGAGGCTCTGGCCTTCGGCCGGCAGCAGCCCGAGCGAGGTGCCGAGCGCGGCGAGGATGAAGGAGAACTCGCCGATCTGCGCGAGGCTCGCGCCGATCATGAGGGCGCTGTTCAGCGGGTAGCGGAAAGAGAGTACCAGCGCCATGGCGACGAGCGGGGTGCCGACGACCACGATGGCGGCGGTGGCGAGCAGCTTGCCCGGGTCCTGCAGCAGGATGCGCGGGTCGAAGAGCATGCCCACCGAGACGAAGAAGAGCACCGCGAACGCGTCGCGCAGCGGCAGCGACTGCTCCGCGGCGCGGTGGCTGAGCTCCGACTCGCGCATCATCATCCCGGCGAAGAAGGCGCCCAGGGCGAACGAGACCTCGAAGAGCGCCGCGGCGACGTACGCGACGCCCACCGCGGCGGCGACCACGCACAGCGTGAAGAGCTCGCGCGAGCCGGTGCGCGCCATGAACCACAGCAGGCGCGGCAGCAGCCGCCGCCCGGCGACGAGCATCAGCACGAAGAAGGCCGCGACCTTGCCGATCGTGAGCGCGAGCGCCAGCGCGACGCCTTCCGAATGCATGTGGGCGAACGGCGGCAGGAGCACGAGCACCAGCACCATGGCGAGGTCCTGCACCACGAGCCAGCCCACCGCGATGTGGCCGTTGCCCGAATTGAGCGCGCCGCGCGACTCGAGCATGCGCAGCAGCACCACCGTGCTCGCGACCGAAAGCGCGAGGCCGAGCACGAGCGCCGCCCCGGGGCTCCAGCCCCAGAGGAGCGCCGTCCCGGCGCCGAGGGCCGTGGCCGCCGCCATCTGAATGAGCGCGCCGGGAACCGCTATCCTGCGCACTTGCAGCAGGTCGCCGAGCGAGAAATGCAGCCCCACGCCGAACATGAGCAGCATCACGCCCACGTCCGCGAGCTCGCGCGCGAGCGCGACGTCGGCCACGAAGCCGGGCGTGAACGGCCCGATCACGATGCCGGCGAGCAGGTAGCCGATCATCGGCGGCATGCGCAGCCGCGCCGCCGCGTAGCCGAACACCATGGCGAGGCCGAAGCTCACCGCGATCGTGCTCACCAGGTTCAGGCCGTGGCCCATCGACGGCAACGTTACCAGAGGAGCGCGCGATGCTCCGGATAGGCGTTGACCTGGGCGGCACGAAGATCGAGGCGCTCGCCATCGACGAGTCGGGCCGTGAGCTCGCGCGCAAGCGCATTGCCGCGCCGCGCGGCGACTACGGAGCCACCGTTTCGGCGGTTTCTTCGCTCGTCTTAGATCTGGAAAAGCAGATCAAGGCGACGGCGCGCGTAGGCATCGGCATTCCCGGCACGCTCTCGCGGGTGACCGGGCTGGTGAAGAACTCGAATTCCACCTGGCTCATCGGGCGGCCGCTGAAGGAGGACCTCGAGAAGGCGTTCGGGCGCGAGCTGCGGCTTTCCAACGACGCGAACTGCTTCGCGCTCTCCGAGGCGGCGGACGGTGCCGGGAAGGGCGCGCGCATCGTGTTCGGCGCGATCCTCGGCACCGGAGTCGGCAGCGGCATCGTCGTGGACGGGCGCGTGGTGGACGGGCCGAACGGCATCGCGGGCGAGTGGGGCCACAACCCCCTTCCATTGCCGCAGGAGGAGGACCTGCCTCTGCGGCAGTGCTATTGCGGCCGGCGCGGCTGCATCGAGATGTATCTCTGCGGCCCGGCGAGGGAGCGCGACGCGAACCAGGCGCTCTACGAGCAGCGCCTCGCGCGCTCGCTCGCCACGGTGATCAACGTGCTCGACCCGGACGTCGTCGTGCTGGGCGGCGGCGTATCGAACGTGGAGCGCCTCTACACGGAAGTGCCGAAGCTCTGGGGCCCGTACATTTTCTCGGACCACGTGGCGACGAGGCTCGTGCGCAATGCGCACGGCGACTCGAGCGGCGTGCGCGGCGCGGCCTGGCTCTGGCCGGCCTGAGCTACTCGCGCTTCTTCTCGAAGCGCCTTCTCTCGAGCGCCTTCTTCTCCACGCTTTTCCTCTCGGGCGCTTTCTTCTGCAGCCGCTCGCGGCGTTCCTCGCGCTTCTTCTCGACGCGCTCGCGCAGCGGCGCCGCGCGCTCTGCTCTCTTTTGCACAGCCTCGGTCTTGGAGGGTGTCGGGGAACGAAGGTCGGGGCGGGCCGCTTTCTCTTGCAGGGCAGGTCTTTCCTGGAAGCGCCGATCGAGCGAGGCCGCGGGGCGAAGGCGTGATTCCGGATGCTTCTGGATGAACTGGCGCCGGCTCTCGCGCTGCGTGTCGAGCGTGCGCACGCTCTCGCGGGCGCGCTGCACGAAGCGGTCTTCGTGCCGGCCGGGCTTGAAGAAGGCAGGCACCGACTGGAGCAGGCGCGGCGCCGCCTTCTGCGCGGCGTCGAAGTGCGCGGCGCGGTTCGGCGTCACCTCGACGGTGCCGAGGTCGGACTGCATCACGGTGCTGCCTTCGTTCACCTTGTCGTAGCTGCCCGGCTCGCCGCGCGGATCGCCGGGCAGGAGGTGCGTCGTCTCGTGGTCGGTGCCGCGCACGCCGATCGTCACCATGGGGGTGCGCACCTGGTAGTTCGAGCGCCGGTACTTGCCGATCCAGCCGGTCACGGCGCGCAGCGAGCCGCGCGCGAGGTCGAGCAGGCTCTGGTCGTCGTCGTCGCCGTTCGCGACGTACACGGTGATGGTGACCTTGCTGTTCTCGCGCACCGCGAGCTCGGCGCCGTCGGCCATCGAGACATGGACTTCCGCCGAGGCGAACGTCGTGATCGTGTCCGACTGGTAGACGGCGTCGCCCGGCTTCGCGATCCGCGCAGTGCCGCCCTGCGGCTCGACGAGCGCGTCGCCCTCGACGAAATCGAGCTTGCCGGCGGCCGGCCGGTCCTGCGCGAGGGCGCACGAGACGGCGAGCATTCCGGCGAGCAATGCCGCGGCCGCGCCCACCTTCCTCCCCGTGGAGTTATGGAAACCTGGCGGTGAAGATACGGGCATACCGGTTGTAGGTCCAGTACGACGAAGCCCAGTCGATCATCACCATGACGCGGTTGCGGAAGTTGATGAGGAAGTAGATGTGCGCGACCAGCCAGAGCAGCCACGCGGGGAACCCCGACAGCTTCAGCCTGCCGATCATGACCACCGCCGCGGCGCGCCCGATGGTCGCGAGCTGGCCGTAGTCGCGATAGCGGAAGGCCCGCGTCGGTTTTCCGTTCAGGGAAAGGAGCGCGTTCCTCGCCGCATGGCCGCCCATTTGCTTGGCGGCCGGGGCAATGCCCGGGACCGGCTTGCCCTCGCTCTTCACCGCGGCGAGGTCCCCGATCACGTAAATCTCCGGGTGCCCCGGGATGGAGAGGTCGGGCTCGACCTCGACGCGCCCCGCCTTGTCGAGCGGCGCGCCGAGGGCGCGGCCGAGGGGCGAGCTCGTCACGCCGGCGGCCCAGATCACGGTCTTCGCCTCGATGCGATCCGCGCCGAGCGTCACGCCGCGCGCGTCCACGCCGGTGACCCTGCGGCCCGACCACACCGTGACGCCGAGCCGCTCGAGCTGCAGGCGCGCCTTTTCCGAGAGGTCCGGCGGGTAGGGCGGCAGCACGCGCTCGCCCGCCTCGATGAGCACGATGCGCGAGGTGCGCGGATCGAAGCGGCGGAACTCGTCCTTCAGCGTGTGGCGCGCGATTTCGGCGAGCGTGCCGGCGAGCTCGACGCCGGTCGCGCCGGCGCCGATCACGACGAAGGTGAGCCATGCTGCGCGCCGCGCGGCATCGGTCTCGCGCTCGGCGCGCTCGAAGGCGAGCAGGATGCGCGAGCGGATCTCGAAGGCGTCGTCGAGCGTCTTCAACCCCGGCGCGAAGGGCGCCCAGGCGTCGTGGCCGAAATAGCTGTGCGTCGCGCCGGTCGCCACGATGAGCCGGTCGTAGGGCAGCGCCTCGCCGTCCTCCAGGCGCACGAGCCGGCGCGCGAGGTCCACGCCGACGGCCTCGCCGAGGAGGACGGTCGCGTTCTTCTGCGAGGCGAGGATGTGGCGGATGGGCGCAGTGATGGACGGCGCGGAGAGGCCCGCGGTCGCGACCTGGTAGAGAAGCGGCGAGAACAGGTGGTGGTTCGTCCGGTCGACGACCGTGACATTTGCCCGCGCCCGGCGCAGCGCCTGGGCGGCCCACAGTCCTCCGAAGCCGCAGCCCACGATGACGACGTTCGGGAGCGACATGCGCCGATGATACAAGCTGTTACGCTTTTTACGCCGCCGCGGTCGTCTCGCCGCGGGAAAGGCGCGTTAATCCCTCTGCAAGCCTCATTTCAACGAACGGAAAGGGAACGACCATGAGATTCCGCATCAAGCTCATCGCCCTCGCGCTCGGCACTTTCGGCGCGGGCGCCGCCTTCGCGCAGGCCGGCACGGTGCAGCGCGACGTCAACCAGCAGCAGAGGATCGAGCAGGGCCTGCAGTCGGGCTCGCTCAACACGCGCGAGGCCGGGCGCCTCGAGCGCGAGGAGTCCCAGATCCAGCGCGACCAGTCGCGCGCCATGAAGGACGGCACGCTGTCCCCGGCCGAGAAGGCGCGCCTGCAGCGCGAGCAGAACCGCGCGAGCCGCGACATCAACCGCATGGAGAGCAACGCGGCGAAAGGCAACCCGAATTCCGCCTCCTCGCAGCGCATGCAGGCGGACGTGCAGCGCGACATCAACCAGCAGAGCCGCATCGAGCAGGGCGTGAAGTCCGGCCAGCTCACCAACCGCGAGACCGCGCGCCTCGAGCGCGGCCAGGCGCGCGACACGCGGGCGCAGGCCCGCGCCGCCGCCAACGGCAAGGTCGGCGCCGCGGAGCAGGCGCGCATCCAGAAGGACGAGAACAAGCAGAGCCGGCGCATCTACCGCCAGAAGCACGACGAGCAGA
>Ga0070741_10001363_pt1 | contig 75361 bp, 75 predicted proteins | sample Coa_R1_4_FD_66440 | JGI IMG/M metagenome (GOLD analysis project Ga0070741, IMG submission 66440) | Surface soil microbial communities from Centralia Pennsylvania, which are recovering from an underground coalmine fire - Coalmine... | ecosystem: Environmental > Terrestrial > Soil > Unclassified ...
AAACACTGGCGTACATGCTGCACCAGATGCCGCGGGAAACGAAATTCCAGCAGGCGCAAGCGGCCGTTCCGGAGCCGGCCCCGCCCCCGCAGGAAAGCATCTCCCTTCCCGGCGGCCGGATCACGATGGGTCTTTCGCGGGATTCCGTCGAGTTCGGTTGGGACAACGAATATGAAGCGCACGCGGTGCAGGTGCCGGAATTCCGCATCGACCGGTACAAGGTGACGAACGGCCAATATCTCGAATTTATGAGGTCGGGAGGATATCAGGAGCGAAGCCTGTGGTCCCCGGCAGACTGGGACTGGAAGAACGCGAAGGGGATCGCGCATCCGGCGTTCTGGATTTCCGCCGGTGGCGGGTGGAATCTCAGGACCATGTTCGAAGAAATACCGCTGCCGTTTTCCTGGCCAGTCTACGTGAGTCACGCGGAGGCTTCCGCGTACGCCCGCTGGGCCGGGAAGCGTCTGCCGAGCGAAGCCGAATGGATGCGCGCGGCGTATGGCGCGCGCGATGCCGCACAACGTCCGTTCCCCTGGGGAGCGGACGCGCCGGCGGCAGAGCACGGATATTTCGATTTCGAGCGATGGGATCCAGCCCCCGTAAATGCGTTTCCGCGCGGGCGCAGCGCATTTGGATTGGACGGACTGCTCGGCAACGGTTGGGAATGGACAGCCACTCCCTTCGAGCCTTTTCCGGGGTTCCGGCCTTTCCCGTTTTATGAGGGCTATTCCGCAAATTTCTTTGACGGCAAGCATTACGTAATGAAGGGCGGCTCGGCGCGCACGGAGCGGAGCATGCTGCGGCGTTCCTTTCGAAACTGGTTCCAGCCCCACTATCCGTACGTGTATGCGGGATTCCGCTGCGCGAGTGGGCCGGCGGAAACAACGCCATGAGGAAACGCACACATGCCGAGCAGCGTGGTCGCAGCATCCGCAACTAGCGAGTTCGCCGTGGACGTTCGTAACGGGCTGACAACTCCGGGACAGAAGGAATTGCCTTCGAAATATCTTTACGACGCAATCGGCTCGAAGCTATTCGAAGTGATCACCGAACTTCCCGAGTATGGTTTGACGCGCGCCGACGAACGTTTGATCCGGGCCCACGCGCGGGAAATCGTGGACCGAATCCCGGGGGACGTAGTGGTTTGCGAACTTGGGAGCGGAAGCGGCACGAAGACGCGCTGGATCCTGGAGGCGCTCTCACGGCGCCGGCACACCTGTTACTTCCCGATCGAGATTTCGCCCTCCGCACTGGCCATCTGCCGGCGGGAACTGGCGGATATCGAATCGATCGGAATCGTTGGCCTGGAACGCGAGTATCTCGACGGCCTGTTGGAAGTTGCGGCGCGGCGGCGCAAGGGGCAGCGGATTCTGGTGCTGTTTCTCGGCAGCACCATCGGCAATTTCAGCCATCCCGCGGACCTGAAGTTTCTCGGCGACGTCCGGATGATGCTCACGCGCGGGGATGCGTTGCTGCTCGGCACAGATCTGGAGAAGCCAGTTCCTCAGCTCCTTCAGGCGTACGACGATCCGCTGGGAATTACGGCCGCCTTCAACCGGAACCTTCTGGCGCGCATCAACCGCGAGTTGAACGGGGATTTCGCTCTCGATCAGTTCCGGCATGCGGCGCTGTTCAACCCGGGCACGGGAAGCGTCGAGATGCACCTGCGGTCGTTGCGCCGGCAGACTGTGACGATCCCCGCGGCGGATCTTCAGGTCGCATTCGAAGAGGATGAAACGATCTGGACCGAGAACAGCCACAAGTACTCCCACGGCGAGATCGCGCGCCTGGCCGATTCGAATGGATTCCGATGCGAAGCTCGATGGGTCGATCCAGAATGGCCGTTCGCAGAAAACCTGTTCGTCGTGAACTGATATATCGTAAACGGATGGCCCTGGTCGAGTTTCGCGATGTCTGGTATGAGATCGCCGGCCGGACGATCCTCGCCAGCCTAAACCTTCGCGTCGAAGCGGGCGAAACGGTGGTTTTCCTGGGCCGCAGCGGCTCGGGCAAGACCACGGCGCTGAAGATGATCAACGCGATGGTGTTTCCCACCCGAGGCGAGGTGCTGGTTGACGGACGCCGGACCACGGAGTGGGATCCCATCCGGCTGCGACGCCGCATCGGCTACGTCATGCAGGAGGTCGGGCTGTTTCCGCACTTCACCGTGAGAGACAACGTCGGTTTGGTGCCGAAACTGGAAGGCTGGAACGAGCCGGATATCGACCAGCGCGTGAATCTGCTGCTCGAAACAATCGGGATGCCGCCGGCGGAGTTTCGTTCGCGCTATCCGCGGCAGCTTTCCGGAGGCCAGCGCCAGCGCGTCGGCGTCGCGCGCGCTCTGGCTGCGGATCCGCCCGTGCTCTTATTCGACGAGCCTTTCGGCGCGCTGGATCCTGTGACGCGGCTCGAACTGCAACGGCAATTTCTGGAATTGCGCCGCGATTTCCAGAAGACCTCGATTTTCGTGACGCACGACGTGCGGGAAGCGCTGCTGCTGGGCACCAGGATCGCTTTGCTTGCGGGCGGCCGCCTGGAACTGGTGGCCGCGCCCGGCGAATTCCGGTACGCGCCGGGAGAAGAGGCGCGCGGCTTTCTGGCTTGCCTCGAGAATTGATCTCGCCATGTCGACGGACCTCTGGAGGGAAATCCTAGAGCGATCCGCGGAGCATCTGCTGCTGGTCTTGTACGCGATCGGAGTCGCAATTGCCATCGGCGTGCCGCTCGGCGTTCTCCTGACGCGGCGTCCGGCGGCGCGGGCGTGGGCTCTCGGGTTTGCGAATATCATGCAGACTGTACCCAGCCTGGCGTTGTTCGGTTTTCTGATTCCGATTCCGTGGATCGGCGGCATCGGCAAGCGGACTGCGATCGTGGCGCTGGTGTTCTATGCGCTGCTGCCGATTCTGCGGAACACATTCGTGGGAATTGTGAGCGTGGAACCATCGGTCTGCGATGCCGCGGTGGCGATGGGGATGACCGACGGGCAGCTCTTGTTGCAAGTCCAGCTTCCTCTGGCCGCCCGGACCATCATGGCGGGAATTCGCGTGGCGACTGTGACCACCATCGGCACGGCGGCCATCGCGGCGCTGATCGGAGGCGGCGGGCTGGGAGTGTTCATCTTTCGAGGAGTGGCATCGGTGGACACGGCGCAGATTCTGGCCGGCGCCGTACCGGCCGCGTTGCTCGCGCTTGCGGCGGATTGGGGATTGGGATGGGTCGAACGAAGATTGGCGCCGGCCTGACGCTGCTGCTGGGGCTCGGCCTGATTTCGTGCTCGCGGGGAACGCCTGCGATCCGCGTGGGATCGAAAAACTTCACCGAGCAGGTAGTGTTAGGCGAAATCATCGCACAGCATCTGGAGCATCGTCTGCACCAGACCGTCGAGCGGCGGTTGAATCTGGGCGGAACGCTGCTGGCGCATGGCGCTTTGGTGAATCGTGAGATCGATCTCTATCCGGAATACACGGGCACGGCCCTGACCGCGATCTTGAAAGACCTGCCCGATAACGATCCGAAGCGCGTGCTGGCGCGCGTGCGGTCGGAGTACGCGAGCCGCTTTAACGTCGAGTGGCTGGATCCGCTGGGCGTCAATAACAGCTTCGCGATGGTAGTCAGCGGCGGCGATGCTCGCGCGAGGCATCTGGAGAGCTTGAGCGATGCGGCGGCCGCGAACCTGACCTGGATGCTCGGGGTCGGGTACGAATTTCAACAGCGCCCGGACGGGCTCGCGGCTTTGGACGGGACGTATCCTCTGCACTGGGCCGGATCGCCGCAGAGCATGGATCTCGGCTTGCTATACAAGGCCCTCGAACAGAAGCAAGTGAATATGATCGCCGCGAACGCCACGGATGGACTGCTTTCGAAGCTCGACTTAAAGGTTCTGGCCGACGACCGGCATGCGTTTCCGCCGTATCAGGCGGCGATTGCCGTGGCACAAGAGCGAATGCGGAACGTTCCGGGAATGCGCGAGGCTCTTTCGGAGCTCTCGGGCAAGTTCACCAACGAAACGATGCAGCGGCTCAACTATGAAGTGGACGGGGAGCATCGGCCGGTTGCGCAGGTCGCCGCGGAGTTTCTCAAGACCGCAGGATTGGAGTAATCGGATGAAACCTGATAACGCTGTACGTGATCACGTGGTGAAACTATTGGCGGGCGGCCAGGCGCACGCGACGTTCGAAGCGGCGGTCAAGGGAATCCCCGCGCCGCTGCGAGGGAAGCGGCCGAAAGGCGCGGAGCACTCGCCCTGGGAAATCCTCGAACACATGCGCATCGCGCAATGGGACATTCTGGAGTTCAGTCGCGACGCGAAGCACGTTTCGCCGGAATGGCCAGCAGGGTACTGGCCGAAGAGCGCCGCGCCGCCGAACGACCGCGCGTGGGGCAAGAGCGTTCGCGACTTCACTGCGGATCTGGACGCGATGCGCAAACTGGTCGCAGACGAGTCCACCGATTTGTACGCTCCGATCCCGCACGGCGAGGGGCAGACGATTCTGCGCGAGGCGCTGCTGATGGCCGATCACAACGCCTATCATCTGGGAGAGTTGGTGCTGGTACGGCGGCTACTTGGCGCGTGGAAGTAACCGGAATTCTGCGCGCGGAGCGATCACAGCCAGAAGAGCCTTAGTGGCGCTCAGCTGGCTGATGGAATTGTTCGAGGCCTCGGCCAAGACAACCTCGACGATATCGCCGAAGGCTTCGTTCGCCAGCGCCATGCCAACCAGCGCGGTTTGCAGAGGAGGCAGACTCGGATTGAACGCGGCGTTTTCGATATACGATCCCAGATAGATGTTGCTGCTGCGCGAGCGAATCGCGACGCCCGATCGCGAATTTGTGTAGGGCGCATAGGCCCTTGCTGCGGCGTATCGGGCGGAACGAGCCGGATCGCCTTCGATATCCTGCGGCTTCACCCTGGGCTGTGACAGCGGATCCTGTTTGACCTTCAGGTCGAGCGGACCAAAGGGATGCGGTAACAGGGAGCTCAGCGGCATCGGCATTTGATCCGGCAGCAGGATTTCGATTTCCCGCCCCGCGGAAAACTCGTAGAGAAACTGGCGGCAATGTCCGCACGGAGGCGCGCTGACGGCGATGGCCGCGATCCCGGGTTCGTCATGCATGAAGGCGTTCGCGAGCGCGGCCTGTTCCGCGTGCACTGTCTGACCGAGGCTCGCGCCAGGGAATTCCAGGTTCACTCCCAAGTAGAGTTGGCCCGATGTGCCGCGCACCACGGCGCCCACGCGGAAATGGGTCAGTGCCGGCCGGGCATACTTTTGGGCTTCGGCGATCCGCTCAAGCATTGGTCCGCCGCGACGGGTACCTGGGAAGCTTGCGTGAGACATAGCCGGCCAGCGTGGGATCCGTGCTCAAATCGGCCAGCGCTTCGAGTGCAATTCCGGCAGCCAGTTCCTCGCCGGCCATTCCCCACTCGTTGGTGTGGCGGTTCGCGAAAACTGCATTGATGGCGCCAGCAGGCAATCCGCCGCCCTCCGTGGAGCACCACACGAACAGATCGGCGGCCTCCATCGAGTAACAGGCCGCTCCGAGCCGCAGAACCTCCTGATGGCGCGCCAGCATGCGCGGGGGCACTTGGCCGAAGAGGTTCGGCCGGCCCTGGCCGGTATAAAAATCGCCGGTGGTGCATTCGACTCCGGCGTGAAAGCGCCCGGGCGCTTTTGCTTGCGCCGCGCGATGGAGCGCGCGGACCACACGCCAGTCGGCCGCAGCCGGATATTCCGGAGGCGCCCAATCTTCCGCGGTGCGGTCAAAGCGGATCGCCGCAGTGGGAATAATGACATCGCCGACTTTCGATTGGCGGATTAAACTGCCGCAGGAGCCAACACGGATAAAGATGCGCGCCCCGCTCTGAACTGCCTCCGGCAACACGATGCCAATGGAAGGTCCGCCCATTCCCGATGTAGTAACCGAAACTTCGATCCCGCGGTATTTTCCGGTGTGCGATACCAGCCCGCGAGCTTCATTCGAGAAGCGCCGCGGCGACTTTAGGTATTTTTCGGCGATGAGGTCAGCGCGTCCCGGAGCGCCCACGATCAGGCACAGCGCCGCCAGATCGCCGGGTCCGGTGTGGGTGTGATAGTGCACGCCGTCCGCGGCTTTAGGCCTGTCCGCGCGGTTCATGATCCACAAGAATAGCAAGCGCCGGGCGAGTCCGAAGCTGTTAGCCTGAATAGTCGAGATCACTATGGCTATCGCGAGCGTCAATCCCGCAACGGGCGAGTTGCTGCGCAGTTTTGCGCCACTGACGGATCAGCAGATCGAAGCGAAGATCCAGGTCGCGGCGAGCGCGTTCCCGAAATTTCGCAAACTGCCGTTTGCCGAGCGCGCCCGGATGATGCGCAAGGCCGCAGATCTTCTCGAATCCGAAAAGGAATCCCTCGGCCGGCTGATGACCACCGAGATGGGCAAGACGCTTTCGTCGGCCATCGCGGAGGCATCGAAGTGCGCACTGGCGTGCCGCTATTACGCGGAGAACGGCGAACGCTTTCTGGCGGATGAGGTCGTGGAGACCAGCGCGTCACGCAGTTACGTGCGCTACCAGCCGCTCGGCGTGATTCTGGCCGTGATGCCGTGGAACTTTCCGTTCTGGCAGGTGTTTCGCTTCGTCGCGCCGGGCCTGATGGCGGGCAACGTGGGCTTGCTGAAGCACGCCTCGAATGTTCCCCAGTGCGCGCTCAAGATCGAAGAGATTCTGTCGCGGGCGGGGTTTCCGGAGGGTGCGTTCCAGACGCTGCTGATCGGTGCGAGCCAGGTGGAACGTGTGCTGTCCGATCCACGGATCGCCGCGGCGACGCTTACGGGCAGCGAAGGAGCAGGCGTCCAGGTCGGCGTATCGGCTGCCAAGAACATCAAGAAGGTAGTTCTGGAGCTGGGCGGGAGCGATCCGTTCATCGTGATGCCCAGCGCGAACCTGGACGCAGCCGTTTCTACCGCAGTCCAGGCGCGGGTCATTAATAACGGACAGTCCTGCATCGCGGCGAAGCGGTTCATCGTGGCGGAGCAGATCGCAGATCAGTTCGAGCGCGAATTCGTGAAACAGATGGAGGCGCTGAAGGTCGGAGATCCGATGCAGCCGGAGACAGAGCTTGGACCGCTGGCCTCAGCGGACGCAGTGAAGGCGCTGCATGCCGACGTACAGAAGACGGTCAGCGCCGGCGCGCGGCTGCTTACGGGCGGGAAGCCGCTCGACTGCGCCGGGAATTTCTACGCGCCCACAGTGCTGGCTGATATTCCGAAGAACTCGCCCGCGTATCGCGAAGAACTTTTCGGGCCGGTTGCGTCCGTGTTTCGCGTAAAGAGTATCGAGGAAGCGATTCAAATCGCCAACGACAGCCGCTACGGTCTGGGAGCGAGCGCCTGGACCAACGATCCGGTTGAGCGCGAACGCTTCGCGAATGAGATCGAGGCGGGCATGGTGTTTATCAACCAGATGGTCGCATCCGATCCGCGCCTTCCCTTCGGCGGCGTGAAGCATTCCGGTCACGGACGCGAGCTGGGCGTGCACGGCATCCGCGAGTTCATGAATGCGAAGACAGTCTGGATCAAGTAGACCGAGGCGTTAGACTAGAACGATGGCGAATTTGGGGTTTGTCGGTCTGGGGGTCATGGGCGGCGAGATGGTGGCCCGCCTTTTAGACAAAGGCCACACCGTCACCGGCTACAACCGCACGAAATCAAAAGCGCAGCGGCTGATCGACCGTGGCATGAAATGGGCCGATACGCCGCGTGGCGTCGCCGAAGCTGCCGATGTGACGCTTTCGATGGTCACCAACTCGGCCGCACTCGAACAGGTCTTCAACGGCCCGGACGGAATGCTCGCCGGGTTGCGCTCCGGCAAAATCTTGGTCGACATGAGCACGGTCAGCCCGTCGGTGAGCCGGGCGTTCGCTGCGAAGGCCAGGGAGAAGGGCGCCGACATGGTGGATGCGCCCGTCTCCGGAAGCGTGATCACGCTCCAGCAAGGGAAGCTTTCGGTGATGGTCGGCGGGCGCGCGGAGACGTTTGAGCGCTTGAAGCCGCTGCTGCTCGATATCGGCCCGAAGGTTACGCACGTCGGCGATAACGGGCTCGCCCTGGTGATGAAGATTGCGACGAATCTGAGCTTGGCGGTGCAGATGCTCGCCTTTTCGGAAGGCGTGCTTGTGGCGGAAAGGAGTGGCATTCAGCGCGAAACTGCGGTCGAGGTGATGACGCACAGCGTCATCGGGTCGCCGATGGTCCAGTACCGCGGGCCGTTCGTGCTGAAGATGCCCGAGGAAGCCTGGTTCGACGTGAACATGATGCAGAAGGATATGCTGTTAGCATTGGAGCTGGGCCGCCAGGTGGACGTGCCTTTGCCGACCACCGCGGTGACCAACGAAATGCTGACGGCCGCGCGCGCCATGGGCCTGGCGAAGAAGGATTTCGCCATCCTGTTCGAGGTGCTCGCGCGAATGTCTGGAGTAAGCCAATGAGTACAGCCATCGCAGGTCCCCGCAACGATTCTGAGACAGTCACCGACGCGCAGCAGCTCTTGCGCATGTACCGGCGGATGACCATGATCCGCCTGTTCGAGGAGCAGGTCAACGATCTCTACACGCGCGCGCTGATGCCGGGGCTCGCGCATCTTTACATCGGCGAGGAAGCCATTGCTGTGGGCGTGTGCGAGGCGCTGCGGCCCGATGATTACATCACGAGCACGCATCGCGGGCACGGCCATTGCCTGGCGAAAGGCGCAGCAATTGACCGGATGTTCGCCGAGCTGCTCGGCAAGGAAGCGGGCTACTGCAAGGGCAAGGGCGGCTCGATGCATATCGCCGATCCGGATACGGGGAACCTGGGGGCGAATGCGATCGTGGCCGGCAGCGCCGCAATCGCCACGGGCGCGGCGTTTTCCTCGAAGCGCCTGGGAAACCGCCGCGTGACGGTGTGTTTCTTCGGCGAAGGAGCGCTCGGGCAGGGAGTGGTTTACGAAGTGATGAACATGGCGGCGCTGTGGAAACTGCCGGTCATCTACGTTTGTGAGAACAATCTTTATAACGAGTACACGCATTATTCGGAAGCCGCTGCCGGCGATCTGCTGGCGCGTGGTCCGGCGTTCGGCGTGCACTCGGAAGCGGTCGACGGCCAGGATGTGCGCGCTGTCTACGCGGTCGCGAAGCGGTTGATTGATCGCGCGCGCCGCGGCGAGGGGCCCGCGTTCCTGATGGCCAGCACGTATCGCTTCATGGGGCACCACGTGGGCGATATCAGCCGAGAATACTATCGCTCGAAACAGGAAGAACAGCAGTGGAAGACCGAGCGCGATCCCCTGAAGATTGCGGCGGACGCGATTCTGGAACTAGGCGTCGCCGATCGCTCTGCGCTCGATCAGATCCAGGCGGAAGTGAAAATCGAGATCGAGCGCGGCGTGCAGTTCGCCATGCAAGCTCCGTACCCGTCGCCCGATAAAGTGGAGCAGGATGTCTATGCCTGAGGCGGCTGTGGCGGTGCGCGAATTAACGCTGGGCGAGGCCGTGCGCGAGGCGCTGGCCGAAGAAATGCGGCGCGATCCCGCCGTATTCGTCCTGGGTGAGGATGTGGCGGAAGCCGGCACGACGTTCAAAGTGCTCAGCGGGTTGGTGCAGGAGTTCGGCCCGGAACGCGTGCTCGACACGCCGATCTCAGAGCCGGGATTCACGGGAATCGGCGTAGGCGCCGGGATGACCGGCATGCGTCCCGTAGTCGATATTATGTTCGGCGATTTTGCGGGACTGATCATGGATCAGATGGCGAACCAAGCCGCGAAGATTCATTACATGTCGGGCGGCAAGTGGAAATGCTCGATGGTGCTGCGGACCACGCTGGGCGCGACGCGCCGCTCGGCCGCGCAGCATTCGCAATCCCTGCACGCCTGGTTTTGCCACATTCCGGGCTTGAAGGTGGTGTTGCCTTCGACGCCCTACGACGCGAAGGGCCTGCTGAAATCGGCGATCCGCGACGACAATCCGGTCGTCTTCTACGAAGACAAAATGATGTACAAGCTGAAGGGGCCCGTGCCGGAGGAGGACTACACGATTCCGCTGGGTGTTGCTGATGTGAAGCGCCAGGGCGACGACATCACGATCATCGCCACCAGCAGCATGGTGCAAGTGGCGCTGGGCGCGGCGAAGCTGCTGGACGAGCGCGGCATCAGCGCCGAAGTCGTGGACCCGCGCACGCTGTGGCCGCTGGATGAGAAGACGCTCATCGAGTCGGCCCGCAAGACGTCGCGGGTGATTGTGGTGGATGAAGGCTACGGACGCTACGGGGTGACGGGCGAGCTCGCGTCGGTGATCCAGGAAAACGCGTTCTTCGATTTGGAAGCGCCGGTGAAGCGGATGGGCGCGATGCACGTGCCGATTCCGTTCTCGCCGCCGCTCGAGGATGCGACCGTACCGACGGAGCAGTCGGTCGCGGAAGCGGCCCTGAAGATGTGCGGGAAGTAGGCGTCCGGCAATAGGGGGAATCGTGGCACTAAGAACTCATGGAACGATGGCCGTCGATTGGGAGCAGCGGATCGATTTCGACCGCCTCCGACGGGAACGGCTTGGCCGCGCGAAGGCGCTGCTCGCGAAGTCCGAAATGGGCGCGCTGCTGTGCTTCGACATGAACAACGTGCGCTACCTCACGTCGACGCACATCGGAACGTGGGCGCAGGACAAGATCAGCCGCTTCACGCTACTGCCCCAGAACGACGAACCGATCCTGTGGGATTTCGGCTCCGCCGCGAAGCATCACCAGCTTTATTGCCCCTGGCTGGGCGAGCGCTCCCGGCCTGGGATTTCGCTGCTGCGCGGAGCCATGTCGCCCGAAATGGGCCGCGCGGAGGATGTCGCGCGCAAGATCAAGATCGAGCTCGAGACCCGCGGCTTGCAGAAGGAGCCCGTGGGCGTCGATGTGATCGAGCCGCCGATCCTGTTCGCGTTGCAAAAAGAAGGAATCACGGTTATCGACGGGCAGCAACTCATGTCGGACGCCCGCGTGATCAAGACCGAGGACGAAATTGCACTGCTCAACACCTCCGCCATGATGGTAGATGCCGCCTATGAAGAGCTCTACCGCGCCATGCGCCCAGGGTTCCGCGAAAACGAAGCTGTCGGCCTCGCCAGCAAGGTGTTGTACGATCTGGGCTCCGAATACGTCGAGGGCGTGAACGCGATTTCCGGGGAACGCTGCAGCCCGCATCCCCACCTGTTTTCCGATCGTGTGCTTCGCCCCGGCGATCCGGTCTATTACGATATCTTGCATTCCTACATGGGCTACCGGACCTGCTACTACCGCTGCTTTGCCATCGGGTACGGTTCGCCCGCGCTGGTCGATGCTTATCAGCGCTGCCGCGATTATCTCGATGCCGCGATTTCGCTGATCCAGCCCGGACGCACGACCGCGGAGATCGCCGCTGTGTGGCCCAGGGCGCAAGAGTTCGGATTCCCCAACGAAGAAGCGGCGTTCGCCTTGCAGTTCGGCCATGGCATCGGTCTGGCGATCTGGGAAAAGCCGGTGATCAGCCGCCTGGTTTCACTGGAGCACTCCTACGAACTGAAGCCCGGCATGGTGTTCGCGCTCGAAACGTTCTGGCCATCGAAGGACGGCTGGAGCGCGGCTCGGATCGAAGAAGAAATCGTGGTGACTGCGACCGGACACGAGGTCATCACGCGGTTCCCGGCCGAAAAACTGCTTGTCGCCGGCACGCAATATATCACTGTCGATGGGCCTTTAGCGACTACGCGAGAGCACGATCCTGCGCCGAATACCCGGGTGGTGGAACTCGTAGAGGCGAGCGCGCGCGCCGAAGCAGGAGCGAGCCGGTAAATGGCGGTCAGCGTGGTGATGCCGGCGCTCGAGCTGGCGCAGGAAACCGGAAAGGTTCTGGTCTGGATCAAGAAGGAAGGCGACCAAGTCACTAAAGGCGAGCCGCTGCTCGAAATCGAAACCGACAAAGTTTCCTTCGAGCTCGAAGCGCCTTCCGATGGGATCCTCGCGGGCATTCGCTCGCAAGCGGGCGAGGTGGTTCCCGTGGGGCAGATTATCGCGTGGCTGGTCGCGCCCGGAGAGAGGCCGCCTGTCGAAACCGACACTCTTGCGCGTGGCATGGCCGAGCAGGCCCGTCCCATGACTTCGGCGCCCGCGCCCGCGTCCGCGCCTGCTCCGTCCTCCGCGCCCCCGGCGAGCGCGGCAGGCCCACGCATCTCACCAAAAGCCCGCCGGATCGCGCAGGAAAAAGGCGTCGACATTACGAAGATCCGCGGCACGGGCCCCGATGGGCAGATCACAGGCGAGGATGTCTTGAGAACCGCCGAGGCCGCCGCAATACCGGCGGCGCCTACGGAAGCCTTGAGCGCGATCGCGCGGCTGATGGCCGAACGCACCACACAAAGCTGGACGCAAGCGCCGCATTTTTTCCTGACGCGCGCGCTGGATGCGCGCGGGCTGCTCGACGCACGCGAGAAACTTGGGAAGGACAAGTGCACCGTCACCGATTTCCTGATCGCCCTCACGGCGCGCGCGCTGGCGAAGCATCCCAAGATGAACAGTTCCTGGACCGGAACTGCGATCCAGCCGAATCCGGAGATCAACATCAGCATGGCCGTCGCGGTGACCGATGGCGTGATCGGCGTCGTGCTTCGCAAGGCGAATGAACTTGACCTGGCAGCCATCGCCGCCCAGCGCCGCGATCTCGCGGAGCGCGCGAAAACCGGCCATCTGCGCCCGGCGGACGTCGCCGGAGGCACGTTCACCATCAGCAATCTGGGGATGTACGGAGTGGATCAATTCACGGCGATCATCACGCCGCCGCAGGCCGCGGTTCTGGCCGTCGGCCGCATCGCCGATCGCGTCGTCGCGTGGAACGGCCAGCCTGCCGTGCGGCCGATGATGACGGTCACACTCTCGAGCGACCATCGCGTGGTGGATGGCGCGCAGGCCGCGGCGTTTCTGAAAGATTTAGTGGCAGCGCTGGAAGCGCCGCTCGAAAACCTCCGATGACTCATCGAAACCTCGAAGAAGCCTTGCAAGCGGCCGGGAATCCGGTCACGATGCTGCGGAATTCCCAGATCGGCCCCTACGCGTTCCCCGTCGTTCGTTCCGAGTTCACCAACTGGCGTGACGAACAGCGGGCCTGGAAGGAAACCTGCGCGCTGTTCGATCAATCGCATCATATGACCGACCTTTACCTGGAAGGTCCCGATGCGCTGAAGCTGCTGTCGGATCTCGGCGTGAACACATTCGCGAATTTCCGTGTCAATCAGGCCAAGCAGTTCATCGCCTGCAATCGCCAGGGCTGCGTGATCGGCGACGTGATCCTGTTTTACCTGGACGAAAATAAGTTCCAGCTTGTCGGCCGGCCGCCCGCGTGCAACTGGGTGCAGTTCAACGCCGAAAACGGCAAGTACAAGGTGCGCGCGGAACGCGACGAACGCTCCGCGATGAATCAGGACCGCCGCAAGACATACCGGTTCCAGGTGCAGGGCCCGCATGCGCTGAAGGTGATGGAAAAGGTTCTGGACAAGCCGGCGCCGGACATCCGTTTCTTTCACATGGACACGATTACCATCGCGGGCCATCCCGTGCGCGCGCTGCGGCATGGGATGGTCGGGCAGCCCGGATGGGAAATTTTCGGTCCCTGGGATCAGGGCGACGCTGTGCGCAACGCCATCGTCGCAGCAGGCCGGGAATTCGGCCTCCGGCAGGTCGGCTCGCGCGCGTATCCCACGACGTGCCTGGAATCAGGATGGATCCCGTCGCCGCTTCCGGCGATCTACACGGGCGACGAGATGACGGAGTACCGCCAGTGGCTCACGGGCCAGAGCTATGAAGCCATGGCGTCGTTGGGTGGCAGTTTCGTCTCCGATAAGATCGAAGATTATTACCTGACGCCTTATGATCTCGGCTACGGACCGTTCGTCAAGTTCGATCACGATTTCATCGGCCGGGTGGCTCTGGAAAAGATCGCGGCCAATCCGAGGCGCAAGAAAGTCACCCTCGTCTGGAACGGCCAGGACTTCGCGCGCGTATTCGGCTCGCTGATCGGCTCCGGAGGGGATATCGAGAAGTACATCGACCTGCCGCTGGCGAATTACACGACGCTGCCCTACGACAAGGTCACGAAGAACGGCAAGACGATCGGGCTCTCTACCTACACGGGCTACACCTACAACGAACGCGCGATGATCTCGCTTGGCATCGTCGATAAGGAACACGCCGAGCCCGGCACGGAAGTCACCGTCGTGTGGGGCGAGGAAAGCGGAGGGACGTCTAAGCCCACGGTCGAGCGCCACAAGCAAGTCGAAATGCGCGCGACGGTCGCCTCGGTTCCGTATGCCGAAGTGGCCCGCCTCGCCTACCGCCCGCGGAACTAAGATAGGAGGGTTATGGCATATATTTTCCACGAGGACCAGCTACCGAAACTGGTCTCAGCGGTTCCAGGCCGCGAGCGGACGTTCTTCGTCAACAAAGAACTGACGAACGTCGACGACATGCTGGCCGGTATCATGCGATACCAGCACGGCGCTTCGTCTCCGTATCACTTCCATGTGAACTGCGAACATTTCTACTTCATCATGGAGGGGCACGGCACGGTCGAAAGCCCGGAAGGCGTGCGCAAGGTCGGTCCGGGAGATATGGTGTTCATTCCCGCCGAGGAAAAGCACCGCCTGCGCGCCACGGACTCGCCGCTGTTCTACTTCGAATTTCAGGCGCCGAACCGCTTCAAGACGACCATCCTTGACGGTACCGCGGAAGACCTGGTCTGGAACCGCGTGGACGGCCGCGTGTGGGTCCAGACCTAGGAGATTCCATGTCGCTCACGTTTATCGATACCAACAAGCTGCCCCGCGTGAAGACGCCGCAGGGCGAAGCCGCCGAAATCCTGAACCAGAAGCTCGCGGGAGCGAAAAACGTGCTCGGCACGCTGCGCTGGCTGAAATCCGGCGAGAAGTACAAAGCCGAAGCGAGGAACAAGCATCAGCTTTTGTACCTGATGGAAGGGAAAGGAAGCATCGAACTCGAGAACCAGCGGCACGAGGCTTCCAAGGGGATGGGCGTTTATTTGGGACCATCCGAGAGCGCGACGCTTCAGGCCGCGGACGGCGCATCGCTCAAAATTTTCCACCTGGAAGTGCCGCCGCTACCGAAATAGCGCTTAGGACGCTGCCTTTCGGCCCCAGAGCCGCGCCGAAGCGATATCAGCACCCTCGCGCAGCGACTTCAGCTTCAGCCACACCGCCGGCTCGATCACCCATTCGCGCCGCGTGAACGTTCCGAAGCCGCAATCCACGCCGGCGATCACGCGCTCGCGATCCCCCACCGCCGCTACGGCCTCCTGAATGCGCCGCGCGACCACCTGTGGATGCTCCACGATGTTCGTGGTTGTGTCGATGGTCCCCGGAATCAGCGTCATATGCTCCGGCAATGGATATTTCCGGAAAGCGTCGTACTCATGCTGGTGCCGCGGGTTCGCGAATTCGATGCTGAGAGCTCCAACGCCAGCCTGATACAGCACCGGCAGGATGAGTTCCAGCGGAACATCGAAAATATGCGGGCCATCCCAGTTCCCCCAGCAGACGTGCAGGCGGACGCGGTCGCGCGGAATGCCTTCGATGCCCTTGTTGATCGCCGCCACGTGCATCTCCGCGGCCTTGACGAACTCGGCGTCCGACAGATCGCGATAGAACATCGAGCGGTCCATCGCCAGGTCCGGTGAATCGATCTGGAGCAGCAGGCCGGCTTCGTGAATCGCGCGGTATTCGTGGCCCATCTCGCGCGCGATCGCGTTCAGATAACTCCCCTGCGAATCGTAGAACGCGTTTAACATCGTGGAAGAAATAATTCCGGGCGAAGGAGCCGTCATGAAGCACGCGGTGAAATTCCTGCCGCGGGCTGCCTGGTGGAGGCGCGCGATTTCGCGCTGGATGGGGGCCGTATCCAGGTAATGCAGCTCGGCCTGAGCCTCGGGAGCGTTCTGCATGCGGCTGCGCTTCGGAAATCGGCGCAGGAGCACTTCGACCAGCTCCGGAAATTCCTCGTAGTCCCGCCCGCGCCTGCGCTTCGACTCGCCGGCGAATCCCGACATCCGCTGGGGCACGTAGGTCTGAAATCCGACGCGCTGCTGCTCGCCGTCATTGGCGATATCGATTCCGGCTTCGGCCTGTTTATCGACGATTCGCTGCACCGCGCGGTCCATCTCTCGCGCAAGCTGATCGGGATCGATGGCCTCACCTTCTTCGCGCCGGACCAAGAGATCCGAAAGCTCGTCATGGCGCGGAAGGCTGCCGACATGAGTGGTCAGAATTCGATCGTTGCTGCGTATCACGGAAACCGCCTAGTATGGGTCTGGTTTGAAGTGCTTGCTCAAAGTGAGGCCTTGACTGCGATAGGAAGAGCTCGTGCCCCGGCCTCCATATACCTTAGCGGGTTGTTCGAGCAGGTGCTCATACTTAAGCCGTATCACCGCCTGCCCGTCTTCCAGGAGGGACTGAACTTCATGCGACCGAACTTCGAGGACCGCGTGATTGCCCGTGGTTTTCTCCGGGCTCCAGCCGAACCCCGGATCGAAGAAACCGGCGTAGTGCATCCGGAATTCTCCCACGGAGGGATCGAAGGGCACCATCTCGGCGGCCATATGCGGTGGAACACACACTTTCTCTTTCGAGGTCAGGATGTAGAAATCGCCCGGAGCGAGAATGATGGCGCCTCGATCCTTGCGGCAGATCCGTTCCCAATAATCCGAAGGATTGTAGAAATTTAGCCGCTCGACATCGAGCGGAGGCGCCTCCGGTTTCGCCCGATACCCGATCACTTCGGATCCATCGACACCCTGAAGGTCCACGGACAGTTTCAGGCCATCGGATATCAGGGGCTCGAGCGGCGATTCGTCCTGGGCGTAAACCAGCGGCTCTGCCTGGTGGAGGTCCATGAGAATCTTATCGAACGGAACGGGATTCCCGCGGCGGACACGAAGATGGTTCAGCCGGACGCCCTTGCGAATGTAGACCGAGAAGGTGAGAGGAACAATCTCCGCGTACAGCTTGCCTTTGTAGGCAGTCCGGATTTCCTCGAACGCGTTCCCGTAATCGGTGATCACCCGTGTGAAGACTCCCAGACGTCCGATGCTGCTCTTGGGGTTCGCCTTCGCGGAATAGTTTTCCGGAAGCAACAGCTCTTCCTGAAGCGGCACGATGTACACTTTGCCCTTTTCAAACAGAGCCGGTTGGGACAGGTCGATCTCCCGGAGCTTCACTTCATTTAGTTTCTTTTCGACCGTGGCGTTCAGGCCGGGCAGGAAGCTCGCGCATACTTCATAGCCGGTGGAACCGAGGCGCAGGTCGATGCTGCACGCCTGAATCTGCGAGTCCGCTATCGGCGCGGCGGCCCGGATGTGCCCGGCGGACACCAGGTCGGCCAAGCGCTGGGAAGGCAGGATGCCGGTGGTGCGGGAATCGCCAGCCGGTCCCGCCACCAGATCAGGAAACAGTGCAAGAGTATCGCTCATGCGGACTTTGACTTTTCAGGATACACCGGAAGACTTACGGGGCCAGAACCTTGCCGCGCGTTTCCGGCAGCAGGAACGCCGCGATCGCCATAGTGGCGTACGCCAGCCCGGCGAAGAGTCCGATCGCCTGGCTCAAAGGAATGTGCGCCGAGAGCAGGCCAACCAGCGTGGGGAACAGCGCGCCCGTGGCACGGCCGACGTTATAAGCGAATCCCTGGCCCGCGTCGCGTACTCGAGTCGGAAAATGCTCAGTGAAGAACGGCCCCATCGCGCTGAAAACGCCCGACGCAAAAAATCCCAGAGGAAATCCCAACACGAGCATCGCAGCGTCACCGAAAGGCGCCATCGTGTAGGACACGGCCACTACGCCCGCCCCGATGGCGAACACCAGAAACGTGAAGCGACGCCCGATCCGGTCTGCCAGGAATCCGCCCGTCAGATATCCACAGAACGCCCCCGCGATCGATACGGCCAGGTAGCCCGCGGAATCGAGTACGGACAAATTTCGTTCGGTTCGCAGGAAGGTCGGGAGCCAGGTGGTGACGGCGTAGTATCCGCCTTGCGCTCCGGTTCCCATCAGCCCGCCGAAAGCGGTGATCCGCAGCAACGGCGGCCGGAAAATTTCCCACGCCGAAGGCTGGTCGCCGCTGGCGGCAAGCTGCGATCGCGTCTTCAAATACACGGCCGGCTCCCGGACATAACGCCGCACGAAGAACACCAGCAGCGCCGGAGCGATTCCCACGAAAAACAGCGCCCGCCACGCCGTTTCTGGAGGAAGCGCCGAAAAGAAAAATGCGTACAGGAGCGCCGCCGCTCCCCATCCTACGGCCCATCCCGCCTGCATCATGCCCAGCGCCTTTCCGCGATGCTCGGGGCGGGTGACCTCACCGAGCAGAACCGCTCCTGCCGCCCACTCGCCTCCGAATCCGAGACCCATCAGAGCGCGCGCCGCAAACAACTGTTCAAAGTTTTGCGCCAGGCCGGAAAGGAACGTGAACACGGCAAACCACAGGATCGCGATTTGCAGCGTGCGCACGCGCCCGATGCGATCCGCCAGCCAGCCCGCCAGCCATCCTCCCGCGGCGGATACCAGCAGGGCGGCGGTCGCTAGCGTTCCGGCCTCGCCGCGCGTGATTCCCCAGATCGAGATCAGCGCGGGAATCACGAAGCTGTAGAGCTGGACGTCCATGGCATCCAGCGCCCAGCCTCCCGCGCATGCAGTGAACGCGCGGCGTTCTTCCTTGGTGAGGATCGCGAGCAGAGCGGTTCGATTCCTGAGCAACTATGGTACAGGTTTGCGGCGCAAGGTTGGGGTATTATGACCGGCATGCACTACGTTTCGAGGGTCGATGAGCCGGCCGCCGCTACGCCGAAGCTCTATGAGTCGCACAGCGCCGGGTTCCGGCGGGCGACCTATGTTGATCGCGCGATGGGGTCGGTTCACATGGGCGTCGGCATTTGCTTCCTCGCGCCGGGTGGTGAAATCCAGCCGCACCTGCACTCCTTCGAGGAGAGTTTTTACATCCTGGAAGGCACGCTCACGCTTCAGTCTGGCAACAAGAGCCACGCGCTCGGACCTGGGAATTTCGGCCTGATCGGAACCGGCGTGCGGCATGCCTGGCGCAACACGGGCGAACGGCCCGCGCGCTGGCTCGAGATGCAGGCCCCCCAGCCCCGTCCGATCGATTACGGCCGCGACACTTTCTTCGTGAAAGACCGCGCGGGCGCGCAGCAGGACGCGCTCATCGGCCACTTCGACGAATCGCAACTGCCGCGTCCGGGCGGCCCTTCTCAGATGGAAGGATTCAACCCGACTACCGGCGTCGCGATCAAAATGTTCGTCGACCGGTCCTTCGGCGCGATCCATCAGTCGCTGTTTCTGATCCAGTATCTGCCGGGTGCGAAAATCGATCCGCACGACCACACGTTCGAGGAGTCTTACCTGATCGTGGGCGGGCGCGTGCGCGCAATCGCCGACGGGAAATCGTACGATCTGGGCCCGGGAGACGTCATCTGGACCGGAGTCGGCTGCATCCACAGCTTCGAGAACACCGGCGCGGAGCCGGTGCGCTGGATCGAAACGCAGGCGCCGCTGCCGCCCGCAAAGGAAGTCTTCCGATTCGAGCGCGAGTGGGCAGGTTACTGACTGTTCGCAGCCAGCACGCCCTTCTGGGCCATCGCCTTCTCGAGAATCTGCCGCGCCACCGGGAACTCCTTCTTCGAGTTCGCCATGAAGATGCCCTTCGTGATGGTCAGGGGCGTCCACCCCAGCCTGCTCTTGATATTGAGGTCCGCGCCGCTGTCCACCAGAAATTGCAGGATCGAAGGCTGGTTGCAAATTACGGCGCCGTGCAGCGCGCTCATGCCGTCCCAACGCGGATCGCCCACGCCGAGATCGGCCAGATCGTCGAAATTATCCGGGTAGTGCGCCAGCATCGACTCCGGCGTGCCGGTCATCGGATAGTCGCCCAGATGCGTCCTGGCGTTGATATCGTTGCCGAGTTCCAGGGCCAGCTTTACCGCATCCAAACGCTCGGCTTCAGAAACGCCGGTCAGCGGACCGGGAGTTTCGCCCTCATAGTAATCGAGGCAGGCTGCGGCCATCAGCGGCGTGACGCCGGCCTCGGTCGGCATCTTCGGATCGGCTCCATACTTGACCAGCAACCGCATCATCGGCGCATCGCCGTTCCGTGCGGCATTGTAGAACGGAGTCGCTCCCACGAAGCTCAGATAATGCCGGCCGAGGTTGATGTTCGGAGGATTCTTGGTGGTGCCGAGCCCCTTGGTCATCGGCATTTCCTTCCACGCGATGCGCGCGTTCGGATCTGCGCCCTTCTGAAGCAGCTTCTCGGCGAGTTCCAGCGCGGTCGTTTTTTCCTGGACCGGCCGGGGGACCGTGATCGGATCGGTGGCGGTGGCCGCAGCTTCCCACGAAGTGCCGGGTTTGCGCATCCAGACCAGCGAATGCAGCGGCGTCCCGTTCAGATCCTGAATGTTGGGATTCGCGCCGTAGTCCAGCAGCACCGAGGCCATGTCGTAATAGGCGTTGATGATCGCCATGTTCAGCGTGGTGCTGCCGTCCAGCGCGCGGTCGTCGATGTTCGCGCCGTGTTCCAGCAAGACTTTCACGGCAGGGATACGGTCGTTGAGCACGGCGAACAGCAGCGCCGTGAATCCAGCTTTGGATTTGGCCTTCACGTCTGCGCCAAATTCGATCAACAGCGCCGCGGCATCGGCATTGCCTTCCCCTGCCGCCCACATCAGCGCGGTCTGGCCCTTGAACGGCTCGATCGTGTTGACTTTCGCTCCGTGGCTGAGCAAAACTTTGATCGCATCCACTGTACCGTTGAGGGCGGCCGTCATAAGCGCGGTCTGGCCTTCCTCAGAAGTGCTGTTCGGATCGACTCCGGCCTGGAGCAGTCGCTCGATGATCGCGGCGTTCCCATTCGAGCAGGCGAGCGATAGCGGCGTGATCTTGTAGCGCGTTTCGGCGTTCACATTGGCACCAGCGTCGATCAGCAGGTTGACGATTTCGAGGTTATTTTTCTGAACGGCTGCATGAAGCGGCGTTGCAGTGTCCACCGCGGGTGCGTTCACGTCCGCTTTCTTGGCGATCAGGGCGCGCACGGCGCTCGCGTCGCCGCGCTTGACCGCATCCATGAGTCCTGACTCCGCGGCGCTCAAACGGGCCGCTCCGCAGAGCAAGATGGAACCTGCTAGGAACAACGCGCGCGTAGGTTTCATGAGAAGTATCCGGGGTTCATTCTAACCCAGAGGCGATCTGCATACAAGGGTCCTCTTTGCAGGCCAATTTTCATTGACATTGGGACTGCTTGGCAGCTAAACTACCCCCAGGTGGGCGGTTCTTGCATGCAAGTCGTGCGGGACCGCCTGGCTTGGATAAAAGGGGCGTGTTGCGGCTCCAGTCCATGTTCAAGCGCTGTATAATCGATCGGAACCGACTGGAAAATGACTGGAACAGCGAGCGTTAAGTGGTTGGGAGGCACGGTCCTGGGAGCGCTGCTTCTGACCACCACCAGCCGGACCCAAACACTATCTCCCGAACAGAACGCCAGCGCGGTTGTACGCCAATATTGCAGTGGCTGCCACAACGCCAGGCTGAAGACGGGCGGCGTGGTTCTCGACCCGGCCACGCTCGGCCAAGCGGCCCAGAACGCCGAAACCTGGGAACGCGTAATCCGGCAGCTTCGCGGGAGGTCGATGCCTCCGGTTCCGCTGCCGCGCCCGGATGAGGCGACCTACGATCGGGTCGCGTCGTATCTCGAGACGGAATTGGACCAGGCGGCGGCTGCCAAGCCGAATCCCGGCGATCTGCCGAGCCTGCACCGCCTGACGCGCACCGAGTACGCCAACGCGATCCGGGATCTGCTCGCTCTAGACACTCTCCCGAAGGAGATGGATTACACGCTGCTGCTGCCGGCCGACAACGCCGCCAGCGGTTTCGACAACATCGCCGACCTGCTGTACGTTTCGCCGGCGACGATGGAACGCTATCTGGACGCATCCACGAAGGTCGCCCGCCTGGCTGTCGGCGATCCAGCGATGCCGGTGTTGGTAAACATCCACCGGCTGCCGCTGGAAGCGCCCCAGGACGTGCAGGCCGAAGATCTTCCTCCGGGAACCCGCGGCGGGACCGTGATCCGCAGCTATTTCCCCCTCGACGGCGAATATGAGATCCAGCTCGAACTGGCGGGAGCCGCGCGCGACACCCACCAGCTCGAAGTCACAGTAGATGGCGAGCGGAAAGAACTGGTCACGGTGGGCGGAAGCGGAGGCCGGGGTGGAAGAGGAGCTCGCGGCGGGCGAGGCCGCGGCGGACCTAATCCCACGGATTTCCGCATTGGCGTGAAGGCCGGACCCAGAGAGATCGGCGTAACGTTCGTGCAGAAAACCGAAGCCCTGGACGAAGCGACGCTTCGCCCGCGCCAGCGCAGCCGCGGCACGCAGCCGGCGATCGCCGCGATCACGATTCGGGGGCCGTATAATTCGACTGGGCCGGGCGATACACCCAGCCGCCGGAAAATCTTCACCTGCCGGCCTGCGAACGCTTCGGAAGAGGCCGCGTGCGCGAAGCAGATTCTTTCGACGCTGGCGCGCCGCGCGTACCGGCGCCCGGCGACCGATTCGGATGTTTCCACGCTGCTCGCGTTTTACGAAGCGGGCCGCAAGGAACGGGACTTCGACCTCGGAATCCAGCGCGCTCTGGAACGCCTGCTGGTGAGCCCCCAATTCCTGTATCGCATCGAGCGCGATCCGGCCAATGCGGCTCCCGGAAGCGCGCATCCGGTCAGCGATCTGGAGCTGGCTTCGCGGCTTTCCTTCTTCCTGTGGAGCAGCATCCCGGACGATGAATTGCTGAATGTCGCGGCTTCCGGCAAGCTCCGGCAGCCTGGGGTTCTCGAGCAGCAAGTCCGCCGGATGCTCGCCGACGATCGCTCGGAATCGATGGTGACGAATTTCGCCGCGCAATGGCTGTACCTTCGCGATGTCGATGTCAAAGCTCCGGACCTGTTTGTGTTCCGTGATTTCGATGAAAACCTGCGGGACGCGTTCAAGACCGAAACGCAGCTTTTCCTCGATAGCGTTCTGCGGCAGAACCACAGTGTGTTGGAGCTCCTGACCGCCAATTACACGTTCCTGAATCAAAGGCTGGCCCAAAACTACGGTATCCCGAATATTCGGGGCAGCGAGTTCCGCAAATATACGTTCCCGAAAGACAGCCCGCGCGGCGGATTGCTGGGCCAAGGCGGAATCCTGTTGCTGACGTCGTACTCGACGCGCACCTCGCCGGTGCTGCGCGGGAAATACGTTCTGGAGAACCTGCTGGGTTCGCCGCCGCCGCCGCCGCCGCCCAATGTGCCGTCGCTCAAGACCGAAGGAGCGAAATCCGACGAACCGCTTTCGCTGCGCGACGCGATGGTGCGGCATCGGGCCGATCCGGCGTGCGCGAATTGTCATGCGCGCATGGATCCGATCGGATTCGCGATGGAGAACTTCAATGCCATCGGCCAGTGGCGCGACCAGGATGCCGGCAAGCCTATCGAGGTCGCCAGCAAGCTGGCGGACGGCACGATCGTGGATGGACTGGCGGGCGTGAAGCAACTCGTATTGAAGGATCCGCAGCGCTTCGCCGGCGCCGTGAGCGAAAAGCTGCTGATGTACGCCATCGGCCGCAACGTGCAGTACTTCGACCAGCCTGCGATTCGGAAGATCGTGCGCGATGCCGCCGCGGACAATTACAAATTCGACGATCTGGTGCTCGGCGTGGTCCAGAGCGCTCCATTTCAGATGCGAACCGTGAAAGCCGAAAGGAAGAATCCATGACGTTCCTCACGAAGAAAAAAATGGCCCGCAGAACGATGCTGAAAGGCCTGGGCGCCACGGTGGCCTTGCCGATGCTGGATTCCATGATCCCCGCGCTATCCGCGGCATCCGCGCCGGCGCCCCGCCTCGGATGGGTGTACGTTTCGCACGGCGTGATCTTCGACCAGTGGAAACCCGCCAAGCTCGGCTACGGCTTCGAGCTGACTCCGAATCTGAAGCCGCTCGAAAAGCTGAACGGCCAGTTCAACATTCTTACCGGCCTTTCGCATCTGGAAGCGGACACCAAGGGCGATGGCAGCGGCGATCACACGCGCGCGTCGGCCGCCTGGCTGACGGGAGTTCACGCCTACGACCGCACTCGTCCGGGCGTCGAGGTGAAGCTGGCGACCACGGCGGACCAACTCGCGGCGCAGGTCATCGGCAAAAACTCGCGCATCCAATCCATCGAAATGACGGTCGATACGGCCTCCGCGGGCTCCTGCGATTCGGGCGACTGCTTTTACGTCAACACGGTTTCCTGGCGCAATCCGACCACGCCCAACATGTGCGAAAACCAGCCGCGCGTGCTCTTCGAGCGCTTGTTCGGCGATGGCGGCAGCAGCGCCCAGAGAGCGGCGCGCGCCCAGCGAACCGGCAGCATCCTCGATTCGGTGATGGAAGAAGCGAGTGGCCTGGCCCGCTCGCTCGGAAACAGCGACCGGTCGAAACTCAGCGAGTACCTCGACTCGGTTCGCGATATCGAACAGCGCATTCAGAGCACGGAATCGAAGACCGCGCAGAATTTCGAGCTGCCGGACCGCCCGGTTGGAATTCCGGACAGCTTCGAAGAGCACACCAAACTGATGTTCGATCTCCAGATCATGGCGTACCGCGCCGATCTGACGCGCGTGTTCACCATGGTGATGGCGCGCGAGCTGAGCGGCCGCACGTATCCGATGATCGGCATCCCGGGGCAGCATCACCTGATCTCGCATCACCGCGACGATGCCGAGCTGATGTCGCAAAAGGCGCGCATCGATACCTATCACGTGCAGATGCTCGCCTACCTGCTCGAGAAGATGCAGGCTACGCCGGACGGCGGCGGAACGCTGCTCGATCACAGCCTGATCATGTACGGCAGCGGCATGGGCAACGGCAACCTGCACCGCCATTCGGACCTGCCGGTGCTTCTAGCGGGCAAGCTAGGCGGCAAGTTCAAGACCGGCTACCACCTCGACTACAAGATGGACACGCCCATGGCGAACCTGCTGGTGGCGATTCTCGATAAGGCCGGCGTGCCGATCGAAAAAATGGGCGATAGCACCGGTCCGCTGAAGATGGAAGCGATCGCGGTGTAACAGGAGAATTCGCGATGTCCGAAACGAAAACTTCCCGCAGAAGTTTGTTGCAGAATACGGCTCTGGCGGCGGGCGCAGCCGCGCTGATCGCTAAGACCGCGCCAGCGCAGGATGCTCCGGCCAAAGAGGATACCTCCGCGTGGAAGAAGTTTTTCCCGGAGAATTTCCGCAATGAACGGATCAAAACCTCAGGCGCTGAAATTAATACCGTGATCGGCGGCTCGGGCCCGCCGGTGCTGCTGTTCCACGGCGCTCCGGATTCGCTCATCACCTGGCGCACGATCGCACCGGACCTGGCGAAAGAGTACACGCTGGTGATGTGTGATCTGCGTGGCTACGGCGATTCCAGCAGGCCCGAAGACAAGCCTGATCATTCCCAGCAATCCAAGCGGCCCATGGCGCTCGATGGCGTCGAGGTCATGGAGCATCTGGGCTTCCGGCAGTTCCGCATGGTGGGGCACGATCGCGGCGGGCGCGTCGGACGCAGGATGGCTCTGGATCATCCGGACCGCGTGCTCAAGCTTGCCGTGCTCGATATCGTCCCGGCCCATTACCTCTACTCGCACGTCACGCTCGATTTCGTTCGCGGGTATCCCCATTGGTTCAGTTATCTACTGCCGGCGCCCGGCCCCGAAAACGACCTGGTCGCGGCGGCCAAGCGGCAGGCGGCCCAAGCCACAAACGATGTCCAGCGCGAATACCTCCGCCATCGCGTGAAGTTTGAGATGGAGCATTGCATGTGCGAGGACTATCGCGCCTCCGCCTCCGTGGATCTGAAGCTCGATCACGACGACATCAAAGCCGGGAAGAAGATCACCTGCCCGCTGCTCACGCTGTGGGCCGCCCGCGGCCTGTATCCGCGGCTCTTCGAGGATGTCCTGGCCATCTGGAAGGAGGAAGGCACCAAGGTTAGCGGCAAGCCGATCAACGGCAGTCACAACCTTCAGGAAAGCGCTCCCCAGGAAACGCTGGCCGAGCTACAGGCGTTCTTGCGCGGATAATTGCGCGCCAGGAACGAGACCGCCTGACGGGGGCTGCCATAATGAAGGTTCCGGCATGCCCACGGATCCTTTTCTTCCTGCCACATCCACTGCGAAAATCCCGGCCGAGGCGCCCACGGTCGACCGGCTGCTGGACACCGCCGCCGCTCTCTTCTGGGAAAAGGGTTTCGCGGCGACCACCACGCGAGAGATTGCGGCGGCTCTTCACATCCAGCAAGCCTCGCTTTACTATCATGTTGCAAGCAAGGAAGACTTGCTCTTCAGGATTTTCGTCTCTTCGCTCAGGCAGTTTCTCGCCGACGTGCCCTTGGCCGTCGAGCAGACGGTCCACAGTCGCGACCGGATTCCCACTCTGATCCGGATGCATGTTCTGACGTTGCTGAAGCACCAGCGTCGGAACATGACGATGCTGACCGAACTGCGCTCCCTGTCTCCGCGGCATCGCGAAGAAATGATCGGGCTGCGGAAACAGTACGCCGACTTCGTGCGGGCGACGCTCGCCGCGGCGCAATCCCGTGATGAGATTCGGTCGGATATTCCGGCTGCGTATCTCAGTCTGGCGCTGTTCAATATGCTCAATTGGGCTGCCCGATGGTTCCGCGAAGATCGCGACCCGTCCCCCGAGAGGGTTGCTGAGTTCCTCTGTACGCTCTACCTGGAAGGCGCGGCGGCAAAGCCATTGACAGCTCCCCTCCCCGCACCCGGGTTGGGCGCTTCGCCGAAAACTCAGGCCGGACGCTCGCGCCGGTTGAAACCAGGCGAGAACTCGACGGTCGAGCGCCTGCTGGAGGCCGCCGTCGCCCTTTTTTCGCGCCAGGGCTACGCGGCCACGAGCACGCGCGAGGTCGCGTCGCTGTTGGGGATGCAGAAGGCGTCGCTTTACTACCATATCCAGAGCAAGGAAGATCTGCTGTACTTCATCTGCAAATCGGCGCTGGAAAAAATTCGAGCGGACGTGGAAGCAGCAACTCAGGATATTCCCGATCCCCTGGAGCGAACGCGGGCCCTTATCGTGGCGCATGTAGAAAGCATGTTGCGGCACAAAGATGAGCACGCAACCACGTTGACGGAAATGTATGCGCTGTCGAAGGACCGTTTGGCCCAGATCGTGGCCCTGCGGGAGGGCTACGTAGACTTAGTGCGTTCAGTTTTGCAGGACGCTCAGCAGGCAGGCGCTCTGCGGAAAGACATCGGCGGCCGATATTTGACGCTTGGACTTCTGGGGCTGCTGAACCGAGTTCTGGTGTGGTATCGCCGCCGTGGTCCTATGTCGCCGGCGCAACTGGGCCAGCTAATGGCTGTCATTTTTCTATCCGGCGCAACTTCAACCAGTTCAAGTTCAACCGATTGACTTCGGGCGCGGCTCCGGCTTACAATACCTACCGAGCGACAGGTTATCGCCGCTTGTTGTAGATCCGTCCTTGGAGGTTGAGAATGAGCCGCGGATTTCGAGCAACCTGTTTTTTGATGGGAACTTGGGGAGCGCTGGCGGTCACCGCCGCACCGCCTGAGTTAACCTCCCCGCCCCCAACCTTCGCCAAGGATGTCGCACCCATTCTCCAGGAGAAGTGCCAGAGCTGTCATCGCGCCGGGGAGATGGCTCCGATGTCGCTAGTGACGTACGACGAGACGCGTCCGTGGGCCAAGTCGATCAAACAGCGCGTGGTGACGCGCAGCATGCCGCCGTGGCATCTCGACAAAACCGTCGGCATTCAGCATTTCGCCAACGATATGTCGCTGACGGATGCGCAGATTTCGACGATCGCGCGTTGGGTGGACGCGGGCGCGCGGCTGGGCGATCCCAAGGACATGCCACCTGCCAAGACATGGCCCAATGACGATGGGTGGCAGCTTTCGAAACAGTTCGGAGCGCCGGATCTGGTTCTCGCTTCCGAACCGTATACGATGACGGCCAAAGGCCAGGACGTGTGGTTCAAGCCGCTGACGCCGATTCCGATTAGCGAGCCGCGCTGGGTGCGGGCGGTCGAGATGCGTCCCGCAAGTGCGGCTGGGCGCAGAATCACCCATCACGCGCTCGCCTATTTGCAGCAAGAGGAGCCGGGAAGCAATACCGGAGTCGTCACGCAGGGTCTGCTCATGGAATGGGCGGTGAATAAGAACTACGACCTCTACCGGCCCAACACTGGAAAACTGATTCTTCCTGGATCGCGCATCTGGTGGGAAATGCATTATCACGCCGTGGGTGAGGAAATTCGGGATCACGTTGAACTCGCGATCTATTTCTATCCCAAGGGGCAGGAACCGAAGTATCGGACGGTGTTGACGGCATTTCCCGCGACGCCGGGCAACGCGGCGATGGGGCAGCTCGACATTCCTCCCAATACGGTGGCGCAGACCGAAGGTTATCAGGTGCTGCGCGCGCCGGCGCGTCTCGAGAATTTCCAGCCGCACATGCATCTGCGCGGCAAGGCAATGCTGCTGGAGGCGATCCTTCCGGACGGGACCAAGCGCACGCTCAGTTATGTGGATCACTTTAACTTCAACTGGATGACGAACTACATCTACGCCGACGATGCGGCTCCCGTTTTGCCGAAGGGCACCATCATTCACACAGTCGCCTGGCACGATAACACCACTAACAACAAGAACAACCCGGATCCGGACCAGTGGGTCGGCTGGGGCGATCGAACGGTGGACGAAATGGCGCACGCCTGGGTGAACGTCACCTATATCAGCGAAGAAGACTACCAGGAGTACTTGAGCAAGCAGAAGGCGGCAGCGCCGGCGACCGCGGCGCGCCGCTAATCGGGATGTTACGAGCTTTGTGGGTATGGTTGGCGGCGGGAGTCCTGCTCGCCTGGGCGTGGCAAGGATCCGCGCAGCAGCAATTGCTCGTGCAGCCGCCGCATGACGCTGGTCAGAGCGTGACCGGCGCGTTTGAAGGCTGGTTCCCGAATCCAGACGGCACGTTCAGTATTTTGTTGGGGTACATGAACCGGAATTACAAGCAGGAACTGGATATTCCGATAGGCCCCGAGAACCGGATCGAACCCGGCGGTCCGGATCAGGGGCAGCCGACGCATTTCCTGGTCCGCCGGCAGTGGGGCGTGTTCACCGTTACCGTACCAAAGGATTTCGGCACAAAGAAGCTGACTTGGACACTAACGGCGAATGGAATGACCACGGTGATCCCAGCCAGTCTCGATCCGCTATGGGAAATAAATCCCTTCAAGGACGCTACGAACAATACGCCGCCGTTCCTCGGATTCGCATCCACTGGACCGTTCGTGCAGGGCCCGCGCGGCCAGTCCACCGCGCTTACCGGCACCGTGGCGAATCCGCTGCCGCTAACGGTCTGGGTTGCCGATGATGCCAACGTAATTCCCGGCGCGACTCGTCCCGGTACCCCGGCTGTCAGCATTTCCTTGAGCAAATTTCGCGGACCGGGTTCGGTGACGTTTGCGAACGACAAACCGGCCGTGGAGACGGCCGATTTCAAGGGTCCCGAGTACACGAAATTCACAGGCCGCGCGGCTACCTCGGCCACATTCAGCGAAAAAGGCGAGTACATCCTCCGCGTGCAGGCCAATGACTGGTCCGGCGAAGGAGGGCGGGGCTTCCAGTGTTGCTGGAGCAACGCCCAGGTGAGGGTAAGCGTCCGCTGAGCGCACGGGCCGGAAACGCCGGCGCGGCACATAAAGTGTGCGCGTCGCCTAGTGGGTTACGGCTAGCGGAAGATCGTGCGAGGCCAGCACCGGCTTACGCATCGCGCGCTTTTCCTGCTGTAGGACGTGGACGGCCATTAACGCACCCACCGGATGGGCGCCCACGCCTACAACAGGTTCCGCATCCAGCGCGGGGCGGTCGCTATCGAGGTTCCGAAACTCGAAGACGGCTCGCATCGCGCGGACCTCACCCATCCCCAGTCCGTACTCCGCACATACGGCATCCAGGTCGCGGAACATGCGCTGCCTCAGCGACGGCTTATAGCGCGATTCGTACAGGAGCTTGTTGAGCCGGTACGCCGAGACGGGAGGGTGCTTGTAGAAGTGATGCGGATGGCTTTGGAACTTGTACGGTTTGGGCGGCTCCGCATCCGGTTTTTCGCCGGGATGGAAAATCGCGACAGCGTGGCCATGATGCGAGGTCGGCTGGTAGGACAGCAATTCCATGTGTTGCGCGCCGGCTGCGCCCAGCACGATCGCCCAGGGAAGCATTTCTGTGTTGCCCACTTCGTCCAACTGCTCGGGAGTCAAACTCAGAAACGATTCCGAATGGCCGTTTTCCAGCTCGCGGATGCACCACCGGTCGAAATCATAGGCCGGTTCATAATATCTGGCGGTTCCTGGGTAGTGAGACATTCCGCCGCTGGCGAGGAGCGCGACACGCTCCGGTTTAGCGGCCACGATTTCTCCGATCGCTCTGCCGAGGGCCGCACATCGTTCCGGCCGAGGCAAAGGAGGCAGATACGTGTTGACGAAAACCGGCACCACCGGGATGTCCCGCGTACCCAGGATCCATTCGAAGGGGGCGGCGAAGGAATGCCCTAGAGCCGCGTCCTGCGAATACGCCATATCGAAATCGCGCCGGACGAGGCCCTCCAAAATATCCTCGGCCAGCGCCTGGTGAATCAAGGGGCTCCACGACCGGCCGGCGAAGGAAGCTTTGGCGCGGTCCCCGGCGACCACGGCAAACGTGGGCACCGCTTGCAGGAAGAACGTTTCCAGATGATCGCTGGCGAAAATCACCAGCGCATCGGGTTTGGTCTCATCCAGAATCCGGCCGAGTTTCCTCATGGCCGCGAGTCCGGCATCCAACTGCTTCGGATCCTCCTCCGGAGGCCGGGTAAACAGTTGGGGAGCATGCATAGTGGCCATGGCTGCCACGATTTTTCCCATCGGGATTCACCTCAATTGATCGATGTAGGGTAAGCACGATTTCTTCCAAAGCTCGCCACTTGAAAATGCAATTCGAACGTGTGCCGTAACTTAGGCCTTGTGCGAAATCGCGCAGCGAAATCCGCGCGCCACGCGCGATCCGGCGCATCCGCCGCGCGGCTACCCTCGAAAAAATCGCGGAAATGCCGAAAATGCGGTTGGCGGGACTCCTGCACTGTTACGCGCGAGATGATCAGGACAATCGTGGCGCTGTTGCTGGGAGTGGCGGTAGCGAACGGTCAGAAGCCAGTTCCGAAGGCGCCTCCCCGGAAGGCCAAGGCGGAGACGGTGAACTACTATCGGGACATCGAACCGATACTGACTGAGAATTGCGTCCCCTGCCACCAAGCCTCCATGGCGGCGGGAGGGCTGAGGCTGGACGCCCCGGAAAACGTGTTGCAGGGCGGGGCGTCCGGCCCGGGAGTTGTTCCGGGCAAGGCGCAGCGAAGCCTCCTTTACCAGCGCGTCACCGACACGACCGAAAAGCGAATGCCTCCCGTAGGGACCGCTCTGACAGACGGGGACGTGGCCCTGATCCGGGCCTGGATCAATTCGGGAGCGAGCATCGAAGCGCGGCCCGGCACACGGCCGGCGCCCAAAACCCCTGGCGGTCCGAGAGTTCCAGGGCGGGCTAACTTTTTCGTCTGGACTGCGTCCAAGGAGGTGAGCCACAATTCCGGCGGACCGGGACTGCGGCGAGCCAGTTCTCTGGATTGTTTCTATTGGAGGTGCTTATGGGTAGAGTTGTGTTTGGACGAGGGAAGGCAACCCTCGCCGTGCTTGCCGTACTTGTAGCGTCGCTGCTTACGCTTGGGGGGCTGGGAGTGGTGCATGCCCAGAAGGAGGCCGGGGCAAATCCCCCCGCAACACTGAAGTTTTCCGATAGCAAGAATGTCGGGCCCACGCGGACGGGCTTTGCGCCGGTGGTCAAGGCAGTGGTTCCCGCCGTAGTGACGATAAAATCAACCCGCGTTGTGAAGACGGGCGTTCGGCGCAGCGGGCGAGATCAGGATCCGCAGGCAGATCCGTTTTTCCGGCAGTTCTTCGGAGATCAGTTTGGAAATATCTTTCCGAACATTCCCGATGAGCAGCGGTCCGAGGGGTTGGGTTCCGGCGTGATTGTCAGCCCGGAGGGCTATATCCTGACCAACAACCATGTCGTGGACGGAGCGACTGACTTGCAAGTGATGCTCTCCGACCGCCGTGAGTTCAAGGCCCGGTTGATCGGCCGGGACGAAAAGACCGACATCGCAGTGGTAAAGATTGACGCGTCGAATCTGCCGACGATCACCATCGGCGATTCGGATAAGGTTGAGGTTGGCGATTATGCGCTGGCCGTCGGCAATCCGTTCGGCGTGGGCCAGACGGTCACGTTGGGAATCGTCAGCGCGACCCGGCGGAACAATCTCGGCCTGGAGGGCCCGGGAGCGTACGAGGATTTCATCCAGACCGACGCCGCCATCAATCCCGGGAACTCGGGGGGCGCCCTGGTCAATGACCGCGGCGAGCTGATCGGGATCAACACAGCGATCATTTCGCGGGGATCTTCCGGAAACCAGGGAATCGGCTTCGCGGTGCCGGTGAATCTGGCTCGCAATGTGATGGACCAGATCATCAAGACCGGCAAGGTGAGGCGCGCACGCCTGGGAATCTATCCGCAGGACGTGACGACGGCGATTGCGAAGCAGTTCGGCGTAAAAAGTAACGCAGGCGCTCTGGTAGGCGAAGTCGAGGCCAACAGCCCTGCCGCCAATGCCGGCCTGAAGACCGGCGACATCATCCTGGATGTGAACGGCAAGCAGGTGTACGACGCGAGCCAGCTCCGGAACATGATTTCGAGCATGCAGCCAGGGACTCAGGTGAATCTGAAGATCTGGCGGGATAACGCCGAGCGCACGCTTCCCGTCACGCTGGGCGAGCTGAACTCGGAGGAAGCCAGCAATCGCGGCGGCAGCGGGCGCGGCAACGGCAACCAGAATGCGGGCAGCGCGCTGGAAGGCGTCTCGGTCGAGAACCTGACCTCGCAAGTCGCGCGCGGGCTGGGCGTTCCTCCGAACACCAGCGGCGTGGTTGTAACGGATGTGGATCCCGACAGCGCGGCAGCCAATGCCGGCTTGCAGCGCGGCGACGTGATCCAGGAGGTGAATCGCCGGCCGGTGAGGAACGTCACCGAATTTGAAGCGGCCGTCCGAGCTTCGAAAAACGGTACGCTTCTTCTTGTGAACCGCAACGGGCACACGACATTCGTGGCCGTGTAAGTAAGCACCGTCCAATGGCCGGTCCGGCCTGCCTTGTGGCAGGGTCCGGGCCGGCCTTTTTTTGTTTTCCGGGCCAATCTGAAGCCGGAGAATCGACCGGCCGATAAGAAAGGGAAGGCCCGGAACATGATTTCTCTGCGCAAAGCGGCAACGGAACTGGAGCGTCTGGAAGAGCTTCAGCAAACATTGGCGAGATGCTACGGCATGGCAATCCGGTCGTCGGCCGAGTACGCGATCGAGCTCGATCCCCGCAGCACGGAGTATTTCCGGGAACGGCTCCGATCCCTGGAGGCCCAATTCAACGGGGCGTCCGCGCCCGAGCATTACAATGCCGTGCAGGCCTCGCTGCGCGGCGAGCTTCGCAACTACCGGGACCAAGCGCGGGAACAGATGGCGCGCATGCGCAAGGATCTGCAAAATGCCGCTCATGCCATGAAGGTATTCGCGGAAAACCTTACGGCCAGCGGAGACGATTGCGAACTTCAGCTTCGCGAGCAGATAGAAAATCTCCAGGCGCTAGCGGACAGCGACGACATCGAACAGATGCGGCAGGGAATCGAATCCGCGGCCCGCGCCCTTGTGCGCAGCTACACACAGCTACGGCGTACGCATCAGCTCGTGGTGACGCAGCTACAGGATGAAATTCGCACGCTGCATCAGGCCATGGATAACGAGCGCAGCCGGATGGAGCGCGATCACGCCTCGGGCGCCTGGAACCGGCAGAAAACGAATGAGCGCATCGAGCACCTGCTTCGGCAGAACGAGCCTTTTTGCGTGTTGCTGGTGAGCGCGCGCAATCTGCGAAGGCTCGAACGGCAGTACTCGCCGGCCGTGATCACGGAGGCTCTTCGCGCTCTGGTGCAGCAGTTTCAAGGCGCACTGGGCGGGGAGGGCATGATCGGGCGCTGGAGCGAGGACATCTTTAGCGCAATTCTGGAGGTGGAGCCTTCCAGCGCCATGGCGCTTTCCAGCGAGATCAATCGCAAGCTTTCGATGTCCTATCCGGTTTGGACCAGCGGCGTCGCGCAGATGCTGACGATCGAGACGATCACCGGCATCGTGGACCGCCGCAGGGATTCGGATCCGGCGAAGTTTTACCGCAAGCTCGAGCAGATGGCGGCGGCGATGGCGGGGTCGGATCCTAAGTGACCGGTGACAAGATCGCCTGTCGTACCGAGCTAGCGCAGGCGATCTCGCCATGTGCGATTGCCGGTTCGCCGCGGTAGACCTGCTCCCAGAGACCGATATTCCGCTCGATATTGCGGTGCGTCAGAACCCAATCGCGCTGTTCGCGCCATACTGCATCGCGGTTGGCGTCCAGCATGGCTTCGAGCGTTTCCTTCCAGGACTGCCGGTTGTTCTTTGCGGTAACGGGCACCTCCGCCGAATACGGCAGAACGCGCGAGGCCACGGTCACTGCCCCGGAGAGCGCATATTCGTAGTACTTGATGCAACTCTTGTAACTGTTGAATGGATCTTCTATGAGCGGAGCGATGCCAATATCCAGCCCCAGCTCGCAAACTTTCTCAGCATGATGGGCGATGTCCACCATGGGGTGGAACTCGTAGCGGATGTGGCGCAGCTCCTCCATGAAACGTTTCATCGACCTGCCGAGAGGCGTGCTCAACAGCACCTTGCCGTGCTGGGCGATCTGAGCTGCGTAGAACTCCTCTAGGCTCGGGTCTTCGCAAATGCCCTGGAGCACGAAGGTGAAGTCGCGGCGTTTTTGCAGCTCGCGAACTGCGCCGAGCGCGACGGCGAGATCGTGGAAGTGCGTGACGCTGCCGGTCCAGCCGATGCGGACGGCGTCTCGGCGGGGCAGAACGCTCCACTCATCGGGGTCCGCCGAGTTCGGGAGGACGACGACATTCGGGTTCCGTTTTCTCAGATTCCCGGCCAGAGTCGGTGTCGTGGTCGTCACGACGTCGGCTTGTTCCAGCAAACATTCATAAAGATCCAGGCGTCCGCGCAAAGAACGATAGAGAACGTTTTCCCTAGGCACCAGGTCGAGCGCGTCGTCCGTGTCGAAGACCACGCGAATCGACCGCTGCTTGCACCAGTCCACGAGCTTGGGGGCCGAAGGGAAGTGAGCACGGAAGATCACGATTACATCCGGAATGTCGGGAGAACGAAGATCTTCCCCGAAAATCTGGACGTTGTGGCCGCGGCGGCGCAGGTACTTGGCGGGGATCGCGCCACGCCACTTGTAGCAGCCGCTCTCCGCTTCTGTGAGAAAGAAGATGTTCATGCGAGATCCCCTGAGCCGGCGTCTTCGCGGCCCCATCTTGAGAGATAGACTTCCGCGGCCGTACTTTCCAGCTCACGGTCATTCAGGTACATCCACTGGCGCCAGCGCCTTTCCTTGAGCTTTTCGAGGACGCGGTGATCGGTTCGGGCTTTCAGCAGACGCTGTCGCTGTTCGGCAATCGACTTTTCGCATTGCAGGAGCTGTTGTTTCAAGGCGTCCTGCTGTTTCGCCAGACGCGCCTGGTACAACGCCCAGGACTGTAATGCCGATCCGGCGGCGGCTCCCGAGGCGAACAGACGCGCCTCAGACTGGCTGCGCGCTGCTTCGAGCTTCTCTTGCGCCTGGACCAAAGAAGCCATCCGCTGCTGCAAACCCGCGAGCTTTTCTTCTTCGACGCGCAGTTGCAGCGCGCGCCACTCCAGCACGCGCTGAAGCGGGAATCGGAAGGCCTTCATCCGAGCTCCTTAGCCAGGGAGAGCAGGCGCGCAGTAGTCTCCTCCTGGGAGGCGTGGGCGTCCGGAGGCTGCTTAAGGAACTCCATGAGTTGAGGCCGGAGGCGAATACTCTGATCGAGTTTCGGATTGGTTCCCTGCACATGCGCCCCGAGCTGGATCAAGTCGGCGGATTGCTGATAAATCGCCAGCGCCTCGCGTATTTTTTGGGCGGCTGCTGTTTCGTGGCCGGTGACGACCTTGTTGGCCAGGCGGCTGACCGAGCTCAGCACATCGATCGCCGGGTAATGGCCGGCAGAAGCGAGGTCGCGGGAAAGGATGAGGTGGCCATCGAGGATGCCGCGAGCGGCATCGCAGATTGGCTCGTTGAAATCGTCGCCCTCCACCAGAACGGTAAAAAATCCCGTGATCGAGCCCGTTTCGAAGTTGCCCGCGCGCTCGAAAACCTTGGGCAAAAGCGTAAATACCGAGGGGGGGTATCCCTTCTGACTGGGAGGCTCTCCGGCAGCCAGTCCGATTTCGCGCTGGGCCATGGCCTTGCGCGTTACAGAGTCCATGACCAGCAGGACATCCAAACCTTGATCCCGGAAATATTCCGCGGCTGCCAGCGCCACGAACGCGGCGCGAATGCGAAGGGGCGCGGGGCGATCCGAGGTCGCGGCGACCACCACGGACCGCTGCATGCCTTCGGGGCCAAGTTCGTGGTCCAGAAACGCCTTCACCTCGCGGTTGCGTTCTCCGATTAAAGCGATCACGCTGACGTGCGCGGAGTTTTTTCGCGACATCGCGCCGAGCAAGGTGCTTTTGCCGACGCCGCTGCCGCCGAACAAACCGATTCTCTGTCCTTTCCCGCAGGTGAGGAGACTGTCGATCGAACGGATCCCGGTGATCAGGCGTTCGGTAATGTGGCGCCGTTTGAGCGGATTCGGCGGCGGCGCGTAAAGAGGATAAAAAGCTGCGGCTTCGATGGGCGGACCGCCGTCGATGGGACGCCCGAACCCGTCCAGCACCCGTCCGAGCAAGCCAGGTCCGACCGCGAGGCGAGCATCCTGCACGCGCGCAATCACGCGGCTGCCGAGCTGCAAGCCTTCGGGTTCTTCCAGAGGCATTGACAGCACGCGCCCGTTGCGGAATCCGATCACCTGGGCCCGGATGCTTTGGCCTTTAGCCGTGAATATCTCGCAAAAATCGCCGATGGCGACGGAGGGGCCCTGCGATTCGATCAGCAGGCCCACTGTGGCCGTCACTTTGCCGCACCACGGCAGCAGGTCGAGCTGCTCCAAATCCTGAAGGTAGGGAGAAAGAATATCCTGATCGGGAAGTGCGCTCATCGTGTTCACCGGCGCAACCTGTCTGCGAAGCCTCGTTCGATTTCTTCGAGCTGCGCTTCGATGGATCCGTCCAGAGTGCCATGCGGCGTCTCGAACAGGACGTCTCCGCATTGGAGGGTCGGATCGGGCGTCAATTCCACCGGGGTGGCGGAGAAGCGCGCCAGCAAGGTGCGGATGAGCGGCTCCTGATCGGGATGAACGCGCACCCGGCAGAGCTCGCGCGATTCCAGCTTCTCGAGAGCCACGCGGATCAGCCCTTCGATAGAACTGGGATCGAGCGTCAGTTCCCGGTGCAGTACGCGGCGCGCCACGGCGATCGCCAGTTTCAGCAAATCCGATTCGGCGGATTTGCGGACGCGGGATCGCAGGGAGGCTAACTCGGCCAGAGAGCGCGAGAGCTTGTCCATGATCGGCTTGAGTTCCGCCGAGGCCTGCTCGAGTCCTACTGTCCGGCCTTCGGAAAAACCGCGCTGGTAGGCCTCTTTTTTTGCTTCATCGTTATTCGAAGCGTCCGCAGTTCCTATCTCCGGCGCGGTGGATTTCACAGTGCGAGGCGCGGCGGGAGCCCTGACGTCGCCGCTGCGCCATGCCATCGGAGTAACGGCGGCAAGCTCCGCGCCACGAAGGATTTTAGACGATGTATTGCTCATCGCCTCCTCCCTTCAGGCTCAGGACGCCTTCCGTCTCAAGCTGGCGGAGCAAGGCGATCATCATCTGCTGCGCCTCTTCGACTTCGCGGATTTTGACGGGGCCCAGCGCCTCCATGTCTTCGAGCAGCATGGCGGCGCCGCGCTGGGACATGCCTTGCAGCAGATGCTTGCGCAGCTCGTCGCTGGTGCCCTTCAGGGCGATGGTGAGCTGGCGGCGATCGGCGCGGCCAAGCAGCTCTTTCACGCCATTGGCGTCGATCAGCATCAGATCGTCGAACACGAACATCTTCTGCCGGATGGATTCCACCAAAGCGGCGTCGCGCTCGCCCACTTGCGCCAGGATTTCGTTGCCCAGGTCGCCATCCAACTGGTTGAAGATTTCGGCGACGGCGCGCAGGCCGCCGGAGGATTCGCGTTTGACCTCGCCCAGGGCCTGAAGCTTGCGGGAAATGATGGCGGAGATCTTGTTCATCACCACGGGCGAAATCTGATCCAGGCTGGCCAGCCGGATGGTGACTTCGGCGCGCAGGTCGGCGGGCATGGATCGCAGCACCGCGGCCGACTGGCCCGCGCTCAAGTGCGCCAGAACCAGCGCAATGGTCTGCGGATGCTCGCTTTCGACGAAACGCGCGAGCAGTTGTGGATCGAGCCGTTGCAGCCGCTGGCCGGCATCGGAACTGCGTCCGGCGGCCTTTGGGAGGCGCTCCACATGCTTCTTGCTGCCTTCTGCTCCGAATGCGGAAGTGAGGATGCGTTTCGCGAAATCCACTCCGCCGTGGCCCTGTCCGGATTGCGCCGTCGCGGTCCGAAATTCTTCAAGCACAGCTTCCGCCTGTTCGCGGGAAATCGCCGGAAGACTGGCGATGGCGGCGGTCACGGCCTGGACCTCGTCTTCGCTCATACGCTTGAGCAATTCGGCGGAGGCCTGGTCGCCGATGGAAATCAGCAAAATCGCGGCCTTTTGGACGCCGGAGAGCACCGGTGCGTGGGCGGGAGCAGCCATGGATCAGACTTGTTCCTCGCGGAGCCAGCCCCGCAAAACGCCGGCGCAGAGTTCGCCGTCTTTTTGCGCGGCCTCGCGGGCCTGATTGGTGAGCACTTCGATACGGGCTGGCGCGAGCGCCGGTACCGAGGGCGCTCCCAACGAAGATGGCGCCCAGCCGTCTGCTCCAGGCAATCTTTGAGGCGCGGGCTCGGGGCTCGCTTGCGGCAGGGACTCGGGCTGGCGCAGTTCGGCTGCCGGAGGTGGCGCCTTCTTCAACATTTTGAAAACCAGGAAGAACGACCCGGCCAGGATCCCAGCAGCGCCGGCGCCGGCTCCATAAAGCAGTTTCGGATTTTTCTTGACTTGCTCGAACAGCGTGAGCGGCGCCGCGGAGGAGGGGGGCGCTGCCGTCGGCGGCTCCAAATTTACTGTCGATTCGAAAGGAAGGCTTTCGACGATCAACTGATCACCTCTTTCGGCGTTCAAGCCGACGGCGGCCGCCGCCAGATCGTGAATCACTTTCATCCGTTCCGGGGTGGGCGGGGTTAGAACGCGCTTGGCTTGCGCGCCGGATCCCTCGAAATGAACTTCCTGATCGATAAGTACGGACACCGACAGCCGCTTAATGCCGCCTTGCGGGAGCACGGTCCGTTTCACCGTGCGGCTCGACTGGTAATTGACACTTTCCGTTTTGCGAGACGTGCCGCCGCCGACCGTGGCCGGCGCCGGAGCGGGATCCGGGAGGTTAGAAGCCGTTCCGGGGATTCCCCCGGCTGTGTGCGACGGAGCCGAGATATCTTCCGTCTTTTGCGAGCTCACCATGACGGACTGCGTGGGATCGTAGTGCTCCTCGCTCTGTTCGGCGCTGGTCAGATCGGTGTCGGCGGAAACGGCCGCACGGAATCGTCCGGCGCCTACCAGAGGCTCGAGCGTCGCGTCGAGTTTGGCGGCCAAATCGTGTTCCACAGTGCGGCGGTATTCCAAAGCGGCCTCGGATGTATCGCCAGAGCCGGTATCGCTGACGCGCTTGGCACGGTTCAGCAAGTTGCCGCGCATGTCCAGCACGGAGACGGACTCAGGAGCCAAACCTTCGACGGCGCTCGAGATCAAGTGAGTGATCGCGGGAACGGCTGTCTCGGGTAATTGCGTTCCGCCGCGCAGCTTCACCAAGACGCTCGCCTTGGCAGGCTGCCGCGATTCCTGAAACACGGATTCCTGCGGGAACGAGATGTGAACCCGCGCCTGCTCGACTTCCGTCAGCGCCATCACCGAGCGTTCCAGTTCGCCTTCCAGCGCGCGCCGGTAATTCACATGTTCGGCGAAATCGGTCATTCCCAGGTTCGTCTTGTCGAAGATCTCGAAGCCGATCCGCCCGTTCTTGGGGATCCCGGCGGCCGCCATGTCCAGGCGCAGTTCGGCGACGCGTTCCTCCGGGACGGAAATCGCCGTGCCGCTGCTTGAAAGCCGGTAGGGAACGCCATTTTCCTTCAATTTCTGAACCACCAGGGCGGCGTCTTCGGGCGCCAGCGTCGTATAGAGCGGCCGAAAGCCGGCCTCGCGCTGCCACTGCGTCAGCCCGTAAATGCCGCCCGCCACCAGCACGGCGACGATGAGGATGGTGGTCAGTTGCCGGCTTGAGAGACTGCCTACGATTCGTTTGACTTGATCCATGGGAGTGAGCGATCGGCACTACATCTGCATGCGCATGACTTCCTGATAGGCGGAAACAACCTTGTTGCGCACCTGCATCATCAGCGAAAACTCGAGGTCCGCGCGCTGGACGGCCAGGGCCGTCGAATGCAGATCGTCGCCGTCGCCGGCAAGGAAGTCCTGCACGCTCTGCGCCGCGTTATTGCTGGAGCGCTCCACCTGATCGATGGCTCCTTGCAGGATGTCGCGGAATTCGCCGCCCGACGTACGCTGCGCGCCGGACGAGTCAAACAGATCGGCCGGCTGAATGCTTGTTGGCTGGATCGGGGAGAGGTTCATGGGGATCGATTACCGGAGGAGATCGAGCGAGTGCTGGATCATGTCCTTGACCGCCGTGATCGCGGCCACGTTGGCCTGATAGCCGCGGGAAGCGCCCATGAGATCCACCATATCCTCGGCTGGATTCATGCGCGGATACGCCACGTAGCCGTCCTTGTCGGCGTCGGGATGCCCGGGCATGTAGCGCATTTCCGGATCGCGCTGATCGGTGACGACTTGAGCGACTCGCACGCCGGCTCCGCCGGCATTCATCTCGGATTCGAACAACGACGAGAACTGGCCCACGGCCGGGTCGGAAGCGAATACGACGTCCTTGCGACGATAGGGGCCGCCTTCAGGAGTCCGTGTGGTATCGGCATTGGCGAGATTTTCCACCAACAGTTCGGTGCGGGCCCGTTGTGCGGACATGCCGGACGCGCTGACAGAAAGAGCAGAAAAGAGGCTCATGAGTTCTTCCCTTCTTCAATGGCGCTTTGGATCCTGTGCAGTTCCGTTCGAGCCAGACTGGAAGCCACCTGGAAGCGGATCGCGTTCTCGGCTAGCAGGCGGGATTCACGATCCAGGCTCACGTTGTTCCCGTCAGCCTTCACCGGCAGTCCATCCGGCTCGACGGTTTGCGGAGCGGCGGGACTGGAGCAGTCCTCCAGTTGCTGCAAGAACTCTGCGCGAAAATCGATGTCTTTGGTCCGGTAGCCGGGCGTATCGGCATTGGCGATGTTTGAAGCCACCAGCTTCTGCCGCACGCTCAGCAGGTTCATGTAAGCTTCCAGATTCCCAGCGACGCGTTCAAACACGATGCCTGCGCTAAAGCAGTTTCCCTGCCAAGCCGTAAACGGTTGATTCTTTGTGGAGCCGCCGACGCTGAATGTCGTAAATCGGACGATTGGTCAGATCTCTGACGCTCGGGAAGATGGGCGGCGGAGACGGCCGGTCCTACTTTCAGGCGTCCAGGCCGTGGTACGGGTTCGCAACCTGCGGCCGCGTGTACGCCTGGCGGCGCTCAAGCCGGTCGAGTTTCCCTTGCAGATGATTCCGGCTGGTCAGCGTCATGGCGCGCGCCCACTGAAGGAATGCGGTCACTTCCTTGGAAATCGTGCGGCGCTCCTCCTCGGTCGCCGCTCCGTGCCAGGCGGCCTCCACTTCCAGGCGAAACGACGCCAACAGCTCTTGCGCGGTGCTCCAGGCGCCGGTTTGAATCGCGGCGTGAAGGCGATTACTGGTTTTTGTTGGCATTCATGCTCGCAAAAAGATTGTTGAAATAGGTGACCTGCTGGGCGAGGGAGGCGATCAAGGCGTCCGCCGCGGAAATCTGAGCTGTCAGACTCTGCGTGATCCGGTCGACGCGGTCCTGCTCGTCGGCGATTCTACGGTTCTGTTTGTCGATGGCGTCCTGGGCGCTGGTGAGGGCCATTGGGATGGTGCCGTCGATCGGGTCCTCGAGGCTGTTCAGCGTATCCGTCGCGGATTTCAGAAATCCGCCGGAAGTGGGCGAACCGAGGAATGCGCTCAAGTCGCTGGGGTGCGCCGCGGCAACGCTGGCGAATAGGCTCCGGTCAAACGAGAGATGGCCCGTTTTGTCGAACGTGATGCCGAGATCGGTCAAGGTTTGCACCGCGCCGCTGCCGCCCGTGAATCCGCTGAGATCGCGCAGGGTTTGTGTCAGGCTGAAAATCAGGGCATCGCCCGTCAGCGCGCCGCCGCCCTGGCCGCGATTCGAGGCGAGTGCGTCCACGGCAGCGTTATAGGCGGTCACGAACGAGGACAACGCGTCGGACTGCGCGGAATTGCTTTGCGACACCACCACCGTGGAATCGCCCGCCTGCAACAGGTCCACCGTCAAGCCTGGAGCGATGGTCACGGTGCCGGAGTCGGACGAGATGGGAGTCGACGGCTGCCCGTTCACCTGATATTGCGCTTGCGAACCCGCGGAGATGGTGCTCAGCAGATCCTGGGAACCGTCGTTGAGTTGGATGGAGATGTTATCGAGCTTTGTGCTTTTTAGGGAAAGCCTGTAATCCGGAGAAGCTGGCGAGCCCAGATTGATGACCGTGGCCGTGACACCGGCGCCCGAAGCATTGATGGCTTCGGCAAGCGCATTCAGGTTGTTTCCAGAGGGCGTGATCGTAACAGGCGTACCCGCCACGGTCAGCGTCAGCGAACTGGCGGATGTGATGGACTGGGAGAACGGATCCTGAACTGTGGGCAGACCTGTGTTGCTGAGCGCCGTGGTCGGAGCGCCAGGGCTTACCACGTGAATCGCGTATGTCCCCGCCAGCGCGGTGGAACTGCTGTGTGCGGCGAGGACGCTGCCGTTGGAAACCTGGCTTGTTGTGGAGCTTGCGGCCGTAGCGATTCCTTCCAGGGCCGTTTGCAGCGCCGAGAATTTCCCGTTCAACGAATCTAGCGCGGAAGAACGGTTTTGAAGCGTGGTGAGCTGGCTGTTGAGCTGGGTAAGAGGCAGAGAGGCGATTGCGATCGCCCGGCTCAGCACCTGCTGGAGATCGCTCGAATACGGACTGGTGGCAGGCGTCAAATTGGCGGAGCTCATGATCGATCTTCCGGCACCACTTCTAAGAAAAAAACTGGGCCGCTCTCTCTTGAGAATCGGCCCAGACTGTCAAAACATTAGAGGAAGCCCGCGGCCTCCTGCGGACTACTGGAGCAGCTTCAGGAGCGCCTGGGGCGCCGCGTTGGCCTGCGCCAGGGCCGCGACCGAGGATTGCTCGAGGATCTGCGCCTTGGTAAGGTTGGCAGCTTCGGTGGCCACGTCCGCGTCGCGAAGCGCCGATTGCGCCGACGAGAAGCTCGATATCTGCGATTGAGCGAGCTGAATGGCGTAGTTCAGCTCATTCTCGCCGGTACCGACGGCGCCTTGGACCAAGCCCAAGTTAGAGATCGCAGTGGTGATGGAGGTCAGGGCCGTCAGGGCATTCGCCTTGGTATCCACCGCTTTGCCGCTAATCGTCAGTCCGTTGGTGTCGACAATGTTCCCTGAACCGCTCAGGCTGATGGTGATTTTGGCGTGTGTCTGGGTATCACCGCCGCCGATGTAGACGTCCAGGGCCGCATTGTAACGGCCGCCCGTGCCGCCGCCGCTGGCGAGTCCGATGTTGGCAGCCTGGCGGTCGATTTCCGCGAGCAGACCCTGGAATTCGGTGTTCAGGGTTGCGCGGTCGCCGCTGAAGGTGTCAGAGGCTGATTCCGTGGCCAAGGTCTTCAGCCGGTCCAAGATATTCGAAATGTTGTTGAGGCCGCCGTCAACGATCTGGAGAATGCTGATACCGTCGTTGGCGTTCCGAACGCCCTGCTGGAGCTCGGTGATGTCGCTGCGGAACTTATTGGCAACAGCCAACCCCGCGGCGTCATCGGCGGAGGAGTTGATTCGATAGCCGGAAGTCAAACGAGTGATGGTTTGGCTTTGAAAGTTGCTGTTCACCCGAAGATTCTGTTGGGCTACCAAAGAGGCTACGTTTGTCTGAAACGAATACATCGCGTCACGTCCTTTTTTTGTTGAAATCTTCGGCTACCCGCCGAATCCGCCCGGTCCAACTTCTGGGAGCGTGCTATTCATGTCGCAAAGCTGGCGGAGCATTTCACTTTTTTTGTCAAGAAAATAGTGGCAGCGGTTTTGGTACCAGACGCCCGGCGGTTCCAAAAAAGTCTCAACAGATTCTTCCCCGGAGCGATATGTGCAGCAGCCCATGCTCACGATACTAAAAGCGACCTCCGCTCGGCCTTCAGAACAGCGCGCGCGCGTCCTCTTATCGGTTTGGAACAGCGGCGACCTGCGGCGCCTGCGGGAAACGCTGGCGGAGGAACGGGTGTTCCAGGACGGATTGAGCGGCGGCGAATCCGAGCGCGAAAGAATAGAAATGCTGGAAACGATCGCGGATACGATGCGAAACTGGCTCAGGCGGGGAGGAGAGGCGCCCGTCGAAGAGTTGCAGGTTTCCGTGCGGCTGCTTCGGCACCTGGCCGGTTACGAGCGATTGTGGCGCGAAAGCCGCGCCTGAAACTCCCACAGGCTCAGGGCAGCGACGCGACCTGGAATGCCCGCTTTCTGCCGGAGCCGACCACTGCCCCTTCCATGGAAAGCGCCTTGTTCACCACTCCATGCACGGGACGGTCCAAGGGGTGATCAAGTTTGATCACCTGCCCGGGCTTCAGGTTCATCAGGTCCGCAACCGGAAGCAACGAACCCTCCAATCGCACTTCGAGCGAGACCGGGACTTCGTCCAACAGCATCAATTTGTGCGGGATTTCGGGCTCAAGAGTGGGATCCGCGTGTTTGTCGTCAGAGTTTGCGCCCGAAGTATCGAAGAACGTTTGTGGGGCCGCGATTTCCAGCAAGCCGCTCTGCTCCCCGTAGCGCAGATCGAAGGCCAGGCGGATGAGCGGCTGACCAAGCGGTTGATTGGGATCATTCTCGGGCAGCAGTCCGGGTTCGCTTACGAGCGATTCAACCTCAAACTCAACAGTCGCGAAAGCCTGCCAAGCCTCTCCCAGGGGGCGCACGATGACCCGCACGATTTCTTCGAGCAGGCTCCACTCGATCTCGGTCAGGTTCCGCGGCGGGGCTGGCTCCGGGCCACATTTGCCGCCCAGCAGGAATTCCAGCAGAGCAAAGACTGTGGGGCAGTTCAGGTGCAGATACATCCGTTCCTCATGAGGATGAAGCCGGAACACTATGAAGCACGTTGGACTGGCCAAAGCCGCCCGAAACTCCCCGTTACTCTGCACAGACAGATCCCGAAAAGTTGCCTGGAGGTCCGAACGGAGAAAGGCCGAGAGCGCGGTGGTGAGGTTGGATGCGAACCGTTCGTGAACCACCCGGAGCATTCGAAAACGCGGGTTGGTCGCGCTCGGCTGGCCGACTTCGAGGTTCTTCACGCTGGGCTGCGGCAAGTGTACACCCCTTCCCAGGAAAAGATCGGCCGGCTAAGGGGATCGCTTTAGGGCAGGTTGCGGCCAAGAGAGGAACGATTCGGGTAAACTTTCCTGACTTTTCTTCGATATGGACACTGCCCACGATCGCGGGTCGCGCTGATGATACGACTAACCAGGCTGAACCATATTCCTCTGATCCTCAATTCGGACCTGATCGAACACATCGATATGACCCCGGACACCGTTGTAACTTTGACATCCGGCCAGAAGTTCATGGTGCTCGAGTCGGCGGACGAGATTGTGGACAAGGTCATCGTGTTCCGCAAGCAACTGTTGAGTCCGGATCTGGGCAGATTGACCGCCGCCGGCCCAACCGATCCGCTAGAGTCACCATCCCATGGCAGATAAGCAGGCAGCCTCCCCAAAATCCAACCTGAAGAGTTCGCGGCCGGATATCGCCAGCTTCGCGGGTTTGCTCATTGCCATGGGCGGAATCATCGGCGGACTCTTGTGGGAGGGAGGAAAAATCACCGACATCGTCCAGATCTCGGCGGCGATCATCGTACTCGGCGGAACTCTGGGAGCGGTGATGGTCACCTCTCCGCTTTCGTCGCTGGTGGCTGCTCTGGGCGGACTAAAGCAGGTGTTTTTCGAGCAGAAGCTCAATCCGGTGGCTGCCGTGGATGAGATCATCGCGTACGCGACCAAGGCCCGCAAAAGCAGTATTGTTTCGCTGGAAGAGGATCTGGAAAAAGCAGGCGACGCGTTCCTGAAGAAGTCGCTTTCGCTGGCTGTGGACGGCACCGATTTGCAGGAACTCCGTAAGATGATGGAACTGGAGATCGCCCAATCCGAGCATCACGGGGAATCGGCGGCGAAAGTGTTCGAGTCCGCCGGCGGGTACGCGCCCACCATTGGCATTATCGGCGCCGTGCTGGGACTGATTCAGGTAATGAAGCATCTCGAGAACATCGAGGAAGTCGGCAAAGGTATCGCGGTCGCGTTCGTGGCGACGGTGTATGGAGTGGCCGTGGCGAATCTGGTGTTCCTTCCGGCGGCGAACAAGCTGAAGTCGCGGATGCGCCAGGATGCTCAGGACAAAGAATTGTTACTTGAGGGCGTGTGCAGCATTGTGGAAGGGATGAATCCGAAACTGATCCGGGTGAAGCTCGAGGCCTTCCTCCACAACGCGGGCAAGAGCAAGAAGAAAGGCGAAGAGGCGGCAAGCGGAGCGGCGGCTCCCGCAGCGGCGAAGAGTTAAGCCATGCCGCGCCCCAAGCAGGCCGAACACGAGAATCACGAGCGCTGGCTGGTCTCCTATGCCGATTTCATCACTTTGTTGTTCGCCTTCTTCGTGGTGATGTTCGCTTCCTCGCAGACGGATAAAGCAAAGGCCAAACAGGTTTCCGAAGCGGTGGAGAAGGCGCTCAGCGAGGGACATTCGGTGGGCGTGCCGCCTGCCGTCGCAAAAGTTCTGGGCGGCACCGTGGACGACAGAGGTCAAGGAAACGCGCAGATGCACGGTCCCGGCGGAGCGCAGAAGGCCGCCAAAGAGGATCGGCCGGATGTGCTGGAATTAACCGTGTCGCTCAAGACGCTGTCGGAGCAGCTTCGGGAGGAGATCAAAGCCGGCAAAGTGGAAGTCAGCATGACGCCGCGTGGAATTGTCGTCAGCCTGAAGCAGGCTGCTTTTTTCCCATCGGGAACGGATGCCGTGGACCTGGCCACGATGCCGACGCTGGAGAAAGTCGCCGGCGCGCTCAAATCCGTGTCGAATCCGGTGCGCATCGAGGGACATACAGATTCAGTGCCGATCCATACGGCGCGCTTCCGGACGAATTGGGATCTCTCCGCGGCTCGCGCGATCGCGATGATGGAAGTTCTCTCAAACCGGTTTGACATACCCGCCCAGCGCCTGTCCATTTCCGGCTACGCGGACACAGTTCCGGTGGCGGATAACGACACGCCGGAAGGACGGGCGCGCAACCGGCGCGTGGATCTGGTGATCCTCAACAACTACGCGATTGCCGCCACCGAACCGAAAACTGCCGTGGGGGCGTCTGCGGCTGCCCATAAGGAATAGACTGCTGCAAGGGTCGCGGCGGACTTACAAAGCCCACGCCAGACTGCTCGCCGGCCTCACACTTACTTCAAAAAGTCGAACAGCGTGGTGCGCGGGACGGAGGCCTGGGCCTGCATAGCAGCCTGCTGGCTGAGTTGCTGTTGCGTCAGATCGGTGGCGGCCGCGGCGACGTCAGTATCGCGCTCGTTGCTGAGCTGGGTTTTCCACTGGAGCTGGAACTTCTGGGCGATATCCAGGGCGTTGGCAATGCGGTTCTGCACCGCGCCATAAAAAGCTCCTTGTACCGAGAGGTAGTCCTGGGCTTTCTGAATCGCCGCGGCGGCGGCTGCTGCACCCGTCTGATCGTTATTCAGCAGAGCCACGCGCAGGCTGTTTACGGCCGCGAACACGTTATCGGCGGCCAGACTGTCGTCCGGATTGCGATGGTCGAAGAGATCCTGGGCAGTTTTCGAAACGGCGAAAGTAACGCCGCTGGAATCCTGAATCAGGCGGGTGGCCGGAGCGGCCACCAGACGGTCGACACCATTGGCGTTCGCCAGATTCACATCGTAAGCCGGCTGCGAGGAACTATCGCCGCTGAACAGGTACCGGCCATCGAAGGTCGCACGGCTGGCGTTGACCAAAGCGCTGAGGATCTGTTCCGCTTGCGCCGCCAGGGCCGGCCGGACGGAAGGGGACAGCGTATCGGAGGCGCCTTGAGCCGCCAAAGAGCGGGCCTGATCGAGCAGGGAGATCGTATCTTGAACCACGCTCGAAGCCGAATCGACTTCGCTTTTCACGTTATCCAGATTGGAGGCGACCTGAGCGATCCGTCCAACATCGGATTGCAGTTGGAGAACGTCCCCGACAGCGGAAGGGTCGTCTGAGGGCTTGCGGATTCTGACTCCCGAAGTGAGCTGGGACTGGGTCTTGGCGATGCGATCGTTCAGAGACGCGAGGTCCGCAAGGAACTTCTCCCGGATCGGGTCAAGATTTTGCAGCATGCGATTCTCCTCCCGCCTTAGGACGTCATGTTCAGCAGCGTATCCGTCAGACCGTTGATGACGCTGATCATTCTTGAAATCGCCTGGTAGCCGCGCTGGAGTTCCATCACGCGGATAGCCTCCTCATCGAGCGAAACGCCCGACACCTGAGCCCGCACGGCTTTGGCTTGGGCCAAAGACTGCTGGGCCACGGTCTGGCCCGCCGAGGCACTGGCCAACTGCTGCCCCAGAATCTGCGTCTGGGCGCCCAAAAATTCCAGAATCGATTTACCGTTGATGGTGTCTGCGGCAGCATGAGAGTCGCCCAGTCCGGCCAGAGACAACGCGATTCCGTTCGCAACCTGTGGAGGGCCGGGATCGAGAGCCGCCAAGTCGTCGCCGGTGATGTTCGGAGTGATCGCGAGGGAGCGCGCAGTGTTTGCGCCGCTCGACGGGTCATAGGTGAACAGAGCCAATCCGGGCTGCCCGGCCGGAGTCCGTCCTGACGTAAGGAGCTGATTCACGCGATCGGCAACCTGCTTGGCGATTTGATTCAGTGCGCCCGCCTGCTGGCCGTCCCCCTGAAGGGACGGCAGCACGCTGTTGCGAACTGTCAACAGTCCGCCGAGCGAGCCTCCCGAAACCTTCGCCGTGACATCCTGTCCGTTGGCATCCAGGATGTGCGCGGGGGGAGTGGCGTTCGGATTCACCGGCACGCCGTTGTCGAAATAGGCGGACTGGAGTTTATACTGCCTCGAGCCGATCACCAGCGGCGTTTGTCCGCCCAGCAGCAGCGTGACACTCCCATCGTCTTCGAACCGTGCCGTGATCCCCGCCAGTCCGCTGAGTGTTTCGAGCGTGTCGTGCAGGTGCGCATCCAGGCCCGCGTCGACGGTCTGGCCTTGGTTACGGCGGATATTGTAGTCCAAAACCTGCGCGGCTAGCGTGTTTATTTGATCGACGGTGCTGTCGATTTTATTGTTGATGCTGTACGTCGCGCTGGTCAGTACCGACGCTGCCTGCTGGAAGCTTGCGCCCAAGTCCTGCGCTTTGGACAAGACGTCCTGGCGCGCTTCCGCGGAGTCCGGATTCACGCTCCACGCGGAAAAGCTTTGGAACAAGCTGTTCAGCGCGGCGATGATCCCGGATTGGCCGCTGACGTCGAAGAGGGGCTCGATTCCGCTCAGGCTTTGCGCCTGCGCCTGGAAGTTCGAGAGCAGGCTGCTTTGATATCGCACCGATTGCTCCAGGTACTCGTCGCGCGTGGACTGGGGGGCGCCGGCCCAAACGCCGCCAATCAATCCAGTCTGCGGCTGAAACGGAAGTGCATTGAGCGTGGGGACCTGCTTGGCGTAGCCCGCGGTGGACGCATTCGAGACGTTATTCTGCGCGATTTCGAGAGACCGCTCGAAGGCAGAGAGCGATTCGGCGCTTGTCCGAAGGTTTGCAAACAGGCCACCCATGATTGATCAGGCCTCGTAGCTGCTCTGTGGCTCGCGTAGCGGCAGGACCGGCGTCCCTTGCTCCGTGTAGCCTTGCGTTAGGCCCAGTTGCGTCCAACCCTGCAACAGATTCAGGGCATTTTGCGTTTGCATTTCGAGGACGCGGACTTTCTTACGAAGGCGCGTCAGGTCAGCGCGATTGGAGGGAACCCAGGATTCGGCGGACTCCAGCAGATCGAGGACCTCTTGAAGCTCCCCTGCGCAATAATTCAGAATCTCGGGACGAGGGTCCGCCAGCGCCCTGGCAACGGCGTCGAGTTTCGCCTCGCCGGCTTGGCAGCGTTTTGTGAGGGTCATAGTGCAGCCCGCGCTCAGTAGCCCTGGAGCATGGCTGCGACCATGGCGCCGCTCAGTGCCAGGTGGTCCACCTGGTACTGCCCCGATTGCACGAGCTCCTTCAGACGTTCCACGCGGCTCATTTCTTCCGCGTTGGGAGTCATCGCCAGGGTCCGAAGCTGGTCCTGGCTGCTCAAAGCCACGCCGTCTTCTCCGGTGGAAAGAGATTTCTTGACATTCCGGGAAGCAGTTCCGGCGTTGGTTTCATAAACCTTCTCAGACTGGGGTTTCTGAGTGTTCAAGGCTTTGCGCTCGTCAATCTTCATGTTGGCGCCCTTTTATATATCGCAGCGGTTTCAAGTTTGTTGAGAGAATAAATCCGGCATTCCGCCTGACAGCATCCTGCCGTAGTACTGAGTAATGCTTTAGCCTGAATACCTCCTTTTGAAAGCCTTCTAGGGCATCGGACAGACGCAGTTCCATTTCCAGCCGGCGCAGCCTGCGTTTACGATCCGCGCGAGCCCGGCGAGCAAGCTTCCAAACCAGCGCGGTTAGCGGACTAGCCAGAATGCCTGCGAATATTGGAATATCGAACCGAATCATCACGGTGCGATTCCTTTCGCGGAGTTCTGGCCTGAGACCAGTTCCAGCACGCGCACTCCGTAGTGGCCATCGACAGCCACCACTTCACCGCGGGCGATCACGCGATCGTTTACGCGGACTTCCACGTTATCGTGCAGCGCCTGATTTAGTTCCACCACGGACCCGCTACTGAGGCTCAACAGGTCTTTCATCCGAATTTGCGTGGCTCCGAAACAGACGGATACCGGCACCTGCACACTCATCAACAGATCGCCGGGATCCGGGCGGGCGGAATAGGAAGACGGAACCTGCGCCGGCGATGCGCCGGATCCGGCGCCCGCAAGCGCTTCTTCGAACTCGGGACTCACAACGCATCCCGCGCTCGGCCATTGGCCGGCCGGATAGCGGATTTCGATCGAAGTACGGCACCAGTCCTCCGGTGGCGGGCCAGCGACTCCAGAGTTCTGCACAGAGATCTTTCCGGAGAACTGCTGCTCGACGGCGTTCGCGAAGCAGCAACTGAGGAGCGCCGAGGCATTCTCGCGCGGATTCTCAGAGCTTCCGCTTCGGCCCAGCTTCTCCCAGGTCTCCTCCGGCGCGCCGAAGAAAAGGCTTGCTCCGGCGGGCGTGTTCAATGCACTGGACCACCAGGTCCAGTCTTCGGTTCCGTGTTGGGGATCAGCCGCCGGGTTCCAGCCGGCCTCGATCTCTTCGGGACCGGCCTCCGTCAGAGCTTTCGAGAGCGCGCGCGCAAAGGCGTCGAGAAATCCCGAGAGGAGTTCGCTTGGATTCCTGTTTTCGGGTGTTTGCATGTTAATACGCTCCCCGGGAGGTCGGCCAGTGCCGTTGCAGGTAGTTTCGCAGCCGCAGGATCGCCTGCGCCTTGATCTGGGAAACACGGGTGATGTGAAGCCCAAGAATGGGTGCGATCTCCCGAATTCCGAGCTCCTGGCGGTAATAGAGGTCGAGCACGAGACCTTCCACGCGCGGCATTTTCTTCAGACCTTCGGAAATCAGTTTTTCGAGCTCGGAACGCTCCAGAACGCGAGCCGGCGAGTTTTCCTCCGGATCGGCGATGAAATGGACCAGGCTGCGGGAGTCCTCACGCCGCGGCGCATCCAGGCTTCCCAGGCTCACGGCGCGAAGCTCGAGCAAGGCATCCTGGTAGGCCTGGAGACTCATGCCCAATTCGCTGGCGATCTCTTCTTCTCCCGGCGCGCGCTGAAGGCGCTGTTCGAGCATGCCCACGGTGGCCTGAATCTGCTTCACACGCTTGCGCTTGTGCGCGGGGACTCCGTCCATGCCGCGCAGGCTGTCCAGAATTGCGCCGCGGATCTTATGTTCCGCGTAAGTCTTGAGCTTGACATTGAATTTTGGATCGAAATTATCGATGGCGTTGATCAGGCCCACGATGCCGATGGAAATCAGGTCTTCGAGGCTGGTGGATTCCGGAAGTTTCTCGTGAATTCGTGTCGCCACCCAGCGCACCTGGGGCAAGTGCTCCAGGATCAGGCGTTCCCGCTCACTGGACGGTTCAGCGGCCGGACCGGAGTACGCGAGTGTGCTGAAGCTCGCCATTATCCTTTACGCAGCCCTCCCAAAAACGGCGCGCGGGCGCGTTCGCAGCCGCACCATGGCCAGCAGGTCGTCGGGCGTAGCGGCCCGGATGTCATCCGGAATCCGGATGCCGTTCGAGAAGAAGGAAAGCGCTAATCCGGCCGACGCCGCTTCGGAAAATATGGTTCCCAGCGCTTCCGTTTCATCCAAACGCGTCACCAGCAGCTTGGACGGGTGAAAAAGACCGTATCGTCCGATGGAATTTCTCAGATCTCGAGCTTTCATGTAAGCCGGCGCTACCAGATGCACGTCGACCTCGCCGCAAGAGACGAATGCATCAGACAGAGCCTGCGCGGCAGCATGCTCCTGCGGAGCGAACCCCGGCGTGTCGATCAGCACGCACTCGTTCCTCTGAGCTTCCGCCACCAGTTTGGGCAGGCCAGTCACGGAGTTAACAGTCGAGAAGGTGATCGTTTTGGCGTTGAGCGGTTTTAGAAGCTGCTCGGCGCTGACGCTCGCTGTGTCGAGCGAAATCACCCTTACGGGACGCTGGGCGGAGGCTGCCGCAGCGAGCTTCGCCAGGCTGGTGGTCTTTCCGCTGCCGGTGGGTCCCACCACCGCCGTGACCACGCTTTTGGCTCCGCTCACGCCCAAGCGGGGTCGAAGGGCCACACGGTTCTGAAGTTCGGCTCGTAGGAATTTCTCTACACGCTCCGGGTCGGATTTCAACGTTTTCCAGCGGTTCTGCGCACCCTGTTCATCCTCGCCGGTAAAGAGAAAAAATGCGTCCGTCGCCATGGCCGCTTCCAGGCGATCCGCGATATCCTTGCTCAGCGCCGGATCCACTTCGGCCGCGATGAGTTGCTCGTAGACTTCGATGGTTTCCGGAACCAGGCGCTGCGCGGCCCACGGATTCTTCGCCGAGCGGATCAGCAACGTTTGGAGCTCGTCCATTCGGGCGCGAAGTTTTTCAATCTCGGCGGTCATGCCGGTTTCAGGAATTTGCTCGCGTTGCGGCGCGTTGGGCTGAGGGGCGGTGGAAGGCGCAGCGCTGACGGGTGGTTTTACCGCTGCTTGTTTGGCGGACGAAGCTGAGCTGGCGGCGGGCCGGGCCGGGCCCGCGACACCCATGACGACTTCATATCCCGCGCTTCCCGAAGTGGCGTCAGAGATCCTGCGCGTATTCAGAAGCAGCGCATCCGAACCAAGCTCCACGCGAGCCCTGGCGATCGCTTCGTCCACGGTTTTCGCGAAATAGGATTTGATCTTCATGCCGTTCATTCGATAACACCCCGCGACCGCACCTTCACATCCGGCGGGATCTCGTTGTGCGAGAGCACCGTCAGATTGGGCAGACTCGATTCAGCCAGTTGCCGTAAGAAATATCGTGTCCCGGCGCTGGTCACGACGGCCGCAGACTCGGCGCGGTCCACGCGGCGTTTCAAGCGGGTCAATATATCCGTGATCGCTTCCGGTGAGAGTCCCGCGATGCTGTTCCACTCGCCGTGCTCCACCGACGATTCCACGCTGCGATCCAGCGCGGAATCCAGCACGTAGGCGGGCAATTCGCCCTGGGCGTTCACCAGCGGCTGGGTAATGGCGCGGCGGATCGACTGCCGGACGTATTCCGTCAGCAGGACCGAATTCTTGGTGGTCTGCGCCGCTTCTCCCATAGCTTCCAGAATTCCCACTGCGTCCCGGATTGGCACGCGTTCGCGCAGCAGGTTCTGCAATACTCGCTGAATCGTAGCTAGCGAGAGCAGTTTCGGTACCAAATCCTCGATGAGCTTCGGATTCTCTTGGGAAACTCGGTCGCAGTAATTCTTCGCGTCCTGCCGGGTGAACAGCTCGTGCGCGTGGCGGCGGACGACTTCGGTCAGATGAGTCCCGATGATGCTGACTGGGTCCACCACCGTGTATCCGGCGGCGCGGGCCACATCCGCCTGATCCTGCCGGATCCATAGCGCAGGCAGTCCGAACGCTGGATCGCGCGTCGGTTTCCCGGCGATGTTGTTGTCGGCGGTTCCGCTGGAAATCGCAAGTTCGTGGCCTTGCATCAGCTCAAAGCGGGCGATCTCCATGCCTCGCATCTGGATCACGTATTCGCGCGAGCGCAGCGCGACGTTATCCTTCACCTTGACGGCTGGTAACAGATATCCGAGCTGGCTGGCGAGCTGCTTCCGAATCGCTCCTACGCGCTGCAAAAGCGCGGAGTGCTGGCCCTGCTCTACAAGGTGCACGAGCCCGAGGCCGACATCCACGGAAAGGGGTTCCAGCTTCAGCAGCGCCTCGAGGTTTTCCTTGGGTTTGGCTTCAGTGGATGTCAGAACGGCTGACTCTTGGTCAAGTTTTTGACGCAGGCGCATGGACGCCAGGCCTACGCCACCTCCTAACAGGAGGAACGGAATCGTCGGGAGGCCCGGAAGTAGCGCTAGCGCCAGCAGAACTCCACTGGCAATCATTAAGGGCTGCGAACTGCCCAGCACCTGTTTCTGAAATTCCGCGCCGAGTGTATCTTCCGACGCAGTCCGCGTGACAATCAAGCCGCCCGAGATGGAGATCATCAATGCGGGAATCACGGTGACCAATCCGTCGCCGATGGTGAGGACGGTATAAGTCTCGAGCGCCCTCCGCAGTTCCATTCCGTGCTGGAGGACGCCGATCAGAAACCCGGCGATAATGTTTATTCCGGTAATGAGAATGCTGGCGATTGCGTCCCGCTGCGTAAAGCGCGAGGCGCCGTCCATCGCGCCGTAAAACTCCGCTTCCGCGGCCAGCGCCTTGCGGCGCTTGCGCGCCTCGGCTTCATCGATCAACCCGCCGTTCAGATCGGCGTCAATCGACATCTGCTTGCCAGGCAGGGCATCCAGCGTGAAGCGGGCGGTGACCTCAGAGATACGCACTGCGCCGTGGTTGATGACCACGTACTGAATGGCGATCAGGACCAGGAAAATCACCGCGCCGATGATGTAGTTCCCGCCGACCACGAAGCTTCCGAAGGCTTCGATCACGTGGCCCGCGGCGGCCGTTCCGCTGTTGCCGTTCAGCAGAATCAGCCGCGCCGAAGAGATGTTTAGCGCCAGCCTGTATAGCGTCAGCAGCAGCAGCGTGGTGGGGAATACGTTGAAATCCACGGCCTTCCGGATGTAAACCGAAACCAGCAGCACGATCACCGAGAGCGTGATGTCCACCACGATCAGAAAATCCAGCAGGACCGAAGGCATCGGCATGATGAGCGCGACCACGATCGCCACGATCGCGATCGGGACGGCCATCTCGCTGAGTCCGATGGAACCGCCCGGAACGGCGATCAACTTGGGCCGCGCCGTCGCCGCCGCTGCTGAGGTGCTTTGCGCCATTTCGATGCTCAGGCTGCTCCTGCGACGCATTCCTGCGCCTTCAACTTATAAAGCAGAGTCGTGCGTTTCAGGCCCAGAGCCTTGGCGGCCTTGGCCTTGTTTCCGCCGTGACGCCGCAGGGCCTGTTCCAGCAGGAGTTTCTCCACCTTGCCCATCAGATCTTCAAACGGCAGCTCATCGGCCGGCAGGTCCAACGCCAGATCTCCCTCCGCGGCAGAGCCACCCAGCTCTCGAGAGCCTCCCTGCAAGTGCAAATCGATATCGCCCAGATAAATCGTCTCCCGATCGCCGGTCAGCGCCGCGGCCATTTCCATCGCGTGCTCGAGTTGGCGGACGTTTCCGGGCCACTCGTATTCCCGCAGCCTGCGGAGCGCCTCGCCCGTGAGCTTTTTCTGAGGTAATCCCTCGCGCTTGCAAACTGCCTCGATGAAGTGCCTGGCCAGCAGGGGAATGTCGCTGCGGCGTTCGCGCAATGCCGGAACCCGGATGGGAATTACATTCAGGCGGTAGTACAGGTCCTCCCGGAAGCGCCTTTGAGAAACCGCTTGCTCCAGATTGATGTTGGAAGCTGCGATGATGCGCGCGTCTACTTTCACTGTTTCCGAGCTGCCCACGCGTTGAAATTCACGCTCCTGCAAAACGCGCAGCAGCTTGGGCTGCAAGGCGAGGGGCGTTTCCCCCACTTCGTCCAGAAAGATCGTTCCGCGGTTCGCCTGCTCAAAACGCCCTAACCTGGCGGCGATCGCGCCGGTGAACGCGCCCTTGGTGTGGCCGAAGAGTTCGGCCTCAATCAAGTGTTCGGGCAAGGCCCCGCAGTTGACCGCCACCAGCGGAGCTCCCGACCGGCGGCTGGCCATGTGGATGGCCTGCGCCACTCGCTCCTTTCCGGTGCCGGTCTCTCCGGTGATCAACACAGTCGACTGGCGGGGCCCGGCCAAGCGTATGATCGCGCGCAATTCGCGCATCGGCTGGCTTTCACCGATCAAGAGCTTGCTCCAGGGCTCGTGAGTTTCGAAGGGGTAGTGCCGCGAGGATGCTTCGACGGCGGCCTTAATGCCCGCGGCGATTTCTTCCGCGGGCAGTTCTCCCACCAGATGCCGGAAGAGGCTGAAGCCCGGGCCGATGAGGGACTCATCCAGGTTGCCTTCCCGGTCCAGGATCACGACAGGCACAGGACGGCTGGTCTGCTGTGCCGCTGCCATGACTTCCTGAGCGCATGGCGAAGCAGTTCGAAGATCGAGCACCGTCACCCGGTAGTGCCGCAGGTCTCGCTTCTTCCAGTCCTGAGTATCGGCGATGGTCGCCTTCAGCCCGGCGGTGCTGGCGATCTCTTCCACCAGCGCTGCGTCTTTGCTGGAGCCGATCCAAAGCATATCGTGTGTATTCAACTTTCCTTGATGAAGATTGATACTTAGAACCGGAGCGGAGTCGGTTACATCACCGGCCTTTACAATGCCTTTTCTCGCCGGCGGGACCGCACCCAGGTCCTTACCTGTGAATCAGATCGCCCGTTGCGCTGCAAAATCTTAGTACCTTGTTTGCGGGGCGCGATACCCACTTTGGGGGGAGTCACCAATCTAGGGTGAAAATACGCGTGCTCAAAAAATTTTCAAAACTCCCGGACCGCTTGCGATATGCACTCTGTGCAGAGCTCCGATCCAGTGCAGCAAGCCCAGCGCGAGTATCTGGAAAGCCGCGTTCTTTCCGCGCAGCCCGCGGAGTTGGTGGCGATGCTGTACCAAATCGCGATTCAGAGCCTTAGGAAAGCCATCGCGCACCTGAAACACGGCGACGCCATGGCGCGGTCCTCCGAGGTCACTCGGGCCCAGGAAGCGGTGAACGAACTGATGGCCGCCCTGGACCATTCCACTGGGGCTCCGTTCACCCAAACACTGGCCGCTCTCTACGTTTATGTGCAGCAACAGATTCTTAAAGGGCACGCAGGTCCGTCGGAAGAAGCGCTGCACCGCGCCATCGGAATTCTTTCCACCCTGGAGGAAGGCTGGCAGGGAGTCTGCGCGGAACTGGCGAAGGTCACCCAGGCGCAGCCTCCGGCCGCACAGTACGAACCAGCCCAGGTTGAAGGGGAACTGGCCGCAGCCGGGAACCGATCGAGAGAATACTGCCAGGACATGGCGCCGGTGGCCTCGCGCAATTGGAGCGCTTAGAAGCGGAACGCAGGCGAGCAAGATCCCTCCGATTTACTTCTCCGTCCCCTTCGGCTGCAAACCCGCTACGATCATATTGCTCAGGCCCAGTCCGCCCTTGGCGGCCATGGCGCGGGCGAAGTAATCGTTTGCGAAATCCAGGGCGGACGCCGAAGCCGGATCGGAATCGCCGCCCAGCGACTCGTCGCCGGACTCGTCACGCGCCGCTTTCAGAAGCTGACCGATCATCAGGGCTTCAAACTGCGTTGCCGCGTCCTTGAGCTTCTCCGGACTGTTTGTTTCATGCGTGCTCGTGCTGCCGGGGAGAGTGAGCCCGGTGGCAGAGATGGCTGGTAATGTCATCAGATCACTTCCAGATCGGCTTCCAACGCGCCGGCCGCGCGGAGGCTTTGCAGGATCGCGATAATATCCCGCGGCGTGGACCCAATCGAGCTCAAGGCCTGGACGAGCTGTTCCACGGTCGCCCCTTCCTTCAACACCAAATTGCGGGCTCTCTCTTCACCGCTGGTCGTCGTTTGCTGCGGAATCACGGCCGTCTGTCCCTGCGAAAATCCTTCCGGCTGCGATACCTGGAAAACGGTTTGAATCTCAACCGTCAGATTGCCGTGCATGATGGCAACCGGCGAGACCCGCACCTGCTTACCCATGACGATCGTCCCGGTGCGCTCGTTGACGACCACGCGCGCCGGGCGGTCGACATCGACTTCCAGCGTTTCGATTCCGGCGACGAATTCGGTCACGCGCGACGTGAATTCCGGCGGGATCGCGACCGAAACCAAAGCTGAGTTGTCGGCTCGGGCGACCGGCTTTGCTCCTGGAAAATTTTTGTTCACGATTTCGCTGACGCGCACCGCAGTCGTAAAATCCGGCTCCCGAAGCTGCAATTTCAGGGTCCCGTTGGGCGGGAGTGACGGAGCGGCGCGCTCCACGATGGCGCCTCCGGGCACCCGGCCCACCGTGGGGTGATTCACCGTCTGGCTGTTGGCCGTTCGGCCTGCGACGAATCCGCCGGTAACCACGGGTCCTTGCGCGACTGCGTAGGTTTGTCCATCGATGCCCTTCAGGCTCGTCAAAAGCAGCGTTCCGCCCTGCAAGTTCGATGCGTCGCCGATGGCCGAGGCCGTCGCGTCGATGTGAACGCCTTCTTGTGCGAATCCCGGCAGGGTAGCCGTAACCATCACGGCGGCCGTGTTGCGGACCGTGATGAGAAGCGGATCGATGGAAACACCCATCTGCTGGAGCATGTTCGCAAGACTCTGCGCCGAAAAGAACGTCTGCTTGCGGTCGCCGGTTCCATTCAGCCCGACCACCAGCCCGTAGCCGATGAGCTGGTTGTCGCGCACGCCTTCGAGCGACACCAGCTCCTTCAACCGTGTAGCGGCCTCGCTTTGCGAAGCCAGCAGGCCAGTCAATCCTAAAAGAGCGAAATAATTCCTCACGATTCGACTCCTAGAACGGCAGCAATCCGAGAATCAGCCGGTACAGGAGAAACGGCCGGCGCACCGAATCCGCGACGACGCCCTTCCCGTTGACCTGCAAATCCATTTGGGCGACGCGGTCCGACGAAACTATGTTGGCCGTGCTCAGGTCCACTCGGCGCACGATGCCGCGCAGCGCGAGAACCTGGTTTTCCGAGTTGATTTTGACGTTCTTCGTGCCCTGAACCACCAGATCGCCATTGGGAAGCACCTGAGTCACGACGGTAGAGATCGTCGCTCTCAAAGTTGTATCTCGCGTGGTGGCGCCTTGGCCATCGAGCGCCGTATTCGTTCCGGCCTTGGCCAGGTTTGCCAGCGGTCCGACGGCGCGAGTAATTCCACCAGCCGCGGCAATGCTGCTCTGGACACTCGAATTCCGCTGTGTCTTGACCGTGCCCGAACTTACGGCCGAAGCCCGTTCCTGCACCAAAATCGTGACGATATCGCCAACGCGCCGCGCGCGAAGATCGGCCGACAGATCCGAAAACAGGGCGGTGGGCGTCCATAACGATCCGGGCTGCACGGCCTGCTGGTCGATACTCTGGGCTGCGGTAATCTGCTCCAGGGTTTGGTCCAGGGCCGACTCCTGCTGTTTCTTGGGTTTGTCCTTAGCCGCCGTCACGTTGCAAATCAGGACGCACACTGCGAAGAAAACACTCTTTCTCATTGGACGCTAACCTTTCCCTTACCCGTGACGCGAGCGCGGAAGTCCTTTCCACTGCTCGGATTCTTGACTAGGATGGTCGTTCCCACGACGCCGTCGGTTTCCGCGCGGCCTTCGAACGCCAGCCGCGCTGCGCCGGCAGTGACTTCGACTTTGACCATGTCGCCGCGCGCGACCTCCGGCGCCCGGCCGAGCTGGCTCCGGAGCACGATTGCGCCCGCGCGGATCAGAGTGCGTGGGACGAATCCGACAACTTCGTCCAGGGAGCGCGCCGGACGGTCGTCTAGCGCGAAGGTGTCGATACTTTCCAGGCGCACCTGGTCCTCGCGAACAGGCGCGCCGGTGGAGAGATCCGACAGAGCGACCACTCGAGTCGTACTGATCGTAATCCGCGCGTGGGCCGAAATGTTGTAGCGCCGGTTGTTTCCGTACAGCACGTACCCGCGCCACCGGACTTCAGTTTCCACATCGGATGCAGCGGGCAACTGCAATCCGGTCCGAGGAAACACGACTTTCCCCTGTGGAGCAAGTGGAGGACTCCAGGATCGGAGTTCGATACGGGCCTGTGGATCCGGCCATGCGTTGCGCATCGCGTCCAAAAGTTCGCGTGAGTCCAGTGCCGCCATGGCGCGCTCGACGCAGAGATCGGGAAGAGAATCGGTGGCGACGCCCTGGTTCCACGCGAGCTTCTGAAGCGCGGCTCCCTTGAAAATCCGGCGCGCACCCGGCAGGGGCGAGTAACCCAAGGAGAAGTCCGCGGCCACGGCCGAAAATGCCGGAATCGCCGCCGCAATGTCCCGCGCGTAGATGCGGTCGTCCTGAACCGTCAAACAATCCTCAGACGGAGGCATTCTTGGAGGAACACTCTGAGCAACCGCGGTAATGAGCAAAGGGATCGCCATAATCATTGGGTCAGGTTATTCATCTGCTGATACATTTCGTCCGCGGCCTTCACCACTTTCGAATTGGCTTCGTAGGCTCGCTGGCTGACGATCAGGTTCACGAATTCATCGACGACGCTCACGTTGGACTGCTCGGTATAGCCCTGAAGCAGCGTTCCCAAGCCTTCCTGTCCGCCGGGATTGCCGACGATCGGATCGCCCGAGGCGTCCGTCGGCGTGTAAAGATTCCGGCCAAGACTGTTCAAGCCGGCCGGGTTGGGAAAGTTCGCCAACTGAATTTGTCCAGCGATCTGGGCCGCGGTCTGACCGGGCTGCGTGTAACTCACGGTTCCATCCGTGGCGATCGTGACGGATTGAGCGTCCTGCGGGATGGTGACCTGCGGATCGAGAAGGTCGCCGTCGGACGTCACCAGGTTGCCGTCTTTATTCAATTGAAAGTTGCCCGCGCGGGTGTACGCCAGGTCCCCGGTGGCGCGGCGGATCTGGAAAAATCCCTTGCCTTGGATCACGACGTCCAGAGGATTGCTGGTTTGGGAAAAATCGCCCTGCGTGAACACGATCTCGTTGGATGCGGCGCGCGTTCCCAACCCGAGTTGTAGCCCGGTGGGTACAATCGACTGGGAGCCCGCAGCCGAGCCCGGCTGGACCACGTTCTGATACAGCAGGTCCTGGAATTGCGCCCGGCGTGCTTTGAAGCCCGCAGTGTTGGCGTTAGCCAGATTGTGCGCGATGTTATCGACGTTCATCTGCTGGGCCGTCATGCCGCTGGCCGCGCTAAATAAGGCTCGAATCATCTTCTTCTCCTTGCGCTGATCTCTCTATCCCGTCAAGGGCCGACGCGGGCCACCTGATCGATCGCCTGCTTATTCATCTCCGCCGAAATATTGACGGCTTTTTGCAGCATCTCGAACTGCCGCATCAGATCCACCAGCCGCACGGCCGATTCGGCCGGCGCGACATTGGAATTCTCAATCCGTCCTTGCCCCACGGTCGCGTCCTTGGCTGGAGCACTTTTGTCTTTTGCAGTTTTGGCATTCGCCACGCGATAGTAGCTGTTGCCCACTTTGTTCAAAAGACCGCTGTCCGCAAAATCCACTAACTGAATCTGCCCGATGGTCTGCCCATTCTGCTGTACCGTACCGTCGGAAGCGATCGTAATCGGGTTTTGCGAGACCGTTTGAATTTTTTTGCCGGGCTGATCCAGAGGCGAGACCCCACGGACCGGATATCCGTCCATGGTGGTCAGAACGCCCGTAGGCGAAAGCTTAAACGCGCCGTTCCGCGTGAAGAGCGGTCCGGAAGGGCCGTCCACCGCGAAGAAACCTTTTCCCGTGATCGCAAGGTCCAGCGGATTCCCGGTGGGCGTGATGAGCCCCTGCTGAAAATCGGTCCAGCCCTTCTGGATCACTGGCAGCTTGGTGGGCTGCATCCCCGGCTCCGGAATGGTCTGGGCGCTTTCATACAGACTATAGAACTCGCGGTCGAGCTTAAAGCCGCTGGTATTGGCGTTGGCGAGGTTGTTCGAAAGAATATCCAGTGCCTCCATGCGGGCACGGAGTCCGCTCGCGGCGGTTGCGGCAATCTGGTCCATAGACTGTGCCGGAAGAACTGCACGTGCCGCGCCAAAGTCTCGGGCGTGGATTTTTCCTCGAATTATCAATGAAACTTGCGATATGACTCAGCGGGCCGCTGCACCGTTTTCGTCAGGTTCCCGACGATTCTCGTTCAACCTCTGACGATCCGAGACACTTCCCTGCCCCTGGGCTTCTCTCTTCCAAGCCGCTAACTGATTCATTGCGAACCGTTGCGGACTCACCCGCGGTGTGTGGCCGCGAAGTTGCATGTTTGCTCCCGAGTCATGACAGCAGGCGTACAGCAGAGCATCGAAGTGACGGCCTATCTGCCTTCGTCCCCGTCGGCGGCTTCCCCGGCGGACACGAAGGGATCCCGAAGTTCGGATCGCTCGAATATGGATACGCCAGACCCGCAGGATTTCCAGACAGAACTAAAGCTTCAGGACCCTGGCACGAAAGATACGAAAGCCGGACGGTCTGAAGGCGCGCGCACTGCGCGGGATAAAAAACCCGATGCGCGCCCGGACGATTCCCCGGATCGTTCCAATGATGACCTCAATATTGTTACCGCCGCGCCTGCACAACCGGCGGACCCGCCGAAGCAGCTGCCGGCGCTGGCGCTGAGCCTGTCCATTCCGGAGGAAAGCGCGAAGCCCGCGGAATCCGCCGGCCCAACGCCCGCGGTTCAACCGATCGAGGGCGGGGGCCAGCAGGACAGCCGCGGCTCTGCGCCAGCGGCGGCAGATAAAACGCTCGGGCCGCTGGATCGGCAGGCGCCCTCCACCGACCTCACACGGCCGGACCAGCCGGCTCCTTATGCAGCTCCATCGTTAACGAACCTGAAAACGGCGACGCCGGCCGCTTCGCCAAGTTCCCGCAAGCCAGAATCGACGCCGGCACCCGAGTTGCTGCCGTCGCAGCAACCGGCGGTCCAAGTTCAAGGGTCCAGCATCAGTGCACCGGCGCCGAGGAAGAATTCGGAGGATGCGCCTCCAGAAATCCGAGCGATTTCTGAAAATACGAACGTGCTCGCGGCGGCGGTTATGGTCCAGCCGATCCCCAGCGCGCCAGGCGAGCAGCAAACAGATACCAAGAACGCCCCGGAAGCCGTAGGTCAGCCTGTATCGAACGCGCAAGCCTCCTCGCCGCCCATGACTTCGGACCCGGCTGTTCCGGGGCTTCAGGAAGCGCCTGAATCCGCGCCTTCTCCTGCTGCCGCCCTGGCATTTGCTGCGCGGCTCGCGCCCATCCCCCAGAAGCCTGGTGAAGCCGCCAATGAACCTGCTTCCCTTCGCCCCGTTCCGAACTTGGCTACCTTCACCCGGATTCCGATCCGCTATGCGGCAACAGCACAGATTCTTCAAAACGCGGACGACAGCGGAAGCGACGCCGCGCGACTCGAACGCTTGTTCCAAATCCCCGAAGGCCGGACGGACATGGCAATCCCGCGGCCTGAAGTAACAAACCAGATGCCTTCCGCCCCGAACGCTCCAGCCACCCAGGAAGCGATCCCGACGGCCCGCGCGGAACGCGTGATCGAGCCTCCGGCTGCATCTCCTACTTCCGCTCACGACATTCGCGTCCAGCTTCCGGATAACGGCGGCGGCGCAACGCAAGTGCGCTTTGTCGAATCCGGCGGCGAAGTAAAAGTGTCGGTCCGGACCGGCGATCCAGCGCTGGCGCAAAACCTGCGTTCCCATCTGGACGATCTCACGCAGCGCCTGGCCGACGCAGGAATTCCGGCCGAGATCTGGAAACCAGCGAGCAGCGCCGGTTCCTCCGAGAATCATCCGCAGAACCCGGACCGGGAAGGCCGCGGATCTCAGGGACAGCCATCCGGCGGCAATTCCGGACAGCAGCAGCATCGCGGAGACCGGCGGCCAGCCTGGCTCGCGGAAATGGAAGCCTCGCTGCACGCCCAAGCTTAGCGGCCCGAGGCGATAGAGGAGACCGACCATGCAGATTCAAAGCCAGACGCCAGCAGCCGATCCGGCGCAACTCGCCAATGCGTCCTCCACCGCTCAGACGCCGTCGGTAACAAACATCGATGGCCTCGCTAACGAGAACACCTTCCTGCAATTGCTGGTGGCGCAGATCAAGAATCAAGACCCGCTCCAGCCTGCCGATTCCATTCAGTTCCTCAGCCAGTTGGCGCAATTCAGCCAGCTTGAGCAGTTGATCGGAATCCGCCAGGAACTCCAGGCGAATGGGAAAAACAACTCTAGCGGTTCGTCTAACAACAGCACTACCAACGCCGGTCAGAATAACGGAACCACCGGCACGACGGGAACCACGAATTAACCGAAACGAGGAGATCAGGACATGTCTTTTTCAACAGCGCTTTCCGGATTGGCCGCGAACAACACCGCGTTGGACGTGGTCGGGAACAATTTGGCGAACTTGAACACCACTGGATTTAAATCTGATGCCATCCTGTTCAAGGACATCATGGGGCAGACGTCGGGTTCCACGGAGATCGGCGCCGGCGTCGCAACTACGGCCACCAGCAAACAGTTCACCCAAGGATCGATCCAGCCCACGGCGGGTGCGCTGGATGCGGCGATTGAAGGCAACGGCGTCTTCGTTTTGCGGGATTCGGCCGGCAGCACGCTGTATACGCGCGCTGGAAACTTTAAGTTCGATGGAACCGGGACTCTGGTCACTGCCACAGGCGAGCGGGTTCAGGGCTGGTCGGCCGTGAACGGCGTGCTCGATCCGACGGGGAGCGTCGGCGATATTTCCATTAACTCGGTCGCCTCCCAGCCTCCCTCCGCGACCACCAAGATGACCCTGTCGGCCAACTTGGATGCGTCCGCAGCCACGAATGCTACCTTCACGGCTCCTCTGCAAGTGGTGGACTCGCTCGGAGTCACCCACGTCCTGACGTTCACCTTCACCAAGACGGGAGCGAACGCCTGGGATTATGATGTCTCCATTCCCGGAGAGGACGTGACCGGCGGAACGGCGGGAACTCCTACCTCCTTGAAAACCGGCAGCCTGACCTTCGATAGCCTCGGCAAGCTTACCTCGCCGGCCGCCGGATCTCCGGTTAACGTGTCGACCACATCCGGCTTGGTGAGCGGCGCCAACGATTTGAACATCGATTGGTCTTTGTACGCTGCAGATGGCACGCCGTTCCTGACCCAGTATGCGCAGACCTCGGCGGCGTCCGCCACGTCTCAGAACGGCGTCGTGGCCGCGCAACTTACGGGTATCCGGCTGGGCGACGGAGGTAAGTTGCTGGCCAATTTCTCGAGCGGCAAGCAGGTCGCCATCGCGCAGATTGCCCTGGCGTCCGTGGGCAATCCCGATTCGCTGGTCTCGGTCGGCAACAACAATTTCCAGATCGGTACCGAGACTCTCACTCCGACGATCGGGCTCCCGGAAACGGGGAATCGTGGCAAGCTGCTGGGCGGCTCGCTGGAATCCTCCAACGTGGACCTGGCCAGGGAGTTCACGAACCTGATCATTTTCCAGCGCGGTTACCAGGCCAACGCCAAAGTCATCAACACGCAGGATCAGCTCAGCCAGGTGCTGCTCAACATCAACACGTAATCCCGGGAATTGAGCTGTGAACTTGAATGAACAGATCGCGCACTACGGCAAACTGCCCTTGCCGCTCGAACCGGAACTGGGAAGGTGCCGCCTGACCGTTGGCGAGATCCTGGCGCTCGCTCCGGGCAGCTTGATTCAACTCACGCGGCCCCTGGGCGACAAGATCGACGTAAATGTCGCCGGCGTGCGATTCGGATCGGGCGAACTGGTCCGAATGGGCGGAACCTTGTCGGTGCGCATCACTGGATTTCATACGGCGGCAAGCGACTGAATTCGGATGGCAATGGAAATGAGCGAACAGTTGTTGGCGGTGATCGCGGCCCTGGGGCTGCTCTGGGGCTGCCTCTGGCTCCTGAAACGCAAGGGCTACGTGCGGACCAGTCTGCGCCGCCCGGCGCGGCCCGGGCAACCGCGGCTGGAGGTGATCGATCGCCTGGCGCTCACGCCTCAACATTCGCTGCATTTGGTCCGCCTGGCAGATCGCACGCTTTTGGTCGGCCTCTCCCCGCAAGGATGCAATCTGCTGGAGGGCGGCCCTTCGTTCAACATGCCGGCGGACATGCAAGCTCCGGGACTGGACAGCTAAAATGATCCGCCCTGCCCTGTTACTCCTGCTCGGCAGCGCCGCTGCTTTCGCGGCCCCGGCAGCCAACTCGCCCCTGGCCAAAATGGGCGTCGGAACCAACAACGCGGGCACGCTGAGCCTGCCGATGGAGATCGCCATCTCCCTCACGCTGCTCACGCTGCTTCCAGCCGCGGTAATGTGCGTGACTCCCTTCCTGCGGATTACCGTGGTCTTGCACTTTTTGCGGCAGGCGCTGGGAACCCAGTCCACGCCGTCAAACCAGGTGCTCATCGGACTTTCGCTGTTCCTCACGATGGTGATCGTGCAGCCCGTCGCGACCGACATTTTCCACAAAGCCTGGGAGCCGATGGATCAAGGGAAGATCACCGCCAGCCAGGCCTTCGACGAAGGCGCCAAGCCGCTCAAAACCTTCCTGGCCCGTTTCGCCCGCGAGAAAGACATCAAACTGTTCGTCGAAATCACCAAGGCGCCTCCACCGCGTAACGCGGAAGATTTGAGCCTGCCAGTGCTGATTCCCGCCTACATCCTGTCCGAGCTGAAAACCGGATTCCAGATCGGCGCGCTCCTTTTTTTGCCGTTCCTGGTGATCGATTTGGTGGTGGCCTCAGTGACTCTCTCGGTCGGTATGGTCCAGTTGCCGCCCGTGATGATCTCCGCGCCTTTCAAGATTCTGCTTTTCGTGCTGGTGGACGGGTGGAATCTGGTGGTCGGATCGCTGGTGAAATCGTTTTACTGAGTTTACAGATACGGAGCCTGGTTGATGACGCCCGAAAATGCGATTCATGTGATTCGAGAAGCCCTGATGGCCGCCTTCTGGCTGAGCGCGCCGATGCTCGCCATCGGATTCTGCGTCGGCATCGTGATGAACCTGGTCCAGGTGGCCACGTCCTTGCAGGATTCGGCGTTCAGCACGTTTCCGCGGCTGGCCGCGTTCCTGGGTGCGTTCGTCCTCTTGATGCCCTGGATGCTGAACAAGCTCACAGCCTATACCACGGCCGTATTCACGGATATCGCCAAGTATGGGCACTGAGCTAAAGCTCGAAATCGGTACCCTGTATTCCTTCTTGCTGGTGTTGGCGCGCATTTCGGGCGTGTTCGTGTTTGTGCCGCTCCCCGGTATCAAAGCCGGACCGGATCTGGTGCGGGCCGCGCTCGCGGGCAGCATTACGATCGCCCTGTTGCCGCTGTGGCCTGCGATTCCCTCCTCGGGCGTTACATTCGGAACGCTGGTTGGCTGGCTCCTCGCCGAAGCCGGCCTGGGCATCGGAGTCGGAATCGCCGTCGCGTTCCTGGCCGAGACCTTCCAGGTGGGCGCGCAGATCCTCAGCCTGCAAGCCGGGTATTCCTTCGCCTCCACCATCGATCCGGCCTCCGGCGCTGATTCGAGCGTGATGCTCTCCATTGCGCAAACTGCGGCGGGACTCTTGTTCTTCACGCTAGGGCTGGATCGCCAGGTCTTGCAGGCGTTCGCCCTGAGTCTCACGGCTCACCCTCCCGGACAAGTGGCCTTGCGAGCCTCCATGCTGAATCAGGTGATCCAGGCCGGATCCGCTATGTTCAGCACGGGTCTCAGGCTGGTGCTTCCGGTTTTGGCGATGCTGATCATCGTCGATCTTTCCCTGGCGTTGCTGGCTCGGCTGAATTCGCAATTGCAGCTCATCACGCTCGCATTTCCTGTGAAGATGATGCTCTCTCTGGGGCTGCTGGCCTGGCTCCTGCTCGTGTTCCCCAAAGTGTTCACGCAAGCATCCGGCCCCGTTCTGCGGCTTGTGCGCCAGCTTCTGCTGGATTGAGATATTGGCGCGATGGCGGGCGATTCCCACAGCAAGACAGAAAAACCGACAGCGCGGCGGATGGCCAAGGCGCGCACGGAGGGACAGTTTCCTACCTCGCGCGAGATGGTGGCCGCGACGCAGTTCCTCGTCTTCATCGTGATGGCGTTCGCATGGTTCCCAAGCTGGCTGCGCGGCATGAAGGAACTACTGCGATCGGCGCTGGCGGAAGCGTTTCGCGCGAATTTCAGCGTGGCCACGGCGCCCCAGATTGCTTCCAGCCTGTTGCAGCGCGCCTTCGTTCCTTTGTCCATTATTGGAGGGCTCACGGTTCTCTTGACCTTCAGTGCTCACCTGTTTGTAACCAGGTTCGGTTTCAGCCTTAAGAAATTCTCGATTGACCCGAGCCGCTTTAACCCCATCAACAAAATCAAAAACATTGTCTTTCAGGGCCCCATGGCTGTCCTGCAAGCCTCCGTGATGCTGGTGCTGTTTTCGCTTGCGATCCTGTCCATCGCCCGCCAGAATGCGGACCTGCTTCTCACCCTTCCCTTCACGAGCCTGGATACCGGGCTCCTGAAAGTCGGCGCATCCATCAAGGACATCCTGTGGAAAGCCGCGGCTATGTTTCTGCTGTTCGGATTCATCGATTTCGTCCGGCAGAAACGGAAGTATCTGAAGGAACTCCGTATGACCAAGCAAGAGGTCAAGGAGGAAGTAAAGGAGATGGAAGGAAACCCGCACGTCCGCGGCAAGATCCGTCGTCTCCAGCGCGACCTCGCCCGCCGCCGGATGATGCACAATGTCGCGACGGCGACCGCCGTCATCGTGAATCCGACGCACTACGCCGTAGCGCTGCGCTATGACCACGAAACCATGGCGACGCCTATGGTAGTAGCCAAGGGAAAGAACTATCTCGCGCTCCGAATCCGCCAGCGCGCGCTGGAGCACAACATTCCGCTGGTCGAAAATCCACCGCTGGCCCAGGCGCTCTATAAGTCCGTGGACGTCGGCAAGGAGATTCCGGCCCATCTGTATCGCGCGGTCGCCGAGGTTCTGGCCTACATCTACCGTTTGACGCGCGCACGCCGGTAAACGGAGCGGCGCTAAATGTTTCCAAGCATTTGGACGATGGAGTAGAAGCATGTGGTGGCTCGCGATCTTCTTGGTTCAGGATGTGAGGCCGGACGCCCGCACGCAGGAGGAACGCGTGCGCGCCGCGATGGCCGCGTCAATTGAAAAGCAGCGTGCTTCGATCCAACAGCAGCTCCGATATATCCAGTCCCCGGTACCGCCGCCCAGTCCGCGTTCCTTTGCCGTTCCCGCACCCGTCACGTTTGCCTGCGAGCCGGTCGCCGAACTGGAATTGAGCAAGATGATCGACAGCGCCGCGCGCGAGCACAAGCTCGATCCGGCGGTGATCCGCGAAGTGGCCCGGCAGGAATCGGGATTTCGCCCCTGCGCGGTGTCTTCGAAAGGCGCCGAGGGACTCATGCAGCTCATGCCCTCCACGCAGGCGCAGCTCGCGGTCCGCGATCCGTTCAATCCTCAGGAAAGTCTCTCGGCCGGAGCGAAGCTGCTGAAGCAGTTGCTCGATCGCTATCACGGAGATTTGGCGCTCGCGCTGGGGGCGTATAACGCCGGAATCGGCCGCGTGGACCGGACCTTTTCTGTTCCGGAGCTCCCGGAGACCAAAGACTACGTGAGCGATATCCTCGGCCGCCTCGGGAAGTGATGGCCGCGACGCATCTGCCCGTTGGATGTCTTGCACACGCGGCCGCCCGACTTCGAAATCTCTGCCGCGGGCTGAAAGCGGCTCAAGCCTCCCCCGGCTGCTTTGCGCCTAGTGGGCGCCGCGCGAAAGCAGCATTACCTTTATCGTGTGGAAGATGATGAACGCATCCAGCGCCGGAGCAAGGTGCTTAATGTAGTACAGATCGTATTCGAGTTTGATCATGGAATCCTCCACCGTGTCTCCATACTTGTGATTAATCTGCGCCCACCCTGTGATTCCAGGCTTGACCCATTGACGCTGGCGATAAAACGGGATCTTCTCCTCCAGCATGGCGGAGAATTCGGGGCGTTCCGGCCTCGGCCCGACAATGGCCATTTGACCTCGAACAACGTTAAAAAATTGGGGTAGCTCATCCAGTCTAAGGCGCCGAAGCCAGCGCCCAGCGGGGGTGATGCGAGGATCATCCCGGGCGGCCCAGACCGCACCCGTGCGGGCCTCTGCATCTGCATACATGGAACGGAATTTGTAGAGCACGAAATTCTTGCCGTGCAGCCCCACCCGTGTTTGCCGCAGCAGAATCGGCCCGGGAGATGATAGTTTGACGACCACGGCCACCATGGCCATAAGCGGCAGAGTTGTCACCATTCCGACGAATCCTAGGATCACGGAATACATGTTTTGTAGGAGCACCATCCAGCGGCGAGGGCCCATTTCATTGGCAAAAATGAGCTGCGATGGCCGTAAGTCCTGAATCGAAACTCGCCCAAACACGGATTCAAACGTGGAAGGCACTTCTTCCACGACGATTCCGGAAAACCGCAGGTCCAGCAATTGCTGCATCGGCAGCTGGCCCCGGCTTTCGTTCAGCCCCACCACGATACGCTCGGGCCGATACTTGCCGGCCACCTCTTGCAGCCTCTCGACTGTGCCGAGCCAGGGACATGGGAACGCATCCGCTGGAGCGGGACTCAAGTAGCCGATCACCACGGAGCCGAGTTCGGGCCGCTCCGTGAGCCGGATCGCAACGGCCCGCAGAGCAGCCGATGTTCCGATAAAGAGCAACCTTTCGGCGGGCAGAGCCTTGCTAACAACAGCGTAGAAGGCTAGGCGCCACAGTGGTAGAACCAGCAGCACTAGAAAACTGCCGTACATCATTGTCCACTTGTTCAGTTGCACCGAGGACCGGCCATACCCCAGGACCGCCTGAATCAGGAAGGCGGCGCCAAGAACCAAAGAGACTTGTTGTGCCAGATAAATTCGCGATTGCAATCGCAAATGCTCGTACAGGTCCTGCAGGTAAAGACCCATTTGAATGATCGCGACAACCAGCCCAATGGCGAGCCAGCCTCTGTCGTAAAGCAGATAAAACTCAATGTCTTCGTCCAGGACCAGACGCGCGGCCAAAATGTAGCACCCGGAAATCAACAGAGTCTCCAGGGCGATGAGCGCGAGGATGCTGGAAGGAATAGCGACGCGGAACAGCCGGATCATCGGAAATCAACGGCCATCTCGAGGATCACGCATTGTTGCGAGCCGACGACATCTTGCTAATTTTAGCATTGTCTCGCAGCGCAAAACCTGCCGAACAGGGTGCGAAGTCGCTCTCCGCGCGGACTCGCCACGAAGACGTGCAGCCTTCGCCACACACTTGCCGTTTCTCGCCTACTGGATCAGTATCCGAACGATGTTCGCCGTAACCGCGTTGACCGTGAGAGAAACGTCTGCCATGCCTTTGCCACGAAGTTCCTGCGGCAGCAGAACGTTCACAATATCGAGTGCTTCGTATTCCCCCGCCGGTCCCGCGTAGGACACAGACGCAAGCATGCCGCCGATGTAAACGTGAACGGCGTCCAGCCCGGAGCGATTTCGGATTCCAGTACCGTAGAGAGTCAAATAGACTTGATCCGTGTCTGAGCCTAGATCGATCGGTACGGCCACGAACTGATTCGTGGAAGCGTCCAGCTTGGAAGTGGGCTCATAGTCGTACTGGTCTCCATTCACACGCACGACCCCCGCCGCCGCGAGGCCGTCCTGGTTCATGAAGAGCAAGGCCGGGGCTACGGGTACAACCGACAAGCTCCCCGTTGAAACAACCTGAGACCCCAAGTAGACTGTGGCAATCGCCGGGCCGAGAGCCGTGTCTGCCGGAATGGTGAAGTTGATTTGGGTGGGCGATACGTAGTACAAAGACGCTGACCGTTCCACGCCGTTGGCATCCCGGACTGTGACAGCGCTGTCCCCAATCTTGGTGGGAAGCGGCGATGTGGTCGCGGCCTGAGGAGACGTGGCAAGCCCCCATCCGAACGCCGTGACCATCGACGCGGGCGTAACAGGGCCGGGAGCGAGACTCGCGCCCGACACAAGGCTCAGCCAGGAGTCCACTCGGAGGTTCAGGGTCGCCGTGGATTCGGCGTCCACGCTGTCGCGAACAGATACCTTGATGGCAAATTGACCCGTGGTGGTGGGCGTGCCGGAAATGGTGCCGGCGCCGCTAACGGCTAAACCCTCCGGCAAGGATTCCGCCGACCAGGAAAACGGTGGTATGCCGCCCAAGGCAGTGAGCTGGTAGGAGTACAGCTTGCCGGCTTTTCCCGGCGGAAGCGGTTTATTGTCGATGGACGGATTGCTAAAAATCACGGTGATGTTCGCGGTGGCCTGGTTGCCGGCCGAATCGCGGGCGGTCACCGTGATTTTGTTATTGCCCTTCGCAAGCGTAATGGCGCTCGTGGTCCAATTGGCTGTTCCGCTGGCCGGACCCTGGGGCCCTTGATCCGACGACCAGCTGACCTGGAGCGTGTTGGCCGGTGCGGTTCCCCCCAGCACCACAGTGTTCTGCGAAACGTGGTAGCTCGAACCTGTTGTGGGCGATGTGATGGTCACGGCGCCGCTGAGAGTCGTGTACGTAATCAGTAGCGTCGCGGATGTCTGATTGCCGGCCGCGTCGCGGGCCGTCACGGTGATTGTGTTCTGCCCGCTTTGCAGCGGTACGGAGGCCACGCTCCAAGACGTGGTCCCGCTCGCAGTGCCGCTGCCCCCCTTGTCTGTGACCCAACTCACTTGGGTAACCCCCACGTTGTCCGAAGCGGCGCCGGCAAGGGCTACCGAATTGGAGGATGTGGAATACGTCCCGGATGAGGTTGGAGAAGTGATACTGATGGCTGGCGCCGTCGTATCCGCCGGAGTGTATGTGATCGTCAAAACCGCGCTGGATGCATTCCCGGCGGCATCCCCGGCCGTTACCGTCAGCCGTGTCGTGCCGGAGGTCAGCGCCAGACCGCTGATCGTCCAGTTGCCGGTCCCTGCCGCTACCCCGCTGGCGCCATGGTCCGTCGCCCAGGTGACCTGGATCACTCCCGTGTTGTCCGACGCGGTGCCGCCTACGTTGAGAGTGCCGCTCGAAGCCGTGAACGTCGCTGCGGAAGTCGGGGACGTGATCGCGATATTCGGCGGAGTGGTATCTGGAGGCGTGTAGGTCACCGTCAGAAGTGCGCTCGTCTGATTACCGGCCGCATCTCGCGCGGTGACGGTGATATGGGTGCTTCCGGATGGAATGGGGATCCCAGCAATCGACCAGTTAGTTGTCCCTGCTGCGATCCCGCTGCCTCCACTATCGCTGGACCAGGCAACCTGAGTCACACCGATGTTGTCCCCGGCGATGCCGCCCAGGCTAATACTGCCGGAAGGCGAGGCATAAGTGGCGAGCGAGGTCGGCGAAGTGATACGGATCGTCGGCGGGGTTGTATCGGGAACGTTATAAGTGATCGTGAGGATTTTGCTCGCGACGTTTCCCGCCGCATCACGCGCGGTCACCGTTAGACCTGTGGTGCCTGCGGAAAGCGCCAGGCCGCTGATGCTCCAGCTTGTGGTTCCTGTCGCCGTGCCGCTGGCTCCGCTGCTCGTGACCCAAGTGACCTCCGCGACGCCAACGTTGTCGGCGGCCGTTCCGCTGACGGTAATGGTGCCGCTCGATGTGGTGAACGTGGAACTCGTGGTCGGCGACGTGATGCTTATGGTCGGGGGAACAGTGTCAGCCGCCCCTACGGTCACAGTCAGGGAAGCCGTTCCTTGGTTGCCGGCACTATCGCGGGCCATCACGGTGATCACGTTCGAGCCGCTTTGCAAGGCAATATTGCTGGCAGTCCAAGAGTTGGTTCCTGTCGCGGTTCCACTGCCGCCATGGTCCGTCGTCCAGGTCACTTGTGAAATGCTGAAATTTCCCGATGCCGTGCCGCCGAGGTTGAGCGAGCTGTTTGCCGTGTTGAAGGTCGAACTGGTGGTCGGCGAAGTAATGGCCACCGTAAGTCCGCCCGTCTGGGATGAAAACGTGACGTTGAGGACGGCGCTGGACTGATTCCCGCTGCTATCGCGTGCGGTAACCGTAATCTGGTTGGCCCCAGCCTGCAAAGCGATACCGCTGACGCTCCAGTTAGTCGTGCCGCTGGCTGATCCGTTGGTGTTGTGGTCGGTTGACCAAAGGACCTGCGTAATGCCTGCGGTGCTCGAAGCGGTTCCGCTCAGATTGATCGTACTGGTGGTGCTTGTGTAGGTGGAGTTTGATGTGGGTGAACTGATGGTGACCGTGACAGGAGAGCTCGATCCTCCCCGCCAGGCCAGGTAATTGTCAGCGCCGCCGATTCCGGAGCCTTGCGCGAAACGTTTGGCGGTGAATACATAGGCATTCCCGCTGGAATAGTTGGTCTGGGGATTGCACGGCAGCGTGGGATC
>Ga0070741_10001364_pt1 | contig 75305 bp, 67 predicted proteins | sample Coa_R1_4_FD_66440 | JGI IMG/M metagenome (GOLD analysis project Ga0070741, IMG submission 66440) | Surface soil microbial communities from Centralia Pennsylvania, which are recovering from an underground coalmine fire - Coalmine... | ecosystem: Environmental > Terrestrial > Soil > Unclassified ...
CGACCAGCGTGACCGAGTCCTCGGGGAGCCCCTCTTTGGCGCAGGCGTCCCGGAGCAAGGCGGCGATGGCCTTGTTGGACTCGATCGCCCCGCTCGACCCGCGGAGGAACGCGGCGTTGCCGCTCTTCACGCACAGCCCGGCCGCGTCGCTCGTCACGTTGGGGCGGTTCTCGTAGATGATGGCGACGACGCCAAGCGGGACGCGGACGCGCCGGATGCGCAGGCCGTTGGGGCGCACCCACCCGTCGACGATCTCCCCGACCGGGTCGGCGAGGGCCGCCACCTGCCGCAGCCCCGAAGCCATCCCCGATACCCGGGCGGCGCTGAGGCGCAGGCGGTCGATCACCGTCGCGCTCGTCCCCGCCGCCGCGGCCCGTTCGACGTCGACGGCGTTGGCGGCGAGCAGGTCGTCCGCGCGCGCCTCGAGGAGGTCGGCAGCGACCCGCAGCGCGGCGTCTTTCTGGGCGGTCGACGCGCCGGCCAAGGCCCTCGACGCGGCCTTGGCCCGCTCGCCCAGGGCACGGAGCGCGTTGTCAGTCACGGGCCCAACGGTACGCTCTGTGCCATGGCGAGCATGCTGCGGCGCTGGTGGGAGTACTGGAAGGCCAAGACCAATTCACGGTTCAACGAGCGCGCCGATCCCAAGGTGCAGCTCGAGCAGGCCATTGCCGAGGCCCAGGACCAGCACCGCCGGCTGAAGGAGCAGGCGGCCAACGTCATCGCCAACCAGAAGCAGACCGAGATGCAGCTCAACCGGGCGATGGCGGAGCTGGAGAGCACCAACGCCAAGGCCCGCCAGGCCGTGATCATGGCCGACGATGCGTCCAAGCGGGGGGACGCGGCCAAGGCCGCCGAGTACACCAAGGCCGCCGAGAGCTTCGCCGGCCTGCTCGTCCAGACCGAGCGGCAGGTCGACTCGCTGAAGCTGCTCAGCCTCCAGTCGACCCAGGCCGCCGACCAGGCCAAGGCCGCCGTGCAGCAGAACTCGGCACTCCTGCAGCAGAAGCTGGCCGAGCGCCAGAAGCTCCTCTCCCAGCTCGACCAGGCGAAGATGCAGGAGCAGATGAACCGGGCCATGGCGACGCTCTCGGAGACCGTCGGCCAGGACGTGCCCACCCTCGAGGAGGTGCGCGACAAGATCGAGCTGCGCTATGCACGGGCGCTCGGGGCCGCCGAGGTCCAGGGCCAGACCGTCGAATCGCGCATGCTCGAGGTCGAACAGGCAGCCATCGACGTGGAGGGCCAGCGCCGCCTCGAGGCCATCAAGGCCCAGCTCGGCCTCGGCCCGGCACCGGAGGCGCCGGCGATCGGTGCGGGCGCGGAGCCCGGGCAGGCGGCGACGGGCACCGGGGCGACGGCGACCGAGGCCGCGCCCGGCGCATAGCGGCGGATCGGCCGAAGGTCGGCGTGGCCGACGTCTGGCCCGCGGTCGTCCTGCGGGGCCTGGTCAAGCGCTTCGGCACGAAGGTGGCGGTGGCGGGGCTCTCGCTCGACGTCCCGCGCGGGTCGTTCTTCGGGCTGGTCGGGCCCAACGGCGCCGGCAAGACGACGACCCTGCGCATGGCCACGGGGCTCCTCCGCCCCGACGCCGGGCAGGTCTGGGTCGAGGGCATCGACGTGTGGGCCGACGCCGTCGCCGCCAAGGCGCGCATCGGCGTGCTCCCCGAAGACCTCCGCCTCTTCGAACGCCTCACCGGCCTCGAGCTCCTCACCTACCACGGGCTCCTGCGCAATATGTCGCCAAGCGATATTTCTCCGCGCGCTGCCGAGCTCATCACCGTGCTCGGCCTCGGCGACGCGGCGTCGACGCTCGTCGTGGACTACAGCCACGGCATGCGCAAGAAGATCGCGCTCGCCGCCGCGCTGCTGCACAACCCGCGCGTGCTGTTCCTCGACGAGCCGTTCGAAGCGATCGACCCCGTGTCGGCGCGGACGATCAAGAACGTGCTCGAGCGCTACACGGGGAGCGGGGCCACGGTCGTGTTCTCCAGCCACGTGATGGAGCTGGTGGAGAGCCTGTGCGACCGGGTGGCGGTCGTCGCCGGAGGTGCGGTCGTCGCCACCGGCACCGTCGACGAGGTGCGGGGCACCGGTTCGCTGGAGGACGCCTTCGTCCACCTCGTGGGCGCCGGGCAGTCGGCGACAGCCGGCCTCGGATGGCTCGGGCCCCCTTCCGCGTGACGTGCCCGCTCGCGCGCGCGGACCTCACGCGCCTCGCGTTCGGCTGAGGCCTCGGTGGCCCTCGTCCTCATCCGCCTGAAGCTGCGCCTGCTCGCCAACGGGCTGCGGGGCAGCACCATGCGGGCCGTCGCCTTCACCCTCGGGTGCCTCTACGCCGTGGGCCTGGCGACGGCGGCGGCCGCCGGGTTCCTCGACGCCCAGCACGACGTGACGAACCTCGGCATCGCCGTGGAGCTGGCCGCCCTCGGCGTGCTGCTCGGCTGGGCCGCGCTCCCCCTCGTCGGGTTCGGGAGCGACGAGACCCTCGACCCGACGCGACTGGCGCTGCTCCCCCTCCGCCGGGCCGACCTGATGGCCGGCCTGCTCGGCGCGTCGCTCATCGGGCCGGGGGGCCTGGCCACGGCGATCGGCCTGGCGGGCGCCAGCGTCGCGCTGCTCCCACCGTCGCCCGGTGCGGTGCTCGTGCCCCTCGCGGCCGCGGTGCAGCTGGCGCTGTTCGCCGCCGTCGGCCGCGCCGTCGTGACCGCGCTGTCGGCCGCCCTGCGCACGCGCCGCGCCCGCGACCTGCGCATCGTGCTCGTCGCCGTCGTCGGGTTCGCGCCAGAGGCGCTGCGCCTGGCCACGGGTAACGCGCCGCTCACTGACCTGGCCCGGCTGGCGCACTGGGCGCACGCACTGAGCTGGTTCCCGCCCCTGTGGCCGGCGCGCGCCATGGTCGCGGCGCGGTCGTCGCACTGGCTGGCATCGGTCGCCGAGCTGCTGGGCGGGGTGGCGACGCTGGTGCTGGTGCTGTGGTGGTGGTCGCGCTCGCTCGAGCGGGTCATGACCACCGCGGAGATGCCGCCCGACGCGACGGTGCGCGCGCCCCGAGGGAGCGAGCCGCTCTTCGACCCGGCGCTCGGCTTCCTACCGCGTACCCGCACGGGTGCCGTCGCCGCGCGCGAGCTGCGCTACGCATGGCGCGACCCGAGGCGGCGGGTGCAGGTCGTGTCCGGGGTCGTGCTGCCGTTCGTCCTCCTCGCCGGGGCGCTCGGGCACGGCAGCCTGCACCACCACCTCGTGTACACGGCACTGATCGTGGCGTTCATGGCCGGCAGCAACCGGGCCATCAACCAGATCGGGTTGGACGGGCCCGCGTACTGGGTGCACGAGGCGGCCGGGCAGGACCTCCGCGCCGACTTGACGGGGAAGAACCTGGCCGTGGCCGTGGTCACCCTGCCGCTCACCCTCGGCACCGCGGTCGTCCTGGCCGCGTTGACGGGAGGCTGGGCAGAGCTTGCGGTGACTGCCGCGGTGGGCGCGGCGCTCGTCGCCCTGTTGCTCGGCGTCGGCGACGTGGCGTCGGTGCTCCTCCCGCTGCCGATGCCGGAGTCAGCGGCCAACGCCTGGGGCACCCAGAGCGGGCAGGGGTGCGCGACGGGCCTGCTCAGCCTGGCCGCCCTCCTCGTCGAGGCCCTGCTCGCCGCGCCGATGGTCGTCCCCGCGCTGCTCGTCGGGGGGGCGTGGGGCCGTGCCGCGGTCGTGGCCGGTGCGCTCGCCTACGGCGCGCTGGCCCACGTCCTCGGGCTGGCCCTGGCCGTGCGCCTCGGCAGCGGCCGCGGGCCCGAGCTGCTCGAGCGCGTCAGCCCCCGCCAGGTCGGCTGAGCACTGGTGGCGTCAGGGGAGGACGACGAGGTCGTCGCGGTGGACGACCTCGGGCTCGACGTCGTCCGGGAGCTCCGACGTGCGCGCGCCCGCCCACTTGGACACGAAGGCCGAGGGGTGGCGGGCGAGCCCCTTGGCGAACACGCCGCCGCCCTCCGTCGCCACCTCCACCGCAGCCCCGGCGTCCCACATCCCGCGCACGCCGGTCACCCCCGCTGGTAGCAGCGAACGGCCGCGCTCGACGAGCGCCGCCCTCGCGCCGTCATCGACCACGATCGTCCCCGCCGCGCCGATGGCGAACGCGATCCACAGCTTGCGGGCGGGCAGCCGGCGCTCACGGGGCCGCACCACCGTGCCCACGCCCGGGGCGTCGGCGAGCGCCCCGGCGACGACGCCCTCGCGCCCGGCGGCGGCGATGACGACGCGCACCCCGCTCCACGCGGCCATCTTGGCGGCGGCCAGTTTCGACGCCATGCCCCCGCTCCCCCGGACCGACCCTCCGGCGGTGGCGAGCTGCTCCAGCGACGCGTCGACCTCCCTGACCTCCTCGATCAGGCTGGCCGCGTCGTCGAGGCGGGGGTCGCCGGTGAGCAGGCCCGGGGTGTCGGTCAGCAGCACGAGCAGCTCGGCGCTGAGCAGGTGGGCCACGAGGGCGGCCAGGCGGTCGTTGTCGCCGAACCGGATCTCGTCGTCGGCCACCGCGTCGTTCTCGTTGACCACGGGCACCACGCCGAGCTCGAGCAGGCGCTGCAGCGTCTGGCGGGCGTGGAGGTACTGCTGGCGGTGCACGAAGTCGAGCGGTGCCAAGAGCACCTGCCCGGGGACCACGCCGTGGGCGGCGAAGGCCGCGTCCCACGTGGCCATCAGGCGGTGCTGGCCGACGGCCGCGACCGCCTGCAGCGTCGGCAGGTCCGCCGGGCGGCGGCCGTCGAGGCCGAGCGGCGGCAGGCCGGCGGCGATCGCGCCCGAACTGACGACCACGACCTGGTGGCCGGCGGCCCGCGCGGCCACGACCTCGCCGGCCAGCTTGGCGACGGCACCGGCGTCGATCCGCCCGCCGTCGTCGGTGAGCGACGACGTCCCGACCTTGACGACGGCGCGCATCAGTCGGGCTCGTAGGTGAAGTCGAAGGCGCCGACGTGGACCACATCGCCCTCCCGCGCCCCGGCGCGCGCCAGGGCGCGGTCGACCCCGAGGCGCTTGAGCCGGTGCTGCACGTAGGCCAGGGCCGCAGGGGTCGTGAGGTCGTTGAGGGCGACGGCGCGCAGCGCCGGCCGCCCCAGCACCTCGAACCCCCCGTCGTCGGTGCGGCGCACGGTCACGCCGTCGCCCGCCGGCCGGTGCACCACGACGTCGGCGACCGGGCGCGGCTCGTCGCGGCGGGCGTCGCCCACCCGCTCGGCCATGGCCGCCACGAGGGCATCGACGCCCTGGCGGGTCGCCGCGGAGATGCGCGGCGCCCCTTCGGGCCAGCCCGATCCCGGCTCCTCGAGGTCGGCGCGGCTCCCGACGACGAGGCGGGGGCGCTCGAGCAGCGCCGGGTCGTAGCGGCGCAGCTCCTCGAGCAGCACCCGTTGCTGGTCGGCGGGCTGGCGGCCGGCGTCGGCCCCGAGGTCGACCAGCACGACCAGCACGCGGGCGCGCTCGATGTGGCGGAGGAACCGGTGCCCGAGCCCGCGCCCCTCGCTCGCCCCTTCGACCAGCCCGGGGATGTCGGCGACCACGAAGTCACCGCCGTCGAAGCGGACCACCCCGAGGTTGGGCTCGAGGGTCGTGAACGGGTAGTCGGCGATCTTCGGGCGGGCTGCCGAGATGGTGGCGATCAGCGTGCTCTTGCCCGCGTTGGGGAAGCCGACGAGGGCCACGTCGGCCATGAGCTTCAGCTCGAGGTCGTAGTACGTCTCCTCGCCGACCTCGCCCTGCTCGGCGAAGGCCGGGGCCCGCCTCCGGTTCGCCAGGAACCGGGCGTTGCCCCGCCCTCCCTGGCCGCCCCGCGCCGCCAGCCACCGCTCGCCGGCGGTGGCCAGGTCGGCGAGCACCGACGCGTCGCGGTGGTCGCGCACGACCGTCCCGGGCGGGACAGGGACGACCAGGTCCTCACCACTGCGCCCGTGCCGCCCGCCGCCGCTGCCGTGCGTCCCGGAGCCGGCGCGCCGGTGGGGGTGGTCGCGGAAGGCGAGCAACGAGCTGACGTTGTGGTCGGCCACGAGCCACACGTCGCCGCCGTTCCCCCCGTCCCCGCCGTCGGGCCCGCCTTTCGGGACGTGGGCCTCGCGGCGGAACGACACCGCCCCCGCCCCCCCGTCCCCGGCCTTGACGTGCACCTGGGCCTCGTCGACGAACGTCCCGGAGGTGGCCATGGCAGGAGCCAGCGTACGGTCCGGCGTGCCCGGGCTCGTCACGGCCGGGGCTTACGACCGCCCCGCCGGTGCCGATCAAGAAGGCGATCGAGGGGAGCATCCGGTGTGCCCCCCGTGAGGCGACGGGACGGAAGGCGGCCATTGGTGGACGAGGCCTCTCTCGACGAAGTCGCGAGGGCGGTCCTGCGCAGCCGCTCGGCCCTGTTGCTGGTCGTCGACCGGGAAGGCCGGATCAAGGGCGTCAACCGCGCCGTTGAGCTGCTGTCGGGCTGGCAGGAGCAGGAACTGCTCGAGCGGGAGTGGTTCAACGTCTTCCTCCCTCCCGAAGACGTCGCCGCGGCGCGGGACCTGTTCCTCGCCGCCGTCCGCAACGAGGTCGACCCGAAGACGCTGCGCCGCCAGGTGGACAACCGCTGGGTGACCAAGTCCGGGGAGGTCCGCTTCATCGCGTGGACGCCGACGGTGCGCCACGACGACGCCGGCGACGTGGCGTTGGTGATCGCGACGGGCGTGGACGTCACCGAGCAGTGGGCGGCCGAGCGCCGGCTGCGCCAGTGCCTCGACGTGATGGTCGAGGGGGTGGCGCTCCTCGACGCCGTGCGCGACGAGTCGGGGCGCGTCGTGGACTTCGCCGGCCGCTACCTCAACCCCGCCGGCAAGGCCATCATCCGCCAGGTCCGCGGCGGCACCACGCCGCCCCGGCAATGGGCCACCGGCTCGGGGTGGCGGATGTTCTCGGCCTTCCAGAACGTCCTGGACACCGGAACGCCGGTGAACCGCCGCATCGAGGCCGCGGGCACGGACCCCCCGTTGTCGCTCGAGGTGTCGGCCGCCAAGCTCGACGACGGGCTCCTGGTCACCTTCCGGGACGTGACCGCCCTGCGCCACGCCGAGGAGCGACTGGCCTACGCCGCCACCCACGACCCGCTGACGGGCCTGGCCAACCGGCCGCTGCTGATCGACCGCCTCGAGCTCGCCCTCGCCCGGCGCCACGGCGAGCTCGCCGTCGTGTTCATGGACCTCGACGGGTTCAAGGCGGTGAACGACCGCCACGGCCACCAGGTCGGCGACGACACCCTCGTGCGCGTCGCCCGGGCGCTCGAATCGGCGGTGCGCCCCGCCGACACCGTGGCCCGCTTCGGCGGCGACGAGTTCGTGGTCGTGGCCGACGACCTCGGCGCAGCCGACGCCGAGCTGCTCGCCAAGCGCCTCTCCGCCGCCGTCAACGACGTGGCGGTCGGGCGCCTGCGCCTCGAGGCCAGCATCGGCATCGCCATGGCCGAGGCCGACGACAGCGCCGACTCGCTCGTGCGGCGGGCCGACGCGGCGATGTACGCGCGGAAGCAGCGGAGATAAGCCGGCCTCAGGGCAGCCAGCTGGCGTGGTGCTTGAGCTCGACATAGCCCACGAAGGCGATGGCGTCGATGACGAAGTGGGCGACGATGAAGGGCACGACCCGGCCCCGCTTCTGGAAGATGCGCCCGAAGAACAGGCCGAGGATGAAGTTCCCGCCGAACCCGCCCCACCCCTGGTAGAGGTGGTAGGAGCCGCGCACGGCTGAGGACGCGACGAGCGAGCGGTCGTCGCGCCATCCCAACTGGCGGAACCGGTGCAGCAGATAGCCGCACACGATCACTTCTTCACCGATGGCGGTCTTCGCCGCCTGGGCGACGAGCAGCACGACGTCCCACCAACGGTTGGCCCCGTTGCCGACGATGATGTCGCGGTTGATGCCGAGGGCCTTGGCGGCGTACAGCAGCCCGAGGCCGATCCCGCCCACGATGGCCGCCAGGCCCAGGCTCCAGCGGGCGTCGTCGCCCGGGCGGCTCCCGTCGACGCCGATCGTGGACATCGACTCGCCCGACCGCACGAGCAGGTAGGCGACGAGCAGCACGGGCGCGAGCGTCGACGCAATGTCGAGGCCCTGGTAGGTGATGTCGAGCCAGGCCTGGGGCGCCGCCGGTGCGGCGACCACCGCGGCCTGCTGGGACAGCGGCTGGTGGACGACGAGGTACCCGCGCAGCAGGTCCACGAGGGCGTACAGGCCCGCCATCCCGTAGGACAGGGCGAGCACGATGAGGACCTCGGTGCCGAGCAACCGGCGCCCGGGCCGCTCGGCCGGTGCGGCCTCCTCTGCGGTCGGGAGCGTGCTCGCCACCCCGACAGCATGCGTCGGGGCCGCCCGGCGGCCGCGGTCAGCGGCGGGCGCGGCCCGGTCGGGGTCCCCGGGGAGGGTCAGGCCGGAGGGTCAGCCGGGAGGGTCAGCCGGTCAGGATGTCGACCAGCCGGCGGCCCTTGCGGCTGCCGAACTTGACCGTGCCCTCGGCCAGGGCGAAGAGCGTGTCGTCGCCACCGCGGCCGACGTTGGCGCCGGGGTGGAACCGGGTGCCGCGCTGGCGCACCAGGATCTCGCCGGCCTTGACGGCCTCGCCGTCGTAGGCCTTGACGCCGAGCCGCTTGGCGTTGGAGTCACGGCCGTTGCGGGTCGAACCGCCGCCTTTGGTCTTGGACATCGCTCCTCCTACGCCTTGGTGATGCCCGTGATCTCGACCACGGTGTAGTGCTGGCGGTGGCCCCACCGGCGGCGGCCACGGGCCTTGGGCCGGTAGGTGAACCCCGTCACCTTCGGGCCCTTGGTCCTGCCGACCACCCGCGCCGACACGCTGGCACCGCCCAGGGCCGCCCCGGTGACCGTCTCGTCCCCGTCGACCACCAGCAACGGGGCGAACGTGACGTCGCCTTCGCCCGCGCCGAGGAGCTCGACGGCGACCTGGTCGCCCTCGGCTACGCGGTACTGCTTGCCGCCACTTCGGATCACTGCGTACACGAGCCTACCACTCTATCAGAGGCCCCGGGTGGCCTACTCGAGCAGCTCGGGGTCGAAGATGATCCCCCGGCCCTCGCATGTCGGGCAGGTCTTCGACAGCGACTCGACGAGGCCCTCGGAGATGCGCTTGCGCGTCATCTCCACGAGCCCGAGCTCGGAGATGTCGAACACCTGGGTCCGCGTCTTGTCACGGGCCAGCGCCTCCCGGAACGCCCGCACGACCTCGGTCCGGTTGGCGGTGATCTCCATGTCGATGAAGTCGATGACGATGATGCCGCCGATGTCGCGGAGCCGCAGCTGGCGGGCGATCTCCTCCGCCGCTTCGAGGTTGTTGCGGTAGACCGTCTCCTCGAGGTTGGACGTCCCCACGTTCTTGCCCGTGTTGACGTCGATGACCGTCAGGGCCTCGGTCCGCTCGATGATGAGCGAGCCGCCGCTGGGGAGCCACACCTTGCGGTCGATCGCCTTGTGCAGCTGCTCGTGGACGTGGAACCGCTCGAAGATGGGCAGCCCTTCGGCCTCCTCGTCGTAGAGCTCGACCCGGTCGGCCAGTTCCGGGCTGATGGACGCCACGTAGTCGCGCACGTCCTCGTAGAGCTCTCGGTCGTCGATGACCACGCCGCGGTAGTGCTTGTTGAACTCCTCGCGGATGACCCGGACGGCGAGGTCTGGCTCGCGGTAGAGGAGCCCCGGGCCCTTGGTCCGCCGGGCCAGGGCCTCGATCTGCTCCCACTGCTGGGCCAAGCGGGCGACGTCGCGGCGCAGCTCGTCGGCACTGGCGCCTTCGGCCGCGGTGCGCACGATCAGGCCGTGGTTGGCCGGCTTCACGTCGTCGAGGATCCGCCGCAGGCGCTTGCGCTCGTCGTCGGACAGCCGCTTGGAGATGCCGTAGGTCGAGGAGTTGGGGATGAACACCACGAACCGGCCGGGGAGCGAGACCTCCTGGGTGAGGCGGGCGCCCTTGTGCGCGATGGGGTTCTTGGTGACCTGGCAGATGATCATCTGCCCCACCTTGAGGAGCTGCTCGATCCGCGCCGTCGAGCGCGCCGCCGGGGCGTCCACGTCATCGGCGTCGAACCGCACGTCGCCCCGGTAGAGCACCGCGTTCTTCGGTGTGCCGATGTCGACGAACGCCGCCTCCATCCCGGGCAGCACGTTCTGCACGCGGCCGACGTAGATGTTGCCGTCGATCTCGTTGGCGTCGTCCTGGGGCCGCGAGACGTAGTGCTCGATGAGGAGCCGGCCCTCGAGCACAGCGATCTGGGTGGCGTTGGCCTGGCGGTGGACGCACATCAGGTAGCGCCCGACCGGCCGCCCCTTGCGCTCCCGCCCGCGGCGCCGTTCGAGCGTCTCGGGGTCGGCGTCGACGAGCGGTGACCCGGTCAGCATCTCGACGGGCTGGCGCGGGGGCCGCGCCTCGTCACCGGTGCGCGACCGGCCGCCACGCCGGCGGCGCTTGCGCGGCGCCTCGGAGCTGTCGGCGGACGGCTTCGGCCGGGGCGCGGGGGCCGCCGAGGGCGCCGGCCGCGTGTCGCCGATCTGGGGTCGGCGGATCAACCCCCGCAGCGCGCCCCCGTGGTCGTCATCGCCCGGCTCGTCGTCGCCCACCCCCTCGGCCCGCAGGGCCGGCGGCGCGGCGGCGGTCATCAGGTCGTCGCTCACCGACGCGGTCAACAGGTCGGGCTCGGGCGCTGCACCGTCGTCGGCATCGCGCCGCTGTCGGTTGCGGTTGCGGCCCCCGCGCGACCCCCGGCGGCGCCGCTTGCGCGGCGCGGGCGCCGCACCGTCGCCGCGCTCGGTACCGGCGGCGTCCGCGGCGAGGTCGTCGCCGTCATCATCGTCGTCATCGCCATCGTCGTCGTCATCGTCGGCACCGACGTCGTCGAGGTCCTCGACCTCGTCGGCGTCGTCCGCCTCGACGGCGGGCCGGTCAGCTGCGGGGTAGGCGGTGGGGAAGCCGATCGCGGTCAGCGGTGCATCCGCGGACGGCTCGAAGGCCCCCTCGAGGGGCTCGGACATACGGGTAATCCCTTCTCATGCGCACGCGACCTTCGCGTGCGGCGCGTCCGTCGCTCCCAGCGGGAGAGGCTCCCTGCGGGCGCCGTCGCGCACGATCCATTGGTGTGTCCGCCGAACATGGCCCTCGCGCAGTCCCGGTGACAGGGCGCGGAGGAATTCGACGGGTCGGAGGCTGCGGGGGTGGGCGCCGAGCTCGGCGACCACCAACGCACCGGGGTCATGGTCGACATACCCGTCGCCCAGGCAGGGCGGCGGGCCCACGACAGTTGCCGTGACGATGGAGGGCCGGACGTCGTCGGTGACCGTCGCCCCTTTGCGTTCACGGGTGACGACGATCGACGTTGCCGCCAGCGCCTGCTCGACGAGGGCCTCCACCTCGTCGACCGGGGCGCCGACCGCCTCCACCTCCCACGTGCAGGAGGTGACGCTCTCCTGGAGCGAGCTGCCGCGGTCGTCGACAACCGCAGCTGCGGTGACATCGATCCCGGCGGGGAGCGCGCTGGTGACGCGCGCCGGGAGGTGGTCGACGTCGAAGCCGTCGCGCTCGAACTCGACGTCGAGGTACTCGGCCAGCGACTCGTGGCCGGTCGGGAGGGCGAGCCCGAAGCTGATCTTCGGCCGCGGGGTGAACCCCCCGGTGAGCGCGACGGGGAGCGCGGCGCGGCGCAGTGCCCGCTCCCACATCCGGGCGACGTCGCGGTGGCTCGTCCACCGCACCTTGCCCATCTTCACGAACCGGAACCGCACCTTCACCGGCGCGGCCCCAGCGTGACGGGCACGGACAGGTCCTGCCCGGTGCCCTGGCTGCCACCCGCCGGCGGCACCGGCGAGGCGACCACATGCTCGAGGGCGTAGCCGGTGCACGCCCCACAGTCGTAGCAGGGTGTCCACCGGCAGTCCTCGACCACCTCCCCGACGATGGCGTCCTGCCAGTCCTGCCACAGGAAGTCGGGGTGGAGCCCCGCCGAGATGTGGCCCCAGGGCAACACCTCGTCCTGGCCGCGCTCGCGTGTCACGCTCCAGTTGAGGTTGAGACCGTGGCGCTCCATCGCCGAGGTCCACCGCTCGAGGTCGAACCGTTCGCTCCACTCCTGGAACGTGCCCCCGGCCCGCCACACGTCCTCGATCACGGCGCCCAGGCGCCGGTCGCCCCGGCTGGTGATCGCCTCGGCCATCGTGGCGCGGGGGTCGTGCCAGCGCAGTTGCACGCCCTTCTCGCGGCGGAGGGCATCCTGGAGGAGCCCGATCTTGCGCCGCAGCGACGCGACGGGCTCCTGGGGCGCCCACTGGAACGGGGTCTGGGGCTTGGGCACGAACCCACCGACGCTGGCCACGACCGTCGCGCCCCGGACGTGGGCCCGGCCGATCGAGGCGCACCGCGCCGCAAGCGAGGCGATGCCCATGACGTCCTCATCGGTCTCGGTCGGGAGCCCGATGAGGAAGTAGAGCTTGATGCGGCGCCATCCCTGGCTGAACGCAGCCTCAACCGCACCTTCAAGGTCTGCATCCGTGATGAGCTTGTTGATGACCCGTCGGATTCTCCACGTGCCGCCCTCCGGCGCGAAGGTCAACCCGGTGCGCCGCACCTTCTGGATCTCGCTGGCGATCCCCACGGTGAAGGCGTCGACGCGCAGCGACGGCAGACTGACCGCGATGTCGGTCGTGCACAGGTCACCGACCAGGCCCTCGATCCCGCTGAAGTCGGCTGTCGACAGCGACGTCAGGCTGACCTCGTCGTAGCCGGTACGGCGCAGCCCGTCGGCGACCATGTCCCGGACCTGCTCGGCCGGGCGTTCCCGCACGGGCCGCGTGATCATGCCCGCCTGGCAGAACCGGCAGCCACGCGTGCACCCGCGGAACACCTCGACGTTGAGCCGGTCGTGCACCACCTCGGTGAGCGGCACCAGTTGCGACTTGGGATAGGGCCAGGCGGCCAGGTCGGCGACCGTGCGCTTCTCCACGACGGCGGGCACGCCGGGCTCGCGTGGCGCGACGGCGACGAGGGCCTGCCCGTCGTACACGGCGTCGTACAGGCTGGGCACATAGACGCCTGGGATGCGGGCGAGGTCGCGCAGCACGTCGCCGCGGGGGCGCGAACGCCAGCCGTGCAGCGCCTCGGTGAGCTCGCCGACGACTTCCTCGCCGTCACCGATCACGAAGGCGTCGACGAAGTCGGCCAGCGGCTCCGGGTTGTAGGTGCAGTGCCCTCCCGCCATGACGAGGGGGTCCGCAGCACCGCGGTCGGCGGCATGGAGCGGCACGCCGGCGAGGTCGATGCAGTTGAGGACGTTGGTGTAGACGAGCTCGGCCGACAGGTTGAAGGCGATCACGTCGAAGTCGGCGGCGGCGCGGTGGGTATCCACGCTGAACAGCGGGACGCCGCGCCGGCGCATGAGGTCCTCCATGTCCGTCCACGGGGCGTACGCCCGTTCGGCCGCCGCATCGGGACGCTCGTTGAGCAGCCCGTAGAGGATCTGGAGGCCCTGGTTGGGCAGGCCGATCTCGTAGGTATCGGGGTACACGAGCAGCCACGACACCCGTCCGGGGCCGTGCTCCGGCGTCAGGGCGCCGTCCTCGCACCCGATGTAGCGCGCCGGCTTTTGGACGTCGGCCAGTAACGGCTCGATCCGCGGCCAGAGGGACGACATTTACCGGCAGTCTACCGGGGGCCTCCCTGGCTATTGACCAACGAGGCCGCTAACGTGACGGGCGTCGCGACCCGTGAGAGGGCGGGCGGCCGGCTGGCATGGCCGTCCCCCGGGGGAGAGCGGCGGCGACCTCACCACGACGAGCTTCAAGGGCGAGATGCTCTTCCCCACCATCGACTTCGCCATTTTCTTCGTGGTGGTATTCACCGCAAGCTGGCTGTTGCGGCCGTGGCCGCGCGCGTGGCGGCTGATGATCCTCGTCGCCAGTTACGTGTTCTACGGGTGGTGGGACTGGCACTTCACATTCCTGCTCGCCGCGTCGACCGTGATCAACGAAGCAGGTGCACTACTGGTGTCGCGCGGGCGCGACCAGCGCGAACGCCGGCTGGCGATGGCAGGGACGATCGGCCTCGACATCGCGCTGCTCGGCTGGTTCAAGTACTACGGGTTCTTCGCGGTCAACGTGGCGAACGGGCTGCACCGGTTGGGCGTCCACTCACCGCTGCCGCTGCTGCAGGTGGCGTTGCCGGTCGGGATCTCGTTCTTCACGTTCATGGGGATCAGCTACGTCGTCGACGTGTACCGGCGCACCATCGAGCCGGCGGGCTGGCTCGACGCCGCCGTCTACCTGTCGTTCTTCCCCCACCTTGTCGCCGGCCCGATCGTGCGGGGGTCCGAGCTCATCCCCCAGCTCCGCACGCCGCGCGACCCAAGACGGATCGATGCCTCACGCGCCGCCTGGCTCATCATGGCCGGGTTGGCCAAGAAGGTCGTCATCTCGTCGTTCCTGTCGAAGCACATCGTCGACCCCGTGTTCGCCGTGCCCCACCAGCACTCGGCGCTCGAGGTCCTGTTCGCCATCTACGGCTACGCCGTCCAGATCTACGCCGACTTCAGCGGCTACACGGACATCGCCATCGGCGTGGCCCTCCTCCTCGGCTTCCGCTTCCCGGAGAACTTCAACGCGCCGTACACGGCGGAGTCGCTGCAGGACTTCTGGCGGCGCTGGCACATCACCCTGTCGCTGTGGCTGCGCGATTACGTGTACATCCCGCTCGGGGGCAACCGGGGCAGCCGGTGGAAGACGGCCCGCAACATCTTCCTCACGATGCTCATCGGCGGGCTCTGGCACGGGGCGGCGTGGACGTTCGTCGCCTGGGGCGCGCTGCACGGCGGAGGCCAGGTCGTCGGCATGCTCCGGCGCGACCGAGCGGCGCGGCGCCAGCCCGAGTCACCGGAGCCGCTCGAGGGCTCGGGACGGGTCGCCGTCCTCGCCCCGGCGAGCGTCGAAGCCCCGGCGCGGGTGTGGGTGCGCCGGCTCGTGACGTTCCACCTCGTGTGCCTGGGGTGGGTGCTGTTCCGCGCCACGTCGTTCGGCAATGCGGTGACGCTCCTGTCACGTCTCGCCCACCCCGGAGCGGCTCCACTAGTGACACCGCTCGTCGTAGGTGTCATCGTGGTGAGCATCGCTTCGCAGTACGTCCCTCGTGACATCGTGTCGCGCGCCCAGCAGCGGTTCGCCGAGCTGGCCCCGGTCGCACAGGGCGGCGCCATCGCCGCCGGCCTCTACACCATCACGACGCTCGGGCCCCAGGGCGTCGCCCCCTTCATCTACTACCGGTTCTGAGATGTCCTGGCGCCCCGCACCCACCGTCCGCAACCCCCTCGTGGCGTTGCGGCGCGTCGTCGAACGCCCAGAGATCGAACCCCTCGACTCCGACGGGCGCGCCGTCGGCGAGCACGTCACCGTCCCCGCCGGCCGGCCCTCGTCCGCGGAAGGCGGCCATCCCCGCCCGAGCAGCCGAGCGCGGCGCGGCCACCCGCGCCCGCCGCGGCCGCTGCCCGACCGCCCCGTCCAGGCGCTGATCACGTCGACGCCGGTCGAGCACACGCCCGACCACAGGCCGCACGCCCCGGGGCACGCCGCGGCCGGGCCGTGGTCAACCCACCCCGGGGCGCCGCTGACGACGCCGACGCTGCTGCGGTCGTCGCCCGCCGGCCATGCCGGGGGGTCCACGGCGACGGCGACGGGGCGCACGGCGTCGGTCGTCATCGGGCTCGCCCCGCCGCCCACCGCCCCACGCACGGCCCCGACGTCGCCGCGCCCGGCCATGCCACCGCCGCGCGCGCCCGAGGCGCCCGCCGCCCCGACCACGCCGCCGCGCGCCCCTGCCGTGGCGCCGCGCGCCCCTGCCTTGGCGCCGCGCGCCCCCGGCGCGCCGGTCGCCCCCCGCCACCTCGAGGCGCCGGTGCCGGCGGTCACGATCCCCGACGCGCTGCCGCCCGTCACGCCCGCGCCGAAGGACGCGCCGGCGGGGCGCCGGACGATGACGGTGATCCAGGTCGTCGCCGCCATGGTCACGGCGCTGCTGGCCTGGTCCCTCATCGACGCCCCGTCGCTGCTCCACGGCGCAGAGACGGCGCCGCGCGGCGCACGGCGCACGGCGGCTCTCGCCGTGCTGCGGCCGCTCGACCGCGTGAGCGCGGCGCTCGGCATCGACCGGGTGTCGCACGTCGTCGACGACGTCCTCCACCGCCACCCGCCGTCGACGACGGCTGCACCACCGGCGCTCGCCACGTCGCCTGCCCTTCCTCTGCCCGTGCCGGGAACGAAGCGGCCGAGCTCGGCTGCGGCAGCGACGACGACCACGGCGCCTGGGCTCCCGCCGCTGCGCATGGGCACCGCCGCCGACCCGCTGCGCGTGCTCGTCATCGGCGACTCGATCGGGCTGCGGTTCGGGTACAGCTTGGCCAACAAGCTCGACGCGGGCGGGATCGTGAAGACGACGGTCGACGCGCGTGAGGGGACGGGGCTCACGCGGCCCGACGCGTTCGACTGGAACGCCGAGGTGCGCGCCGACATCGTGCAGTTCCACCCGGAACTCGTCGTCGCCATGTTCGGCGGCAACGACGACCAGGACACCATCGTCAACGGCCGGTTCATCCCCTTCGGGAGCCAGGCGTGGACGGTCATCTACGGCGCCCGCGTGGCCGGTGTGGCGGCGACCGTCCACAGCGCCGGGGCGCACCTGCTCTGGGCGGGCCTCCCGGTGATGCGCTCGGCCGGCCTGACCCAGCGGCTGCAGTCGGTGATGGCGGTGACCAAGGCGGCGCTGGCGGGGCGTGACGGCGCCGCGTTCGTCGACGACTCCCGGGCGCTGAGCGACAGCGCCGGCCACTACACCGTCGCCGTGCCCGGGGCCGGAGGCGAGCAGGTGATCGTCCGCGAGCCCGACGGCGTCCACCTCACCCCCGCCGGCGCCGACCGCCTGGCCGACCGTGCCATCGGCGACATGGCGCAGTCCTGGCACCTGGTCGTCCGCACGCCGCCGCCTGCTGCCCCGTAGGGCGCACGGCCGCGCACGCCGCCCCGTCGCGCGCCTCGCGCCGCGGCGGGCCCGCTGCGTCAGGGGTAGCGGTGCATGTGCACGTTGAGCACCAGCCCGATGCCCACGCTGTAGGCCATCACCGCCGACCCGCCGTAGCTCACAAAGGGCAACGGGATGCCGGCGATCGGCATGATGCCCATCGTCATCCCGACGTTCTCGAAGACCTGGAACACAAGGAGCGCCATCACCCCCACGCAGATCAGCGTGCCCATCCTGTCGGGGGCCAGGAGCGCGGCGCGCCAGCACCGCCATACGACGAACGCGAACAGCACGAGTAGGAGCGCCGACCCGGCGAAGCCCAGCTGCTCCCCGACGGCGGTGAAGATGAAGTCCGTGCGCTGCTCGGGGACGTAGCTCAGGTTGGTCTGCGTGCCCTTGAACAGGCCCTTGCCGAAGGTCCCACCGCTCCCGATGGCCGTCTGCGACTCGGCCAGGTTGTAGCCGATGTTGCGCGTATCGCCCGTCGGGTCGAGGAACGCCGTGAGGCGGTTGACCTGGTAGCGCTGCAGCACGCCGAGGTGGATGACGATGGCGACACCGGCGACGCCGAGCAGGACGAGGGCAACGAGCTGGCGCAGGCGGACCCCGGCGACGACCAGCATGGCGAACAGGATGGTGAGGAACACCAGGTCCGTACCGAGGTCGGGCTGCAGCATGATCAGCGCCATCGGGATCCCGGCGAGCACGACCAGCCCGAGGACGCGCGGCAGCCGCAGCGGTTCGTCCTCGTCCCTCCGCCGGGGCAGGGCCGACGACGCGGCGACGGCCAGACAGAAGATGAGCGCCACCTTCGCCAGTTCGGACGGTTGCAGCTGGAACGACCCGATGGGGAACCACGCCTGGTGCCCCTTGCTCCGTGCCCCGAGCGGCGACACGACGGCCACCAGCATCAGGCACAGCCCGACGTAGAACAGCGCGGTCAGGACGCGCCATTTCCGGTAGTCGACGAGGAGGGTCGCCACCAGCAGCACGGCCCCGAGGGCCAGATTGAGGCCCTGGCGCTTGAGGTAGTAGTGCGGGTCGATCCCCGCCCCGGCCAGCGCCTGGCGCGTCGCCGAGTAGACCATCAACAGCCCGATCCCGGCGATCGAGATCAGCGCGCCGATGAGGCTGACGTCGAGCTTGCGCCACGGGACGCCGAGGCTGAGGGCGCGGCCGGGTGCCCGCGTGCTTGCCCCCGCGCCGAGCGGGCCGGCCGAGACGGCCATCAGCCAGCCTCCTCCGCGCGCGAGCGACCGGCCGGCATCAGTTGGCGCCCGCGTTCTGGATGTAGTTGGGCGGTGGGGTGGGCTGGCCGTACAGGCCTTCGAGGATCCGCCTGGCGACCGGTGCGGAGGCGCTGGCGCCGTAGCCGGCCTGCTCCTCGACGACGGCCACCAGGTACTGCGGGTTGTCCGCCGGCGCCCACGCCACGAACACCGACGTCGGCTCCTTGTTGAACACCTGGGCAGTCCCGGTCTTGCCGGCCACGCTCACGCCGGTGAACCCGGCGAACGCCCCGTGGGCGGTCCCGAACCCCGAGGAGATGACGCCCTTGAAGCCGTTGAGCATGGCCTCGCGGTCCGTGAGGGCCAACGGCACCTCACGCACCGCCTTGGGCGCGACGGAGGAGATCAGCGACCCGCCGTGCTCGGTGTCGAGCGCGACCTGGGGCTGGTAAAGCGTCCCGCCGTTGGCGAACGCCGCGTAGGCGTTGGCCAGCTGCAGTGGGGTGACGACGAGCTCGCCCTGGCCGACGGCGAGGTTGATGTTGTCGCCCGTGTACCAGTTCGGGGTGGCATACACGCCCGGGTAGGCGTAGTACTCCTTGCGCCTGGTCGTGGGGTCGGGGACCCGCCCGGCCTGCTCGCCGCCGATGGGGATGCCGGTGGGGGCCCCGAACCCGTACTCCTTGGCCGTGTCCTGCAAGGCCAGCGACCGGTTGTCCTCCCAGAACTGGGCGCCGAGCGTATAGAAGTACGCGTCCGAGCTCACCGTGATGGCCGTCGGCAGGTCGAGCGTCCCATAGGCGCGGTGGCCGTCGTTGAAGAACGACTGCCCGCCCACCTTGATGAAGCCCTTGTCGTAGAACGGCGTGCCCGGCGCGATCAAGCCGTGCTGCAGGCCGGCCGTGGCGGTGACGACCTTGAACGTCGACCCGGGCGCGTAGAGGCCGGAGGTGGCGCGATCCTCGAGCGGCTGGTTGTTGCCCGGGTCGTTGAGGCTGGCGTACAGGCTCGACGAGATGCCGTTGATGAACGCGCTCGGGTCGTACGTCGGGTTGGACGCGAGGGCGAGGACCTGGCCCGTCCGCGGGTCGAGCACCACCGCCGCGCCCGCGGGTGCCGGGTAGTAGCGCCCGTTGAACTGCGAGTTCTTCACGAGGTCGATCGTCGCCCGCGCCGTCTGCAGGCCCTGGTTGAGCGAGTCCTCGACGAGCCTCTGGACGTTGAGGTCGATGGTGAGGCGGACATCGTGGCCCTGCACGGGTTGTTGGGTGTCGAGCGTCCCGAGCACGTTGCCGTTGGAGTCCACTTCGAGCTTGCGCACGCCCTGGACCCCCCGCAGGGCGCCCTCATAGGCCAGTTCGACCCCGGACTTCCCGATGCCGTCGCCCGGCCGGTAGCCCGCGGCCTTCCGCGATGCCAGCTCGGTGGCGTTGATCTCGCCGACGTAGCCGAGCAGGTGGGCGGCGACGGTCCCGTTGGGGTACGTGCGCACGATCTGCTGGGCGACCTGGACGTCTGGGAACGAGCTGCTGTGCTCCTCGACGTAGGTGATCTGTTCGGCGTTGGGTTCGGCGACCGGGACCGGTGCGAGGGGGCTGTAGCGGGGGTCGATCACGGCCAGCTTCAACGCCTCGGGGTGCTCGCCGAGCACGGCCGCCAGGAGGTTGATCTCCGACGGGTGCTTGAGGATCCCGGCGCGGTCGACGGTCAGCACGTCGATCACGGTGTTGTCCACCAGCACCTTGCCGTTGCGGTCGAGGATGCGGCCACGGGGAGCGGGGAGGTAGAGCAGGCGCACGCCGTTGTGCTGCGCGGCGACCTTGTACTGCGTGCCGTTGAGTACCTGCAGGTACCACAGCCGCACGAAGAGGGCGCCGAACAAGCACGCCACACCGACCCCGAGCGCGGTCATACGGAAGCGGATGCTGTCGGGGTTCACGTGGCGTAGCCCCGTTCGGCCACCGGCACGAACACCCACCGCATGAGCAGCGCGAGCGGCGCGCAGACAGCGAGGTTCACCGATGCGATCACGAGCGCGACCGTGACCAGGTGGGGGTGGAGCAGCGCGGGCAGGCCGAGCACGGTGCCGACCAGTGCCCACAACAGCACGGCCGCCATACTCCCGAGGAACGTGAGGGTGGGCACGGCCAGGCGGGTGTGGGTGCCGAGCGAGGAGCGCACGGTCCCCGCCACGAACGCGACCGTGCACGCGGCGAGGGCCGAGAGGCCGAAGGGCGTGTTGACGAACAGGTCAGCAAGGACCTCGAGGACGAACGCCATCACCGATCCGAGCTCCGGCCCGGCGACGACGGCGGCGACGATGCCCGCGCCGAGGAGGATGTCGGGCCGTACCCCGTCGATGCGCAGCCCGCGCAGGAGCGCCTCGTGGACAAAGAACAGCAGGGCGACGGCGAACGCTCCGCGGGCCCAGTGCGGTTGGGGGGTCACCGCTTCCCCGCCGGGGCCGATGTCGGTGTGGCGCTGGCGGGCGGCGTCGAGCCCGACGGCTTACCCGGGGCACCGGTCGACGGCACCGAGGACGAGCGTGACGAGGGCCCCCCGGACGAGGGCGTCGGGACGGCGGTCGTCTGCGGCGTCCAGACAAGCACGTCGACATAACTGAGCTGGGTCAGGTCCACGACGGGCCGGAGCGTGACGGTGTGCGAGCGGACGCCAGCCTCCGGCGTGTCGGACACGACCGTGCCCACGGGGACGCCGCGGGGATAGGGGCTGCCGGCGAGCCCGCTTGTGACCGCGACCGTGCCGACCGGGGTCGCCGCCGTCTGGTCGATGAGGGTGACGCCGAGCGGGCGGCCCGACCCCTGCCCCGTCGCGATGCCCACCGCGTTGGACGGCGCGAACTCGATCCCGACGCTCGCCGCGGGATCGGTGAGCAGCAGCACCGTGGACTGATGGGCGGACGCGGACACCACACGCCCCACGAGCCCGCTGCCCGCCACGACGGGCATCCCCTTCAGGACGCCCGCGTCGTTGCCGCGGTCGATCACGATCGTCAACTGGAAGTTGGACTCGGCACCCGCGATGACGCGCGCGGCGACGGTCGGGATGTCGCCGACGAAGTCCAGCTTCAACAGGTCGGTGAGGTCCTTGTTGGTCTGCAACAGGTACTGCTGCTGGATCTGCTGGGCCTGCAGCTGGGCCAGCTGGGCGCGCAGGCGGGCGTTGTCGTGCTTCAGCTGCCGGTACTGGAACGCCCCGTGGAAGAAGTCGGTGAGCGGGTGGGTGGCCGACGACACGGCCGACTGGATGGGCGAGAAGAAGTCACGGGCCTTGCCCCGGGCGTGCAGGACCGACGTGCCGCCGCGCAGGTCGAGCGTGATCAGGGTCAGCGACGCGAGGACGAGCACCAAGATGGTGAAGCGCGGCCGCGCCCGACGCCGGGAGACGGCCATCGGCGATTACCGCGAGGCCGAGGAGATCAGCACCTGCTTCAGGGCGTCGAACTCCTCGAGGCACTGGCCGCTCCCGATGGCCACCGACTGTAGAGGGTTCCTGGCGATGATGATCGGCATGCCCGTCTCCGCCGAGAGCCGGTTGCTGAGCCCGTGGAGCAGCGCCCCACCGCCGGTCAGCACGATCCCCTGCTCCATGATGTCGGCCGAGAGCTCAGGCGGGGTCTTGTCGAGCGTGACCTTCACGGCATCGACGATGGCAGACACTGGCTCCTCGATGGCGTCGCGCACCTCTTCGGTGGTCGCGACGATGGTCTTGGGCAGCCCGGTGACGAGGTCGCGGCCACGGATCTCCGCGGTCATCTCCTCCTCGAGCGGCCAGGCCGAACCCATCTTGATCTTGATCTCCTCAGCCGTGCGCTCGCCGAGCGCCAGGCTGTACTCCTTCTTGATGTAGGCGATGATCGCCTCGTCGAGCTCGTCGCCGCCGATGCGCACGCTCTGGCTGGTGACGATCCCGCCGAGGGAGATGACCGCGACCTCGGTCGTACCGCCGCCGATGTCAACGACCATGTTGCCCGTCGGCTCGTGCACGGGCAGGCCTGCGCCGATCGCGGCGGCCATCGGCTCTTCGATGATGTACGCGGGCTTGCGCGCCCCTGCGTACTCCGCCGCCTCCATGACCGCCCGTTGCTCCACGCCCGTGATACCGGACGGCACGCAGATGACCATCCGCGGTTTGGCGAACCTGCGCTGGTGCACCTTGTGGATGAAGTAGCGCAGCATCTTCTCGCAGATCTCGAAGTTGGCGATCACGCCGTCCTTGAGGGGGCGGATGGCCTGGATGTGCGAGGGCGTGCGCCCGATCATGCGCTTGGCCTCGGCGCCCACGGCGAGCGGGCGGTTGTCGCGCGTGCTGACCGCGACGACCGAGGGCTCGTTCAGGACGATGCCTCTCCCCCGCAGGTACACCAGGGTGTTGGCGGTGCCGAGGTCGACGGCCATGTCACGGCCGATGACCGAGGAGAAGAGGTGATCGGACACGCTCGCCAAAGGCTACGAGGTGAGCGAGGGAAAGAACAAGGCGATCTCGCGCGCCGCGGACTCCGGACCGTCGGACCCGTGCACCAGGTTTTCGGTCAATTCGATCCCGAGGTCGCCACGGATGGTGCCGGGCGCCGCATCGCGTGGGTTGGTGGCGCCCATCAACGTCCGGACCACCTTCCAGGTGTCCTCGGGGCCCTCCACGACCATCAGCACCGCCGGGCTCCGGGTGATGAAGGCCACGAGATCGCCGAAGAACGGCTTCTCACGGTGCTCGTCGTAGTGCACCGAGGCCGTCTCGGTGGCGATCGTGCGCAACTCGAGGGCCACCAGGCGTAGCCCCTTGCGCTCGAGCCGGCCGACGATCTCCCCCACCAGCCCCCGCTCGACGGCGTCAGGCTTGCAGATGACAAGGGTGCGGTCGGCCACGGGCGCTCAGGGTAGCAGCGAGCACGAGATGCGATGAAAAGCACGTTTCGCGACGCGCAGACGGCGAGTGACCCGGTTCCCGCCTCGGGCCGGGGCCGGCCCTGCCCCGCGAGGGCCGGCCCGATCGGGTGGCCGAACGGTTACGCCGCCAGGTTGCGGCGCCGCCGGCGCCCCGTGACGAGCAGGCCGCCCGCCACGATGGCGCCCGCAGAGACGATCAACAAGGCCGTGTGGCCGACCTCGGGCAGTGCGGCGACGACGATGTTGCAGTCCGTCGGCGCGTTGCCCGGGCTGGGGCTGGCGGCATAGGTGATCAGCTGGCGGGCGTAGGTCAACAGGCACTGGCCGTTGGCGAGGTCGGTGTTGGCCTGCGCCGTGTTCCACGCTCCACCGGCTTGGGCATTGGCCAGCTGCGCCTGGATGTCGGTCACGACGGCGTTGCGCTGGTTGGTGATGGTGTTGATCCGGGTGGTGACATCGGTGTAGGTGCTGTCACCCCCCGCGTTGCTCTCGAGCGCTTCGGTGTCGCTCTTCAGCACCGCCGGGCCGAACCCGCTCGCTGCGATGTCGGCAGGCGTGTTGCTGTCGAACCCTTCGGTTGCCCCGTTGTTCGGCGCATCGAGCTGCTTGAGCATGGACGCGAGCTGCGGACCATTCGTCGACAGCGTGGCGTTGACGACGCCCGGGTTGAGGATCTGGGTAATGACCCGGCCCTCGTCCTGGTAATCGTCCGACAGCCCGGCGAGAGCGAGCACGGTCGGCCGGAGGTCGACGTGATCAGTCCAGTCCGCGGCGTCAACACCGCCCGCGAAGCCGTTGGTCACCCCAGGTGCCACGATCCCCGCCCACGTGGTCGTGGTCTCGGGGGCGAAGTCACCGTGCACGCCGACGAAGCCAGCGTTGGAGCAGCTCGTATTGGTCGTCGCCGCGCAGTCGGAGCCGTTGAAACTGCCCGCGTACTCGACGAAGTCCTCACCAGGGGCGAAGTCCACGAACGTCGGCGACCGGTTCGGGTCGGCCGTGATCATGTGGAGCGCGTTGAGCCCCGCCTGGTCACCGATGTACCTCGTGAGGTTCGCCGGGTTGCCGGTATAGGGGTCTGTGTACGTGTACGAGCCCAGGCTGCGCTCGTAGTTGCGGACGTTGGGGTCGGCCTGGCTGGGGATGGACTGCCCCTGGACCTGGACGTAGAACTCAGGCGCCGAGTCGCTCAACGAGAAGTAGCTGGGATTGCCACCCTGCGGGAACGTGTTGTCGAGCTTCACCGTGACCTCGCCCATCTGCCCGGCCGTGGGGGTCAGCTGCTTCGCCGCATGGTTGTAGGCGCATGCCGTCGTCACGCCATCGCACGGCGCGTTGGACGGGGTGCCCTCGGCCATGTGGTCGTTCTCGTCGGAGTAGAACACGAAGATCGTGTTGTTCGTCGTCATCCCGGCCGCCTTGGCCTGGTCGAAGAACTTCTGGAAGTCCGTGTTGAGCTGCGCGAGGTAGTTCACGTACCCCTGCTCGCCGGAGCCGAACGAACTGTTCGTACCGCTGTCCGTCGTGCTGGTCGTGTCGGTGTGGTTGCACTGGTTCGACGCCGGCACGGTGCCGCCGGCGTTGTAGTCGTCGTACGCCGCGCTCCACCCCGTCGTGTTCTGGCCGTCGAGCGACGTGTAGCAGTTGTGCGGCGTCGTGAGGTACCCGAAGGTGACCGGGATGCCGGCCTTCTGCATGTCGAGCACGTACCCCAGGGTGTAGTTGCCGTCCTCGCCGTTGAACCCCGGGAAGCCCGTCGAACTGGGCGCCCGTAGGAGGCTGAGGGTTGTGGTGCCACCTGACGTCGTGCTGTTCAGGCGGTCGTTGACCGCCGGGGCGACGAAGCGGTGGCCGTAGAGGGCGTAGTAGCCGCTCGACGCGCCGTAGGGGGCGCCAGGCTCGGCCGGCAGGTTGTCCGGTGCCGCCTTGACGTTGGCGTCGGTACCCCCCTGGTTGCCGGCCAGGGCGCAGATCCCGCCGGGCGTGTTCGCCGTCCCGCTCGAGGCGCAGTGGACGGCGACGCCCTCGTCGGCCGTGGTGAACGGGGCACCCGTGGTCACGGCGTTGACGTCGTTCACCGAGTTCTGGTTCTCCAGGACCATTGTGGTCGCCGAGATGGCGCCCACGTCGCACCCGGCCCTGGTGAACGGGACCCATGGCGCCGGGGCGTTGACGACAGCGTTGCTCGCGTTCTTGGTCAGGAACTGCGGCGTCGTGTTGCCCGCGGGGACGTTGAGCGGGTCGGTCCAGAACCCGAACCCGCTCCCGCCCCCCGACACCGCGGCCACCGCGGGCGACGTGCTGTAGAGGTTGCCGTTGTAGGCGGCCAGGCTGTTCTGCGAGGTGGCCACGCCATTGCGGTCCCCGTACACGGCCGAGTAGGCGGAGGTGAAGTCGACCGACGTGTGGGAGATCAGCGGGGTGTGGTGGTTGCCGAGGATGGTCCCGCCTGAGAACGCGGTGCTGTCCGAGTACGTGGTGTTGTTCGTCGACCCGGCGTTGGCCGTGCCCCGCAGGAAGTTGTAGAGCGCGGGCACCTGCTCGAGGTCGCTCGGGATGGCCGTGTCGGTGTTGCGGTTGTCGTCACCGTTGTTGGCCACGGTGTTCGAGTTGTCCCGGCGCATGTGGAAGTTGTCGAACCCGACATAGACGACGTGCTGCACGCTCGGTCCCAGGTTGCAGCCCGGTGCCGCCTCGAACGTCGCATTCGACGGGCCGACCGCGACCGCGAAGTCCTGCGAAAGGCGCCAGTCGGTTGCCGCACTCGATGCAGCGCGAGCTTGCGGCGACGCGAGTACCGATGAGGCCGCGGCCACCATGCCCACCGCAGCGCCGACGCGAACCATCTTCTGGTGCAACCTCAATGTCGTCCTCCGCTCAGGTCGTTCGCTGCAGCCTGAAGCCTCGACAAGAGCGGGACAACCGCGATCGTGCCAACGGTTGCTGAACGCCGGGCGAATGTTCTCCGTCGTCCTGGACGCGGCGGTGGGGGTGATCGCTAGCTTCGCGACGTGGCCACCACGACCTCGGCCCGGCGAGCCAACTTGGACACCCGGGCGTCGCGCGCCCGTCGACGGTCGTTCATCAGACAGCCCACCACGATCGCTGCGCTGATCGTGCTCGCGGCCACGGCCGTCGCCGCGGGAGTGCTCGTACGGCACGGCTCCGGCGGGGCGGTCGCCGCCCACGTCGGTCCGACGAAGATCAGCGTTGCCAGCGTCGAACGCGAAGTCGCCGCCATCCGCGCGCAGCCGGTGTACGCCTCGGCGATCGGCCACGCCAGCGCCACGGCGCTGGCCGCGCCGCTCGACCCGAAAGTGGTGGCGAGGGCCAACGGCGACCCAGACGACCTCCGGATCACGTTCGCGCCATCCGGGACCGGGCTGCGCCCCTTCACCACTGCGGACCTGAAGGCTGCGGTGCTCAACCGCTTGATGTACGTCGCGGCCCTGCGCCAGGTCCTCGTCGCCAAGCATGCGGCCCCCAGCGCCTCGGAGATCGCCGACGGACGCCAGGAAGCCGAACTCAACGCCGGGACCGATGCCTCAGGGCGCAGCATCTACACCCAGCTCCCCCAGTGGTACCAGCACGAGCTCGCGCAACGCGGAGCGGACGTCATCGCCCTCGTGCGCGTGCTGTTCGGTACGGCAGGCATCACCCCGCAGGAAGTCGAGGCCGCGTACCAGCGCCGGCTGGCCACCGACTTCACGACGGTGTGCCTCCGGTCGATCGTCGTGCCGCCCGGCCAGGAGGCAGCGGGGAGGGCGGCGCTGGCCGGCGGCCGCGGCCGTGACGACGGGTGCGCTCCGCTCGGCGTGTGGGCGGCGGACGTCCTCGCCACCGTGCGCGACATGCCCGAAGGCGGAGCGGCGCGCAGCGTGACGCGCCACGGCGACATGGCGCTCGTGCAGGTGACGCGGCGCACCGTCGTGCCCCTCTCCAGCGTCAGCGTCGAGGTCCACGCCAGCCTCCTGACCGGCTACACGGACCTCATCAACAACATGGTCGAAAACGAGTTGGGGCTGCAGGAGGTGACCGTGGCGCCGCAGTACGGCACGTACTCACATTTCGGCAACCTCTATCAAGTCGTGCCGCCTGACGCCCTGACGCCGCCGCCGGCCAACCAGCCGCAGTCGCCGCCGCCGACGGAGGCGCGTCAGCGACTCGACCCCTTCGAGTAGGGAGCGGCGGGCCGAGCCGCACCCAGGCCGTTACGTCTCGAAACAGCCATCGAACGCGAACAATGGGTTGACGCGGGACCGGCCCGTCGGCGTGGTCAGGGACTTGCCCCCGACGAGGGCCTGCGGGCCGTCGGCGGTGTAACAGCCGTTGGCCTTGACATTGAGGTCGTACGTGTACACGCCCGACGGCTGGCCGCCGACCTGCAAGAGCAGCTGGCACACCCAGTCATCGCCTGCGCCCGTGTTGCCCGAACCACGCGTGCTGCGGTGGCAGTCCGCCGACGCCTGCGCGCCCGGCACGGCCCCCTTGCCGAGCAGGCGTTGTTGCTGCGCGTACAGCTGTGCGAATGCGGGCGCGACGGAGTTCTCGACCCGCGCCTGGGTCACGCTCGCCGCCCCGCACCCGCCCATGGACAGCGCCGTGACCGCTGCCGCGCAGGGCCACAGCAGGTGGCGTGCCTTCACTGGACGACATCCCGTCGGTGCAGCACCGCCGCCGACACCCCCACGCACACCGCGATCCACGCGGCGCTGACGAACATGGACTCCCTGATGGGAGCCGTGTAGACGCCGGTCCGCACGAGGCCGTGCCACGCATCGAACCCGGCCGTCGGGAGCAGGGGGCGCACGAGGTCAGCGGCGCTGAACTGTGACACCAGGCCGAAGCCCAACGTGACCACCACCGGCGTGGCCACGCCGGCCCACGAGTTCCGGCTCACGACCGAGGCGAGCACGGCGATGGCAACGACGGCGAGGACCGGCGGAAGCACCACGAGCCAGCTCGCGAGGGTCGCCGCAAGCGCCGTCCCGGAGGACAGGACCGCTCCTGACAGGCCGACGACGGGCTGCGTGCCGACCACGAGCACGCCGCTGAGCGTGCTACTGATGGCGAGGAGCATGGTCCCCGCCACGGTCACTGACGCCGCAGCCAAGACCTTGCCGGCGAGCACGTCGCCGCGGCTGCGTGACCGCGTCAGCAACAGCGGCCACGTCTGCAACCGGTCCTCCTCACTGCAGACGTCACCCGAGACGATGGCGACGAGGAACGGCAGGCCCCACTGGGAGGTGAATGCCAGCAGGAACAGCGACACCGCGAAGCCCGACTCGTGCACCCACCGTCCGAACAGGGTGTCGCCCGGCACCGAGGACTGGGTCGACTCGAGGAGGGTGAACACGATCGGGACCACGACGCACGCCACCAGGGCCGCACGCACCTTGACCTGCGACAGGAGCTTCGTGAGCTCGACCCGCCACATCACTGCCCATCCCGGCCGCCCGGTGCGGGGAGGAGCGGCGACCGCCTCGGTCGCGAGAACGGCGGTCATGCGGCCGTGAGTTCGAAGAACAGCGCGGTGAGCGGCGACAGTTCCTGTTCGAGCACGACGACCGAGACATCGTGACGGCCCAGGTCGCAGATGAACTCGTGCATCTCCGCCGGCCCTGCTTCGACCGCAAGGCCGCGTTGCGCGTGAGCGAAGACGTGCACACCATGGCGGGCGGCCATCCCGCGCGCCGCGTCGTCGTCGCTCGTCACGAGGTGGTGGCGACCGAGGGGTGCGGCGCGCCGCAGTTCGGCAAGCGACCCCCTGCTGGCCACCCTGCCGCGGCTGAGGATCGTCGCGCTGTCACAGACCGTGTCCACCTCCGCCATGTCATGGCTGCTCAGCAGGACCGTGACGCCGTCGGCCGCCAGACGGCGCATGAGCGCAAGGACGTCACGGGCGCCGCCCGGGTCGAGGCCCTCGGTCGGCTCGTCGACGAGGAGCAGCTGCGGGCGGCGCAGCAGCGCGGCGGCGATCCCCAGGCGCTGGACCATGCCCGTCGACCACCGGCCGACGCGCCGATGGGCGACGTCGGCCAGGCCGACCTCGGCCAGGACGCGGTCGACCGCCCCCTCCGGCGTACCGCCGTCCACGGCACCGAGCAGCTCGAGCGTCCGCCGCGCCGTGAGGTAGGGGTAGAAGTGGGGCCGGTCGACGAACCCGGCGACACCCGCGAGCGCCTCCGGCGTGCCCTCCCTGAGGTCGCGCCCGAAGAGGGCAACGGTGCCCGCATCGGGTGCGACCAGGCCGAAGAGCACCCGCAGGAGCGTGCTCTTGCCCGCGCCGTTCGGCCCGAGGAGGCCATGGACCTCGCCCATCCCGACACGCAGGTCGAGGTCCGAGAGGGCGGTGACCGCGCCGAAGCGCTTGGTCACCCCGGCGACCTCAACCGCCGCCGGCATCTCCGTCGAGCCCCGGTCTCCGGGTCCGGGCCGGCCCGTCACGCCAGCGCGAGGCCGCGGCGACGGGACCGCCGCCAGATGCACACCGCGACGACCCCCGCACCTCCGGCGGGCAGCAGCGGCGCCCACGGCACCTCGGGGAGGTTCGTCGACGCTGTGTTCGGGGTGAACGAGACGCCGCGGTAGACCACACCGTCCGTCGGCGCCAGGACCGTGCTGAACGACTCCGCCGCCGCTTGTGCGCCCGTGGCGAACGAGAGCGTGTCCGTGACCGCCACCAGCTGGTTGGGGTCTGCGCCCTGGTCGCCGCTACCGCTGATCGTCGACGTGGTGGCCCACACCGTCACCGTGCCGTCGCCGTTGACGCGCCCGGCAATGTTGCGCAGCCCGTCGGTCGCGGGCGCCCACGCCTTCCCCGTACCGCCGGGGCCGGTGTTGCTGCCGGTCGGGTACGTCTCCGGGCTGGGGTCGCCGTTCACGCCGGCAGGCGACGGGTTGACGCTGTAGGTGGTCCCGATGTTCAGCCCGTTCTGGATGGTGTAGGCGAGGCTCCACGACCCGGTCCCGGCATTGAACACCCACTTCTGGAGCCCTCCGGTCGTGTCACCGGCACCACCCTTGCCGCTGCCCTCGTCGGCCACGTACAACGTCGTCGGGTTGGCGAACCACATGCCGAACGGGAACGAGACGCCCGACGCGGCACTGGCCAGCGTGGTCGGGAAGCCCTTCAGTACGCACATATTGGCCGGCGACAAGCCGGGGTTCGCCGCAGTGAGCCCGAGCGTCGCGTTCGACGTGCTGTACGCCGGGAACTGGGTCGACGACGGCCAGCTCCCGGCCGACGGCAGCGAGGCGCCCGCCTGCGGGAGGCCGACGCCGCCGGCGGGGCAGGCCTGGCCCGTCGTGTCGACGAAGTACACCGTGTTGATGCCGTTGCTGCCGCTGCCCTTCGACATGTACGCCACGCCGTTGAACTGCGTGAGCCCGCGGAAGTTGTCGTCCTTGGTGGACTTGTCGGCGGCGTTGCCGGTTTGGGTGATGTTGAAGTTGCCGTACGGGACCGGCGCGGGGACGCCGGCGGACTCCTGGGCGGCCTGCGAGGTCGAGGCCTGGGCAGCGATCTGCGACCCCGAGCCGATCACGACTCCCTGGAAGGGGGGGTTGGCGCCGTTGCCGGCGTTGCCGGCCATGAACAGCGTGTTGTTCGCCGAGTTGAGGAAGGCCGCGCGTCCGTTGTTCCCGCCGTAGGCGCCGGACTCGGTGAACTGGAAGTTGCCGTTGCCGTCCATCGTGGCGACGTCGCGGTAGAAGCCGACGAGGGACGACGGGCCCGCCGTGTCCGTGTTGGTCGGGTCCTGTTCGACCGGTGTGTTGGAGTTGGACACGTCGAGGGCGCCTGTGTGCGCGTTGTACCCCATGAACGACACCGAGCTGCCGTCCGTCGACTGGTTGAGCGCGATCTCGGACTTGGACGGGAAGCTGGTGACGAGCTGGTCGCTGGCCGAAGTGTCGCTGTTGGGGACGGTGACCTGGTTGACGGGAGTCGTGAGCGAGGTCGTCGGCGCGATCTCATCGAGCACGATCGGCTCGGTGACCCCGAAGTTGGCGTCGACGCTCGCATTGTTGAACACAGCCGGGTACTGGTTACCGGCGATGGCGATGTTGCCGGTGACGGTCCCGCCCGACGTGTACGCCGACACCGCGGTCGAGCCCATGGAGATCGTGAACTTCGTCGTGGACACGATGGACGCGATCTCAAAGGTGCCGTTGACCTGCGTCGCTCCCCCGACGCTGGCGATCACCACGGTCTGGCCGACGACGAACGCGTTCTTCGCTGTCGTGATCGTCGCCACGATGTTCGGTGCCGCACCGCTAGACGCCACCCCCGAGACGGTGACGCTGTTGGCGAGGGGCAGGACGGTCGAGCCAGCCGTGATGGTGGGCACGTCCTTGTAGATGCTGGTCGACACGAGGAGGTTGCCCTGCGTGAAGGTCGTCGCCCCAGCCTCTGACAGCGGGACGATGACGAGTGCGGCCTGGGCGGCGATCGACGTCGCGATGGTCGCGACCGCAGCGCGGCCGAGGGCGCGCGCGCCCCACCCCGTTCGAGCCATGGGTTACTCCCCTTCTCGCCTCTGAACGAAAGCCCGGACGTTAGGGACAGCACCTGAACGCAGTGCGTCCCGGTGTCGGATTTCAGGGAATGCCGACGTGAACTCCGAGGACCACGTCGACGACGAGGTGGACCGCCGGTGAACGGCCGCTATCGGTCTGCGCGTCGTTCCCCCGCGCGCCGACGAAGGTTCATCCACGCCACCCGTAGATGTCACGCGCGCTCTGTAGGTTGCGCGGGGACACAAGGAGGCGGGCTGTGGTGACGAACGTGGTGCGACGCGCCGCGCGCGGGGCGTGCTTCGCGCTCGGCGTGTTCATGATGGCTGCCGGTGTGGCGCCGGCCGCGCATGCGGCCTCCCCGCTCACTCCGGGCGACCTGGTCGTGTACCGGGTCGGCACCGGCAGCGCCGCGTTGACGAGCGCGTCCACGGCAGTGTTCCTCGACGATTTCGCCACCACGGGGACGGGCCAGGTGCCCAAAGGGTCGCTCCCGCTGCCGACAGCGTCGGCCGGCGCCAATGCGGCCGTCACATCGAGTGGTACAGCAACGTCGGAGGGCGAGCTGGCGCTGTCGGCCGATGGCAGCAGCGTCATTGCCACCGGGTACGGGGTAGCGCCAGGCACGGCGAGCATCGCGAACACGGCGTCCCCGACCACGTCGCGAGTGGTCGCGATCGCGAACGTCGGCACCGGGACCGTGGACAGTTCGACCGCACTCAGCGCCTACAGCGGCAACAACATCCGCTCAGCGGTGACGGACGGCGCGAACGCATGGACGTCCGGGACGGGGTCCGCCACTCCGAACGGCATCTCGTACGGCACCATCGATCCGGCGAGCCCCCCCGAGATCCCGACGACGGTGAGCGGCACCGTGACCAACACGCGCCAGGTGCAGGTCATCAACGGGACGGTGTGGTTCTCCACGGGCGCCGGGACCCGAGGGATCTACACCTTCGGATCCGAGCCCACGAGCGCGACGGCCCCGACGAACGTGATCCCGACGGGGAGCACGAGCAGCCCGTACGGCTTCGTCATGGCGCGTCTCGGCAGCGGCCCCACCTCGAACGGGTTCGACACCGCATACGTCGCTGATGACACGGCCAGCACGGGCGGCATCCAGAAATGGACGTTCAACGGCACGGCATGGAGCCTCACCGGGACGGTGACGGCGGCCACCGGTGCGCGCGGCCTGGTCGGCCTGGTCACCAGCGGTGGGGTGCAGCTGTACAGCACCACGGGCGGTAACGGCGCAGCCGGTGGCGGCTCGCTGTGGAGCTACCTCGACGCAGCCGGCTTCGGTGCCTCGCCGTCCGGCAGCCTGGTCACCCTCGCCACGGCGCCGACCAACGAGGCGTTCCGCGGTGTCGTGCTCCTACCGAACGGGAGCGGCCCGGCGTTGCCCGAAGCGCCGCTCGCCGTCCTCATGCCGGTCGCCGCCGGCGCCGGCTTCATCGTGCTGTCGGTCGCCCGGCGCCGCCGCCGTCGGCCGGCCACCGTCTAAGCGCTCGCCCGCGTCAGTCGGCCGCCCGGAGGGCGGCACGGGCCTCGCCCACCACGTGGAGCGAGCCGGTGACCATCACGAAGTCGTCGTCGCCGGCCAGGTCGAGCGCCCGCGCCACGGCCGACGCCACGCTGGGGACGACCTCGGCGCGCACGCCCAACGAGGATGCCGCGGACGCGACGGCGGCGGGGTCGAGGCCGCGCGGCGACGGCGGCTTGCACGCGATCACGAGCCGCGACCGCGACGCGCCCAGGGCGCGCAGCATGGCGAGCGCGTCGCGCTGGCCGGTGAACCCGACAACGAGCACGTCCGGTGAACGGCCGGCGAAGTCGTCGTCGAGCGTCGCGCGCGCGGCGCGCGCCCCCTCGGGGTTGTGCGCGCCGTCGAGCACGACAAAGGGCCGGCGCCGCACCACCTCGAACCGGCCCGGCACCTCGACCACAGCGAACGCGTCGGCCACCGTGCGTGCGTCCAACCGCCGCCCGAAGAACGCCTCGGCCGCGGCGAGCGCTCCCGCCGCGTTGTCGCCCTGGTGCGGCCCGTGCAACGGCACGAACACGTCCGGCGTCACCCCCGACGGCGTGAACAGGTCGACCAGGCGGCCGCCCACAGCCACAACGTTCTTCGCCCATCCGTAGTCGCGACCGCGCACCCACACGGCGTCGGCGTCACGCGCCTCGAAGATCGGCAATAGCTCCGGGTCAGGTTCCCCGAGCACCAACAGCGAACCGGGTTTGACGATCCCGGCCTTCTCCGTGGCGATGTCCGCGCGCGTGGGCCCGATCACCTCGGCGTGGTCGAGGCCGACGTTGGTGACCACGGCGACGGTGGCGTCGGCGACGTTGGTCGCGTCCCACCGCCCGCCCAGCCCCACCTCGAGCACGGCGACGTCGACGGCCACGTCAGCGAACCAGCGCAGCGCCGCCGCGGTGAGGACCTCGAAGTGGGTCAGGCGCACGCCCATGTGGTCTTCGATGGGCTCGAACGCGAGCAGCGCGTCGGCGAGCGCGTCGTCGTCGATCGGCTCGCCGTTCCACACCATGCGCTCGTTGATGCGCTCGAGGTGCGGGCTCGTGTACATCCCGACCGACAGCCCGTGGGCGGCGAGCAGCGCCGAGATCATGCGGGCGCTGGACCCCTTGCCGTTGGTCCCCGTCAGGTGGATGACGGGGTAGGCCGACTGGGGGTCCCCGAGCAGGGCACAGACCTCCCGGATGCGGTCGAGGGTCGGGTGGGCGCGACGAGCCGGTGCCGTCTCGAAATTGACGTGCGCGTCAAGGTAGGCGAGCGCGGCGGGGAGCGACGGGGGCATCTGCTCCCAGTTCTACCGGACTGGCTCAACTGGACCCACCTACGTGCCGAACGGCGTGGGGTGGCAGGCATGGAGGCCGCCAGGAGGCGCAGATGAGCGACGCGACGGAGAGCGACGTGGACGCCGCCTTCCTGCGCGAGCTGGCGGACGCCAGCCCCGACGGCATGGCCATGCTCGAAGGCGACTCCCCCCTGGAGGCGACGTTCGGCTGGGCGAACCGGGCGATGGAACGGTTCCTCCTGCCCGGCGGCGGCACCGTGGTGGGGCGCTCGCTCCCGTCGCTCCTCCACACGGGGCACGGCCAGCCCGAGCCCGATGCGGCCGCGGCGATCGCCGAGGCGTGCCGGTGGGGGGACGCCCTCGTGCGCCGGCGCAACAGCGCGTTCGTGGCGCGGGTCCGGCCGGCGGGCGCCCGTCCCGGCCGCGGCGGGCCGATGCGGTGGGCGGTGAACGTCTCGTCGACCTCGAGCTCCGGCTTGGCCGACGAGGCCATGCGGGCGTCGGAGGAACGGTTCCGGGCGCTGGCGGAGAACGTGCCGATGGGCGTGTTCTTCTCCGAAGTCGGCCTGCGCCTCGGCTACGTCAACGACCGCTTCGCCGAGCTGTGGGGGCTCCCCACGTCCGCGGTCGTCGGCATGGGATGGCTCGACTCGGTACACGACGACGACCGGCCGCGGCTGCTCGACGCGCTCAGCGCGGTGCTGATCGGCGAGCCGTTCGACCTCGAGGTGCGCCTGCGCCGCGCCACCGAGCTGCGGTGGGTCCGGGCGCGCGCCGTGCCTGTGAGCCTGCCCGGCCACGGTGCCGGCTTCGTCGGGTCGATCGAGGACGTCACCGAGTCGAGGCGCCACGAGGAGCAGCTCGCCCACGAGGCGACGCACGACCCCCTCACCGGCCTGCCCAACCGCGTGCTGCTCGCGCCCAGGTTGGACGACGCGTTGGCGGTCGCCCCGGTCGCGTTGCTGTTCTTCGACCTCGACGACTTCAAGCTCGTCAACGACACGTTCGGCCACGCGGCGGGCGACGACCTGCTCGTCACGGTGGCATCCCGGCTCACCGAGGGCGTCCGCCCGAGCGACATGGTCGTGCGGCTCGGCGGCGACGAGTTCGTGGTGCTGTGCCACGTCGCGGGTGCCGACGACGCGGTGCGCGTGGCAGAACGGCTCCGGGCGTCGGTCAGCCGCCCGGCCGTCCTCGACGGCACGGAGATCATGGTGACGGCGAGCGTGGGGATCGTGGTCGCCGACGGTCGCCACGACGCCGAGGGGCTCCTCCGCGACGCCGACGTGGCCATGTACCAGGCCAAGCAGGCAGGCAAGGCGCGCTGCGCGGTCTTCGACGAACGGGTGCGCACAGGCCTGCAGGAGCGCCTCAGCCTCAGCGGCGACCTGCGACGGGCCCTCGCCAGCGGCGGGCTGTCCCTCGCCTACCAGCCCATCTGGGACGTGCGTGGACCGGCGCCGGTCCCCGTCGCCGTGGAGGCCCTCGTGCGCTGGCCCCACCCGGTCCGGGGCGACATCCCCGCCGGCCAGGTGGTTGCCCTGGCCCAGGACTCGGGGCAGATCGAGCAGCTGGGCGAGTTCGTCCTCGACCGGGCCTGCGCCGACCTGGCCCAGTGGCGCCGCGAGGACCCCGCGCTGGCCAACCTGGCCGTGAGCGTCAACATCTCCACGCCCGAGCTGCGCAACGGCCGGCTGGTGGACCGGGTGCACACGGCGCTCACTGCCAACCGCCTCAAGGGCGCCGACCTGTGGCTCGAGCTGGCCGAGACGGTCGCGACCGATGGCGTCGACGGGGCGCGCGCCACCCTTGTCGAGCTGCGCGCCGTCGGCGTGCGGCTGGCGGTCGACGATTTCGGCACCGGCTACAGCTCGCTCGCCTACCTGCGCCGGCTGCCCGTGCAGGCCGTGAAGATCGACCGCGCGTTCGTCGGCCACCTCGACTCGTCGGGCGGTGACGCGGCGATCGTGGGCGCGGTCGTCGCCGTCGCCAACGCGCTCGGCCTGGTCGCCGTCGCCGAGGGCGTCGAGACCGCCGCACAGCTCGACGCGCTCGTGCGCCTCGGCTGCGCGCAGGCGCAGGGCTACCTGCTCGGCGCGCCCGTGCCCGCGGCGGCGCTGCGCTCGCTGCTCACCCAACCCCTCGTGCTGGAGGACGCGCGATGACGATGCAGGAACAGGAGGCGACGCCGCGCGTCGTGATCCCCACGTACGCGGTCCCGGACTGCGCGGGCCTCGACCTCGTCGCCGAACTCGAGGCGCTCCCGGCGAACCCCACCACCGCGGTGCGCGTGCTGTCGCTCGCCGACAACCCGACCTCCTCGGCGGCAGACCTCGGTGGCGCGGTCGGTGCCGACCCGAGCCTGACGGCGCGCATCATGCGCGTCGCCAACTCGGCGTACTACGGCCTGTCCGGGCGCGTGGCGTCGGCCACATTCGCCATCACGGTGCTGGGCTTCGACACGGTGCGCGCCATCGCCGCCGTCGCCGCGTCCGGCGTCAGCGGTGACCTCGGGACGCTGCCCGACCACTACTGGGAGCACTCGGCGTCCGTCGCCATCGCCTGCTCGCTCGTCGCGCCGCGGGTGTCGGTGCGGGGCCCCGAGGCGTTCAGCCTGGGACTGCTCCACGACCTCGGCTCGGCGCTGCTGCACCGTGGCCTCGGCCCGATCCCCGACGACGCGCCGAACGAGTCGAGCGACGGCGTGCGCGTCGAGTACGAGCGGCAGCGCTGGGGCATCGACCACGCCATCGCCGGCAGCCGGGTGCTGCGGGCGTGGTGGTTCCCCGAGGAGATGACCAACGCCATCGCGGTGCACCACGAGGGGTCGCGCGCCGCGCAGACCGACTTCGACCGCGTCCTGATCGGCGGTGAGGCGCTCGCCCGGTGCGCGGCCGGTGCGCACCCGTCCACGGTCGCCGGTGCGCTCGCACTGGTCGGGGTGCGCGGCGGCGAGGTCGCGGCGCTGGCCGCGCGTGTCAACGACGAGACGGCCGCGCTCGAGGCGTCGCTCGCCACGCTGTAGAACCTGGCGCTTCCCTGCCACCCCGGGCGGGGCTGTGCTCGCCGGCGCCCACGCGGGCGCACGGCTCGACGCCGAGGGTGCCCTTAGGACGCGGCGCGGCGAGGCCGCTCGGCCTTGGCCGGGATCTCGCTGCGGGGCACGAGCGTCGGTGCCACCCGTTGCATCACCGACTCGCGGTCGATGACGCAGCGCCCGATGTCGCTGCGGCTGGGCAGGTCGTACATCACGTCGAGGAGGACCTCTTCGATGATGGCCCGCAGCCCGCGGGCGCCCGTGCCGCGCAGCAGTGCCTGCTCGGCGACGGCCACGAGGGCGTCCTCGGTGAACTCGAGCTCGACCGAGTCGAGCTCGAACATGCGCTGGTACTGCTTGACCAGGGCGTTCTTGGGCTCGATGAGGATGCGCACGAGGGCTTCCCGGTCGAGGTTGGAGACGGCGCGGATCACGGGGAGGCGCCCGACGAACTCGGGGATGAGCCCGAACTTGAGCAGGTCCTCAGGCAGCACGTGCTGGAGCAGCTCGTCGGCGCCCTGCTCCGAGCGGTCGATCTCGGCGCCGAACCCGATGCCCCGCCGCCCCAGGCGGCTCTCCACGATCTTGTCGAGGCCGGCGAAGGCGCCACCGCAGACGAACAGGATGTTCGTCGTGTCGATCTGGATGAACTCCTGGTGCGGGTGCTTGCGCCCGCCCTGCGGCGGGACCGACGCCGTCGTCCCCTCGAGGATCTTGAGCAGCGCCTGCTGCACGCCCTCGCCGGAGACGTCGCGGGTGATCGACGGGTTCTCGCTCTTGCGGGCGATCTTGTCGATCTCGTCGATGTAGATGATGCCGGTCTCGGCCTTCTTGACGTCGTAGTCGGCGGCTTGGATGAGCTTGAGCAGGATGTTCTCCACGTCCTCGCCCACATAGCCCGCCTCGGTGAGCGCGGTGGCATCTGCGATGGCGAAGGGCACGTTCAGCATCCGCGCCAGCGTCTGGGCCAGGAGCGTCTTGCCGCAGCCCGTCGGGCCGAGCAGGAGGATGTTGGACTTCGACAGCTCGACGTCGCCGTCGTGGTAGCTCCCGGACTGCACCCGCTTGTAGTGCGAGTACACGGCGACCGAGAGGGCCTTCTTGGCGTGCTCCTGGCCGATGACGTAGTCGTTCAGGAACTCGTGGATCTCCTTGGGCTTCGGCAGCTCGTCGAAGCGCACCTCAGAGCTGTCGGCGAGCTCCTCTTCGATGATGTCGTTGCACAGGTCGATGCACTCGTCGCAGATGTACACGCCCGGCCCGGCGATCAGCTTCTTGACCTGCTTCTGCGACTTGCCGCAGAAGGAGCACTTGACGAGGTCGCCCCCCTGATCGAACTTCGCCACGACTCCCCCCGTTGCTACGCAGCGCCGGCGCGGGTGAGCGCCGGGGCCGCCGAACCACTGACGATCTCGTCGATGATGCCGTACTCACGGGCGTCCTCGGCGCCCATGATGAAGTCGCGATCGGTGTCCTTGTGGATGCGGTCGAGCGGCTGGTGCGTGTGCACGGCGAGGATGTGCTCGAGCATCTCGCGCATCCGCAGGATCTCACGCGCCTGGATCTCGATGTCGGTGGCCTGCCCGCCGACACCGCCGTAGGGCTGGTGCAGCAGGATGCGGCTGTGCGGGAGGGCGAAGCGCTTGCCGGGTGCCCCGGCCGACAGGAGCACCGCCGCCGCGGAGGCGGCCTGCCCGTAGCACCATGTGGCAATGGGGTTCTTCACCAGCTGCATGGTGTCGTAGATGGCGAACAGCGCCGTGATGTCGCCGCCGGGGCTGTTGATGTAGAGGTTGATGTCGCGGTCGGCGTTCTCGTACTGCAGGAACAGCAGCTGCGCGCAGATCAGGTTGGCGACGGTGTCGTCGATCGGCGTGCCCAGGATGATGATGTGCTCGCGGAGCAGCCGTGAGAACAGGTCCATCCCCCGCTCACCACGTGGCGTGTTCTCCACGACGTTGGGGACGTAGTAGTTGTGCGCCGGCTGCATCATTTACGCGCTCTCCTCCGTGCTCGCGTCCTCGCCGTCGCCGTCCTCGCCGGCGGCCGGCGGGGCCTGGAGCTCGGCCCGCTCGATGGGCTGTCCTTCTGGGTCCACGACGTCAACGTGCTCCAGGAGCCAGGCGAGCGCCTTGCCCTTTCGCAGGTCTGAGCGTACCGCGGGGAGTCGGTCACCACTGACGAGGCTGCGCCTGACCTGTGCCGCGGGCTGCTCGAGCGCGTCGGCGAGCCGGGCGATCTCGGCGTCGATGTCCTCTTCGGTGGCGTCAAGGTTCTCGGCGTCGGCGAGGGCCCGCAGGGCGAGGTCGGCCTTGACCGACGGGACGGCCGAGGCGCGCAGCTCCTCGACGAACTGCTCGGGCGTCTGGCCGATGGCGGTGAGGTACTGCTCGAACGTGGCGCCCTGGGCCTCGAGGCGGTGGCCGAGATCATGCAGCCGCCGCTCGACCTCCTCCTCCACGAGCGGGGCGGGCGCGTCCTCGCTCACCAGCTCCGACAGCGCCGTCAAGGCGCGCTCGCGGAGCGCGAGCTGAGCTTGCACCTTCTTCACCGCGGTGATGCGGGTACGGAGGTCATCGCGCAGTTGCTGCACCGTCTCGAACTCGCTTTCACCGGCGACCCATTCATCGGTGAGGTCCGGGAGCACCTGAGCCTTCACGGCTTTGACCAGCACCTGGATCGAGACGTAGCGCCCTTCCGCGGGATTGGCGGTGAACTTGATGATGTCGCCGATGCGCGCGCCCTGGAGCTGCGTGTCGAGCTCCTCGATGCCGAACTCACCGCTGCCCAACGTGTAGGAGACGTCGGTGAGCGTGTTGGGCTCGTCGCTGCCTGCGGTCATCGACAGGTCGATCGTGAGCACGTCGCCGTCGCGCGCCGGGCGCGAGACCTCCTCGAGCGTGGCGCTGTTGGCGCGGAGCCGGTCGACCTGTCGGTCGACCTCCTCGTCGGTCGCCTCGGGACGATCGAGCGTGACCTGCAGCCCGCCGTACCCGGGGATCTGGACGTGGGGCCGCACCTCGACGACAGCGTCGAACTTGAGGTCGCCTCCCTCCTGGCCCTCGGTGATGTCGATCTCCGGGGGGGCGATGACGTCGACCTCGTGCTCGCGCACGGCCTCGGCGTAGAAGTCGGGGAGCGACTCGCGCAAGGCCTCCTGGCGCAGGGCGCCGTGGCCCATGCGGGCCTCGAGCACCTTGCGGGGCACCTTCCCGGGGCGGAAGCCGGGCAGCCGCACCTCCCGCGCCAGCTTGCGGGCCGCGGCGTCCACCGCCTTGTCGACGTCGTCCGAGGCGACCTGCACGGAGAGCTTGATCTTGTTGCCCTCGAGCGCCTCCAGCGTGCTCTCCACGGGAAAGGAGCTTAGAGGGCGTGCCGCCGGGCCCCGGGCCGTTTGGGGGGCGGCGTTCGCGCCCACTCCCCGTAGCGGCCGCCACGTGCCGCGTTGAGTGACCGCCACCCTGCCGGCTGGCGGTCGCCGCCTAGTGCGGTGTCGCGGTCGGCCCTACCGCGGTTTCGCGGTCGGCCCCGACCGCGGGTCAGCGGTCGGCCCCGACCGCGGGTCAGCGGTCGGCCCCGACCCGCTCCGGGTCGAGCACCGCGACCAGCAGCGCCCGCTCGGCCTGGCCGGCGCCCCGGCGCAGGACGCCGGTCACCACGGCGTCGTCCACGCCCGCCTCGGCCAGCTGGTCGGCGGCGAGGAGGCACGTCCCGAGCTCGGTGCGCACGGCGGTGACGGTCTGGAGCACCGTCGGGTGCTCGATCACCCGGGGCGGCAGCTCGCTCGCGTAGTCCTCGGCTTGGCGCAGCAGTTTCTTGCCCCGCCGCGCCCCATCGATGCTCTCGTCGACCAACTCGACCCGCGCGGCGCGGACCATGTCGAGCAGGGACGCCATCTCCTCGACGATCATGAGGGGTCCCCGGCGGGGAGCTCCGCGATGCGGCGCGCCACGTTCACCGCGTGGTCGCCGAGCCGCTCGAGGAAGCGGGCGACGAGGCCCATCTCGATCGCCACGGGCACCGAGATTACGCACTGGGCCAGCTCGGTGCCCAAGCTGACATGGAGGTCGTCGAGGCGGTCATCGACGCTGCGGAGCCGCTCGGCCGCCTGCGCGTCGCGCGCCGCGAATGCCCCGGCGGCATACCGCCACATCTCGACCCCTTCGTCCCCCATCTGCTGGATCAGGCCGCGCGCGCGGGGAGTCAGCTCGGCAGCGAGCCCCTGCGCCGTGCGCAGCGCGATGTGCTCGACGAGGTCGCCGCTGCGCTCGAGCTCGAGCACGATCAGCAGGATGGCGATGAGGTTGCGCGTGCGGGCCGGGGTCGGTGGCACGGGCCCGTCGAGCTCGAGGTTGATCAGCCGCTCGATGTCGGCCTGCAACGAGTCGACGGCGCGGTCCGCCGCGATGAGGGCCCGGGCGTGCTCGCGGTCCTCGCTGAGGAACGCCTCCGTCGCGCCCGCCAGGCCCTCGCTGATCATGGCGAACAGGTGCAGGACCTGTTCTTCGATGGCGGCCCGGGTGTCGAAGACGACCGCCTCCCCGCCCGCCGTGAGCTGCGTCACGCCTGCCGACGCTAGGGACGGACGCCTGTGAGCAACCAGTGGTGAAAGCTGTGGATTTGCGCCGCGCCGCTGTGGATTTGCCTGGTCAGGGGCTGTGGAGATGTCGCGGCAGTGAACGCCGCATGACGGCCCGGCGAACACGTGAACGACAGACCTGTGATTCGGCACGCCCGCGCCGGCGCCCACCCGTACCCTGGAGCCGTGCGCGTGCTCGTGACGAACGACGACGGCGTGGCCGCCCCCGGGATCCGGGCGCTGGCACTGGCGCTCATCCGCGGCGGCCATGACGTGTCGGTCATCGCGCCGGCCGAGGACTGCAGCGGCTTCGGGGCGGCGCTCGGGCCCTTGCACGTCACCGGGAAGATCGACTTCGAGCGGGCGGCGATCGACGGTGTCGACGGGCCGGTGTACGCGGTGGCGGGGCCGCCGGCGCTGTGTGTGTTCGCCGCCTGCCTGGGCGGGTTCGGGGACGCCCCCGAGATGGTGGTGTCCGGGATCAACCTGGGCGCGAACACCGGGCGGGCGATCCTCCACTCGGGCACCGTCGGGGCGGCGCTGACCGGCCTGAACTTCGCCTGCCCGGGGCTGGCAGTGAGCCAGGTTGCGGCGGGCGACCTGCAGCACTGGGAGACGGCTGGCTCGGTCGCCGCCGCGCTCGTGGGGCGGGCGAGCGACTGGCCCGACGACGTGGTGCTCAACGTCAACGTGCCCAATGCGCGGCTCGAGCGGGTCGAGGGCTTGGTGCCGGCCACGCTCGAAGGCGGGGGCACGGTCCGGTCGGCCCTGATCGAGCGCGAGGCGGGGACACTCGAATGGCACCTGCCCGACCGCCGGCCGGCGCCGGCCCACGGGACCGACAACCACTGGCTGGCCCAGGGGTTCGCGACGGTGACGGCGGTCCGGGGGCCGGGCGCCGCCGGCGTGGCGGTCGACGCCCTCGCGTCACTGGTGACCGACGCGCTGGCAGAGGCGGAGCGGCTCTCGGCCTGACGGGGGTCAGCAGCGCGCCGTCAGCAGCGCGCCGTCAGCAGCGCGCCGTCAGCAGCGCGCCGTGAGCAGCGCGCCGTCAGCAGCGCGCCGTGAGCACGAGCTGTGCCGGGAACGCGACGTAGCTGGCCACGCGGTCGGCGGTGTCCTCGATGGGCGCGCCGGCGATGATGGCGGTGAGCCCCGAGTGCGGGCCGGTGCCACCGACGACGTTCACGGTGTAGGCGCCGTTGCGGTAATTCGCCGACGGGGCCCACGCGGAGCCGCCCGTGAACGACACCGCGTACGTCACCGTCCCGCCACCGCCGGGGGCGACGGTGCAGCCGGTGACGGCGGTGCGCGAAACGGTCGGCGCGACGAACCTCACGGCCGCGACCGCGGGGCTTGCCGAGCGGGCGGTCGTGGCGGGGGTGCCCGGCGGGTCGGGCGCCGCCGCGGCGCTCGCGGGGTACGTCGTCGTGGCCGTCCGGGCGGTCGTTGCCGTCCGGGCGGTCGTTGCCGTCCCGGCGCCGGGTCGGCGCCCGCCTGCGGGGCCCGCGGCCGGCCGGTTGCTCACGACCGTTGGCGCGGGGCGTGCCGGTGTGGCGGCGGCCGCGGCGAGGTCTGCTGAGGCCGAGGCGCCCGACCGGGACGCAGGCGCCGGCGCGATCGCGGGCGCGACGAGCCCGGGGGACCACCCCAGGGCCTCCTGCGCGGCTCGTGCCGCCGCGACCCCGACGACGACCAGGAAGGCAGCCACGCACACCGCGGCGGGTACCGCGGCGGAGGCACGGCGCGTCTGTCTCAGCTGTCTCATGTGCGGCAGCTGGCGACGGTACTGCGCGCACCGAAACGCCCGGTGAACGCCAGGCGGATTCTCCCTTTCGACCCGTGACGCGCCAACCGCGCGTCGCTACCTTCGCCCGGCGATGAGACCGAGCCGTCAGTGGTTGCTCGCGGTCGCCCCAGCGGTCGGCATCGCGGCGGTCGTCGTGCCGGGCCTCGGCGCGCACGCCAACGCCCCGTCGTCGGAGATGGCCTGCGGTGAGCACGACGGCTCGACTACCTCGGTCGGGCGCGACGTCGCGCGGGACGTGCCGTGCGCGGCGCGCGACGGTGCGCACCACGGTGAACGCGACGACGGCGGGCGGCGGGGCGGCGAGCACGACGGGGAGGACGGGCGGGAGCACGAGGACGACGCGTCCCGCACGACGGGGAGGACGGTCCCGGTCGGGGACCCCACGTCGGTGACCTCCACATCGACGTCGTCGACATCCAGTTCGACGTCCAGTTCGACGTCCAGTTCGACGTCCAGTTCGACGTCGACGTCGTCGACGTCAACAACGTCCACATCGACATCGACGACCCTCCCGCCGGCGCCGTCGCTCACGGTCGCGGAGCAGTTCACGCAGCTGGCCAACGGGCAACCGATGCTCCTGAGCCTCACGGTGACGAACACGTCGGCCGGCCCGCACACCCTCGATATGACCGTCGAGGTCAAGGGCACGTCGAACCTGCCGCCGTACCTCAACGTCAACAGCGACAGCACCCAGACCTTGCTGCCCAACTGGTCGTGCACCCCGAGCGAAGTGCAGCACCCGTCGACGGACAACGTCTTCACGTGCGCCGGTGTGGTCATCCCGGCGAACACGGCCAATGTCGTCATGGTGACGACCGGGTCGCGGTTCACGGCGTCGGGTGCGACGGTCTCGGTGACGGCGACGGTCACCAGCATCGACGGCTCGGCGGCGAACCTGCCGGCGGCGGCAACCGCCTCGGGGAACGTGGCGTAGTGCCGTCCGTCGTCGCCACGGCGTTTGGTGCCATGGGGACGGTGTGCGAGGTGACGGTGGTCGATGGGCCTGCGACCCTGTTGGATGTCGCGCAGGCGCGGGTCACGGACCTGGAGCGGCGGTGGAGCCGGTTCCGCGCCGACAGCGAGATCAGCCGGCTCAACGCGCGCGCCGGCGCACCGACGGCGCTTTCAGCGGAGACCTACCTTCTGGTGGACCGGGCAATCACGGGTTGGCACTGGACGTCCGGGCTGTACGACCCGACGGTCCTGCGCGCGCTCGAGGCAGCCGGGTACGACCGGAGCTTCGAGCGCATCGTTGCCGCGCCTGCGATCGCGGCGCGCCCGGCGCCGGGCTGCGGTGGGATCGAGCTCGACCCGGCGTTGCGGGCGGTGACGGTGCCCGACGGCGTCGGGTTCGACCCCGGGGGCGTCGGGAAGGGCCTCGCGGCCGACCTCGTCGTGGCGCTGCTCCTCGCCGAGGGTGCCGCGGGCGCGTGCGTGAACCTCGGCGGGGACGGGCGTGTCGGCGGGTCCCCACCGGACGGCGGGTGGCGGATCGGCGTCGGCAGCCCGTACGACGACGGCGCCGTGCTCTCGGTCCTCACCCTGCAGTGCGAGGGCATCGCAACGAGCTCGCGCGTGGTCCGGCGCTGGACCGCCGGCGGCGGCGCCGTGCACCACCTCCTCGACCCGCGGACGGGCCTACCCGTCGAGGGCGATGTCGACGCCGTGACTGTCATGGCACGTGAAGCCTGGATGGCCGAAGTGCTGAGTAAGGCGGTCTTCGTCGCCGGGGTGGACGCGTGCGAAGGATTGTTGGCGCGTTCCGGGGCGAGCGCACTCGTCGTCACCGAACGGGACCAGGTACGGGTGGTCGAGCGGTCGCGGCACCTGGCGCGGCACTAGGGGGTGCGCCGCTGCACGCGTCGCCCGCGGCGCCTCAGTGGCGCGACGCGGTCCGATCTGCGGCGTGCGCCTGAACGCCGTCAGCCGGATCTCGCGCCGGAGACGACCGGTGCCAGGTCCAACGACCGGCAGCAGAAGAAGCGTCCGTTGCGCGCCGGCCGGTTCCACGTGGCGAAGGCACCCCACAGCCGGCCGCTCCGGTCGCGGACGAAGTCCAGCCCGCCCGGCGAGTACTGGCCCGCGGTCAACGCCGCACCGGCCAGGAACGCGGCGTCGCTCGTCTCGTGGCACGGTCCCTCGAGCGTGGGGCACCAGGCCAGCCCGGTGGCATAGGCAGCGACGTCGAAGCGGTTGCCCGAGTAGAACAGCCACCACCCGCGCGGCGCCGGCAGCAGCGCCGGGTTCTCGACGATCCCGCCCTGCCACGGCTCGTCGGCGGTCAGCAACCGGTGCGCCACGCCCGTCATCGCCACCCCGTCGGCGCTGAGGTCCGCCTCCCACAGTGATGCCGCCAGCCCGCAACAGTTGCCGTCGCTCTTCCACACCAGGTGCAGGCGCCCCCCGGCCGACACGACGCTCGGGTCGATGGACCCACCGAGGGACACCTGGCACACCAGCGGCGACCCGCGAGCGTCGCGATAGGGACCGAGCGCGCTCTTCGACGCCAGCACGGCAATGCACTGGCGGTGCATGGCGGCGTCTTGCACCGAGACGTACAGCAGGTACCGGCCCCTCACCACAGCGGCCGCCGGCGCCCACGTCAGCCGGTCGCCGCCATCGGGATCGGCCCATGCCGGCAGCACCGGCACCGCGTCGGGGCCGTGGGCCCACGTGGTCAGGTCCGTGGACGTGGCGGTGGGGATGTGATCGGGCGGGTCGTCGGTGCCAAAGAGCACGTAGGTGGGCCCGGCCCTGATCACGTCCGGGTCGCCGAAGTCGCCGTCGTAGACGTCACGCGCCGGCCCGAACCGCGGGAGCGGCGGCGGCCGGTCAGGAGACGGAGACGACGAGCACGCCGCGAGGCCGCACCCGACGAGCAGGAGCACCACGGCCCAGCGGATCACCGCCGCACGAGTGCGATGACTCCCGCGCCGAGCCATACCGCGGCGACCACCACGAGCAGGTTGGCCGTGTAGTTGTGCGGCAGCGACGACGGGTTGTGGAGGACCCGGGCGTAGTCGCGGACCTCCGGCCAGGCGAATAGCGCGGCGCATCCGGAGACGAACAGCGCCCCCTGGATCGGGGCCCGCCATCGGCCGCGGACGATCCTCGCCACCATGAATGCCCCCAGGAGCACGAGCGGGGCGAACACCAGGTCGTGCAGCACGACACCGTCGATCACGAAGCGAGCGAGCTGGGTGGGCCTGGTGTCGATGTGGTGGTGCAGCGCGCCGAGCACGCCCCACCCGATCAACGCCCACCCGGCCACCGCCGAGACCCAGAACCCGGCCCCGCGCCGCTCGAATGTCGGTGTGGTCTTCACAGGACCGTCACCTTCGTGACCCACTTGGTCTGGTTGACCCCGGGACGGTCAGGGCCGATCAGGCGCAGCGGGAAGCCGTGATCGAGGTCCAGCACCTGCCCGTCAAGGTGCGTCGCCAACAACGTGTCGGCGTCGGCGGCCTGGAAGTGGTCCACGAACGACACCGCGTAGATGCTGCGCCGCTCCAACGACTGCACGTGCACCGCCGCGCCCGTCGGCGCGCCCGCCAACGCCAGCAGGTCACGGAGCCGCACTCCGGTCCACCGTGCCGAGTAGCTCCACCCCTCGACGCACGAGATGGGGAGGACGGCGGAATGCGCGGGCAGCGCGCGCACGTCGTCGAGGGTGAGGCTGAGCGGCCGCGTCACGCGACCGCCGACGGTGAGGCGGTAGGCGGGTGACGACGCCGCCCGCACCACGCCCGCGTTCGCCGCGCTGCGGTTGACCGGATGGCCCTGCGACCCGACGGAGGGATCACGCGGTGCGAGCAGCGCCAGCCGGCGCAGCCCGGGGAGGGTCTGGCCGATCGTGACCAGCGTCAGCACCCCCGAGCCGGCGGCGACGGTCAGGAGGAAGCCGCGTCGGGTGAGCCCGTCGTGCGGCGATTCCGCCGCGGTCTCTAGGACCGGATCGGCCGCGTCCATCGGCGGCCGGTCGCGTGCCAGCGCGCGGCGGGTGATGGCCCACTTGGCGCCGAGGTGGGCGACGATCGCCCCCATCGTCACCCACGCCATCCAGTAGTGGCTGGCGGTGAACGAGAACCGCCACGGGTACCACTCGGCGATGTTGGCGATCCCGGTGAACACCATGAACACGCCGCCGCCGACCAGGGCCAGCAGCCCGATCCGTTCGACGATGTCGGCCACCCGTCGGAACGGCGGGTAGGACAGGAACCGGGGCCAGACAACCCACAGCTTGGCGATGAGCACCGGCATCGACGCGATGCCGGTGGCGACGTGGATCCCCTGGGTCACGCGGTATAGCCCGACCGGCCGGGCCGGGACCGGGAACCACGGGACGGGGTGCTGGTGGAGGTGCGAGAACACCCCGGTCACGAAGCACGTCGTGAACATGACGCCCAGCCCGGCACCGAGCCAGGCGGCCACCCGTTCGTCGCGCAGCGGGCTCTGGAACCGACCCTGCCGGAGCGGGCGGCCGGGATGAGTGGTCATCCGCTCAACGACGTGCATCAACGGGCTCCAGGCACCGCTGCTCGACTGCGCACGACCGGCACTACGCGACCACTCGGAGGTCCAACGACGCGGCCACCGCCGCGGTCCGCGAGGCCGGCGCCTCCACCGCGACCTCGGTGAGATCGGCGACCGTGTCGATGTCGCGCAGCGTCCGCGCCCGGTGCACGGCGAGCCCGAGTGACCGGAGCCGGCGCCGCTGCAAGGCGCCGGTCAGCGGCGTGCTCATGGGTACGCCCTCGAACACCGCGGCCGGATCGACGCCGGCGAGGCCGATCACCCACCACCCGCCGTCGACCGCCGGACCGAGCACTGCCTCCCCGGGCGCGACGATGCCGAGCAGCGCGTCGAGCTCTACCGGGGACACCTGCGGCGTGTCCATGCCGATCTGGATCCCCCACCCACGGGCGTCCGCCCACGCCGCCGCCAGCCGGGCGGCCAAGCCCTCGCCCCGCTGGGGGATCACCTCGAAGCCGGGCGGGAGCCACTCGCCCGGCGAGCCGTCGAGGGCGATGATCCGTCGCGACGCGCCGCAGGCGGCGACCACCTCCAGCGTGTCGGCCAGCGCGGCACGGGCGACCATCGCCGCCTCCTCCGGGGTGCAGGGCGGGCACAGCCGTGTCTTCACGCGCCCGGGCTGCGGCTCCTTCGCCATCACCAGCACGAAGCCGTCGGTCACGAGGCGTCGCCAAGGACGGCGGCCATGTCCCGCACCGTGCGGGCCGTGCCCCTCACCGTTCCCGTCACCTTCGACCTCCCCTGCCGCGGCGCGTACGGCACCGGCACCTCGCTGATGCGCCACCCGGCGTGGGCGGCGCGCACCACCATCTCGAGCGGCCAGCCGAAGCGCCGGTCCCGCAGCCCCAGGGCGACCAGCGCGTCGCGCCGCGCGGCGCGCATCGGCCCGATGTCGCGGAGCTCGAGCCGCGTGCGTCGGCGCACCTCGGCGGCGAGCACGATGTTGGCCACCCGTGCGTGCAGCGGCCATGCCCGTGCGCCCACCGGCACACGCGCCCCGAGCACCAGGTCCGCCCGCTCCTCGAGCACGGGATCGGCGACCCGGCTGAGGTGACGGGGGTCGAGTGAGGCGTCCCCGTCCATGAAGCACACGACCCCGTCGACGGGCTCGGCAGCGACGAGACCGGCCCAGCACGCGGCGCCGAAGCCGCGGACGGGTTCGACGACGACGCGTGCGCCCAACGATGCCGCCAGTGCTCCCGACCCGTCGCTCGACCCGTTGTCAACGACGATGGGCCGATAGCCGTGGGGCATCGACCCGAGGACGAACGGTAGGGCGGCGGCTTCGTCGAGGACGGGAATGACCACGTCGGGCACCCCCCCGATCCAAGCGCGTCAGTCCTTACGAAGCTCGATCGAGGTGATCACGATTCGATGAACTCTCGGGCGCCACCCGCGGCGAGCCCCGTGCCACCGGTGAACATGGCGCCATGAGAGTCCTGGTCACCGGCGGGTCCGGGTTCATCGGCTCGCGGATCGTGCGCCGCCTCCTCGACGGCGGGGCGACGGTCCGCGTGCTCGATCTCGAGCCGGCGACCGACGATCGCGCCGAATCACTCGTGGGGAACGTGGCCGATCCCAGAACCGCGCGCACCGCCGTCTCCGGCGTCGATGCCGTGTGCCATCAGGCGGCGCGCGTCGGCCTGGGCGTGGACTTCGGCGACGTCCGAGACTATGTCATGACCAACGACACGGGGACGGCGGTGCTGCTCGACGCCCTGTGGCGGCGGTCGTTCACCGGCCCGCTCGTCCTGGCGGGGAGCATGGTCGTGTACGGCGAGGGCCGCTCGCGCTGCGCGGTGCACGGCGTGGTACGTCCCGGACCCCGCCGGGCCGACGATCTCGCTGCCGGCGAGTTCGAGCCGAGGTGCCCCGTGCCCGGGTGCGATCGCTGGGTGGCGTGGGAGCCGGTCGACGAAAGCGCGCGTCTCGATCCGCGCAACATCTACGCCGCCACCAAACTGCACCAGGAGCACCTCTGCACGCTGTTCGGTCGCGAGACGGGCGCTCCGGTGGTCACCCTGCGCTACCACAACGTCTACGGCCCGGGCATGCCCCGCGATACCCCCTATGCCGGGGTGGCGTCGATCTTCCGCAGTGCGGTGGCCGCCGGCCGCGCGCCCGAGGTCTTCGAGGACGGCCGCCAGACGCGCGACTTCGTGCACGTCGACGACGTGGCCCGCGCCAACGTGCTGGCGTTGACCCAGCCTGGCGTCCCGCCCGGCGCCTACAACATCGCGAGCGGCGACCCGCACACGGTCGGGGACATGGCCGCCGCGCTGGCTGCCGCATCGGGCACGGGCCTGCAGCCGGCGATCAGCGGCCGGTGGCGGATTGGCGATGTCCGCCACATCGTCGCCTCGGCGGAGCGGGCCGCGCGGGTGCTCGGCTTCCGCGCGGAGATCGGCTTCGCCGAGGGCATGGCCGAGTTCGCCGGCGCGCCATTGCGGGTGTGAGCGGGCGCGGCCGCTGGGGCGTGGTCTTCGCCGCCGCGTCGGCGACGGGTGTGGTGCTGTCGACGGTCGTCGCCTCGGGCAGGCCGATCCTCGCCAGCCGGTGGTCGCTGCTGTGGTGGCTGGCGGGCTGGTCAGTCGCGTGGGTGGTGGCGGTGGTCGCCGCGTTCCACCTGCCGGTGCGCGTTGCGGTACCGGCCGTGCTCGTCGTGGGCGTGATGCTGCGGCTGGCCGCGTTGGCGGGGCCGCCGACGACCTCCGACGACCTCTACCGCTATTCGTGGGACGGGCGGGTGCAGGCCGCCGGCATCGACCCCTACGCCCAGCCGCCGGTGAGCCCCGCGCTCGAGCGGCTACGGGAGCCGTGGCTGTGGCCAGACGCGCAAGGGTGTGCGGCGATCCACCGGCCCGTGGGCTGCACGCGGATCAACCGGCCCGGCCAGCGCACCATCTACCCGCCGGCGGCCGAGGCGTGGTTCGCATCGGTGTACCGCGTGGCGGGCATCGGCGCCCGGGCCAAGGCCTGGCAGGTGGCGGGGCTGCTCACCGAGCTCGGCACGCTCGCCCTGCTCCCGCTCGCGCTGCGCCGCTGGGGCCGCGACCCGCGCTGGCTCGCCCTCTATGCGCTCGGCCCGGCGCCGGTGCTGGAGGTCGTCAACAACGGCCACGTCGACGGGCTGGCGGTGGTGTGCGTCGTCGGTGCTCTCGCCGTCGTGGGCAAGCCCGGTGACCGCCGCGCGCTCGTCCGCGACGTCGCCGCCGGCGCGCTGCTCGGCGCCGCCTTCCTGGTCAAGCTCTACCCCGCCATCCTGTTGCTCGCCTTCGTCGGCGCCGGGCCCCGACGGTGGGTGCCGGTGGTACGCGCCGCCCTCGCGGCGGCCGCGGTGGCCGTCGTCGCCTACCTGCCCCACGTCGTGCGCGAGGGAGGCCACGTCGTCGGTTACCTGCCGCGGTACCTGCGCGAGGAGCACTACACCACGGGAGGGCGGTTCTTACTGGCGTCGCTGGCACGGGTGCCGGCCGGCTCGGCCGCGGCGGTGTCAGGCGTGGCCGTCGCCGGTGCGTGCGCGTGGGTGTGGTGGCGACGGCCGCCCGCACCGGCGAGCGCGTGCCTGCTCGTCGGTGCGGTGCTGCTCGCCGCCTCGCCGGTCCAGCCCTGGTACGCGGTCATGCTGCTGGCCGTCGCCGCCATCGCCGGAAGGCCGGCGTGGGCGGCCGTGGTCGCCGCCGGCTACCCCTATTTCTTCGCCGTCATCCTCGCCAGCCGCCACGCCGCGGGACTCGGCGAGGCCGCTTATGCGACAGCGCTCGTGGTCGTCATCGTCGCGACGGCAAGACGGTCAGGTTCCCCAAGTCGGAGGCCTGCGCCGGTCAGGAGCGGCGCGACGTCGAGCACGCGATTGGCGTAGTAGTGGCCGGGGTGCCGCGAGCTGGGGATGAGGACGGTGGTGGTGAGTGCGGCCCAGGCCCGGCCCCGCGCGTCGACAAAGGTGGAGAGCCCGCTCGGCGTGCGCAGCGTCGAGCTCGACGCCAGCAGCGGGTGGGTCAGGACGTCGCGGCACGGACCGGCCAGTGTCGAGCACCACGCGATGCCCGTCGCGTACGACGCCGTTCGCCAGTCGCCGCCCGAGTAAAACAACCACCACCCCTTGGCCGCAGCGAGCAAGGCCGGCGCTTCCACGTTGCCGGACTCCCACGCCTGGTCGGCGCTCAGCAGGCGATGGGCGGTGCCGACGAGGTGGAGGCCATCACCGCTGAGGTCTTGCTCCCACAGTGCGGTGGGCAGGCCGCAGCAGTTGCCGTCGCTCTTCCACACCAGGTGCAGCCGCCCTCGCCCGTCGCGCTCGACGCCGGGGTCGATCGAGCCGCCCAGGGCGCGCTGGCACAGGAACGGCTCTGACGACGCGTCGGTGTAGGGGCCCTGCGGTTCGGCCGAGGTGGCCAGTGCGATGCACTGACGGCCGCTGGCCTCCTCTTCGGTGGCTACGTACATGAGGTACCGGTTGCCGGCCACGACGACCGACGGTGCCCACGTCATCGAGATGCTCGGAGCGGCCCACCGGGGCAGTACGGGGAGCGAGTCAGGCAGGTCTGTCCAGTGCACGAGGTCGGTCGACGTCGCTGTCGGCACGTTGGACATCCAGTCGGTGGTGCCGAAGCGGTAGTAGGTCGACCCGACGGTGAGGATCGACGGATCGGCGACGTCGTTCTGGTCGACCACCCTGGCGGTGCCGATGGTCGGCACGGTCAGCGTGACCACCCCGTGGCCGGCCGCGGCCGTGGCGAGCATCGTCGCGGCGATGACTGTGCCTGCCAGGCCGAGCGCGACCACGATGGCGCCGATCGACGTGCGGGAGGCAGCACGCATGGGCTCAGTTTCACACGCCCGGTCGATCGCGAGATGTCGGGTGACCCACCGCCCCAGGCCAACCCTTACGTTCCGTGGAACTCTGCCGGACCGAGCGATGAACGGACCGACCGTGTGGTGGTGTGGCGACCGTGCCGACCGATCCAGGTGTCATCGAGCGCTCCCCGGGCCCCAGTTCGGGTGTGCCGCGCGCGGCGGAGGGCATGGCGGTCATCCGCGTCCTGCTGGGCCTCACCTTCCTGCTCAACGGCCTCGCAAAGCTGTTCGAGTTCCACCAGGTTCGTCTCGGCTGGTATGTCGCGAACCTCATCGACAAGGCCGACGCCAAGTTCATCCTCAACGCCGAGGTCAACCACAACGCCCACCACCACCTGCCGCTCATCGGGCGCCTGACCAACCACCTGGTCCTGCCCCACTGGTCGCTGTTCGCGTGGGCGCTGACCGGCGTCGAGCTCGCCTCCGGGCTCCTACTCACGCTGGGGCTGTGGAGCCGCCTCGGCGCGCTGATTGCCCTCGCGCCGACGCTGTTGCTGTTCTTCGTCTACTTCTCGAACGATCGCTGGGTGCCCGAACAACCACTCGAGCTCATCCCCCTCATCGTCCTCGCGCTCGTTCCCGCAGGGCGCACCTGGGGTGTCGACCGCCACGTGTCGAGACACGCCTGGCCGAGCTGAACTCACCTGGCGGTTGTTGGCCCGCGAGCGCAACCGACATCCGCGCGACCGGCGGCCGTCAAGAGTGACGACAAGGGGCGCGGGGCACCCCATCGGCTGCTATTTTGGGTGCCGCACCCGCTTTGACGCGGGCTCGGCTCGCAAGGCACCGTGCAGGTGCGGAAGCAGCGCTGGACACGCCCGTTCGGGCTCGGCATCACAGCAACACCGCAGTTCAACGTTCATCCGACGGGGAGTGGCGCAGCGGTAGCGCACCTGCTTTGGGGGCAGGCGGTCGGGAGTTCAAATCTCCCCTCCCCGACTCGTTGGTCGCTTTCGTTGCTTTATGCGCGAGACGCGGCGGGCGGACAACAGTCGTACCGCGAGGTTCACGTCGCGGCGTGTGACAATGACGGGTGAGCCCGGCCCAGACGAATGTGGAGGGCGATCGCCCCGCTGGTGACCGCCGCCCAGCCGCACCACAGCGACGCGAACCCGTCGACCTCCAGGCGTGCGAGGAGGGCGACCGCCACGAGGTTGACGACCCCGAAGATGGCGATGTCGCGGTACCCCGAGAACACCAGTGACCCGCACGTGGCGACCACGTAGGCAACCACGATCAGGGTTCCAGAGTGGAGCCCGACGCCGTAGCGCACGTGATAGTGGGCGAGCGTCGCCGTGACGGGACCGCGCACCATGGCATCGAGCAGCATCCCCGAGACGAGCGCGCCCAAGCCGATGAACGCGATCATCGCGGCGCGGCGCCGACCCCGTGGCTCGAGCACGCAGACGGCGGTCGGGACGTAGACGGGCAGGACGACGAACGCGAACAGCAGGTACATCCACATGGCGGCGCGGCCGACGCTTGCTGCGACGTGACCTTGCAATCCCCACCACACGAAGGCCTCGACCAGTTGATGGGCGGCGAACAGCAGCGGGAGTGCCGCCACCATCGCCTGGTCGTGCCGCCGGTCCACGTGGCGGACGACGTCGACGCCGATCGCGCCCACCACGATCCCGCCCAGCAGGTCCGCCTGGGCGGAGAAGCACATGCCACCACCCCTACCGACGTGGGGTCCCGCCGTAGGCCCCCACCGAGCGATCGCCTCTGCGCGCCGCGATCGCGTGGCAGTGACGTTCGGTCCGGCGTGGCCCCCCGCTTCGCCTCACTGCGACGCAGCCAGCCAGGACACGGCCCAGTCGACCTCGTCGGCACAATGCGACAGCTCATCCGCGGTCACGACTTCGCGCACAACGAGCGCGGTCAGGAGGATCTCGACCGGCCGTGCCGCCATATGGTCGACGTCGGAAGCGAGGGCCCACAGGTCGAGCAACGGCGTGATGGCCCGCTGCGCCGACTGAACGGAGCAACGGTGGGCGCTCCGGAACGCCTCCAGTCCTTGTCGCAGGCGGATGACGGCCTCACCGGGGCCGTCGTTGTGCGCCCCGGGGACGACGGGTCGCGCCGGGGACGCTCCCGATGTCGAACGGGTCTCCGCGCTGCCCAACCAGGGCTCCGCCACATCGTGGCGAACGGGTTCGCCGGCCCTCGCCGCCGCGGATGGCCACATCACATCACTCCTCCTCTCGCGTCCCCACTGCTCCGATCATGACGGAACGGCCCGGGCGGACACAGGGCCGAAGGTCCCACGGCGGCACTTCCATCACCGGACCGGGCCGCGGCCGCCGTGTCCCGCCGAACGCCGGCATCCACCGCCAGCCGGCTGCCTGCCGGGAGAATCACCTGGCGTGAACGGCATGTTGACGACCCGCGACGGGACCACGGTCGCGGCGACGCCCGACGTCGTCCGCGAGCACCTCCGTTCGAACGAGTTCTTCTGGCTCGACCTCGATGGGGTCGGTGACGCGGCAGACCTGCTCCGGAACGAATTGCGCTTCCACCCCCTTGCCGTCGAGGACGCGGAACACTTCGGCCAGCGCCCCAAGATCGAGGACTACGACGGCTTCACCTACCTGGTGGTCTTCGGTGCAGAAGCGCCGACGGGCGCACCGGTCGAAGTCCACATCTTCTATTCCGAGAAGCACGTCGTGACCGTCCACCGCGGTCCGTGCGCCATGGTGGGCGACGTGTGCGGGCGCCTCGGCCGTCACCGCACGAGCGACGTCTCACCGCCCGAGATCGCTGTGCTCTACCTCGTCGTCGACAGCCTGGCCGACAGCTTCTTCCCGGTCCTGTCGCGTTTCGACGATCGCATCGACGAGATCGAGGACGACATCCTCAGGCTGCCCACGGAGGCCCAGCTCGGCGAACTGTTCGACCTCAAACGCGCCCTCGTGTCGCTGCGGAAGGTCGTGACCCCGGAGCGGGACATGTTCGCCACGCTCCTGTCGGGAGTCAGCTCGCTCCCCGGGATGACCGTCGAGGACGAGCGCTACTTCCGCGACCTCTACGACCACCTCATCCGGGTCAGCGACCTGGTCGACTCCTACCGCGACCTGCTGAGCGGTGCGATGGATACCCACCTGTCCACCGTGTCGAACCGGCTCAACGTCGTCATGAAGCAGCTCACGGTCATCGCCACGGTGTTCCTGCCGCTCGCCTTCCTGACGGGGTTCTTCGGCCAGAACTTCGGGTTCCTCGTCAACCACGCGCTGACTCCGACGTGGACGTTCTGGGTCTTCGGCGTGGGCCTCGAGGTGCTCGCCGTCGTCGGGCTGATGGCGCTCTTCCGCCGTCGCGGGTGGCTCGGCGGGCCGACCGCCTGACCCGAGCCCGACGGCCCGCCAGGAGCTGAGGCGCTACCCCGCCGGGGCGGCGCCGGCTGCTGCCCGCGAGCGGGGGCGGCTCCCGAGCGCGACGGACGCCAGGTACACCGCCGTGGCCACGGCGACGATCGCGGCGCTCGGCGGGACCCGGGGTGCCAGGTAGCTGAGCGTGAGCCCGGCCCACACAGCAACGACGGCGAGCACGACCGACAGCCACATGGCCCGGTAGGGGCGGGTCGTCAGGCGCTGTGCGGCACCCGCGGGCGCAGCGAGGAGCCCAAGGAGCAACAGCGCGCCGACCGCCTGCGTCGCCTCCGCGGCGGTTGCGCCGACGAGCGCGAGGAACGCGATGCCGAGGAGGCGGACGGGAACGCCTCGCGCCGCGGCGACATCGGGGTCAACACTCGCGAAGAGCAACGGCCGGCCGATCGCGACAATGGCCACGACAACCGCAGCCCCGACCATCGCAGCGACGCGGGAGGCCGACGCGCCGAGCCCGAAGATGGACCCGAAGAGCACATTGATCCCGGCGGCCCCGTTGCCCGTGCTGCGTGAGGTGGTGTACAGGCTGAGGAACAGCACACCGAGGCCGAGCACCCAGGCGAAGACACTGCCGATGACCACGTCGTCGGGATGGGCGCGCCGGTCAAGGAGCGCCATCCCCGCGCCGATCGCGATCGTCGTCACGAAGAGCCCGACCCTCGCATCGAGCCCTATGGCGAGCGCGGCGAGAGCTCCGGTGAACGCCACGTGGCTCAGTGCGTCGCCCGCGAACACCTGGCTGCGGAGGACCACGAAGTAACCGACCAGACCCGCGGCAGCCCCGATGCCCGTGCCACCCACGAACGCGTTGCGGATGAACGGGTGACCGAACATGTGCGCGATGCCCCCGGCGGCGGCGATCACGCGACCACCATGACGGCACGCCGGCGGCGTACCCGGCGCGCCCCGAGGGCGCCCACGTACACGGCGAACGCGAACGTCGTCACCCAGAACCCGATGGGGTACGGCGAGTAGTAGGCGACCACCAGCGCCGCCCACGTCACGGCGAGCGCCACGCCCACGGTGATCGCCAGGCTGCGCACGGGCCGGGCGGAGACCACCTGCCCCGTCGCGGCGGGCATGACCAGCAGGGCGAACACGAGCAGCGTGCCGGTGATCTGGCTCACCTCCGCCACGGTGAGGCCGAGGAGCACCAGGAACGCCACCGACAACAGGCGTACCGGGACGCCCCGTGCGTCGGCGATGTCGGGATCGACCGACGCGAACAGCAGCGGTCGGCCGATGACCCCGAGCGCGGCGAGCGCGCCGACGGCGACCAGGAGGAGGACGAGCACCTGGGCATCGGTGATGCCGAGGAAGCTGCCGAAGAGCAGGGCGTTCACCCCGTTGAGGTAGCCGCGGTACAGGCTGACGAAGAGGAAGCCCGCGGCAAGGGCGAACGCCTGCACGATCCCGATCGCCGAGGACTCCTCGGCACGTGCGCCGCGTGCACTGCGAGGCAGCGCGGCGATGAGCAGCGCCGATGCCGTGCAGAACCCGAAGTACCCCCACGTGGCGCTGATCCCGAGCCACACCGCGCCCGCAGCCCCCGGGAAGCCGACGAGCGCGAGGGTGTGGCCGGCGAACGTCTCGCGCCGCAGCACCATGAACCAGCCAGCAACACCCGCGACGATGGCGACGATCGTCCCCGCGCGGAAGGCGTTGACCATGAAGTGGTACGCGAACATCAGTGGCTGTGGCGGTCAGCATGGAACGCTGGCGGCTCCGGTTGGCCCACCACAACGAGCCGCCCGTCGGACGCGCGCAACACCTCGATCGGCGTGTGGAACAGCCGGGTCAGGTTCTCGGACGTCATCACCTGCTCGGGCGGGCCGCAGATGGCACCACCCGGCCCGAGGTAGACGACGCCGTCGAGGTAGCCGAGGATCGGGTTGACGTCATGGGCAACCATCACCACGGTGACGCCACTCGCGCAGATCCCCGCGACGAGCGCGGCGACCGACGCCTGGTTGGGCAGGTCGAGGCTGTCGAGCGGCTCGTCCATCAGCAGGAGATCGGGCCGGCGCACGAGCGCCTGGGCGATCAGCAACCGTTGCTGTTCGCCGCCCGACACCTCGCCGATCGGCCGCTCCGCGAGGGCTTCGGCCCCGACCTGGTTGATCGCCTCGGCGACGAGCTGGGCCTGTTCGTGCTTGCGCCGGCCGCGGCCGCCGAGGGGAAGTCCCCACCGGTCCCCATCAAGGCCCAACCGCACCACGTCGGCGCCGCGGACGCGTAGGCCGGCGTCGAAGGTCTGGCGCTGGGGGAGATAACCGATGCGGCTGTTGTGCACGCCTGGGCGGGCACCCAGGACGCGGAGTTCACCGGCAGAGAGCTGGAGGAGGCCGAGCACGGCGCGGATGAGCGTCGACTTGCCGACCCCGTTCGGCCCGAGCACGGCCACGAACTCGCCCCGGTCGATGCGGAGGTCCAAGTGCTCCCACACCGTGCGCCCGCCGATGCGCACCGCGGCATGGCGCGCCTCGATGGCCGGCCCAGCGGCGGTGGCCCGCTCAATCGCATCAGGGCGGGTCATGGGCGCACGGTCGACGCCGGTCATCCGCCGGCCTCCGCGAGGCCCGTTTGCAGGGATGGCAACTGGGCCGCCTGCCAGTCCTGGAACGTCGCGGTCGGCGGGATCAGTGTCTCGGTGATCGACGTGACCGGGATCCCGCGCGCTCGGGCGGCGTCGACCTGTCCCCCCGCCGAGGGAGAGCACCAGCAGGCGGCGAAGGGCCCGAGTGCCGCCGTCGCGGCGCCGAGGAGCGCAGCGACGGCACGGGGCGGCATGCTGGGCAGCATAGAACGAGAATGGTTCCTAGTTCCACTCCCCCGCGACGGGCGCGAGTTCGGTTGCTACGGGAGACGTGGACATCATCGAACGTCACCTGAGATCGACGGGTCGACGCGTGCTGATTGGAGCACGAACGACGCCGGCGCCACGGTGAAGCCCCGGGCCGTGGTACGCGACGAGGGGCCGGTTACGGCGCCCCTGTCGTCTCTCGCGCCGCGTTCTCCGCGGCGTCGGTGGCAATGCGGTGACAAGGAGGCGGCGCGCAGTTGAACACGCCATGACGGATCATGGAAACGTTCGGAACGGCGCTCGCAATGCGCCGCGTGAACGGCGCGTGTCGGGCTCGACGCGGGCACTCCGCTGTGCTAGAGACGCGCGGATGCCCCCCTTCGCCATCGTCGACCGCGAGGGGGAGGGCGCCGCGGCGGTCCTGATGATCGTCGATGAGCAATGCGACGCGGAGAAGATCGCCAGCGAACTTCGACAGGCGAATGTGCGCGTCGATGTCCTCCCCTTCGCGCCTCGTGACGACATGCTCGGGACCCGTGATCTCACGGGCGAGAGACCAACGCCGACCGGGAGCGGGTGACCGGACTCGAACCGGCATGACGACCTTGGAAGGGTCGAGTTCTGCCCTTGAACTACACCCGCGGACCCCCACATCGTAGCGGGGCACGTCATACTGTCTTCATGCCCGGCATCGTGGACCCGCGACCTGCTCAGCGGGCGCAACTCCGCCATCTCCGTCAACAGCTCGACGGCGCGGTGAATGACGCCGATCGGCAGCGGATCCAGGCTGAGATCGACGAACTCGAGCGTTCCATGGGCCACCGTCGCGGGGTTGTCCGGGCCCTCCTCGGCTGGGGCCACCATTCGGTGCCCTGGTAGCGCATCTCACGGACCGGATGACCGGGGCCCCACCGACCCGGCTGCCGTGCCGCCGATGTACTGGCGTCACGGGGCGACGTGCGAGGTCAGAGCACCCTCGACGCGGCGCCGAGCAGGACCCCCCACATCACGTACACGGCGATCGCGGTCGAGATCAGGGCGGCTCCCCTCGCCCACACCGGAGCGGCACGCACGCGCACGCGCCACACGCCCCACCCACACGAGATGAGCGCGAGCAGCGCCGCGCCCAGGACGAGGTCGAACGGCGAGCCGCCCAAGGCCGGCAGTCGTGTCTGTTGCGCTCCGACTTGGGCGCCGCCCATCAGCCTGGCAACGACGACGAGGCGCCGCGAGTCGTGGTACGGGGGCGTCGCTGAGACGAGCAGGAGCACCTGCGTGCCGACCGGCTCGGCGATCGATGCACGCGGCGTCGTCGTGATCGCCCGCTCGACGGCGTAGACGTACGCAGGCCCGTCGCCGCGCCTGAGCGTGACGCGGGTCCCCGGACGGAGCGCGCTGAGGTGCCGGAACGGCGCACCGTTGCCAACGCGGTGCCCCACGATCATGACGGGCCGGTTCCCGCCCGGCGCGTCGAGCCCGGGCGCAAACCCCGGGCCCTTCCCGAGCGCACTCCTCGAATCCCCAGCGACCACCAGGCTGTCGAGCCCCGTGTCTGGGCTCGTGACGCGGATATGGCTCTCGGCGCTCATCGAGCGCTGCGCCCGGCCTTCGAGGACCGCCGTTCCGAACACCGCGTAGACGACGAGGAGGATGAGGGCCACCCCTGCGAACCTCGAGGCGCCGACGATGGTGCGGCGGAATTCGTCGCGGCCAGTCCCGCGGGCTTCAGCCGCGTCGGCCGGAGTGGTCGCGTGGGAAACCGCGACCTCATGGCCACAGTCGGATCCGGCAACGGCGACCGGATCGAGGTCGCGTTCGTCCGGCACGCCCGCTTCGGCCCGGCCCACGTTCGAACGCACAAGCGGGAGCGCCGCGACCGGTACTGGTGGCGTCAGTTCCGGCGCGCGAGGGCCTGTGTCGGATCGCGCCGGCACTGCGGCAGGCGGCGGCGCCGGGGCTGCGCTCTCAGGGCTGAGCAACATGAGGTGCAGGGCTCGGCGCACGAGGCCCACCGCTTCACGGAGCGAGACGTGATCACGGTCGACGGTGTTCAGGTGCAGGCGCAACGCGTCTCGGCACTGTCGGAGCGCTTCGCACTCCATCGCGTCGAGCGGCCGAGAGGTCGCGGCGGACTCAAGTCGATCGACGAGCAGCGCGAGATCGTCCAGTGTCGACTCGCCCCGAACGGGCTCCTCGTTGCGCGCCCGGCACTCGGCCGTGGCTGTCGTGCGCAGCTCGCTCCCGTTGCTGGCGGTCCGAGCCGGAGTCGTACGCTCGTCGCCCAATCCCGTGGAGATCGGCGTGGTGGTGCATGGCAGTACGTCATCACCTGCTGCTGAAGGCGGTGGAGCGGCGTTCGCCCCGGGGACCGCCGACGCCAGCCGGGCGAGGAGCGCATGCCGAACCTGGTGCGCCGCGTCGAGGATGGAAGCGCGTGTGGGTGCCCCAGGACCCGGGGCGGCGTCGGCACCCCTCTCGCCCGTCGCCCGCATTCGCCGCGTCGACGCGATGACCGCGCCCGGGTCCTCGTCGTCGAGGGACGATTCCGCGCCTCCGAGGGCCGGCACCGCCTCTCTCACGCCCGAGCGTCCCCGACGCCACCTGCCGTGCCCACGCCCCAAGTTTGCACGGTCGTCCCCGCGCTTCCAATCGCGGGCACCGTCAAACCACCTCGCTCGGTACAGAGGCGGGCCTCGGACGAACGCCCCGAAAACCACGCATGAACATCATTTGCCTCGAACGTGCCGGTTCCGCTGCGGTACGTACGATCCGAGGACATGGCGACGCCACTGTGCGGAGAAGTCATTGGAACCATGGGGTCGCAGCAGCAGGGGCACGTCATCAGGCTGGTGCGCTACGGCCGAGCTTCCCTCGTCTGCACGGCGCTGTCCATGACCGGCCTGGCCATCCTCGTCGGTGGGGCGCACGTCCCGGCGTCCTGGGCGAACGCTGGCATCGTGCTCATGCTGACGCCCGTATCGTTCGAACTCAACCGCCGCTGGGTCTGGCCCGCGGCAGCCCGACGGGCCGCTGGCCACATCCTCCCGTTCTTCGCCTTCAGTCTGGCCGGCCTCGCCGGCTCGACCATCGCAGTCCGCGTCGCCTCTCACCTCACCAGCCGCTGGCACACGGGCCCCAGGACGACAGCGGTTGAACTGGCAAGCCTCCTGGCGTTCGGAGGTCTGTGGCTGGTGCAATACGTGGTGCTGGACCGAGTGGTCTTTTCCCACAGGCAGCCGTGAGCACGCGGCTAACAAGCGGCTCGAATGGGGACCCGGCCTGTCGCCTGCCGTTCACCCTGAGTTCACCGTACGTGCGCGAACAGCGGTCACACTCGGCATCGTGCCCCGTCCGGCCCGATCCCGCCCCGCATGCACGTCACCGAACTGAGCGACGGCGAGCAACAGGCGCGCCTTGCCGACAGCATCGACGGGCTGCAGCGGACCTTCCCTGAGTTCACCGCGGTCGCCGTCCTGACCGCACGCCAGCGTCGAGGGCTGCTCATCCTGATTGCCGCCGTCATTGCTGCCGGCGTCGTCGATGTCAACGCAACCGCGATCGCGCTCGTCGCACTGGCCACAGCCTTCTACAGCGCGGTCATCCTGGACCGTGTGGCCCTGTTCCGCGCCTCGCTGCTCCATGAAGCGGTCGTCGTCATTAGCGACGACGAGGCGCGGTCCTACCCTGACGACCTTCTTCCCGTGTACACCGTCCTCATCCCGGCGTACAAGGAGCCGGAGGTCATCCACGCGCTGCTCGGCGCCATGAACCGGTTGGAGTACCCGCGGGAGAAGCTCGACATCAAGCTCTTGCTGGAGGCGGATGACGCGGACACCATCGCGGCGGCGCGAGATGTCGAACTCGGCGACTACTCGACGATCATCCTTGTGCCGCCCGCTGAACCGCGTACGAAGCCGAAGGCGCTGAACTACGGCTTGTCGTTGTCACGAGGCGAGCTCGTGACCATCTTCGACGCCGAGGACCTGCCGGACCCGCTGCAGCTGCGTCGAGCTGCGATTGCGCTCACGTCCTTGCCTCGTGAGGTGGCGTGCGTTCAGGCCAAGCTCTCGTACGCCAACGCCAATCAGAACATGATCACTCGATGGTTCACGATCGAGTACTCGATGTGGTTCTCCCTCTTCCTGCCGGGCCTGGTGGCGAAATCGGCACCACTCCCGTTAGGCGGGACGTCCAACCACTTCCGGCGCGACGTCCTTGAGGAGCTCGGAGCGTGGGACGCCTTCAACGTGACTGAGGACGCTGACCTCGGGATCCGGCTCCACCGAGCGGGGTACCGCGCGCGAGTGCTCGACTCCACCACACTCGAAGAGGCGAACAGCGACTTCGTCAACTGGATGAAACAACGGTCGCGTTGGTACAAGGGCTACCTGCAGACGTGGCTCATCCACCTCCGCCGGCCGCGGCAGTTGCTCGACGAGCTCGGCGTACGGCCGTTCCTACGCTTCAACCTGTTCGTAGGCGGCACACCCGTCCTCGCGGTGTTGAACCCCGTGTTCTGGTGCCTCACGATTGTGTGGTTCGTCGCGCATCCGCACTTCATACGTGCGATCTTCCCGGCCGCCGTGTTCTACGCCGCACTCGTCTGCTGGGTCGTCGGCAACTTCCTCATCGCCTACTTGACGTTGCTGACCGTACGGCTCGCTCGCACCCCAAGGCTCATTACCGCCGCCCTCATCGTGCCCGCGTACTGGGTGATGATGTCGATCGCCGCCACAAAGGCGCTGCTCCAGCTCGTGCTCGCACCGTCGTTCTGGGAGAAGACCACGCACGGGCTCGGCGAGCCGGCGCAATAACCACCCCGGCCGTCGTCCGACGCGAGCGCTAGGCGTCGAGCGCAGCCGGGAGCGGCCCGAGCACGCCGGCGTGGACCGTTCGGGGTACCAGTTCGATCACGACGGCCCGGTCGGTCAGCGGCGCGACGGACCGAGCGGTCTCCCAGATCCTGGGGACGGCGCGGACCATCGCGAGCCCGTCCCTGAGCGGGCGGACGCGGCTTCGGTCATCGTGGGCCCACGCCACGCCAACCTCCCACACGGCAAAACCCAGGCGACGGGCGATCGCGATGACTTCAACGTCCCACGCAAACCCGTCCTCTCGACTGAAGCGAAGGATCTGCTGCCAGACTGGCCGAGACGCGACCTTGGCTCCGCACTGGGTGTCGTGGATGCCCGGTGTGACTGTGTAGCGGACGAGCCGGTTGAACGCCTTGCCGAGGAACTCGCGCACCGGGCCCTCGGTCTCGACCAGCGTCGTGGTGAGGACGTCCCTTGATGCGATCGTCACGACGGGACCCGTCGTTGCGGCGCTCAGCAGCCGATCGACCTCCGAGAGCGGGGTGGCCAGGTCGACATCGCAGAACCCGACGTACGCGGTCCGGGCAGCCAAGAGGCCCTGCCGGAGCGTCGCACCCTTACCTTGGTGCGGAAGCTCGACGACGCGTACCAGGGAGCCGTACCGGTGCTGTAGCTCGTGCGCGACCTCCAGCGTGGCGTCCGAACTTCCGTCGTCCGCGATGATCAGTTCCGAACCCGGGGCAAACCTCGACACGAAGCGCGCGAGCTCCGCCCCGGACTCGTCGAGGCGGTCCTCCTCGTTGAAGACGGGGACGACGAGCCCGAACTGCGGCCGGTCGCCTCCCCGTCGCTCGTCGTGACCGCTTCGGGTCAGCGCGAGCTGGGTACCAGTAGACGCGTTTTCCGCCATACCACCCTCCGACAACCTGGTCCCTCAAGTGCCACCGAAGACCGCCGACATCGTCTGGTGTGAGCCTCTCCTGCGGGCTGACCGGGGTCAATGCCAGAAGGCGCCCACGAGACGATGTTCACCCCGCAGTCACCCGGCGGTCGCTGCGATGCTCGCCGCAGGCCACGTTCGCCGTCCCGACGGGCGATCGGCCCCCGACGCGTACTCGTTGGGCCTCGCTGGGGAGTGGCCCTCCGCGCGTTAGCCGGTCGGCATGAAGCGGGCCCTGCTGGCCACCGCCGCGGCGCTCATCGTCGCGACCGGACCACTTGCTCGCGCCGGCCTGAGTGCCCCTCCTCGCCTGCCGGAGGGTCGGGCCGCGACGGTCGCCACTCCTCCATCAACGTCGGTCCTTCCGCCCGTCGGCGCGGGCGCAAGCCGGCCGCTAGCACCCGCTCCCGCCGGAAGCTCCCCGGTACGCACGGCGACGAGCGTCGCGCCCCCACCGACGCAAGCGACGGCAGTGACGCCAGCGCCGACCACCGCGGTGTCGGCCACGGCGCCGGTCCACGCTCCGGCCGCGACCAGCACCACCACGGCACCGCTCCTCCCCCACGCGGTGCCATCAACGAGCGCAGATCAGTACGTGCGCGCCTGCGGGGTCTCACTTTGCCTCGCAGGCTCCCCGTGGCGGCTGTACGGGGCAACGATCTACTCGGGCTACGACGATCCGCGAGGGCGCATCTCCATGGCCAAGGCGGCCGGTCTCAACACCCTTCGGCTCGTGAACTTCATCGACCCAGCCGACTCCATGGCGGACCTCGCGGTCCCGCGGAACTGGGCTCGGCTTGACGCCGCCATCGCGGACGCGCAGGTCGGTGGCCTGCACGTCATCCTCGACCTCTCCGACTACCGGAACCTCCTGACGATGTCGGGGAAGAACCCGTACACGGTCGACTGGGGACCGTTCCTGCGTTTGGTTGCCCAGCGCGTGAACTCGGTCAGCGGCCTCCGATACGCGGACGACCCCACCATCGCCCTGATCTCCATTGCGGGTGAGGTGGAGCCCGTCAACAGCCCCAAGAACACGCTCGGGATCACCACCGCCGATGTCACCACGTTCTTCAGCCGCACCTTCGCCGAGTGGCGGGCACTCGACCCACACCACTTGCTCAGCACTGGCGGCCTCGGGCAGCTCGACTGGCCGTCCGGCATCGACTGGCGATCGATCATGGCGCTGCCCGGTAGCGACGTGTGCGCGATCATCGCCTACGGGGAGTCGACGACCTCGACGATTCCAGCGACCGTGGGTGGATATTGCGCAAGCCTCGGCCGCCCGTGGATCACGGAGGAGTTCGGGACGCCCATCAGCCTCGGCGACGCGGCGCGCGCGGCCTGGTACGACCACGTCATCGACGAGAACCGGTCGCACGGCTCGGCCGGGACGTCGTTCTGGAACCTGGGCCCGCAAACGATCTCGCCGTCGTACGACGTCAACCCGGAGAGCCCACTGCTCTGGGCCGCCGTGCGGGCCGCAGCTCCAGTCAGCTAGCGCGGCAACAGGTCATGTGGACCCGATGACCTTGTACAACCGCCAGTCTCCGAGGTCACTCGTCGAGCGGAACTCCCGGACGAGGGTCGCGATGCCGGCACCGGTCGCGAATAGCGACGGGTACTCGCGGTTGAGCTCGTCCGTCGACCCGAGGCCCGTAGGCGGCTCGGCCAGGAGGTACTGCACATGGAAGGCGACCGGGTCCTGTACGGCGGCGGCGAAGTCCCGGTCCGGCGTGATGAGGTACACCTTCGGGTGCGGCGCTTGCGTCCAGATGGTGAACGCTCTTGCGACGTCCATCAGGACCGCCCCGCGCGTGAGGTGCAGTGACGCGATGTACATCGCGATCTGCCTCTCCGTGCCGAGCCGGCGTAGGACCTTCGCACGAGGTGAGTTCCGGTAGAAGATGGGCTGGAGCTGGTTCGTTTCCTCGCGAGCCAGGCTTGGGCTGTTGACGATGGTCGTCGACACCGCGACACCGACGATGGAGGCGGCAACGACGATGCCCCGCATGGCGAGCGCGAGGGGTCGCCCCCCCGAGCGCTGCCGCCCCGGAGGTGGTCGACTGGCCGCCACTGCGTGTTGGCGGGATGCGAACAGGCCAGCGAGCACGACGACCATCGGGATCTCGACGATGTAGTAACGCAACCAGCTCGCTGTCTGCCCCTTCAGGAACGCGAACACTTCGAAGACGAGGATCGACCCGAACACTGCGAACGGCACCAGCGCGGCAGCATCCCGGCGGGCGACGACCGCAGCTATTGCGACGACGACCACGATGGCGAGAAGTGGTTCCAGCAGCAGCACCTGGTGGGTGACGTAGTGGAGGCGCTGGTGCGGGCCGCCCGGGGTCCCCCCTGCACCCAGTGCCAGCTGCGCGCTGTTGCCATATTGCGACGTGAATTGTGCGAACGGGCTCCCGACGATGAGCCAGCTCACCAGGGCCCACGCAGCGAAGGCGAACGCGACCGGGGCCCCGATCACACAGGCTTCCGTCGCTGCCGAGAGCGCGCGGGCCCTCACCCCGCCGTGCGAGCGCCACACCGAGAGGAGACCGACCAGGCCGATCTCGGCGGCGGCCGCGACGATCACCTCGTAACGGGTGAGATAGCCGAACGCAAGGGCCAGTCCGGCGATCACCAGCGGGCGGACACGTCCGTTCCGCACCCATTGGAGGAGGTACCGGGCGGACACGAGCAGGAAGCACAGGTACGGCGCCTCGCTCATGCCGTTGGCCCCTGCGTACAGGACCAAGGGGTGCAGGGCGAACGCCGCCGTCAGCACCCACCTCGTCGGCCGCGGGACCTTTTCGTCGGCAAGCATGCCAGCCAAGGCCCACACGGCAATCCCGCCGAATACGGCCGACATGATGTTGCCGGCGAAGCCCCGCGAAATGAGCGACGGCACCCACGAGTGGAGCAACAGGAGGGGCATCTCGACGAATGACGGGAGGGGGTTCCACACGAACCCGATCGCCGCCAGGTGCGGGTCGCGACTGAAGAGCACGTAGCCCCCGTTGGCGACGCGGCTGAGGGCGTCACCGTTGATGCTGTTGTAGTGGAACGCGAGTAGCCATCCACCCGCCATGTACACCGCCACGACCACGGCCGCGGTCCACACGGCCTCAGAGGTACGTCGCGTAGCTGTGTCGTTGAGACGCCACTCATCGAGCATCCGCCCCGTCGGCTCGGGCACGAGCGCGGGGGCCAGCCCCGCAGGCTTCGGTTCTGCCCGCGGATGCGCTGACACCGGTGGGTGGAGCTGCAGCGGCGGCCGTCCGGGGACCGGCCGACGGCCCGGGCCGCGTCCCGTCGCTGGCCGCGCCCGGCGTGAGGGGGCAAAGCGCCTCAGGCCTCCGGACGCGTACGCTTCGCCTTCCGGCAGTACCGGGACGGCCACCGGCACCCGAGGCCGCGATCGGCGGCCCGGCGACGACCAACGCCGTCGCAGTGGCCACTCAACGAAGACGCACAGCGCCCCGACTAGGAGGACGACACGGAGGTCCACGCCGGTGCGCTCTACAGTGCTTCGATGCGCTCGGCGCCGGGAACGTGGCCCACGGCGAGCACCGACGTACCGGCCGGAAGCCGAACGTGCCTGAGAACTCGGGACTCGGCGCCGCTCAGCCGACTGGCGATTGATGCGAGCGCCGGCGACGTGGCTTGCAGCCCGAGCTGCTGCTCGGTCGACCGTGCCAATCGGCGCTGCAGGAGTACGGGCAGCACCAGCCAACTGAACATATGGGTGGCGAACAGCACCTGGAACCCGGCTCGCTCGAGGTCGCGGCGAACCATCTGGCGCGTGTAGCGGCGGTGATGCCCGAGGAAGCGGTCCGCCTCGCTCCACAGCCACGCATGCGCCGGTGCCGTCACAAGGACAACGCCGCCGGGCATGAGCACCCGACGCGCCTCGAGGAGTGCGGGAACTGGGTCCTCAAGGTGCTCGATGACGTCAAGGAGGGTAACGACGGCCGCAGTGCCGGCATGCAGCGGTAGGTTGTCCACCGTTCCGGCCAGCAGGGCAAGCCCGTGGCGGCGCCGGCCTTCAGCAGCACTCGCGGCGGCGCCCTCGATGCCGATGCTGGGACCGTACGGCCAACGCAGGCGCGCGGTGACGCCTGCTGCCCCTGCACCGACGTCGACGAGAGGACCGCGAAGGCCGCTGGGCAGGACATCTGCGAGGACAGCCGAGACGATCCGGGCTTTACAGTCGAACCACCAGTGTTCCCGGTCCGACTCGAGGAGCGTCGCCGCCTGGTCGGGGCGGAACACCCCGTCGGCCGGGCGTTGCGAAGGCAACTCCGCCAAGGTCACCGCGGGTGCTGTCCCTGCGGCTGGGCGACGGCCTGCGAGACCGTCGCCTGCTTCTGGATCACCGCGTGCGCAAACTGGACGAGGAACGTCTCCGTCTGCGCAAACCTGGCGTCGATCCCCGTACCCTTGCTCGACAGCACGTTCTCGAGGCGGAGGCCAAGAGACCGCGCCGTCGAGGAGCCGATGGGTGCGCCCGAGAACGTCGTCTTCTCCGTATTGAGCAGCATCAGGGTGATCCGTTCGTACCGGGTCTTCCCTGAGCTGGTCTTGACGGGCCAGTGCCAGTACACGGTCGTCCAGTCGCTCTTCGTCGTCGGGTTGTAGTAGGCGAGGACGTTCCCCGTGACGCCGCCCCCGAGATCAACCGTCCTGATCGAATGCAGCTTGTACCCGTGGAACCGGTAACAGGCTTCGATGCCATAGGTACTGAACGTCGTGACGTCGGACGTGTTGATCACGTCACTGATGACTTGACCGTTGGACCTCAATGGCGCACCAGGGTCTCCCCCGAACGTGTAGTCGTACCGGTACCAGGTGGAGTCTTCACCGAAGAACGGCGTTGCCCACGTGTAGACGTTGATGCGAGAGACATTCCACCCGCGAGGGCTCGACGGAGCGTCGGAGAAGGACACAAGGCGCGGGACGCCGAGCGAGCTCAGGACCAGGTCGTAGCTCCGGAGTGAAGAGTTCGCGACGTACCCGATGAGCGCGAGCGCGGCTACGACTCCCACCGCCATACGGATGCGCGGCACGGCCTGGCGCACCTCGGTGCTGAGCGGTGTCGCGGATGCCTCATTGGCCCGGAACCGCATCCGCAAACCGAACGGCCGCATCATCAGCACCATCGCCAGCACGACCAGGTTGAAGATCACGAGCCCGATGAACGGGTGGAGCACGTCGACGGCGAACTTCTCGCCCCATCGGCTGCCCGCGAAGAGGATCAGGAAGATCCGCAGCACATTCGAGACCCAGACGGAGACGAGGCCGAACGCGAGCCAGACGAGCTTCCGGAGCCAGCCCCCGAGGACCACGGTGAGGAAGGCCATGCTGATTAGGACGTACCCGACGACACCGTTCACGCCGGAGCAGGCTGACGCCACGCTCACAGGGAAGCTGTGCAGCCCGTGGCTGACTTGGTAGAGCCCTTGCGCCGACGGACCGCTCGCCTTGGCGACGTGGTCGATGCGCAGGAGGACGTTCAGGCCGCCCAAGGTCGAGCTCGTGAACGCTGAGAGCCAGCGGACCAGGAAGGTCGTGTACGGCAACGGCCACGCGAGGATCAGGAAGGCGACGGGGATCTTGAGGCGCCACAGCGTCCGCACACCGAAGATGACGCAGACCGTGCCCGCGACGAACAGCGGGAGGGCGAGGAGGTCCATCCGATAGAGCCAGAACAGTGTCGACATCCGGACCGGCATGAAGATGTCGAACGCGAGGGCGGCCACCATCATGGGCGTGCCGATGATGAAGTCGACCTGGCGGTCATGGATCGACGGCTCATGAGGCTCGGGCCGCACCGCGACTGCAGCAAGCAGCACCGCGATAATGGGGACGAGGCCCAGGTACGCGAGCGGGGTCTGCGCCTTCAGCGTCCGTAGGAGCGTGGCGAGCGAGTAGTGGAACGCGCCGATGACGAGAGCGAGCGCGAGGAAGGCGCGCCGATGGACGGCGTACGTCGGAGATCGCACGACGTGGAGCAGGCGGGCCAGTCGATCGAGCGGGAGGTCGAGGGGCCGGCCGCCGGCAGCGAGGTCAGTCACGAGACGTACCCAACCCGGCTCTCAGACACGCGCCGGATGGTAGTTGTGGTGGTTCACGACGCCCTTCAGAGGCGACGAACGTTCATCGGGTCGTCACGGCCGCGTTGCCGTCGCGTTGCTGCGCGAGTCAACGCCGACGTTGCTCGCTGTTCACTCGAAGATCACCTCTCGTTCATGCCACCGTCCTCCGGGGCTGTGAAGCTGTGACACAGGAGTTCCAGCGGACTTGTCCCGTCGCGTCGCCATCTATGAGCAACCCGCCCGCGCCACCCGGTTGGTACCCGGACCCGTCCGACCGCGGGCGGCTCCGGGTCTGGGACGGACAGAACTGGACGTCGCGTGTCCGTCCGATCGAGCGGCGGACGCGGCCTCCTGTCGAGGCGCTGCAGCCCGCGAAAGCGGACCTGGGGACGCCACCGCGCGACGCAGCACAGTCGGCGCTCGAGACGGTCGCATCCACACACGAGAACGTCCGACAACCGGAGGGAGCGGGTGCCGCTCCGGTGAGGGCCGATGGGCGTCGGGGCACGCCAGCGGCTCCGGGTGCACCAGCGGCTCCGGGTGCGCCGGCGGCTCCGGGTGCGCCGGCGGCTCCGGGTGCACCGGCGGCGTTGGGGACAGCGGATGGGCGTCGGGGCACGACACCGGCGGGACGGAAGCGGCGCCGCGAAGGGACGAACGTGCTCGTCGGGGTGCTGCTTGCCGCATTCGCCACCGCGGGCCTCTTCGAGGTCGTCAGTGGTGGCACCCAGACGAGCGGCAGTGCAGTCACCGGTGCGGGCGCGACGCCGACCACGCTCGGCCAGCGCGCGCTGACCACGCTTGCGGTGCCGCTCGCGGCACAAGCGTGCTCCGCGCCCGGCCTCGCCGCGGGGCGACTGCTCCGGGAACTCCGTCAGCAGGGCTTCCCGGTCTCCGCGGTCGGCACCGGGGCGGCGCCGACCACCACAACCACCACCGTGCCGGGCCTCACCCCAGCCGGCCCGATCTCGCCGATCGAGGCATCCACCACAACGTCGGCTCCCCCCCCAGGAGCAGCGTGCACGTCGGTGTCGTTCACGGACACCCGGGGACGGGCCATGAGCGACATCGCCGTGTTCCGCAATCCATCCGACGCGCAGCGGTCGGTGCGATCGTCGGGCGTCCGCGCGATCGCCGACGTGGTCGGCCCAGCGGTCCTGAGGCTCGACCCGTCCCTCGCCCCGTTTCGCTCGGCGTACGTCACCGCCGTCCGGCAACTCCTGGCCAAGGCCTAGTCGTGACCGTGGGGAGAGCGACGTGACCTCGACGGACGACTTCGACGGCGTCCATCCCGGCACGGACGCTGCTGGGGAGCGCGATACGACGCGGACGATGGCGCCGCCCCGGAAGGTGGTCGCCTTTAGGCCGCCTCCGATCGCGGGCATCGACCGCGGTAACCGGCGGGAGGCTCCGAGACCTCGGTTCGACGCTCAGCTCCAAGCGCCCATCGTCGGCCCGGAACCTCCGGTGCGAGCCGAACACCCGGGCCAGCGGCCCCCGCGGCGGCGCGGTACAGGTGCACTGACCGAGGCGCGCGCCGACGACTCCGACGGACCCATCTCCGGAGCCGGCCCGGCGACGTCGCTCCATCTCGCAGCCTCGGACCAATCGCCCTTATGGGCGCCCGGCCGGGACGGCGAGACGTCTGGGGCACCGTGGCGCGACCTGCCCCCGCCGGTCGTGGACACCCTCGCCGCTCCGGTCATTGGCCCGGTGCTCGGCTCCGACTCGGCCGCACGTGACGAGGGCGCGACGTGGGCGCCGCCGGTTGGGCCGCCGATGGCTCTCCCGGACGACGCGGGCTTAGCCTTCGTCACGACGCCCGAGCCGGCAGGCACGATCCGCGATCGCATGCGCGCTCGTGCCAGCTCGGTAATCGGGGCGCGGACAGGTGGGCTCTCCACCGGCGCTCCCCATTCGGCCGCCCCCGCCCTTGCCGGGCTCGATGCGCGCGGGATCTCGGCGTGGTTCGGGTCGCACCAGGTCCTCGACCGAGTCTCACTCGCGATGCCACCAGGGGCGGTGACGGCCTTGATCGGCCCGTCCGGGTGCGGAAAGTCCACGTTCCTCCGAATCCTCAACCGGATGCACGAACTCATCCCGAGCGCGCGGATGGCGGGCGAAGTCCTGTTGGACGGCAGCGATATCTACGACCCCGCTCGGCGCATCACCGCCGCACGTCGCCAGATCGGGATGGTGTTCCAGAAGCCAAACCCGTTCCCGGCCATGTCGATTTACGACAACGTGCTCGCTGGTCTCAAGCTGACTGGGTCGAAGGCGGACCAAGCGATGAAGGACTCGCTGGTGGAGGAGTCGCTCGTCAAGGCCGGCTTGTGGAAGGAAGTCCGCGACCGGCTTCGCCAGCCCGGAGGGGCGCTGTCGGGAGGCCAGCAACAGCGCCTCTGCATCGCCCGCTCCCTCGCCATCCGCCCCCGCGTCCTGCTGATGGACGAGCCGTGCTCTGCGCTCGACCCGACCTCCACCCGCCGGATCGAGGACACGATCGAGGAGCTCAAGACCGAGGTCACTATCGTCATCGTGACGCACAACATGCAGCAGGCCATGCGGGTGTCCACGAAGTGCGCCTTCTTCCTCGCGGAGCTCGGCACGCCGGGCTACATCGTGGAGCACGGCGATACGGAGGCGATGTTCTCATCGCCACAGGACAGCCGGACGCTCGACTACGTCTCAGGGCGGTTCGGCTGAGCCGAGCGGGGACGCGCCGTCACATCAGGTTGGGGAGTAAACGGACCGCCTGACCGGCGCAGTAGTAGATGACCAGCGCAGCGAGGGGCAGCAGCACGATCCACGTCTGCACCCGCCCTACCCGTCTCCAGCACCACACGGCGGCGATGGCGACGCCGGCAAGGGCCTCGAGCCACAGGACCAGCGCGTAGATCGTGTCCGTCTGGGCACCCATGGCCTGTTCGTCACGCGGGATGGTGGTGACGGGCATGGGTGACGGACCGAACGTCCTCCCGACCAGGTCCGCGTCCACGCGTAGGACACCGACAGGGATGAAGGGGAGGCCCCGCGCCGTCACGAGCGTCAACCTCGCCCCACCCGTGGGGAGAACGGGCGCGCCTGGCCCACCGTCAACCCGGCGGTCGACGACCTTGAAGTGCGCCGTGCCGACCCCCGTGATCACGGTCACGTCGTCCCCGGGGCGCAACCGGTGGAGGCCACCGAACGGCCCGCCGTACGTCGCCGCCCGGCCCTGGATCACGCTCGTCCCGGGTTGGCCGGGGAGCGGTGTGTTGCGCTGGTGGCCGGGACCGGACGTGAGCACGGCCGACGTGGTCGCCTCGCTCACCACTTCCCTGAGGTGCAGACGCGGGATCTCGAGCAGGGCGACCGGGGTGCCGTTGGCGTACAGGCGGCCCGAACCGCTGACCTGACCCAAGGGAGCAACGCCGTTCGCCAGCTGGTCCCGGAAGCGCGCGTACAGGCGCACCTGCGACGCGGTGTGCTCGAGCCTGCTGAACACCGCGAGATGGGCGACCAACCCCAACGCCAACGCGGCAACGGCGACCAGTTCACCTCGCGCCACGCGAGAGGCGAGGCTCGTCGGCGGGCGCCCGCCGACCAGGGGGCCACGAAGCGCCCCCTCAAGGTCGCCCTCGGACGCGCCCTCGTGCTGGATCAGCCCAGCAACCGGTGCGCCCCCGTACACAGCGACCCCCTCACTCGTCGGGCCACGCCAGACGTTCGAGCTCGCGCCGTCGTTGGGACACCGCCACCAGACCGAGGCCGGACATGACGAGCAGGAAGCCGATTAGTGCCTCTGCCCTGGCGCGCAGGCCCGTGAAGGGCAGCGACGCCCCGGAGCTCGTCGCACCACTCGTCGATGGCGTCCCCGGGTCGGTGCTCGTCGTGGTCGTGCAGGGCACGGTCGATGCCGTCGTCGTGGTGGCTCCGGTCGTCGTCGTCGTGAC
>Ga0070741_10001365_pt1 | contig 75288 bp, 74 predicted proteins | sample Coa_R1_4_FD_66440 | JGI IMG/M metagenome (GOLD analysis project Ga0070741, IMG submission 66440) | Surface soil microbial communities from Centralia Pennsylvania, which are recovering from an underground coalmine fire - Coalmine... | ecosystem: Environmental > Terrestrial > Soil > Unclassified ...
GTTGAGCGCCAGCAGGTTGGTCTGAAAGGCGAGCGCGTCGATCGTCTGCACGATCTTGGCCGTCGCCGCTGCCGCCGCCTGAATCTGCTCGATGGCGGCCGACAGCCGCTGCATGCTGGCTACGCCCGCCTCGGCACTGCTCTGAGTGGCCACCGCCAGCGTCTGCGCTGCCGTGGCGTTGGCGGCGTTGGCCTGAGCCATGGCGGTGATCTCCTGCAGACTGCTGGCCACCTCTTGCAGGGCACTGGCCTGCTCGCTGGCCCCCTGGCTCAGACTCTGGCTGCCACCGCTGATCTGGCTGGCCGCCGAAGCCACCTGCGCCCCAGCCCCCGCGACCCGCATCAGCGCCTGGTCCAGGTGCTCGACCGCCTGGTTGAGCGCCCGCTGGATCGTGGCGTGGTCCCCCTGGTACTGCCCCTGGACGCGAACGGCCAGGTCCTGCTGCGCCACCCGCTCCAGCACCGCCGCCGCTGCGCGGATCGGCGCGATGACGGCGTCCAGGGTGGCGTTGATCCCCTCCACGAGCTCGCAGAAGGCGCCCTGGAACTGGCTCGCGTTGCCCCGCTCGCTCAGTCGGCCGTCCTTGGCGCTGGCGTTGAGCCGCCGGGTCTCGGCCAGCAGCTCCCGCACGGTAGCCTGCGAGACGCGGAAGGCCTCGATCGTCTGGTGGGTCTGGGCCAGGATCCCGTTGAAGCTGTGCGCCAGCCGCCCCAGCTCATCGCGACTGGCGTCCGGCACCGGCTGCGTGCCCATTGCGATCTCGACGCTGGGGTCACCGCGGGCCAGGCCCGCCACCGCGTTGCCCAGGTTGGTGATATCGACCCGCTGCAGCGTCTCCATCTGCGTCGCCAGCCGCTGAGTCCGCACAGCAATACTGCGTGAGATGAAGAACGCCATCCCGCCGCCAAGCAGGAGGGAGAGCACGATCGCGCCGAGGAGCAGCCGGGTGGAGGTATCGGCCGTGGCGCGGACCGATTCGTTCATCTCCGCGCCGACCCGGGTCTGGACCGCCAGCAGCTTCTCCAAGGTATCGCGGGCAGCACCGAACTGCTGGGCGGCCGGGCCGTTCCGCAAGGCGGCCGCTTCGTCCCCCTGGCCCTGGTCTTCCAGCGCGATGATCTGCTCCCGCGTCTGCAGATACGCGGGATACTGCTGCGCCCAGGCCGCCAGCCCCTGCTGCTCCTCAGGCACCAGGTCGGCGGCGGCATACGCCTTGAGGTTGTCCTCGATCTGCTGGCGCCACTTGGCTGTGTCGGCCTTGATCGCGGCCCGCTCCTGAGCATCGGCGATGTGGTATTGCAGCCCGCCCAGCCGCAGCTCATACAGCCCCTGCTCAGCGTCGCTCAGCCGCTGGACCGGGACGAGCCGGTCGTCGTACAGCGACCGGAAGCTGGCGGCAAAGTCGGTGGTGTTGTGCCAGCCGATGTACCCCACCACCAGGATGAGGGCGAGAACACTCCCAAAGCCACCGAACAGCTTGGCTCGAATCCCAAAGCTCATCGTGCGTCTCCTTAAATCATCGCTCTCTGTGCCGCGCTACTCCGCGGCGTTCTGCACGTTGCTGGCATTGGCGGCGGACTGCGCCGCCGCGACCTCCTGGTGCGAGAGCACCTTGTCGATATCGAGCAGCAGCTCGACCCGGCCCTGCGCCTTGCCGATGCCGAGGATGTAGTCGGTCCGAACGTCACCGCCGAACTGTGGGGCCGGCTCGATATCCTGAGCGGCAACGTCGAGCACTTCGGAGACGCGGTCCACGACGATTCCCATCTGCGCCCCCCGGGCCTGGACCACGATGATGCAGGTCTCGTTGGTCTGCTCCGCCGCGGGCATGCCGAACCTCTGGCGCAGGTCTACGACTGGGATGATCTTGCCGCGCAGGTTGATGACACCGCGGATGAACGCCGGAGTGCGCGGGACGCGGGTGACCGGGAGCATCCCGATGATCTCGTGAACCTTCAGGATCTCCAGGCCGTACTCTTCGTCGGCGAGGAAGAAGGTGAGGAACTTACCCCCGGCCAGGCCAGGGGCGTGGCTGGCGGGCTTGACGACAGGCTCTGTGGGGTTGATAGCCATACTGGCGCTCCTTCTGAAAGCTTGTGGGCTGGGGCCCGCTACGCAACGGATGGAATGACCGGGACGCTGGGGGTATCCACATCGGTCTGGCGGGCGAGGGCGACGACTTCGGCGGGGTCGAGAATGAGCCCAACGCGGCCATCGCCGAGGATGGCGCCGCCGGCCACGCCCTGAATCTTGCCGATCCCGCCGAGCGACTTGGCAACGACCTGCTGCTGGCCGAGGAGCTCGTCGACGAGGAGGGCACAGCGGAGCTCGCCCTCGCCAACCACGACGAGCAAGCCCTGGGTGGGATTCTCGACGGCGCCCGGGACGTGGAACAGGCGATGCAGGCGCAGGACGGGTAGCAGGTCGCCGCGCAGCATAACGAGCTCGCCGCGCCCGGCGACGGTGGACAGCGACCGGGGCTCTGGGCGGAAGCTGAGCGCGATACTAGCGAGGGGGATGATGTAGCGCTCGTCGCCTACCTTAACGAGCATGCCATCGGTGATCGCCAGGGTGAGCGGGAGACGGAGCGAGAACCGGGTGCCTTTGCCGGGCGTGGAGGCGATGTCGATCCGACCGCGCAGCGCCTGGACGTTGCGCTTGACGACGTCCATCCCCACCCCGCGGCCGGAGACGTCCGTCACCTGGTCGGCGGTGGAGAAGCCGGGTTCGAAGATGAGGTTGAAGACGTCGTTGTCGGACAGGCCTTTGTCCGACTCGATGAGGCCGCGGGCGAGCGCCTTGCTGGCGATTTTCTCACGGTCCAGTCCGCGGCCGTCGTCCTCGATCTCGACGACGACGTTGCCTCCCGAGTGATAGGCGGCGAGGCGAACGACGCCGGCAGGCGGCTTGCCGTGCTGGACGCGAACGTCTGGCGGCTCGATTCCGTGATCCACGGCGTTGCGGATCATGTGGATGAGTGGGTCGTTGATGACGTCGACCATGTGGCGGTCGATCTCGGTGTCCTCACCCTCGACGATGAGGTCGACCTGCTTGCCACTCTTGTGGGCCACGTCGCGGACGAGGCGGGCCATTTTCTGGAAGGTGGCCTTGAGCGGGACCATGCGCATGGACAGGCTGAGGTCTTGCAGCTCGCGGACGATCTTGCCGGCGTGGATGACCTTGCGGGACAGCTCGTGGTGGATGGTGTCGACGACCGTCTCGTCCTGCGCCACCATGGAATGGGCGATGACCAGCTCGCCGACCATGTCGATCAGCTTGTCGAGGCGGTCGGTGCGGACACGGACCCAAGACTCCGCGGCCGGGGCGTCGCCGCTGGCCAGGCGCTGCTGGGTACGGAGCGCCTTGGCGACGTCGGCGATGGACGCCGCGCCGGACTTGACGAGCGCCAGGCCGAGGGGCTGGTTGCCCTGATCAGTCGCAGCAGCCTCGACGTCCGCGCGGGTGACGACGCCCTGGGCAACGAGGAGATCACCCAGACGCGGCAGCGGAAGGTCGTCGCGCGTGGTGTTCGCCGCGAGTGTCTCGGGGTCCTCGAGCAGGCGGAGTAGCTCGGCGTAGCCAGCCGGGAGATGCATCGGCTCGCCGCCGAGCGCATTCTGGACGGCCTGGATGAGCTCCCTGAGCATGTCGGTCGAGCGCAGCGCGAGGTCGGCATAGCTGCCGGTGAAGCGGATCTCGTGGTCGCGGACGCGGCTGAGCAGGGATTCGGCGCCATGGGCGAGCTCACTGATCCGGCGCAGGCCAAGGAAGGCCGAGGTGCCTTTGACGGTGTGGAAGACACGGAAGACGGTGTTGACGGCTTCGTCGTCTTCTGGGTTGGTTTCCAGGGAGAGCAGGGCGGCCTCGGCGGCCTCGATGTATTCGCGGCTCTCGAGGATGAACTCGGCCAGCAGCGCGGGATCGGCATCGGCCGGGAGCCCATCCGAGGCCGGGGCAGCCTCGGCCGGGGCGGGAGCCGGCGGGGTGGAGTCCGGGACGCTGCGCTCCATGGCGTCCATCGCGGACTGGATCAGATGGCCAACCTCGGCCAGCGCGCGGGCCGGGTTCGCGGCACGGCCCAGAACGATACTGCCCAGCGTCTGGGCGGCCTGCACCGCCAGGGCCGCTGCCACGGAAGGCAACGGCTCGCCGGCGACCAGCGCCTGCAGCCCGTCGCGGACGCGGCCCAGCTCGATCGTGTCTGCCGGGCCGCATTGCAGCAGCAGCGCCGCCGCGTCGTCCAGCGAGAGCGGGCCAGCGGGCGAAAAGGCTGTGGGGTGGCCGAGCGCGCAGCCGAGCGCCTGCCCGGCTGCTTCCAGCGCGACCTCTGGCTCCGGACCACCTTCGGACAGCAGGTACAGCTCGGCGGCAGCAAGCCCCTCGGCGGCGGCGCGGGCAAGACGGGGGGCATCGGGCGAGTCGCCCTGGTAGATGGCCTGGAGGGCATCGAGCACCAGGGTGAGCAGATCGATCAGGCCGGTGAGGCGTGGAGGCAGCTCCTGGATGGTCTCTTCAAGCGCCCGGCCGATGGCGGCCACGGTAGCCTGGTCGGCCAGATCGAGCTCGCTCAACTGGAGGCGGGCTCGCGAGACCGTCTGAATGATTTCCTCGTGTACCTGCTGCACGCTGGTTCCTCGTTGCTGAGTGCGGAATCTGAGTGAGCCGCCGCGAGCCCAGGACGCGGGGCTGGCGGAGCCTCTTTCAGGACTGTCCAGGATTGGCGGCGGCGATCATGAGCCAGAAGGGGCCATCGGCGGTGGAGAAGTCCATCCGCAGCGCGGTCTGCCCCTGGAGGAGCGGGAACTGCAGGTCGGTGCCGCGGGCGATGGTGGGCAGGGAGAGCTGGACCTTGATACCCCGCGTGTCAAGGCGGGCGGAGACATCGCCGGCGAGGACGTTGGCGAGCTCGCCGATGACGTCACCCATGTCTGGGCTGGCGAAGTCGATCTCGAAGCCAGCGAACTTCTGGGCCAGGGGGATGGCAGTAGCAGGTGGGAAGGCGAGCATGAGCGACCAGCAGGCCTCGCCGACGAGGGAGATGATGCCGGCGATGCCGGTGTAGCAGGCGCCGCGAGCGCTCGGACCGTGGTAGGTGGGAGCGGGGTCGAGAAAGGCGCCGAAGGTTTCGAGGACCGCGTCCTTCACGCTGTCGCCCAGCGTCAGGATCAGGCTCCCCTGGGGCTCGGTGTACGCGTGGAGCATCGATCTTCGTTCCTCCGGGCGAGCGAGATCGCCGAGATCCAGGCTGGTGGTCACGATAGTGAGCCAGAAGTCGCCCTCCTCTGTGGAGAACCAGAGCCGGGCGGCGGACTGGCCATCCGGGAGCGGGAGCGAAAGATCTGTCCCGCGGACGACCGTGGGGAGCGACATCTGCGCGTCGATGCCGCGCTGCTGGAGCTGGGCGACGACGTCGCCGGCGAGGACGTTGGCGAGCTCGCCCGCCACGTCGCTCATGTCGTCGCTGTCGTAGTCGATGTCAAAGCCGGCGAACTTGAGGGCGAGGGGGACGGCGGTCTCGCGAGGCAGGCCGAGGCGGAGTGACCAGGCAATGTCTCCGATGTAAGAAATAACCCCGACGAGCCCATTGCAGGGCCGGTCGATGGCCGGGCCGAGGAACGCGGGCTCGGCGCCGGAGATGGCCCCGAAGGTGGAGGCCGCCGCGAGCTGCACCGCGTCTGCGAGCGTAGCGAGGGGCTGGCTGAGCGCTGGAGTATCTGCTGTCTGCATGCGTGCCCAATCCGACGGCGGGTCGCCGTCTAAGACAGCTTGGAGAAGAAGCCGGCTGCCTTGACAGCCGGGATGGCTGGGCTGCCGATCGATTCGATCAGCTTGCCGAGCTTGTTCTTCAGCTCGTCCACGGTGAACGGCTTGGTGATGTAGGCGCTGGCGCCCGCGCTGTTGAGCGCTTCGTCCATCCTGGTCATCGTCTTCTCGCTGGTGACCATGACGATGGGGATGCGGACGCTCTTATAGGTGGAGCGAACGGTCCGGACGAACTCGATGCCGGTCATGTTCGGCATGTTCCAGTCGGCAAAGACGATGTCGATCGTCTTCGGGTCGAACTTGGCGAGCGCGACGGCGCCGTCCTCGGCCTCGGTGAACTCGAACTCGGCGAGCTGGGAGCGACGTAGCGCCTCCATGACCATGGTGCGCATAACGCGAGAATCATCAATTACCAGGGCGCGCAGCTTCTTCATTCGTTCCAGTGCTCCAGCCAGGGTCCTTCCAGTGGCGCTGACCTCGGGGGCATGCCAGGGGCTCACAGCGGGTTCCACCATGCTCCTGCGCTGGCAGCAGATGTCTCGCCAGGAGCCCTTTAGGATCATCTGCGAGCAGCGTTCACATGGAGAAGGGTCGGAGTGCCCCGCGGGCGCGGCCGGAGGTACCGGCCGGGGCGAGCCGTGGCGGCGCTAGCCCGGGCGCTCAAGGGCGAGCGGGGGAGGGATGTCGGGGTCGACTCGCTTGGCCTGGACGACCAGGCGGTGATCGTAGATACCGTCGGGGACACAGGTAATGAGGGTGAGCGTCTCGTCCGGGGTCGGGTCCATTACCTCGACAGCGGTGGGGAGGACGACCCTGGTATCAACGACCTGGTAGACGAAGCTGTGAGTGTCGTGGGTCTCCAGGACGACAACGTCGCCTTTGCCGACTTCGGGGAGGCGGTGAAAGACGTTGCCGTGATAGCGGCTGCTGATGTGGCCGCTGAGGACGACGTTGCCGGGCTGCCCCGGCAGCCCGGTGCCCTGGTGGTAGCCGACGGCCTGGGCCGCCACGTCCCAGACGAGCTTGTCGCCCTCCTGCCGGATGCCGACGTCGACCACCTGGGAATCGAGCTCGATGCGGGGGATGACCAGGCGCGCCGGTTCGTTGGCGCCGGGGGCGAGCGGGGCCGGGGCGCGGCTGGTGAGATCGGCCGGCATGGGGACGGGAGTAGGGACCGGGGGCAGTGTCGGGCGCGGCGCCGCCACGGTGGGGACCGTGGTGGGCCTGGGCGGCGGGGCTGTGGCAGCCGGGCGCGGGATGGAGGTGGAGGGCACGGATGTGGGCGAGGCGCTCTGTCTGGCTTGACAGCCCAGGAGCAGCAGCGCCGGGAACAGCCCGAGCACCAGGCAGCGTGAGGGTTTCATAGCGCACGATCGACGAAACGGCTTGCCTGCCGCGGCGAGCGAGCCGCCGCGGCGTAGCCGTGCACCGCGCGCCGCCCCCGGTGGAGCGAGGAGAGCGCGGCCCGGGTTTCGTGCAGCTCGTGGGTGACGACCGCCTCCAGCGCCCGGTCGGCGTCACGGACGGCGAAGAGCGCTGGCAGCACCGCGTCTGGAGGATGGTCGGTGCGGAGCACGGCGAGAAGCGTGTCGTAGAGGGCGCCGCGCTCGGCAGCGAGGGTCCGGAAACGCGCCAGGTCATTCTGCTGGAGCGCCGCGGCCGCGCTGGTGGCGAGTGTGACGAGACGTTGGCAGATGGAAGCCCAATCGAGGCTGGCCATGGCTAGACCAGCACTGCGTGGGTGCCGGCGGGCAGTGGCTGGCGCGAGGCGACGCTGGCAGCGGCAGCGGCTTTCCAGGCAGGAAGCAGCTCACGGAGGTGCTTGGCAACCTCCTGTGCCGGGGCCGGGTCCTTGCCGACGTTGGCGGCGATCAGGCGGTCGAGCAAGTAGGTATAGATGGCGTCGAGCTGAACCGCGAGCGGCCCGCCTGCGCGGAGGTTGAGCGTGCTCTGGAGCTCGACGACAATCTCCTGGGCTCGGATGAGCAGGCGATGCGCCGCTTCATACTCCTTGCGCTCCAGGTGCTGGCAGGCGCGGCCGATGAAGGCGATGGCGCCCTCGTAGAGCATGACCACCAGCTCGCCGGGGCTAGCCGTCTGAGCCTGCATCTGCTGGTACTGCTGGTAGGGGTTGGTGAGCATCCATGCCTCCGTGGCCTATCGTAGAGATGGGCTTAGTGAGATGATGACGACGAGGACGAGGACGAGGATGACAACGACGAGACCGGCGCCGCGCCGGCGAGCGCGGCGATAAGCGAGTTGCCCTGGCTCTGGATCTGGGCGAGCGTGACTTCCAGGTCAGCGAATTTCCGCTCCAGGTCGGCCTGCTTCTGGTCGAGCAGTTCGTTCATGGTGTTGATCTGGTCGTCGAGCGACTTGATCTCGTCGTTGGCGGAGTCCTGGTAGGTCTGGAACAGTCCGGAGGAGCCGTTCGTGCTCAGCAGGAAGTCGTTGACGCCGATCATCACGCCGCGCTGCTGGACGTTGACAGTGATCGTCTGGGTGGAGGCGACCAGGGTGGGGCCAGCGGTCAGGGTGATACCCGGGATCAGGCTCCCGTTGATGCCGTTAGCGCTGATGGTGCCGGTGACGGGCGGGCCCGCGACGCCCCCGGTGGGGGTGAAGACGGCGGTGACGGTCCCGTCGGCCGCGGTGGTGATCTGGTACGTGCCCGACTGGTGGACGGTGGAGGGAGTGCCCGAGATGGAGGCGATGCTGCCCGTGCCGCTGAGCGCGGCGGTGCTGCTGAAGCCGCCGAGCACCGCCATGACGGCGTTCGGGTTCTGAGCAATCTGCGCCCGGAGCTTCGTCTCGTCGAGCTGCAAGGTGTTGGTGGTGCCAACGGCGGAGCCGACGGCGCCGAAGCTGATCCCGATATCGCCCAGCGACTGGGGATTGGTGGCGCCTACGGCGAGGCCGACGATCTGCTGGCGCAGGCTGGCGGCGAGATCGAACAGCGAGGTATCGCCGCTGAGGATGCCGCTGTTCTTGCCGGATGGGTCGATGGCGGTATCCTGGTTGAGCAGATTCATCGCGTCGTTGTAGGCGTTGATGAAATTCTTCACCGCGCTGACGGTGGCGTCCGCGTTCGGGCTGACCGTTACCGCGACCGGAGTCGCGGAGGTACTGGTGAGGGTGAGGGTCACGCCCGGAATGACACCGCTGATGGTGTTGGTGGGACTAGACAGTGGCTGCCCGCCATTGACGGTGTCGATGCTGTAGAGGGCGTTCTTGCCGAGACTCTGCGATGCGTTGAGCAGGCCGGTGGCGGCCAGGAAGTTGCCCTGTACGTCTTGCAAGCTGATGGTAGTAGAGCCCGTCTTTGTGCTTTGCAGGGTGATCTTGTCCGAGAGCGGGTCGTAGGTGGCGGTGACACCGGCACTGGAGGCGTTGATTTTGCCGAGCACCGAGGTAATGCTGTCGGTGGCGCTATAGCTGATGGTAACGCCGTTGATAGTGAACGCGCCGTTGTTGCTGGCGTCGAGGCCGCTGATGGGAGTGACCAGGCGTGTAGCCGGGCTGGTGAGGGTGGCGGTGATGTTGGCGGTGCTGAGGGTTGAGAAGCTCTGAACGGAGTCGCCGCTGGCAGTGGTGGTGATGACGGCGTTGGTGAGGCCGGCGGCGGTGAGAAAATTGCTGGTGTCGCTGCCGGAGCCCATCTGAAGCTGGACGCCGGCGCTGGTGGTGAGCTTGATGTAGTTGGGGTGGCCAGCGGCATCGTTGACGATACTCGCGGTGATGCCGAGGCCGGAGCTGTTGATCTTTCCAATGATGCTGTTGGAGCTGGCGTCGTCGACGCCGTCGCTGAGGACAGTATTGGCGTCGATGGTGATGGTGGCGGAGCTGGTGGTGCCGCCGTTGACGGTGCGCAGGGTGAATGTGCCGGCGGTGGGCGGGGTGTAGAAGCCGGCCTGGGCGAGGGGGACGTTGAGGTTCAGGCCACCGCTGAGCGGGCTGGCGCTGGAGACCGTGGTAGCGGTGGCGAGCTGGGTAACGGTGACGTTGAAGGTGCCGTTGACCGCGGCAGAGCCGGCGCTGGCGCTGAGCACGCCCGGGTTGGAGGCAGTGGCGGACTTGGCCAGGAGGTTGCTCTGAAGGGTGAGGGCCGAAGCGGCGGCCTGGAGCGAGGCGAACTTCGCGGCCAGGTCCTGATAGGCCTTCTGTCGAGCCTGGATCGCCGTTTCGCGCGCCTGAAGCGTCACCAGCGGCTGGCGCTCCACCTGCATCAGCGCGTCGATGATGCTCTTGGTGTCGAGGCCGGAGGACAGGCCTCCGATAGAGAAGAGGCTGGTCATCGGGGCATCTCCCTCACTCGTCCGGCGGCGCGGGCTGGCGGGGCTCAGCAGCCCGCTGCCGCTGCGCGTGCTCCTGGTACTTGCGCAGGAGCTCGTTGATGTAGATGACTTCTTCGGCCGGGATCTCCCGGACGACTTCGTTGGTGTCGCTGTTGACGATCCGGGCCTGGATTCGGCCGTCGTCCGCCACAGTAAAGCGGAGGTAGGTGTGGATCAGCGCGGCGCCGAGGTGAATGGTGGCGGGAATGGCGGCATCGTGCTGGCGGGGCGCTGGCGACGCCGGGGGCTGGCGGTGGACCTCAGGGGCAGCCTCCAACCGCTCCCGGGGGAGTTGGAACGCGGGCGGCTGATCGCCCGGCGTAGTGGGAGGAAGCGGCGTGACGTCCATTCGAGCGCTCCGCGAACGTCAGGGGCTGGCCGCGGGGGCCAGCCCCTGACAGCACGGTGGGGGCGCACCGGGGTGCGCCCCCACCAGGATCACGACTTAGCCACGCAGCAGGGACAGGACGTTCTGCGAGGACTGGTTGGCTTGAGCCAGGATGGCCGTGCCCGCCTGCTGGAGGATGCCCGCCTTGGTGAAGGTGACGGTCTCCTCCGCCACGTCCGCGTCGCGGATGCGGGACTCGGACGCCGACAGGTTGCTGCTGGCGACACCGAGGCTGGCGATGGTGTGCTCGAGGCGGTTCTGGTAGGCGCCGAGGTTGCCACGGACCGTGGAGACGGTCTGGATGGCGGACTGGACGCCGGTCATCAGGTTCTGGGCCGCGGTGACCTGAGCCGAGTTCGTGCCGCTCAGGGCGGTGTTGAACGCAGTCAGCAGCGCGTCCAGGTTCAGGCTGGAGGCGGTGGTGTCGACCTTCTGGAAGGCGACGGACAGGGCATCGGCGGCGCGGGAGCCGATCTGGATGTTGGCCGAGGCGCTCGCGGCCGAGGTGATGATCGTCCCCCCGTCCAGGCCGGCCGAGACGTTAGCCCCGGTCTCACCAGCGACGGAGGCGACGGTGATCTTGACGCCGAGCTTGTCGAAGTTGAGCGTCAGCGAGCCGTTGGCGGCGACGGTCGTCGCGGTCAGGTCGATCGCCTGGGAGTTCCCGCTGCCGTCGCTCAGCGTCAGCACACCAGCGGCGTTGGACAGGGTATAGGTGGTGCTGGCCTTGGCCTGCGAGACGTCCACGCTGGCGACCGAGGTGTTGGTGCCGGAGGCGACGACGAAGCCGCTGTTGACCGTACCGGTGCCGCTGTTGGTGGTGACGAGGCTGCCATCCAGCAGGCCCTTGCCGTTGAACTTGGTGCGGCTGCTGATGGAGTTGATCTCCTGGCGGAGCTGATCGAGCTCGTCATAGATCGCGGTGCGGTCGCTGGTGGCCAGCGTGTCGTTGGCCGCCTGGGTGGCGAGCTCGTTCATGCGCTGGAGCATCGAGTGCACTTCGTCCAGCGCCCCTTCAGCCGTCTGGATCATTGAGATGCCGTCCTGGGAGTTGCGCGAGGCCTGGTTGATGCCACGGATCTGGGCACGCAGGTTCTCGCTGACCGACAGGCCGGCCGCGTCGTCGGCGGCGCGGTTGATGCGCAGGCCCGAGGACAGGCGCTCGACGGCCCGGGAGTAGACGTTAGCCGTCTCGGACAGGTTGCGCTGGGCAACCATCGCGTCGATGTTGGTGTTGATGCGGAAGCCCATGGTGGTTCGGTCTCCTTACCGACTGTTTTTTGTGTGTTCTGGACTGCCAGCATCCCTACCGCAGTCCCGCGCGGCGGTCTGTTCTGGTTGGCGGCGCCGCGCCCCGCCTTCGACCTTCGCTTCCGGCGGGTCCCCGCCGGTCTGTGAAGCCTCCCACACAGGGGATTCGGCTGAGCCCCGCCGAGCTTGAGGGCCAACTGTGACGGAATTCATGGCTGAGGACTTCTGGCCAGCCGGGCAGGGACCAGGGAACAGCGGGGCGCCGAGGAGTGGCGGGGAGGTGGCTGGGAGGAGCGCGGCCCGGCGAGGGGCCCGCCAAGCCGCGGGCAGCGGCGAACGGGAGCGGCCGGCCCTGCACTCCGCTCGTGGCGCATAGCCGGCCGACCGATCAACGAGGTGGGAGCTCGCTCGCCGCTGGATGGCTGTTCGACTCGGACAGTCCGCGCCCGTGCCGGAGGGAGGCGACCAGAGCGGGGAGCAGGTGCGAGAGCTGGCCAGAGGTGGAGGCCTGAAGGTTGGCCTCCTGGATCTGAGCGGCAAGCTCCTGGCGCAGGATCTCGACCATGGCGGGCGCCTCGATGCCGAGCTTGACCCGGTCGCCGCGGACGTTGAGGACGGTGATGGCGACGTCCGGGCCGATGAGGATGGCCTGTCCGACCTTTCTAGTAAGAATGAGCATGAGCCCGCTCCGGAAGCCGGTCTACCACCGGATGTTTGAGAGGATAGCCACTGTTGACGAGGACGAGCTGCTTGCCGACCCCGGCGGCGCGGTTGATGACCAGCGGCCCGAGGAGGTTGGCGGTCAGCATGGGCGGCTCGCGGTGCAGCGTGAGGGTGCAGTAGACCTCGAGCGGGGTGTCGTCGCCACAGGCGAGGGTCTGCTCATCTGCTTCGGTGAGCTCGACCCGATAGCCGGGACAGACAGCCGCGGCTTCCGTGATGAGGAAGCCGATGTGGGGCGCGTCCAGGCACAGGAGCTGCTGAATCGGCTCGCCGGGGGTTTCGACCAGGACGAAGTGCTTCCAGGTCTCGCAGCCGACCAGGCCGTGGGGGAAGGTGATGGGAGTTTCGCTCACGAGGCTCCTCCAGTCCCAGAGAAGGTCGGAGTCAGAAGACGAGCGGCTGCCCGCGCTGGTCCACACGGCTGGATTGCGCCGCTCATTTCGTCTGCCCTAGTGCAAAAAGTCGAGCAGGCTGGGTACGAGAACTCTGGCCCCCGTGGCCAGCGCTGCCTGGTAGCTTGTCTGCTGGAGCTGCAGTGTGGTGATGGTGTTGGCAATGTCGGCATCCTGGAGTTGGGAGAGCAGCCCATTGAGGTTGACCGAGAGGTCGCCGTAGCGGGACTGCGTCGCGTCCAGGCGGTTGAGGCGGGCGCCGACATCCGCGAGCCCGCTCATGAGGCTGTCGAGCGCGGTTTGGAACTGGTCGATGGTGGCCTTGACGTCGGCCGAGGTGCCGTTTAGGGCGGCGTTGCGCAGGGCGGCCAGGGCGTTGAGCGCCGCGGGGAGGACCGTGTTACCGGGGATGTTCACCTGGATCTGCTCGCCCACCGCGATCTCCCGCATCATGGCGGTGGGGTTGGTGGGCGGAGTGACGCTGACGTTGGCGCCGGACGCGCCGAGGCTGAAGGGAGCGGTGGACTGGTCGGTACCGCCGAACAGGTAGTAGCTACCGTACTTGCCGTTGGCGATCTGGACCGCCTGCTGGAGGAGCTGGTCGGCCTCCGCCCCGATGGCCTGCAGGTCGCTGGCGCTCAAGGTGTCGTTGGCGCCCTGCACCGCGAGCTCGTGGCCACGCTGGACGAGGTCAACGATGGAGTTGACGTTCGTCTCGGTGGCGCTGAGGAACGAGCGGGCGGCGTCGACGTTCCGCAGGTACTGGGCGTTCTGTGCGAGCTGGGTGCGCAGGCTGAGGACGCGCGTCGCGCCGATGGGGTCATCGGAGGGACGCTGGATGGCTCGACCGGAAGTGAGCTCGCTCTCGCTCCGCTCCATATCCTGCATGCGACGATGCAGGTCATTCAGGTAGGTGGTCATCATCATCGTGCTGGTGATGCGCATTGCGCCTCTCCCGCTTACCGGCCAACCGCGCCGGTGTCGTTGATGAGCTTGTCGAGCGTTTCGTCAATGACGGTGATGACCCGAGCGGCCGCCTGGTAGGCGCGCTGGTACTGGATCATCTGCAGGGTCTCCTCGTCGAGGGAGACGCCGGAGGCGGCCTGCCGCTGGCGGTCGAGCGTATCGACCAGCGCCTGCTGGTTGTCGGCGTCGTTCGAAGCGGCCTGGGTGGCAACGCCAAGGGAAGCGGTGGCCGAGCCGTAGTAGTCGTCCAGGACAGCGCTGCTACCGCCGATGGTGATCGGGGTGTTCTGCAGGGCAGCGATGGCCTGGGCGTTGGCGGCGCCGCCGGCGCCCTCGCCGGGGCCGGCGGCCGCGATGGCGTCGGTGCTGGCGAGTACGGCGGCGCTGAGAGTGAGGTCGCGCGCGCCGGTGCCGGCGAAGAAGTCGCGGCCCGAGACGCCATCCAGCCCAGTGCCCTGCTGGTGCTGGGCATTGACAGCGTCGCGCAGGGCGATGGCCATGTTGTCGAGCTGGGTGAACTGCTGCGCCAGGACACCGTCGCGGGTGCTCTGGAGCCCGCCAATCTGGCCGCTGGCGGCGGTGAGGAAGCTGGCGCCGTCGAAGGTGAGGTCGACGTTGCCGCCATTGCCCGGGTTGGGCAGGGCCTGCAGGGTGGTGACGTGGTCGCCATCGACGAGGGCGTGGCCCTGGAAGTAGACGTTGAGCACGCCGTTTGGCCCGGCCGAGGTGTCGATCGGAAGCGTCCTGGCAAGCTGGTCGACGAGCAGGTCGCGCTGGTCGAGCAGGTCATTGGGCTGGTTGCCGGTGGCGACCACGCGCGAGATCTGAGTGTTGAGGGCGGCAATCTGCTGGGTGATGCCGTTGACGCCCTGGACCTGGAGCTGGATCTGGGTGTTCAGGTCGGTGTCGATCTTGCTGAGGCTGGCGTAGGCGTGGTTGAAGGTCTGGGTGAGCGCCAGGGCCTGCTGTCGGAGGGCCGAGCGCTGGGCCGCGCTGGAGGGGTCGTTGCTGAGGTCCTGCCAGGCCGCCCAGAACTTGCTGAGCATCGCCTGCAGCCCGGTGTCCGACGGCTCGTTGTAGACGCCCTCGATCTGGGTGAGGGTGTCGCGGGTGACCTGGGCGCTGCCGAGGCCGAGCGCTTCGCGGCGCCACTGGCTATCTGCGAAGGAGTCGCGGAGGCGCTGGGTGGTGACGACGGCGACGCCGGTGCCGAGCTGGCCGGCGTGCTGGACGTGGCTGAGGATGGGGACGTCGATGGGCGGGGTAGCCTGGAGGATGGATTCCTGGCGGGAATAGCCCGGGGTGTTGGCGTTGGCGATGTTGTGCGAAACGGTGTCGAGCGCCTGCTGCGCGGCGAAGAGCGCGCGCGAGGCGATGCTGAGGCCGAGATAGGCTAAGGACATCCGTGCCCTCCTGCTCAGGGGTATTTGGCAGCGGTGGGGAGCTCTTTAGACCCTGTGATCGAGCACACGGGCCGAGAGCGCGGCGGGCCGCGGGCGTCCGTCGGCGGCGTAGCCAGCCCGGCGGGCGCGCAGCCCCTGGAGGAAGGCGAGGGAGTCGCCGACCAGGCGAAGCAGCGAGCGCAGGAGATCGCCGTTGCGCCGCGAGGCGGCGGCGAGCGCGGTGGTGTGGGCCTGGAGCGTTCGGCGGGCTGTGCCGAGCGAGCGCCGGAGCTCGGGAGAGAGGGGATCAAGGTCGACGATGCGAGCGAGTGTGAGGCGCTCGGGCGGCTCGCCAAGAGCGGCGGCGAGCGCCTGGACGCAGGCGCGGCGGCGCTGCTCGAGCACGTGCTGCTGCTTCAGCTCCGCCTCCGTGGCGGCGGTGGCGGCCTGAAGCGCGGCGAGGTCGTGGCTAGCGAGCGCCTGGCGCGTCTGAGCGAGGTGGCGCTCGACGCGGCGGAGCAGGTCGGCCTGCTCCTTGAGGACGGCGAGGAGCTCGCGGCCGGCGCGCTCGGCGGCTGCGGGCCGGGAGTGACTAGAAGTCGCCACGCATGTCCTCGAGCATCTTCTTGGCGACCAGGGCGGGATCGACGTGGTAGGTGCCAGCGTCGATCTGCGCCTTGAGCGCGGCGACCCGATCCTGGCGGACGTCGGGCGCCTGCTGGACGAGCTCGTGGGCCCGCTGCAGCTCACGACTGCGCTGGGAGATGCGGACGTCGACGGCGCTGCCCGACGCAGCCTTGGCATCGGCAGGTACGTCGAGAGATTCCAGTCCCTGGCGCTGGACACGCTGGTTGTAGAGCTCGGTCGCCTGTTGCTGAGTGGGTCGGTCGATTCGCATCGACTGGTCCTCCGAAAGCCGGCGCGCTCCGCACGCCTTGATCGCTAAGAGTATTCGTTCGCGGAGCCGGTTCTAAAGTCCTTCCGGGCAAACATTGGGGCAAATCAGTCCCGGCCTGCGCTGCCACCTGGCGAGCTACTGGTGGTGGATGTTGTTCGCCATCCCGATGGCGTCGTCGATGGTCTGGAGCGCTTTGAGGCCGATCTCGTAGGTGCGCTGGGCCTGGAGCAGGTTGGTCATCTCCTCCGAGAAGTCGACGTTGGAGGCTTCGACGAAGCCCTGGACGATGCCGCCAAGGCCGTTGCTGCCAGGCGCGCCCTGGATGGGTTGGCCGGAGCGGGCGGTGGCTTGCAGGGTGAAGGCGCCGGTCTGCTGGAGGGCAGAGGCGTTCGGGAAGCGGACGATCTGGAGCTGGCCGACCTGGCGCTGGGTGCCATCGGGCTGCAAGACGGAGACGGTGCCGTCGGCGGCAACGGTCCAGTCGGAACTGTCGGCGGGGAGCTGGATGGGCGGGTCGAGGAGCAGGCCGTCGGCATTGACGAGGCGGCGCTGGTCGTCGAGCTGGAGCTGCCCGTTGCGGGAGTAGACGAGGGCGCCGTCTGGCTGGCGGAACTGGAAGAAGCCATCGCCCTGGATGGCGAGGTCGAACTGGCTGCCGGTCTGCTCGAGGCTGCCCTGGCTCTGTACCAGCTCGGCGGGCCAGAGCTCCGCGCCGTTGCCGATCGGGGCGGGCTGCGGCCGGCCGGAGCGGTCGTGGCTCATGAGCATGGCCTGGTACATGACGTCGTGGAACTGGACGCGCTCCTTGCGGTAGCCGGGCGTGTGGGAGTTGGTGATGTTCTGGGAGGCGACGTCGAGGCTGCGCATCTGGCCGCGCAGCCCGCTGAGCAGGTTGTAGAGGATGGCTGGCATGCGAGTCCTCCGTCGCTAGACACGGCCGACGTCGTTGACGGCGCGCTCGAGCGTTTGGTCCTGGATCTGGAGCAGGCGCTGGTTGGTTTCGTAGGCGCGGCTGGCAGCCATGAGGTCGATCATTCCGTTGACCGGATCGAAGTTGGAGGCCTCCAGGGTGAACTGGGAGACGCTGGCCTGGGTGGCGGGGGTGGCGCCGTCGGCAGTGAGGAGGTTGTCGCCGGTCTTCTTGAGCTCAGTTCCCTGGGGAAAGTCCAGCAGGCGGAGGCGAGCGACCGGCTGATTATTGACCGCGATCGTCCCATCGGGTTTGACGACGGGGTCGCCATCCGGCAGGGTGATGGGGCCGGTCTCACCGAGGACAGGATAGCCCTGGGCGGTGACGAGCTGGCCGTTGGAGTCGCGCGAGAAGGAGCCGTCGCGGGTGTAGCGGACGCCCTCGGGCGTTTGGACCGCGAAAAAGCCGGGCCCGACGAGGGCCAGGTCGAGCGGCTTGGCGGTGTCGACGAGGTGGCCCTGGCGCAGGTCGAGCGTCTCTTCCCGCAGGCCAGCGCCAGTACCGACGGGGCCGACGAGGCCGATACTCTGGCCGGTGTCGCGGATGCGCGACAGGAGGAGCTGCGGGAAGGAGCCGACCGCGTCGACGTCCTGCTTGTAGCCAGGGGTGCTGGCGTTGGCGAGGTTGTTGCCGAGGATGCCGAGACGCGTCATCTGGAGGCGCAGCCCCGAGGCGCCGGTATAGAGCCCACGGATCATGGCCGACCTCCCGGGCGGACGGAGGTGAGAGAGCGGAGCAGGAAGCCGACGACCACGCCGGCGAGCGCCGCGCCGATGACGGGGAGCGGTCCGCTCCACGGGGAGGGCGTGGCCGGCGGCACAGGGGCCGGGCCGGGCTCCGGGCCGGTGTAGGGCAGCTCGGCGGGGCGAGCGGTACCGCTAACGGGCTGGAGCTTGGGGAAGTAGCCGGCGATGGAGACCTGAGCGGTGGGCTCGGTGGTCTGCTGGTCCTGCTGGACCACGCAGAGCAGGAACAGGTCGTAGTGTTTGTCCGGAATCGAGTCGAAGCTGTGGCTGAAGCTGACGGAGCCATCTTCGGCGGCATTGAAGCGGCCGGTGGCGAACTTGTCCTGGGTGCGGGTGTTGATGAGCCAGCCTTCGTACTGCTGGCCGTTGTCGAGGCGGGGCAGGCCGGCGGCGGTGATGCCGACGTAGCCCTCGCCGACGCGGATGTCCGCCACGCCCGCGGCGCCCTTGGGCCCCCAGTTGGAGAGGCCGTTCTGATAGCCGAGGACGACTTTGACGGGGACGCCGTTGGCGAAGACCACGGAGCCGAGTGCGAGCAGGGCCAGGCTGAGCCCGAGCAGGAGGCCAGCGGGCAGACGTCGAATGAAGATCATCGTCCGTTCCTCGCAGTCTGCGCCGTGCCAGCGGCGCGGCGATCCAGGCGGTAGAGCTGGAGGAGGAGCTCGACCTCGCCCCGGCCGCGCCCGGTGGCGCGGGCGATATCGGCGGTGTCGCGACCGGCCTGGGCGAGCTGAATGATGCGATCCATGGATTCGGCCTCCTTGTGGCTGGTGGGCTGGGCGTCGATCTCGGCGGCCTGGGCGTAGGCCTGGTGGACCCAGTGTTGGTCCAGGCGCTGGCTCAGCTCCAGCGGCGCGGCAGCCGGCCGCGGGTCGCGGGGGATCGGAGCGACGCCCGGGGTGGGCGGCTCGGCCAGGGCGCGGTCTGGCTGGCGGATAGGGCCGGACGAGGTGGCGGGAGCCGGCTGCTGCACCTGGAGCGCGCGGCGGACGAGGGCGAGGCGCTCCTCGAGGATCTCGATACGTCGGGCCTGCTTGAGGTAGAAGCCGGCCAGACCGGCCCCGATGAGCAACTGGATCCCGAACAGGATGTAGATCTCCATACCCTTCCTCTCATCCATTGACCATACGGCGGATCCGCGCGATGGCGCGGGCATGAAGCTGCGAAACGCGGCACTCTGAGACGTTGAGGATCTCGCCGATCTCTCGGAGTGTCAGCTCTTCGTAATAGTAGAGTGATAGGATCAGCTGCTCGCGTTCTGGGAGCAGCTCGATGGAGCGGGCGACCGCGCGCTGGAGGTCTTCCCGCTCGGTTTCGCGCAGCGGGTCGGGCGCGGTGGGGTCGTCGACGACCTCGAGCAGGGAGAGGGACTGGTCGTCCTCGTCGGAGTGCGCGCTGGAGTGATCCAGCGAGATAGGCGCCCAGCTCGCTTCGGTGAGGGCTTTCCAGTATTCCTCCTGGGTCATGCCGACGGCGGCGGCGACCTCGGCGTCGGTGGGCTCGCGGCCGAGCTCCTGGGCGAGCGCCGCCATGGTGCGATGGATGAGCGAGGCACGCTTGTGGGCGGTGCGCGGGAGGACGCTGAGCTTGCGCAGGGCACCGATGATGGAGGCGCGAATGATGGGGATGGCGAAGGTTTCGAACTTGACTCCGCGCGCAGGATCGAAGCGGTCGACTGCTTCGATTAGCCCCATGACGCCGTAGCTCATGGCGTCTTCGGTTTCGAGCATGACGGGGATGCGGATGGCGAGGCGGCCGACGACGAAGCGAACGAGGTAAGCGTAGCGGGTAATGAGCTCGTCACGGACCTTCGGGTCAAGAACCCGGCGCTTGGGCACAGGCGCGGCGGCTACCAGCTCTTCGGCGATCATTCTGCTGCTCCTCGGCGGTCCCAGCGCATCCGCAGGGCGGCAGCCTGTAAACCGAAGATGAAGCCGACCAGCGCGTCCTGATCGGCATGGCTGAGGTCCACGAACCGGCAGCCGATGAGGGAGTCGCAGGCCGGGCCGGGGCTGACGTGAACCACGCGGGCGTTGACGGTGAGGGTTTGGAGGTCGCGGACTCGGAAGGTGACCTGGACGATGGTGCCGAGCTCGAGCTCGCGGTTCACCTGGCAGAGCATGCCACCGCCGCTGATGTTGAGGATCAGCAGGTTGAGCGGGACGAGCTGGCGCTCGGGGGTCAGCTCGACGGCGCTGAGGGGCGCCAGGCAGGTGGAGGCGCGGTAGAGGTTGCGGCGATCTCTCACGGGCTCACCTCAAGACTGCGCCGCCGACCAGTGCAGGGAGTCGGCGGGATGGGGCGAGCGCAGGCCCGGCGCGCGGCGGGGCGTGGAGAGGCGGCGAGTCGGCTGAACATGCTCATCGGACAACGACCTCGCGTTCCAGCAGGAGATGGGCGATACGGCGGATGCTGACGCTGGCGGGGGAGCGCGGCCAGGCGAGCAGGACGGGAACCTGCTCCCGGACGGCGCGCTGGACCGTTTCGTCCTGCGGGATCACGCCGTAGGGATGGATGGTGACGCCGAGCAGACGGAGGGCGACGCGCACCAGGGCCGCTTCGGTGCTGGCCGCCTCGCTGGTGTGGGTCGCCTGGTTGATGACCAGGCCGAGGCGCGGGCAGCGAGCGGCCTGAGAGAGGACTTTGACCATGGCGTAGGCATCGGTGATGGCGCCGGGCTCCGGGGTGGTAACGACGAGGACTTCGTCCATGGCACAGGCCCAGGTGAGCACGTTGTCGCCGATGCCAGCGGCGGTGTCGACCAGGATCAGATCGGCGCTGGCCTCGAGCTGCTGGAGCAGGGCGACGACCGCGTCCTGCTCGTCGGCGCTGAGGCGGGCCAGTTCTGGGATGCCGGCCCCGCCCGGGAGGACGCGGATGCCGGCTGGGCCGTCGCAGAGGACCTCTGGCAGGGACAGGTCGCCGGACAGCACGTCGGCGAGGCTGGCACAGGGGCTGAGCCCGAGGAGCACCTCGATGTTGGCGAGGCCGAGGTCGGCGCCGACGACGACGACTCGGCGCCGCATTTGGCTCAGAGCGATGCCGAGGTTGCCGGCGAGGTTGGTTTTGCCAACGCCGCCCTTGCCGCTGACGATGGCGACGCGACGGGCGCGGGGGCACGGAGCGGCGAGCGCGGTGTGTGCTGGGCGCCGGCCCAGCGTGGCAAGCCAGCGGCGGAGTGGGGTGGCTTGGTCAGTGCGCATCGCCCCTCCAGAGCGCCCAGGCGGCCACACCAAGGGGTGTTGCCGCCTCGATGTCTTGCGGAACCTGCTGGCCGGTGGTGAGGTAGGCAATGGGATGGGGGATGCGCTCGGCGAGCGTAAGCAGGCTGCCGTGAGCCCGGACCTCGTCCAGCTTACTGATGACGAGCCCATCGGGCTTGAGGATGTCGAAGCGGCGGACGATCTCGAGCGCTTCGGGCAGCACGGTGCTCAGCGACAGGGTGAGCAGAACTTCGCGCGGCTCGGCGGCGGCGATGAATTTGCGCAGTTCGCGGAGGTTGTCGCCGTTGTGCTGGCTACAGCCGGGGGTGTCGATCAGCAGGTAGTCCTTGTCCTGGTGGCGGGCGATGAGCTGGCGGAGCTCGCCCGGGTCATAGGCGACGTGGAGCGGCTGGCCGAGCAGCTCGGCATAGGTTTGGAGCTGGGCGACGGCGCCGATGCGGAAGGTGTCGGTCGTGATGAGGCCGACCGCGCGCCGCTGGGAGAGGAGGATGTTGGCGGCGAGCTTGGCGATGGTGGTGGTCTTGCCGACCCCGGTAGGCCCGACGAGGAAGACGACGCGGGTCTGGGTGGCGCTGGGGCCGAGCGGTGGGCGAACCTGGATCCAGCCGGCGGCGACGCGGCGAATGGCCCGCCAGAGGGTGACCTCGTCCTCGAGCGCGCGAGCGTTCAGCTCCTCCTGGACGTCGGCGAGCAGGCGCTGCGCGAGGGCAGGGTCGACGCCGAGGGCGAGCAGCCGGTCGAAGGCACGTTGCAAGGGCCGCGGGAGGAGCACGCCGGTGGCAAGGCGGCTGGAGAGGTCGTCAAGCTGCTGTCGCAGGTCGTGGAGATGGCTCGAGAGCGAGTCGAGCCGGGGGTCGGGCAGCGTTGCCACGGCGGTCCGCGCCGGGGCAGCGGCGGGTAGAGCGCCCTGGCCGGCGGCGAGGACCTCGACGACGTGCGGGCGGAACAGCCCGCGGAGGCCGCCCTCCCGCCGCTTCTGGACCTCGAGGATGACGGCGTCGTCCCCGAGGTCGGCCCTGATGGCCTGGTAAGCCTCGCGTGCATCCCGGGCGCGGTATTTCTTGACTCGCATACGTCCTTGCACCTAGTCCAATCGCAGCGTGGCGACCGCGCGCACGTCGCCCTGGCTGGCGACCTCGGCGAACGAGAGCACGGCGAGATTCGGCAGGGCGCGCTCAGTGAGCCGGCGGAACGGGAGCCGGATGCGCGCCGAGGTGAGCACGATCGGGAGATGGCCGGTGGCGGCCAGGCGCTCAAGCTCTTGGCCGAGACGCTGCAACAGCCGCTGGGTCCGGCTGGGGGGCCAGGCGATGACCGCACCCTGGTCGGTCGTCTGCAGCGCCTCGAACAGCTCCTGCTCGAGATGCGGGTCGAGGGTGATGCCGTAGATGATACCGTCGGGCTCGCGGTACTGCTGGCAGAGCGAGCGGGCCACGGCGCGGCGGGCATATTCGGTGAGCACGTCCGGGTCGCGGGTGGCGCGAGCGTGGTCGCCGAGCGCCTCGAGGATGGCGACGAGATCGCGGATGGAGACGCGCTCGCGTACCAGGTTCTGGAGGACTTTCTGGACCTCGCCCAGAGATAGGAGGTTGGGCACCAGGTCGTCGGCGACGGCCGGGGCGGTCTGGCGGACACCGTTGAGGAGGTTCTGGACCTCCTGGCGTCCGAGGATGGCCGGGGCGTTGCGCTTGATGACCTCGGTGAGGTGGGTGGTGACGACCGAGGCGGGGTCGATGACGGTGTAGCCGAGCAGCTCGGCGCGCTCGCGCTGGGCGCCAGTGACCCAGATGGCGGGGAGGCCGAAGGCGGGCTCGACCGTGCGAACCCCCTCGAGCGTTTCGTCGGAGGCGGTTGGGCTGAGGGCGAGGTGGTGGTCGACCAGGACCTCGCCCCGGGCGATCTCCACCCCGCGGAGCTTGATGCTGTAGGAGTTCGGGGCGAGCTGGAGATTGTCGCGGATGCGGATGGTGGGGAGCATGATCCCCAGGTCGAGGGCGACCTGGCGGCGGATCAGGGCAATGCGGTTGATGAGGCTGCCGCCGCGCTGGGCGTCGACAAGCGGGACGAGGTTGTAGCCGATCTCCAGCTCCAACGGATCAACGTGGAGCAAGTCGGCGACGTTCTGCTCGTCGGAGGCGGGCTTGGCGGGCTCTTCGGCCGGGGCCTGGGCGGCGCGGCGGGCGCTGTTGCGCAGGACGAAGGCGCCGCCGATGAGCCCGGCGCTGATGACGAAGAAGGGCAGCTTGGGGAGGCCGGGGACGAGCCCGAACAGCAGGAGCACCGTGCCGACGATGCCGAGGGCGCGCGGGTTGGTGAAGACCTGGCCGAGCATGTCGCGGCCGAGGCTGGTGTCGGCGGCGGAGCGGGTGACGATGACGCCGGTAGCGGTAGAGATGAGCAGGGCGGGGACCTGGCTAACGAGCCCATCGCCGACGGTGAGCAGGGTGTAGGTTTGGGCGGCGCGGCCGACATCCATATGAAGCTGAAGGACGCCGATGACGATGCCGCCCAGGCTGTTGATGAGGGTAATGATGATGGCGGCGATGGCGTCGCCCTTGACGAACTTGGAGGCGCCATCCATGGCGCCGTAGAAGTCGGCCTCGCGCTGGATGGCGCGCCGGCGGGCGCGGGCCTCCGCTTCGGTGATGAGCCCAGCGTTAAGGTCGGCGTCGATCGCGAGCTGCTTGCCTGGCATGGCGTCCAGGGTGAAGCGGGCGCCGACCTCGGCGACGCGGCCGGCGCCGTTGGTGATGACGACGAACTGGATGACCATGAGGATGAGGAAGACGACGACGCCGACGACGTAGTTGCCACCAACGACGAAGCTGCCGAAGGCGTCGATGACGGTGCCGGCATGGGCCTGGAGCAGGATGAGACGGCTGGCGGAGATGTTGAGGCCGAGCCGGAAGAGGGTCATGACCAGCAGCAGGGAGGGGAAGACCGAGAAGTCGAGCGGCTCCCTGGCGTAGAGGGAGACGAGCAGGATGGTGAGGGCGCTAGCAATGTCGATAACGATGAGGCCATCCAGGAGCTGCTCGGGCAGCGGAATGATCATCATCGCCAGGACGGCGACGACGACGCCGGCGAGGATGATGTCGCTGTACTTCATCAGGCCACTGGAGGCGACGGGCTGCACGTTAGCGGCCACGAGCGCGCTCCTTCAGGGCGTAGACGAAGGCGAGGATCTCGGCAACGGCCTGGTACAGCTCGAAGGGGATCTCCATCCCGATCTCGGCGGTCTGGTAGAGGGCGCGGGCGAGCGGCTTGTTTTCGACCAGCGGGATATGGTGCTCGCGGGCGATCGCCTTGATGCGCTCGGCGATGTAGTCGGCGCCGAGGGCGACGACCTGGGGGGAGCGCATGGTGGCGGCGTCGTAGCGGAGGGCGACGGCGATGTGGGTGGGGTTGGTGACGACGACGTCCGCCTTGGGGACCGCCTGCATCATGCGCTTCTGGGCGAGCTTGCGGCGGAGCTGGCGGAGGTAGCTCTTGAGCTGCGGGTTGCCTTCGGTCTGCTTGAGCTCCTCCTTGACCTCCTGCTGGGACATGCGCAGGCTGCGCTCGTGGCGGTAGCGCTGGATGCCGTAGTCGACGACGGCGAGGACGAAGGCGGCGCCGGCCATCTTGAGGGCGAGGCCGAGGGCGAGGCCGGCGAGGGTGGAGGCGCCGGCGTGCAGGTCGAGCGCAGCGAGCGAGAGTAGGGTAGTCTGGTTCGCCCGCAGGTCGCTGTAGCCAACGTAGCCGATGACGAGGGCCTTGAGCGCCGCCTTGGCGAGCTCGAACAGGCCGGTGGGCGAGAAGAGGCGCGCCAGGCCCTTGAGCGGGTTGATGCGCGAGAAATCGGGCGCCAGCGTCTGGCCGGTGAACAGGAAGCCCACCTGAAGGACGTTGGCGGCCATGCCGAGCAGGAACAGCCCGAGGAAGATGGGCATCAGCGCAATGGCGAGGGTGGCCAGGAGCGTGAGGCCGAGGTTGGCGACCTCGGCCTGGGTGAGGTCTGGCCGGGCGAGGCGCCCGAGGTCCTGGCGCATGACGTCGGCCAGGCGGGCATACAGCGCCGGGGCGTAGAAGGCGAGACCGGCCAGACCGCCGAGGGCGGCGACAGCGCCGGTGAAGTCGGGACTCCTAGCGACCTGGCCACGCCGGCGCGCCTCCTGGCGCCGTTTGGGCGTGGCCTGCTGCGTTCGCTCTTCGGACACGGCTAACTGCCCCCGAGCACGAAGGCGGCCGCGTCGACGATGGTGCGGACGCGGGCGCCGAGGATGGCGGTGGCGATGGGGAGGGCGAGCGCGGCGGCGGCGAAGCCGAGGGCGAGCTTCGCCGGCATGCCGGTGGTGAGCACGTTGAGCTGGGGCATGGAGCGGTTGAGCATAGCGAGGGCGACGTCGGCTAGCAGCAGCGCGCCAGAGACGGGCAGGGCGAGCTGGAGGGCAGCCTGGATGGTGCTGGCGGACAGGGCGATCCAGCGATCGGGCGAGAGTGCCAGGCTGCCAGCGGCGCCGAGCGGGAAGGCGGCGAGGCTGCGGCTAAGGCCGAGGAGCATCATGTGGTGGCCGTCGAAGGCGAGGAAGATGACAGCGGCGAAGGTGGAATAGAACTGGCCGAGGATGGACTCGGAGGCAGTACTGGCGGGATCGACCAGGCCGGCGAAGGTGAGGCCCATCTGGACCTCGACAAGGCTGGCGCCGAGGTGGAGCACCTGGAAGATGAGCTGGGCGGTGAAGCCGATGACGAGCCCAACCATCGCCTCCTGCGCAACGAGGCCCGGGAAGCTGGCGTCGTCCAGGCGCGGCGTGGCGCCGGAGACAGCGGGGGCGAGCACCAGCGCCAGCAGCAGCCCGAGGCCGACGCGCGCCGGGACCGGGAAGGATCGGGCCGCGAAGACGGGCGCGACCAGCAGGGTGGTGACGGCACGCACGGCGATCAGGAAGAAGGCCGGCAGGGTGTCGGGGGAGAGTGGCAGGCTCGTCATGGCACTAGCGGGCGAGCGAGGGCAGCATCTGGAACAGGCGGGTGGTGTATTCGAGCATGCTGCTCAGCAGCCACGGGCCGGCCAGGGCGGCGGCGGCGAACACCGCGAGCACCTTGGGGACGAAGCTGAGGGTCATCTCGTTGATCTGGGTTGCCGCCTGGAAGATGCTGATGGCGACGCCGACAACGAGCGCGGCGACCAGCATGGGGGCAGCGAGCATGATCGCCATCATGAGGGCGCCCTGGCCCAGGTCCATCGCCATCTGCTGCGTCATGGAAGCTCTCCTTGCTTGGCAGACATGGTAGGCAACGGGCGCCGGGCGCCAGTAGGGCCGAGCGGGCGTGCCTGGCGGGACAGAGGGACCGGCGCGCAGCGCGCCTGGTTCACTGGTGGGCCCGCGGCGGCGCGCAAGCGGGCGGTGGCCATCAGCCGAAGCTCAGGACGAGGGAGCGGATGACGAGGTGCCAGCCGTCGACGAGCACGAAGAGGAGGATTTTGAAGGGGAGGGAGATCATGACGGGTGGCAGGAACATCATGCCCATGGACATGAGTGTGCTGGAGACGACCATGTCGATGATGAGGAAGGGGATGAAGATGATGAAGCCCATCTGAAAGGCGGTCTTGAGCTCGCTGATGCTGAAGGCGGGGATGAGCACCCAGGTGGGGACGTCGTCGACGGTGCGGGGGCGAGGCGCCTTGGAGAGGGAGACCATGAGGGCGAGGTCGCGCTCGCGGGTCTGCTTGAGCATGAAGGCGCGCAGCGGCTGCTCGGCGCGCTGGAGGGCGGTATCTTGCGAGATCTCCTGGCGAAGCAGGGGCTGCAGCGCGTCGCTGTTGATCGCCTGCCAGGTTGGGGCCATGACAAAGATGCTGAGGAACAGGGCGAGGCCGATGACGACCTGGTTGGGGGGGAGCTGCTGGACACCGATGGCGCTGCGGACGAAGGCGAGCACGATGACGATACGGGTGAAGGAGGTGACCATGATGAGCGCGCTGGGGGCGAGCGAGAGGGCGGTGAGCAGGACGAGGATCTGAACCCCGCTGGAGATCGGCTGGCCGTTGGCCTCGACGCTGATACGGGCGACGCCGGCGTTCTGAGCGTCCTGGCAGCCGGCGGCGAGGGGCACGAGCGCCAGCAGGAGGGTGAGCAGGAGCCAGAGCGGGCGGACGCGGGAGCGGGGAGCGGGGGCTGCATCCTGCAGCCGAACCATGGACCACCTCCAGAAGACCGGGCGAGCGCTCGGTCTTGGATGCGGCAAGTCTAGGCAGGGGGGACAGGGCAGCTATAGGGCCGCGCGGCACCCACTTCGGTGGGCAGGAGTCCCGAACACCGGGGACGGATGGGCCGGGGCGGGGCCGGATGCGGCTCGAGGGGATAGCGCGACGCGGGCCCCGCTGGCGTGGTGGCCGGGCGGGTGAGGCCCGGCCGCGGCTAGCGGCGGTGGGATGGGGTGGAGGCGGTGACGGCGGAGTGCTGCCGCGCCCATTGCTCCCACTCGCGCTCGCGGCGGGCGGAGCTGAGCAGCCGGGCGGCGAGGGCGATGCCGCCCAGCCCGGCGAGGATATGGATGGTGAGTCCGAGGATCAGGTTCATGCTTGGCCTCCCTGCCAAAGCGGTCTGTGTGCCCAGGGTAGGGGCTGGACACAGCGGTGTCTGTGCCGCGCGCCACTGCGCGGAGGTGAGCTGCGTCATAGCCCCGGCGGGGTGATCTTTCTGTTCATCTCTTAACGACGGACGAGCGGGGATCCGGTGGCGGAAGAGCGGGCGGGCGCGCGGCCAGCGGCGGGGGAGAGGGTAAGAGGCAGCCCCGCGGCGCGGCTACTTGCTGGCGGAGCGGGCGTCGCCGAGGAGGCTGAGGAAGTCGGGGAGGCTGGAGCGCGGCTGGGAGGGGCGGAGGCGGGCGATGAGGTCGGGGTCGTCGACCTCAGTGAGCAGGCTGACCTGCTGGGCAGTGCCGCCGAGGAGGAGGGCGCGCTGGCCGACGGAGACGAGGAAGAGGCTGGCGCCCTGGGCGAGGGGGACGGTGTCGAGGACCTCGATGGCCGGCGGGCGGCCGAGGGGTCGCCCTTTGCGGCCGCTGAGGCGCTGAAGGCCACGCAGGGCGAGGATGAGCAGGGCGAGGACGAGGCCGAGCTTCAGCAACAGGCCGGCGAGGTCTGACCAGCCGGGGCCGACGTCGCCGATGGTGGGAGTGGCGGTGTCGTCGTAGCTCGGGACCGGCGAGTCGACCGTGAGCCCGAGAGGACTGGTGGCGGCGCTGGCGGTGGGGGCAGCGGTGACGGGAGAGCGAGCAGCGGGGGCAGCGGTGGGGTGCGCGGTGGCGAGGGCGACGGCGCCCAGGGCGCCGACGCAGAGGAGGAAGACGAGAATGCTCCGCCCCTCGCCGCTGCCGAGCAGGCGCTTCATCGGGAGAGTCCCGCCAGGGAGAGGCCCCGAGCGACGTTGACGAGCTCGGTGACCCGAACGCCGAACTTTTCGCCGACGACGACAACCTCGCCATGAGCAATAAGGGTGTCGTTGACGAAGACGTCCACGGGCTCGCCGGCGAGCTTGTTGAGCTCGATGACGGAGCCGCGGGTGAGGGCGAGGATCTTGCGAATGCTCATGTTGGTGCGGCCGAGCTCGACGGTGACGCGCATGCCAACGTCCAGGAGCATCTCGAGGTTGCCGGCGACGTCGCTGTCGGGGCTCTGGGGCCGAAGCGGGCCGAAATGCATCGGGCGGACGACGATCTGCTCGTCGGGGGCGGGGTCGAGCTGGGCGCCGCTGGCGTCACCGTCGAGCAGGGTGGCGTCGGTGTCGTCCATCTGGGCGTCCTTTCTAACTCGCTTTGCCATAGGGCACCTCATCGGTCTGGGAGAGCTGGGGCGTGGTGAGGGTGGCGAATGCGTCGGAGAGCGCGGGGGCTTCGATGAACTGGGTGATCTGCACCGCGAGGCGGCTGCCGGTGGTGCCGGGCCGGCCACGGAAGCGGTGCTCGTTGTTGACAAAGACGTCGACGTCTTCGTGGATGAAACGGTCCAGGGTGATGACGTCACCAGGCTGGAGATCGCTGAGCTCCCGCAGGGTGACGGTGGCGCTGCCGACCTCGACGCGGACAGGGACGTGGGCGCGGGCGATACGCTCGCGGACGACCTCGGCGATCTCGGCGCCGCCAGTTCGGCGGCTGGTGAAGAGGGACTGGGCGTTGAGCTTGCCGATGACGGGCTCCAGGGTTTCGTAGGGGATGACGATGTTCATGGAGCCCTCGGTGTCCTGGATCATGAGGGCGAAGGCGAAGATGACGACGGTGTCATCGGGCAGGACGCCCTGGAGGAACTGGGGATTGAGGCTGATCTCTTCGATCCGTGGCTCCAGGGCGAGGACGTTGGTCCAGGCCTCCTTGAGGCTGTTGAGGAAGGGGGCGGCGACGGACTGGAGCAGGGCGAGCTCGATGTCGGTGGCTTCGCGCGCGCGGCCGAGGCCTCGGCCCTGGCCGCCGAGGAGGCGGTCGAGAATGGCGTAGGCGACGTCGGGGCTGAGCTCCAGGATGACGCGGCCGTTGGCGGGGCCGAGGCTGACGAGGTTGATAACGGTGGGGCCTTCGATGCGCGCCAGGTACTCGTCGCTATTGGTCTGCTCGACGAGGCCGAACATGGCGTGGACGGGGATGCGCAGGTAGGCGGAGAGCGACGAGCTGAGGAGCCGGGCGAACGTCTCGTGCATCATCTGCAGCGTGTTGACGTGGTCCTTGGACAGCTTGTCGGGCCGCCGGAAGTCGTAGCGCTTGACGCTGGCGAGGTCGATCTCGTCCTGTGTAGCGGAGGCCCAGCCCTCGCTGAGAGCGTTCATCAGCGAGTCGACTTCGTATTGCGAGAGAGGCATCTGCGTCATCTCGCGCGCTCCTGGCATGAGGATGGTCACTGGATGATGAACTGGGTGAAGTAGACGTTGGTGATCTGACGCTCGAGGGGCAGGCGGTTGAGGCGGTCGAGCAGGTCGGCCTTGAGACGCTCCTTGCCGCTAGAGGTAGCGATGTCGGCAGCGGTGCGCTTGGCGAGCTCGGTAGTGATGGCATCTTCGATGGCAGGCATGACCGGAGCGAGCTCTTTGGCGAGCTCGTCCTGCGCCTTCTTGTAGGCGTCGCCGCTAGCCGGCTTCTGATCCTTGCTGAGCTCGAATTCGAGGACGACCTCGGTCTTGAGGTAGCGGAGTTGCTGCGGGTCGGCGAGCGTGACGACGCGCTCCTTGGTGGAGAGGGTGAGGCCGGGAGCAGGGTCGGGCTCCTTCGCCTTGGCCTTGGTGGCGACTGCGTCGGAGGTGGCGGCCCTGGCGGCGGGAAGGAATGGGAGCTGAACACCGACAGGCAGCGAGCCGCTGGCCAGGCCGTAGCCGAGGCCGAGACAGAGCACGGACAGGATGAGCAGGGGGAGCAGCTTGAGGCGCTTAATCATGGATGAGCTACCTTCGTTTTCGGTGCAGGTGGGGGAAGCGGATCGGCCGGCTCCGCGGCGGAGGCGACCACGGGCGCAGATTGCGGCGGCGGGTCGACGATCAGGATCTCGACGCGGCGGTTGCGGGCACGGCCCTCGCGGGTGGCGTTGGAGGCGATGGGGTGGTAGGGGCCGTAGCCGATCGCGGCGAGCCGCTGCGGGGGGATGTGCATCTGATCGCTGAGGAAGTGCAGAACGGCCAGGGCGCGAGCGGTGGAGAGCTCCCAGTTGGAGGGAAACTCGGGGGTGTTGAGCGGGACGTCGTCGGTGTGGCCGGCGATGATGATGTTGTTAGGGAGGCCGGGCAGGCGCGCGGCGGCGACCCAGAGCAGCTCGCGGGCGCCGGGGAGGAGATCGGCGCGGCCGGAGGCGAAGAGGAGCTCGCCGGACAGGGTGATGAGAATGCCGTCTGGGCGCGACTGGACGTGGACGTCCTGCCCGAGATCATGGGCGGCGGCGTAGCTCTGGAGATCGGAGAGCACGGCCTGGTAGAGGCTGGTGCGGATGAGCTCGATCTGGCTGGGGCCGGCGCTGCCGGGCTGGGGCACCGCAGTGGGATTGGTAATGGTTTGAGGGAGGGTGCCGTTGTCGCCTTTGAGGGCGGTGGCGTCTTCGCCGTCCAGGACGGGGATATTGAAGGCGCGCTGGAGGGCGGCGGCGACGGCCCGGAAGCGGGCGGCATCGGTCTGGCTGGTGGCGTAGAGCACGATGAAGAAGACCATGAGCAGGGTGATGAGGTCGGCGTAGGTGAGAAGCCACCGCTCGTGATTCTGGTGTCCTTCTTCGTGGTGCTTCTTGGCTGCCACAGCGCTCTCGCGGACGCGCCTAGGCGGCCCGGGCGCTGGCGACCTTGTCGGCCGCGCCTGCGGGGGCGGCCTTGGCGACAGCGCCCTTGGCCTTGGGGGCGAGGTAGGCTTCGAGCTTCTGGCGGACGATGCGCGGGTTTTCGCCGGCCTGGAGGGCGGCGAGCCCTTCGAGGATCAGCTCTCGGCCAGCGACCTCTTCCTTGCTGCGGAGCTTGAGCTTGCCGGCCAGGGGGAGCCAGACGAGGTTGGCGAGGGAGACACCCATGAGGGTGGCGATGAAGGCGGTGGCGATGGAGTGGCCGAGCTCGGAGGGATTGTCGAGGTGGCTGAGCACCGTGACGAGGCCGAGCACGGTGCCGATGATGCCCATGGTGGGGGAGAAGCCGCCCATGGCTTCGAGCATGCCGTAGCCGGACTTGTGCCGCTCTTCCAGCGCGGCGATCTCGTTCTCGAGGACGGCGCGGACGAGCTCGGGCTGGAAGCCGTCGACGACCATCATGACGCCCCGACGCAGGAAGGGATCGTGGAGCTCCTGGGCGGCCTGCTCCAGGGAGAGCAGGCCCTGCTGTCGGGCTCGCTCGACGAGCTTGACGAGCTGGTCGATGGTGGCGGCCGTATCGCGCTTGGGAGCGAACAGGGCCTTGGCGATGAGCCTGGGCAGGCTGAGGACGCGTTCGAGCGGGAAGCTGACGAAGGTGGCGGCGAAGGTGCCGCCCAGGATGATGAGGGCGGCGGAGGGACTGGCGTAGCTGGCCGGGTCGCCGCCTTCCATGAGGACGGTGCCGAGCAGGGCGCCGATGGCGAGCACGAATCCGGCGACGGTTGCGATATCCACGAGCGTCTACCCTTCGCCGTGAGCAGCGGAGAGATCACCCCCCCAGGCGACGTGCTGGCGGTAGCGCAGGATGCGCTCGGCCAGCTCGTCGGGGCGCTCACGGACCACGAGCTTGTGGCCGACGGTGAGGGTGATAACGGTGTCTGGCGTGGCCTCGAAGGTCTCAACCAGCTCCGGGTTGAGGAAGAACTCCTGGCCGTTCAAACGGGTGACGCGGATCACCGGCACCTCCCTGCGTCGGTCGCCTGACATGGTAGGGGACAGGCGGGGGAGAACCAACGCCCCGGGAGACCCGAGGCGACTGCTATTGGTCCTCGCTCGGCTGGCCCGTTGGTACCTGGCCGGACCTGGCGGCTGAAGCAGTGGCGAGGAGCGCCCCGAGCTGTGGGATGAGGTGGCTGAGCGTATCCCAGTCGTCCTGGGGGATCGCCTCGCCCCAGCGGTGGGCGACTTCGAGGTAGGCGATTAGGTCGTCCCCGTCGGCGAGGGGCAGCCAGGCGCGGCCGGGCAGGCGGCTATCGGCGAAGGTGCAAAGTGTGGCGCCGTTCCACAAGCTGCTGGCGATGCGCCGGCCGCCCGGCGCGACCCAGGCCTGGACCTGGCAAGCGGGAAGCTCGTTGCGGAGCAGGGTGGCCACGTGTTCGAGGAGGGTTTGCACGTCCCAGCCGGGATCGGCGCGCTCGAGGATGGCGGCGAGCAGGCGGCCGCTGCGGGCGCGGCGCGGGCATGCCACCCGGAGCGGCTGGTAGGGCCGGGGAGGCTGGCCGGATGCGGTGCCTGCCCGGATCAGGGCATGGCTGGCGTGCAGCCGGCCGGCGGCGAACTCAGCGAGCAGGGCGGGCACGAAGCACTCGATGAGCATAGGGTCGAACTGGCTGCCGGCACTGTCGCGGAGGCGCTGGAGCGCGGCGTGGACGTCCAGCGCGGGGCGATAGGGGCGGTCGCTGGTCATGGCGGCAAAGGCGTCGGCGATGGCGAGGACGCGCGCGCCTTCGGGGATGGCCTGGCCGGCCAGACCGGCCGGGTAGCCGGCGCCATCGTAGCGCTCGTGGTGGTGGCGGACGAGCGGCAGGAGGTCGGAGAGCCAGGGGACGAGGCTGAGCAGAAGCGCGCTGACTTCGGGGTGGCCCATGACGACGACGGCCTGCTCGTCGCTGAGCGGGCCCGGCCGCTGGAGGATGTGGTCAGGGAGGCCGAGGAGACCGAGATCCTGGAGCCAGGCGGCGAGGCAGACCTGCTCGCGGCGGGCAGCGTCCCAGCCAAGCGCGCGGGCGAGCAGCTCGGCGTAGCAGGCGACGCTCGCGGCATGGGTCAAGAAGGCGCGGTCACGGGCCGCGAGGGCGGGAGCGAAGGGGCGGTCCAGCAGGCAGTGCAGCCGCGCGATGGCGTAGGCGAACCGGCCGTCCAAGAGCTGGGCGGCGGCGAGGACGTTCTCGAACGCCGCGGCGACGCCAGGGGACAGCGGGAAGAGATCGTGCGTCCGAGCCTGATCCAGCGGCACGACGGGGCAGGGTGTGGCGGCAGTCGCTGGATATCGAGGTGCGGGGGACTGAGGGGCGGTGTTCGGCTGCTGGTCCGTGTGCACTGAGCCACTGGCCTTTCTGACGCGCTGGCGAACTCCTGCCGGCACGTACCAGGCAGGACAGGCCCGGGGGAGGCCCCGCGGCACGTGGCGGGGTTGCGTGGCCCCATGTGGCGTCCCGCTGGAGACCGGGGGACACCCAGGTGCTGCCCGGGAGGAGTCGCTCGGGGGAATAATTGGCGCGGCGACAGGCGAGGGCCAGAGACCCGAGGTACCGGTCGACGGGGCGGGCAGTACTCGGGGCGGAGGCGGCGGGTCTGAGCCGACCACCCCTGTCTGTCCCGTGGGGGTGGTCGGCTCAAGCTGAGGGGGACAGGGGCAGGCGGATGAGAAGCTCGCTCTGGCCGGGCTCGGGGGCGCTCTGCGTGACCGTGCCACCAAGCGCCTGGACGCGCCAGCGGAGCAGGGCGACGCGTTTGACCGCGAGCAGCTCGGCCGGCGGGACGTCGCGGAGGGGCTGGAAGCGGGCGCGGAGGTGGAGGACATCGCCACGCGCGGTGAGGGCGAGGTGGACGGTGGTGGGCTCGTTGAGGTCCTGGACGGTCCAGAGGGTTTCGAGGATGAGGCGGTAGACGAGGGTTTCGGCGCTGTTGCTGAGGGGCCGGTCGAGGTCCTGCGTGAGGGAGACGGCGCCGTTGTTGCGGCTGGTGAAGGAGCGGAAGGGGGCCTGCAGGGCAGCCTCGAGGCCGCCGGCCTGGGGCTGATAGGGACGCAGGTCGCCCATGAGGTGGCGCAGGCGACCAACCCCCTGCTCGAGGACACGGCGGAGCATGGCGAGCTGGTCGGGGATGAGGTCCTGGCGGCCGAGGCGGACGGCGTGCTCGCAGGTTTCGGCGGCGAGCATTGCCGCGCCGAGGACCTGGAGGACATCGTCGTGGATGATCTCCGCGAGCTGCGCCCGCTCCAGCTCACCGACGAGGATAGCGGCGTCCTGGGTGAGGCCGTTGCCTGGCGCGTCGTCGGCCGTGGTGGAGTCGTCGGGAGACGTGTGCGCGTCCGTGATGCACCTCCACTGATGGTAGGCTGAGCTTAGCTCTCGGAGGGCAGGACGCCGTGGGTGATGGCGTAGACGGCGGCCTGGGTGCGATCGCGAACGTTGATCTTCTCGAACAGGACGGAGAGGCGGTTTTTGATGGTGCGCTCGGCGTAGCAGAGGCGCTCGGCGATCTCCTTGTTGGAGAGGCCGGCGGCGACAAGGCGAAGGAGTTGCATCTCGGTGTCGCTGAGCGTGCCGATGCCCTCGCTGACCCCGGCGCGGTCGGACAGGCGGGAGAATTCGTCGATGACCTTGGCGGTCATCGAGGGGTCCATGAGGGAGCCACCCGCGTAGACGGCGCGGACCGCGGCGACGACATCGGTGGCCTTGCTGGTCTTGAGCAGGTAGCCGCGAGCACCGGCGCGCAGCGCCTGGAAGAGGTGGCCGTCTTCGTGATGCATGGTGAGAATGATGATGCCGGTATCGGGCTTGACACGGAGGATCTCGCGCGTGGCGGAGACGCCGTCGGTGACGGGCATGGTGATGTCCATCAGGACGACGTCGGGTTGGGTCTCGGCGACGGCTTTCTGGACGGCGAGGCCGGTGCTGGCTTCGGCGACGACCTTGATGTCGCGCTCGGCCTCGAGGATCATCCGCAGCCCCTGGCGGAACAGGCTGTGGTCATCGGCGATAACGACTTTGATCGTGGCGGTAGCGTTGGGGGCGGTCATGGGTGTTCCTTCCTAGCTCCTTCCTTGCGAAGTGGTGATCGAGGGTAGCGCTCAGCCGGTGGGAGGGCGGGCCATGGGGCTGAGCGCTAGCCGGGCGTTCGCTTCCGTGCGCTGCGCAGCGTGCGCCAGGACACGCTGGAACTCGCCGCTGGTCCAGGGTTTGGGCAAGACATCGTCTGCCGCATCTGCAAGGCCAGCATCGCCCTGGGAGATCGCCATGCCGGTGGCGAGCACGACGTAGGGCGGGTGAGGGAGTGCACGCATCGTCGCGGCGACCTCGGTGCCAAGCATGTCTGGCAGCCGGAGATCGACGATGGCGAGATCGAAGGGCTGACGTTGTGCCCGGGCCACGCCCTCCCCCCCGGTTCCCACTATCGTGACGGAGTGGCCCTCGAGGCGCAAGCGGCCGGCGACGGCTTCGGCGAACTGGGGCTGGTCGTCGACGACGAGGACTCGCAGCGGTGCCGGAGGGGCGGAGGGGGCAGGCGCGGGAACGGAGAGAGCGGGCTCAGGAGCCGCTGCCCCCGGAGCCGGCGGTTCTGCCCGGGCGCTCCCTGGCAGAGGATGGGCGGCCATGACACGCCGCAAGTCGGCCAGGGTGCAGGGCTTGGCGAGCACCGCGGAGACACCGCGGGCGCCGGCGTGCTCGTTGCTGAGCTCGGCGTGCCAGCCGGTGAGCAGGAAGATGGGCAGGGTGGGCTGGAGGGCGCGCAGGGCGGAGGCGAGCTCCCAGCCGTTGAGCTCGGGCATGCCGAGATCGGTGATGACGTAGTCATAAGCGCCGGGCTGGAAGTGGCGCAGCGCCTGGGCGGAGGAGGAGAGGGCGGTGACCTGGTGGCCATCGCGGCGGAGGAGTTCGGCAACGCTTTCGAGCACGTCGGCATCGTCGTCGACGAGAAGGATGCGGGCGACGGGGACTGGCTTGGGCAGGGTCTCGGTCTGGGGCTCGGCGGCGTCGGGGTTTTCGGAGGCGGCGGGGAGGCGGATGGTGAAGGTGCTGCCGGCGCCCGGGGCGCTCTGCACGACGATGTCGCCCCCATAGCGGGCGACGATCCCGTAGGAGACGGAGAGGCCGAGGCCGCTGCCGCCTTCACCCTTGGTGGTGAAGAAGGGGTCGAAGATACGGCGCTGGAGGTCTTCGGACATGCCGCAGCCGGTGTCGGAGACGGTGAGCATGACCCGGTCGCCGACGAGGCCGGTGCTGACGGTGATGGAGCCACCGGACGGCATGGCGTCGACGGCGTTGAAGATAAGGTTCATCAGCACTTCGCGCAGGTCTGAAGGGTTGCCCCAGACCGGGGGGACCGGATGGAGATCAAGAACCATGTCGATGCGGATGCCGGCGCGCTCGGGGACGTCCTTCCACTTGTGGCGGGAGAGGTCGACGACGCTCTGGGCAATTTCGCTGAGGTCGACCTGGCGGCGCTCGCGGTCGTGACGAACGCGGGAGTATTCCTGAATGCGGCGCACCATGGCGACGCCGTCGAGGGCGGCGCGACGAATGGTCTCGAAGCCGTGCTGGCCGTCTGGGCAGGGCTCTTCGAGCAGGGAGAGCTCGGCGCGGGCGAGGATGGCGGCGAGCAGGTTGTTGAAGTCGTGGGCGACGCCGCTGGCCATCTCGCCGAGGGCGCGGAGCTTCTCGGAGCGAATGAGGGTGTCGCGCATGCGGCGCTCGGCGGTGACGTCGCGGATGACGGTGACCCAGCGGGCCTCGCCCTGGCCGGCGGGCTGGTTGGGGTAGTCCTGAACAGTGAGCACCAGCGGCTCGGGGCCGAGCCGGCGAATCTCGGTTACGTCGCTGGAGAGATCGTCGGCGGTAAGGCCCTGGCAGATGGCACAGCTCTCGTGCAGCTCAGGGAGCTGGTCGCAGAGACGCGTGCCGATGAGGGCCTCGACCGGCACGCCGACGGAGCGGGCGAGGGCGCGGTTGGCGCGGACGATGCGGCAATCCTGGTCGCGGACGCAGATACCGTCGGTGATGGCGTCGAAGGTCTCTTCCCAGGCGCGCTTGCCATCCGCGAGCTGCTGGAAGAGGCGGGCGTTCTCAAGGGCGGCGGCAGCCTGACCGGCGAAGGCTTCCAGGAGGCGCAGGTCCTCGGCGCTGAAGCTGCCGGTCGCACGCAGGATGACGTCGAGGGCGCCGATGACTCGCCCTTTGCTGAGCAACGGGACACTGGCGACGGAGCCGACCGGCCCGGTGGCGGAGTCGGGGAGGTAGGCGGCGCCATGCCCGATGACGACGCTCTGGCCAGCAGCGACGGTCTGGCGGGCGAGGTCGAGGCCCGCCAGGGCAGAGCTCGGTGCCTCGTCGCCGTGGGCCGACCAGTGGCGAACGGGGGCGAGGTGGCCGGTCTGGTCATCGATGAAGGAGAGGAGGCACCAGTCGGCGCCGACCAGACGGGCAGCGGACTCGGGGACCGTGGTGAGGAGGTCGGCGAGCGAGAGGCTGGTGCTGAGGGCACGACCGCTCTCGTAGAGCGAGGCGAGTTGGTCAGCCCGATGGGCGGTCTGCTCGTACAGACGGGCGTTTTCGATGGCGAGGGCGGCGTGGCTGGCGATGCCCTCGACGACGGCAATGTCGCGTGGGGAGAAGGTGTGGGCGGCGCCCGGCTGGTCGACCGCGATGATCCCGAGCGGGCGTCCCTTGCAGATGAGCGGGACGAGCAGGATGGAGCGGACGTCGAAGAACTGGACCATCCAGTCGGGCAAGAGGGAGAGGTTGCTGTGGTCGATGACGAGCGACCGGCCGCCCTCGATCACCCGGGTGACGAAGGGGACGTCGGCGGCGACGAACAGAACCGCGTGGAAGACGGAGAGCTGCTGCGGGTTGAGCCCGCTGCCGTGCCAGGGCGAGACGATGGCGCGCTCGGCATCGTAGCGCCAGACGACGCCGCGGGTGCAACCGACCAGGCGCGGGGTGAGCTCACTAATAGTGGAGAGGACGTGCCCGAGGTCGGCTTGGGCGGCGAGGGAGCGGGCGACCTCAAGGAGGATGGTCGAGAGGTCGGCCGCTTCGCGTTGCGCGACGTAGAGGCGGGCGTTGGCCATGCTGACGGCGATCTCCTGGGCGAGGGAGGCGATGAGCCGCTTGTCGCGGGCCCGGGGGTCGCCGGCCTGAGCGAAGCCGAGCAGCAGCAGCCCTTCACGCTGGCCGCGATGCTCGAGGGAGACGAGCGTCCAGGAGCGGAGGTCGGAAACGGGAAGCGGCGGGATGCCGAGCACCCGAGCGAGTGACGCGGGCTCGGCGAAGTGGACCGGGCGCTGACCGGGCAGGGCCTGGCGGTCGACAGTGTCTAGACGACAGGCAGCGAGGGCGTCGGACAGTGCTGCCGGCAGCGCCTGGGAGACGAGCGGGGTCGGCGGTCGCCCCGGACCGGTGGCGGCCAGGAGCGCGGCGGCATCGGCGACCCCGAGGCGGATGAGGGCGTCGAGGGCCGCCCGAAGGCGAGAGCTGAGCTCTGGATGCTCGTCGAGGGCGCGCGAGACGGCGTTGACCGTGCTGAGCACCCGGTTGCGGCGCTGCAGCAGCGTGCTGGAGACACCGGAGCGTGGCGCGGGGTCGGACGGGTGGGGCTGAGCGGCGCGGAGCTGCTGCATGGCGCGCACCCGGCCGAGGGCGAGGGCGGCGTGCTCGGCGAGCAGGCTGAGCGCCTGGGGATCGGCCTGGGCGAGCGCGGAGCCGTGGAGGATGAGGCAGGCGAGCAGCATCGCGCCCTGGCGGAGGGCGAGCACTGCCCAGTTGCCACTGGCAAGTGGACGCTCGCCGGCGAGGAACGGCAAGGGCTCGCCCTCGGCAAGCAGGCGCGCCGGGTCGGCGAGCAGGGTGGAGACAGCGGAGAGGGGGAGCGCGGGAAGCAGCGGGGTTTCGGGAGAGAAGGTGTGGCTGTGGCAAAGGAGCCGCGCGCCGTCTGGCGAGGCGAGGTACAGGGCGTGGCGAAGCCCGAGCGCGGTGATGCCGGCGCCGAGGGCGCGCAGGAGCGCCTCCTCGCCTGGCACATCATGGAGGCGTAGCGCCAGGGCGCTCACTGGAGCGAGCGAGAGGGGCGCGGCGGGAAGCTGGTCGACCTGCAAGGCAGGGGGAGGGAGGCTTGTCACACGTCACCTGAGCCATGAGGACTGGCCACAGCGGGCCATCCGGGCAGCGCGCCGTGCCGGGCGAGGAAGGACGTTCGGGCGACCGGCTGACGGGGTACGAGAGACCCGGACACGCATCGGTCTGGCGGTTTGCACACGCACGGGCAATGGTATGAACCGACGCCGAGCAAAGGCAACCATACGGGCAAGATACTAGGGGGGTGGCAAGGCATGGGACGAGGGACTTGTGGGCACGAAGGGGTGGCGGAAGGTACCTGGATGCCCGAACGGGCCTTTTTGGCGCGTGCCTCTATGCGCCGAGTGGGAAGAGAAGGTACCGGCGCGCGGGCTGGAGAGGCCGAAAGGCCGCGGCTGGTTTGGAAGCGCACAGCCCGGGCCGGAGCGCGAGTAATGCGGGATAGAACAAATGTTCTATTCATATGCGAGGAGGTGGCTGGTGCGTATCACCCGTCCCCGCGCGCCCCTGCCGCGGCCGTTCCGGCGCGAGGGCGGGGCAGGGCCGGGGAGCGCTGAACGGCCGGCGAGCCTGGCGATTGCGGCGAACCGGGCGCGACCGCCGGTGGGGGCGGAAGCAGCGCCGCTGTCGATCGCCGACGCGGAGCGGCTGCGCTGGTATCGGACATTTCAGGAGTTTTACGAGGGCAAGCATTTCGCGCAGGCGCGGCGGGGGCGGACCTCGCTGGTGCTGAACTACGCCCGGGTGATTGTGGACAAGGGGGTGAGCTACCTGCTGGGAGATGGGGTGGGCTTCGCGGTGCCCCCGGTGTCCGAGTCCGACGCGGCGGCGCGGGAACGGGCGCGGCGGGCAGAGACGCTGCTGTACCAGGTGTACTGGGACAACGACCTGGACGCGGTGGATCTGCAGGGAGCGCTGAACGGGGCGATCCTGGGGGACACCGTGTTCAAGGTGTTCTGGGACGCAGCGCGGGGGCGGATCCGGGTGGTGAACCTGGACCCGGCGACGTTCTTTCCGAGCTGGGCAGGGGATGACCTGGGGGAGCTGCGCGCGGTGGAGCTGCGCTACGCGCTGGAGGCGAGCGAGGCAGAGCGGCTGTACGGAGTGGCGGGCAGGGGCCTGCTGCGGGTGGTGGAGCGCTGGACGCCGGACGAACTGACGGTGCTGGTGGATGGACACGAGGTGCGCCGGGGGCCGAATCCGTACCAGGAGCTGCCGTTTGTCCACATTGCGAACCTGCGGCCGGCCAACAGCTTCTGGGGCGTGTCGGACCTGCGCGACGTGATCCCGCTGAACCGGGAGCTGAACGAGCGGGTGAGCGACCAGGCGGACCTGATCCGCTACCACGCCGATCCGCCGGTGATCTTCAAGGGAGTGGACGAGCATTCGGACCTGGCGGTGGGGCCGGGGACGGTGTGGGATATTCCGGCCGACGCGGACGTGAAGCTGCTGGAGTGGAGCGGGCAGCCACCGGCGGTGCAGGGGCATATCGAGCTCGTGCTGCGGGCGCTGTACGAGATCGCGGAGACGCCCCGGACGGCGTTCGGGGATTCGGGGCGGCTGCTGAGCGGGGTGGCGCTGGAGACGGAGCTGCGGCCGCTGCTGCAGAAGACGTTGCGGAAGCGGGTGTACTGGACGGCAGGTCTGCGGCGGCGGAACGCGCTGGTGCTGCGACTGGCGGAACGGTTCGGGCTGGCGGAGCCGGGGAGCCTGGCACCGTACCAGAGTCGGATCGTCTGGCCGCCGATGCTGCCCCAGGACCACGCGCGCGAGGTGCAGGAGGCGATCGCGCTGGTGAACGCGGGGCTGCGGAGCGCGCGGACGGCGATGAACGAGCTGGGGGTGGAGCATCCGGAAGAGGAGCTCGCCCGGGTGGTGGCGGATCGGGCGCTCCTGGGCGCATCGCGCCTCCCGCGCCCCGGGTCGCCCATTGAGATGGCGGGGTGGGAGCGCGCTGGGCTCGGGACGGAACCATGACGACGCGGGCGGAGCTGCTGGGCCGGATTCGGAACGAGCTGAACGACACCGGCACGACGAAGCTGTGGGCGGATGCACTATTGCAGGGGTGGATTGGGGAGGCGATCCGCGACTACTCCGAGCGGCTGCCACGCGAGGCGACGACAACCTGGGCGAGTGTAGCCGGCCAGGCCAGCTATGTCCTGCCAGCGGACTTCGCCACGGCGCTGCGAGTGGAGCACCCGGCGGGGTTCTACCGGGTGTACGCGCCGCTGGCGGGCGGGGACGTGCTGGAGGACACGAGCGCACTGTGTGTGGCAGTGGGGCAGCAGGTGCTGACCTTCGATGTATTTGGCGGGAGCCTGCTGCTGGATCCGGCTCCGGACCAGGCGGGCGACGTAATCACGCTGCGGTATCTGGCGGTGTACGCGGAGCCGACGGCGGATGGCGACGTGCTGGCGACGCCGAGCCGGGACGACGAGCTGCTGGTGTGGCTGGCGTGCGCTCGGGCGCTCGAGTGGATCGGGACGGACGAGGCGAAGCGGATGCGCTTCGAACGGCAGCGGGGGGTGTCGGCGCAGGACCAGGCGCGGGTGTACGCGGAGCGGTACCGCGAGGCGGTGGAGCTGCGGATGCGTCGGCCGCGGCAGGGCCGGCGGCTGGTGGCGCGCTGAGTGGCCAGCGGGGAACGGTCGGCTGCGGCGCGGTCGATGGCTGAGCGGCGGGAATTCCCGCCGGGGCGGGGCCGCGGACCGCTGAAGGTTGGAGAGGAGTGATGCAGATCGCGATGTACGTGCACCAGTTCGATCAACTGATGGAGCGGACGCTTGGCGAGGTGATCGAGACGTTTCGGGCGGGTGGGATGGCGGAGGCGCGGGCGAAGAGCCACCAGTGGCTGACCTGGATCGGGACGCCGCGGGCGAGCGGGGATTACGACCACGCGCCGCACGCGATCAAAGGATTGGAGGACGTGGAGCGGATCCGGGCGGCGTTCGCGGCGGCGGAGATGGGATTCGTGCCGTGGTGCGTACCGATGGGGCTGGACCCGGAACGGGAGGCGGAGCTAGGAGCACAGGTGGCGAACGTCTGTGGGGCGCTGGAGCTGGACGTGGAGCCATATGAGGCGTTCTGGCCGGCGCTGGCGCACGGGGAGTATGGCGCAGTGGAGCCGTACTTCGCTCGACTGCGTGAGCGGGCGCCGGAGGCGCGGCTGGTGCTGAACATCCCGGCGCGGGCGACTCCGTGGGAGTGGGGGCGGCTGGAACAGGTGGTGATGCTGGCGCGCGCGTACGTGGACGAGGTGACGGTGCAGTCGTACTTCGGCGTGCCGCAGGCAGAGGAGGCGGAGGCGCGGGTGGCGGCGGTGGCGCAGCGGCCGGTAAGGCACCTGGCCAGCGCCCGGACACTGGCGGAGATGCTGGACTGGGCGTGCCAGCGCGCCCAGGAGTGGCTGGGCGTGTGGCGCGCGGCAGACATGACACCCGCGCTGTACGCGCGGCTGCCGAAGGGCGACCAGCGATCTGCCACTGGCCAGGCGCCGGACGTGACCTGGATGGAACCGGGATTCGCGGCGCTGGCACGGGCGCTGGGGCCGGCGATGGGGGAGCCGCTCGCCGCGCCGGAGGCAGATGCCCAGGGGAACGTCTGGCAGCGGGGGAGGCTGGGGATGGCGCTGTGGGTGAAGCGCTCGAACACCAACCACTGGCTGGCGGGGGCGGCGTGATGGCGAGCAGCGCAGGCGCAGCGGCGCTGAATCTGGGAGCGGAGCCGCGGTTGGCGGGGCAGGTGCTGCCGAAGCCGACCTTTTCGGCCAGGTGCGGGCTGTGTGAGACGGCGTTCGCCGTGGGAGACGAGTACGTCTCGATCTGGCAGAAGGGGGCGCGGGCGGTGCTGCTGGGGATCACGGTGCACCGCCGCTGCTGGGCGCAACTGGCGCCGGGAGACCTGACGTGGATTTTCGCGGCGCTGGAGCAAGGGCTGGCGCTCCCGCTGGCGAGCCTGCGGCGGGAGCACCGAGTAGCGGAGGGGTGATCCGCCTGGCCGCCAGTGGGTGCAGGCGCTGCGTTGCAACAGGGGTAGGTGGCGCAGAGCGATGAGCCGGAGTGAGGAGGACATATGGAGTGGGATGACCTGTGGCGAGCGAGGCGACCCTGGAAGCAGGGCTGGCGAGACGAGGCCGAGCCGGCGCTGGAGGATGGTGGCGGGGTGGCCGTGGAGCCAGAGCCGGACGAGCTGGCAACGCTGCGGGCGCGCGTGAGCGAGCTGGAGGTGCGGCTGGCAGAGCGCGAGGCGGCGCTGGCGGAGCAGGCGCAGGCGGTGACGACGGCACTGGAGCGGGCAGCGGGGCTGGAGCGGCAGAGCCTGGACCACCTGCGCCGGGCGCTACTGGCGGAGCATCGGGGGGAGGTGGTGGCCGAGTTGGTCGAGGGCGAGAGCCCGCAGGCGCTGCTGGCGAGCGTGGAGCGGGCGCGGGCGGCCTGGAACGCGGCGGTGGAGGCAGCGCGACGGCAGCTCGCGCAGCAGCAGGCACCGGCCGGGAACGTGGCGCGGGAGCAGCAGGCGGCACTGGCGCTGGAGGGGCTCAGTCCGCTGGCGAAGATCGCGCACGGGCTGCAGCGGTAGGAACCGGAGACTCGGAAGGCGAGTGGAGGGGAGATGGCGCTCACGTTGAGCGAGGCGGCGAAGCTGAGCACGGACATGATCCAGCGTGGGGTGGTGGAGACCATTCTGGAGGAGAGCCCGGTCCTGCGCATGCTGCCGTTCATTACGGTGACTGGCAACACCTACAAATACAACCAGGAGAACACGCTGGGCGGGGCGCAGTTCTACGCAGTGGGCGGCACCTGGACCGAGGGGACGGCGACCTTCACCCAGAAGACCGCCAATCTGGCGATTCTGGGCGGGGACGCGGATGTGGACAATTTCCTGCAGCGGACCCGCTCGAACCTGACTGACCAGCGGGCGGTGCAGATCGCACTCAAGGCGAAGTCTGTGGCGCGGACGTTCGAGCAGACGTTCATTACGGGCGACACGAGCGTGGATGCCAACAGCTTCGACGGGATTCGCAAGCTGTGCGCGGCGGGGCAGACGATTAGCTCGGGGACCAACGGTGGGGCGCTGACGCTGAGCAACCTGGACCAGGTGGAGGACCTGATCCTGGGCGCAAAACCGGACGTGTTCCTGATGTCGCGGCGAACCCGGCGCCGGCTCAAGGCGCTGCTGGCGCAGAGCACACACTATGTGGAGAGCGGGACGGCGTTTGGGCGCCAGGTGATGCTGTACGACGGTATCCCGGTGGAGGTGAGCGACTTCCAGCCGGACACCGAGACGCAGGGCAGCGGCAGCAACCTGTCCAGCCTGTACGCGATCCACTTCTCCGAAGCGGACGGCGTGGCGGGGCTGCAGAACGGTGGGATCGAGGTGATCGATATCGGCCAGCTCGAGACGAAGGACGCCGAGCGCACCCGGTTGCGCTGGTACGTGTCGATCGCGCTGCTGCGCGACAGCGCGCTGGCGCGGCTGTCAGCGATCCAATAACGACTCGCTCGCGGCCGGCTGCGACCAGGAAGATGGACGTTCCTGGTCGCAGCCGGCCGCTGGATTGGTGGAGGGGACATGGTGATGAAGCGCGCACTGGCGGAGTACGCGGTGGACGAGAGCGCGGTGGGGGTACCGACCGAGCCGCAGGCCTCGACCACGGCGCTGGGGCTGGTGGCGGAGAAGAGCGTGCCGACCGGAGCGGCCGAGCCGCTGGGAGCCGGCCAGGTGGCGCGACGGGGAGTGCTGGTGAAAGCGCCGAGCACGAACAGCGCCACGGTGTACCTGGGTGGCAGCGGGGTGACCATGGCGAACGGCTACCCGCTGGACCCGGGTGAGGCGGTCGCGCTGGAAGTGGCGGACGTCGCGGCGGTGTACTGCGTGGCAGCAAGTGCGGGGCAGAAGCTCCGGGCGCTGGCATTATGAGGAGGGAGCATGCCGCAAGTGATCGCGCCGGCCCGGCCGCGACGCGCCTGGCTGTATCTGCCAGACGGCTGGGACGAGGCCTGGAAAGCCGCCCGGGCGGCAAGCAGCGCCACTCCGGCCTGGATCACCGTGCTGGGTGACTCGATCTCGGCCGGGCTGGCCAGCACGGACGTGGTGAACAACGCCTGGCCGGCCCGATTGAGGGCGAAGCTGGTGGCAGCGGGCTACCCCTGGTACGGGGACTTCTGGCCGACGACGCACAGCCAGGATTGGTGGAGCGCCAAGAGCCTGGGGGCGTTCGCCGGGACGCCGCCCTGGGTGGTGAGCAGCGCGAACCGCACCTGGAGTAACTGGGGCTACGGGCAGACGCCCCTGTACACCGGCGCGGCGGCGGGGGCACTGCAGTTCACCACCCCGTACGCCTGCAGCGCGCTGGACCTGGTGTACTTCGACAATTACGGCGACGGCAGCACCTGGCAGGTAGTGCTGGATGGCGGAGCGCCACAGACGGTGACGCTGAGCGGGACCTCAGGGCGCTTCAAACGGCTGGCGATCAGTGGGCTGAGCAACACCACCCACACGCTGAGCTGTGGAAGCCAGAGCGCGGACAACCGGATGCAGGTGATGGGAGTGTGCACCTACGCCGATCCGACCAGGGGGCTGGGGCTCGGCCGCGTCGCCTATCCGACGGCGACGCTGTGGGAGCTGACCAACGGCCAGAACGCCCCAGGCGACAAGATCATCACCTGGCAGGGATTCTTCGCGGGCGGGGCGACGGGGTTCGGGTTTCCGACACAGCCGAGTCTGGCGATTATCGCGCTGGGGGTCAACGACTGCCAGAACCCGGACCGGGGCGTGGCGCAGTACGCGCACGGCCTGCGGCGGCTGGTGCAGGCGTTCCGCCGCGGGGTGGACAACGCCTCGATTCTGCTGCTGGCGCCGTCCAACCCGGACGGGGTCAGCAGCGACGTCACCGGCGGGCTGTTCGCGAACTCGGACAACTGGCACCTGTACCTGGCAGCGATGGTGCAGATAGCGCGGAGCTACGGCTGCGCGCTGTTGAGCCTGCACGGCAAGTGGGGGGAGCTGGGGGTGGCCAAGGGGGTCCAAACGGCCACGAACCCGCACCCGACGGACGCCGGGCACCAGGACATCGCCGATACGCTGGCGGCGATCCTGGTCTAGCGGGGAGGGAGCATGCCGACATACATCAGCGTGGTGGATGGGATCGGCTACGACGACATGAAAGCGAACGGGCCGAACCCCGGAGTGCTGCCCGGGCACAAGCTGAAGTGGCTGGGGCAGACGGGCAACACCGCCAGCGGCAGTGTGGCGGATCAGGGGATCGGGACGGTGGCGCTGCCGGCGATCGCGGCAGGGACGACTGGGAGCATCACGATCACGGACGCCCGGATTACCGCTGCGTCGCTGATCTTCGTGAGCGTGAAGGACGGTCCGACGCCGGATACAGCGGCCGGGCGAGGGGTAGTGGCCTGGGCGAAGGCGCCGACCGTGGGGCAGGTCGTGGTCAACTACACCCCGCTGGCGACGATGGCCAACGCCTGGGCGCTGCACTACTGGGTGGTGAATTAGCTGGCATGGCGCAGTACCACGTGACACTGAATGGGCAGGGGCTGCTGCTGGACCTGAGCACCTATGGGCGGCGGGTGGCGCAGCCGTTCGTACCCAAGCGCGCCGAGGGGGATCCCGGCTACCAGGACCTGGCGCTGGGCGGAGCGTACGCGCTGCTGGGCTTCGGCGACGGCCACGGCCAGCTCCGGGCGGACCCAGCCAGGCCGGATGCCTACCGCTGGGGACCGTCCATCGATACGTTCACCGCGCCCGGGCAGGCGCAGCTTGCGAACGCCCTGACGAGCGTGGGGGCCGGGCTGACCTACGGGATGGCGCTGGCGCGGCGGGCGCTGGCGGTGTGGAACGGGAGCCTGTGGCTAGCGGATGATGGCAACACCGGCGACACGCTGGTGTACGAGTGGGACGGCAGCCAGTTCCACCTGCGCTACACCTGGGTGGGCAAGAGCGGTGGCGCGGGAGCCTTCATCACCTACCTGGACCGGCTACTGCTGAGCAACGCCGGGGACGGGGCGGTGATCGGCACCGGCGACGGGACGAGCTGGACGCAGGAGTTCAACGCCGGGGCCGGGGCGGATGCGATCTACGCGCTGTGCGTGGGGCAGCTCGGCAGCGGCCAGTACGACAAGCTGTACCTGGTGACCGAAGGGGTGACCAACGGGGTGGTGGTGGCGCCAGAGCGGGCGCGGGTGTGGAGCTACGACTACGCCGCCGGACTGTCAGCGAACGAGCTGTACGTGCTGGAAGAGCGGAAGTGCCGGGTGGCCGCGCTGCTGAACGGGACGCTGTACCTGTTCGGGGCGGAGCTGAGCGGCGGGGAGCGCTGCGCGATCTACTCAACGTCGAACGGAACCACCTTCAAGCGGCTGGGAGAGCTGAAGGGGAACGCCCCGCTGTGTGGGGTGGTGTACCGGGGCAAGCTGTACCTGGGGATGGCGCGCGGGGAGGTGTGGACCTGGGACGGCAGCACGCTGGAGCGGGTGTACACATTGCTGGACCCGCAGGGGACGCGCACCTACGCGCAGCCGATCTACGCCATGGCGACCTTCGCTGGAGCGCTCTGGGTGGGGCGCTGGGACACGAGCGGGCGGATCGGGCTGGAGCGGTTCGACGGGACGAGCTGGAGCCTGCCCTACCAGGCGTCCAGCGCAACCAGCGCGACAGCAGTGCGGGCGCTGGCGCCGTACCAGGGGGCGCTACACCTGGCGGTGGACAACAGCGGTCTGGCCGCGGGGCTATTCCGGGTGGAGGGCGCCAGCTACGCCACGACAGCGACGCTGGAGACGCCGGTGCAGGACGCCGGGCTGCCGTCGGTGACCAAGAGCCTGCGGGAGGCGACGCTGACGCACCTGCCGCTGGCGAGCGGGCAGAGCGTGCAGGTGCAGTACCGGCTGGAGGACGCGGGGGGCTGGACGACGCTGGGGACGTCGAGCACCGCGGGGGCGACCTCGGCAACGTTCACCTTCCCCCAGGGAGCGGCGGGCAAGCGGTTCGCGCTGCGGCTGGTGCTGGCCGGGCCAGGGACGTCGACGCCCGCGTTGAGCAGCGTGGTGGTGCGCTACGCGCTGGCGCCGGAGCTGAAGCGGCTCTGGACGTTCGAGGCGCGGCTGGAGGGGACGGCGGAGCTGCCGCTGGTGACGCTGGATGGGACGCCGGCGGCGCAGACCGGGGAGCAGGTATCGGCGGCGTTATGGGACCTGAAGGGGCAGCCGGGGCCGCTCACGTTCGTGGACCTGGACGGGGCGAGCCACGCCGTGTGGCTGACGGAGTACAGCGAGCGGATCGCGCCGGAGAGCCAGCGGCGGGGGACCACATTGCGCGGGAAGATTGAGCTGGTGGAGGCATAGGGAGTGGCGAGCGGAGATCGGGACTCGTGGCACTGGTGGGGACACGATGCGAGATGAACTGGGTGGGATCGCGGTGGTGCCGCTGGTGATCGGGCTGGTGGAGGTGGCAAAGCGGGCCGGGCTGCCGAGCGCGCTGGCGCCGTTGCTGGCGGTGGGGCTTGGAGTGCTGGCGAGCGTCGGCTGGGCGCTGAGCGCCGCGGCTGCGCACCAGGAGACGCTGGCGCGGGCACTCCTGGTCGGGGTGGCGATCGGGCTATCAGCGAGCGGGCTGTACTCAGGCGTGCGGGCAGGGCGCGAGCAAGAGCGCGCGGAGCGATGACGGCACGGTGGCGGTCGGCGGGGTTGGGGCGTAGCATGCGCAACGGCGGGCGCGGTGGACGACGGCGGGCATCATACCCCGCCGGACCAGATTAGGAGGCAGTGATGGGCGTCTCCGCGGGCTGCACTGCGGGCGTCCTCGAGGCGCCGCTGGTGAGCTTCGGCCGCGAGGTGTGTGGCGATCTGGCGGCCGGGCTGCGCCGGGAATGGCTGGTGACCAACGGCCTGGGTGGCTACGCCTCCGGGACGCTGGCCGGCGTGGGCACCCGACGCTATCACGGGCTGCTCGTCGCGGCGCTCACCCCGCCCGCCGTCCGCACCGTGCTGGTGGCGGGGCTCGACGACTGGGCGATCGTGGGTGACACCCGCTTCCCACTGTGCAGCCACGAGTGGGCCAGCGGGGCACTGATGCCCGAGGGGTATCGCTGGCTGGAGGCGTTCGAGCTGCGCGGGCAGCTCCCGGTGTGGACGTTCGCGCTGGACGAACTCCGGCTGGAGCGGCGCGTCTGGATGGCGCAGGAGAGCAACACCGCCTACGTGAGCTATCGGCACGCGCGTGGGAGCCGCGCGATCGCCCTGGAGCTGCGGCCGCTCTGCACCTACCGCGACTTCCACACGCTGACACAGGGTGGCTGGACTCCAGGGCTGGCCGTCGAGCCAGACGCGGTGACGCTCACCGCCTGGCCCGGTGCTCAGCCCTATCGCCTCGACCTGGCCACGGGGCGCTTTCAGTCCGCGCCCGACTGGTACTGGGGCTTCCGCCGTCGGGCCGAGACGGAGCGGGGACTGGACGACCGGGAAGACCTGTTCGTTCCGGGCGTCTTCTTCGCCACGCTTGGGCCCGGCCAGGAGCAGATCCTGGTGCTATCCGCGGGGGAGCCGCCAGCAGTCGAGCCCGACCAGGCTCTGGCCGTCGAGCGCGCTCGCCAGGAAGCGCTCCTGCGCCGGGCCGGGGTGGAGGCGGCGCCCAGGGTGATTCAGCAGCTCGTCCTGGCTGCCGACCAGTTCCTGGTAAAGCGGCAGATCGGCTCCGGGCAGAGCGGGCGGACCATTATCGCCGGCTACCACTGGTTCGGCGACTGGGGCCGCGACACGATGATCAGCCTGCCCGGCCTGGCGCTGGCGACCGGCCGCCCGGAAGAGGCCGCCGACGTGCTGGACACCTACGCGCGGTACCTCAGCCAGGGCATGCTCCCCAACCGCTTCCCCGACGACGGCGCCGAGCCCGAGTACAACAGCGTCGATGCCACGCTCTGGCTCTTCCAGGCGGTGCGGCAGTACGCCGTGACGGGCGACCGGGAGCTGATCGACCGGCTGATCCCGCTGCTGCGCGACGTGATCGAGTGGCACTGCCGGGGCACCCGCCACGGGATTGCGCTCGACCCGGCGGACGGGCTGCTGCGCGCCGGCGAGGACGGCTACGCCCTGACCTGGATGGACGCTCGGATCGACGGCAAGGGCTGCACGGCGCGGATCGGCAAGCCGGTGGAGATCAACGCCCTCTGGCACGCCACGCTCCGCACACTCGCCGCGCTGCTCGCTGAGCGCGGCGACCCCGCGGCTGCCCGCTACACCGCCCTAGCCGAACAAGCCGCGGCCAGCTTCCGTGCCCGCTTCTGGAAACCGGAGCTCGGCTACTTGGCTGACGTCGTCGACACGCCTGAGGGTAGCGACGACGTCAGCCTGCGTCCCAACCAGCTTCTGGCCCTGTCGCTCCCCTACCCGCTGCTGGCCCCGGAGCAGGCGCGGGCAGTGCTGAAAACCGTGGGCCAGCACCTGCTCACCAGCTACGGGCTGCGCAGCCTGGCGCCCAGCGATCCGCGCTACCACGGCGCCTACGGCGGGAGCCAGCGCGAGCGGGACGGTGCCTATCACCAGGGAACAGCCTGGACCTGGCTGCTCGGCCCCTACGCCGAGGCCTACGCACGGGTGACCGGCGACCGCTCCACCGCTCGCAGCCTGCTCCAGCCGCTGGCGCACCATCTGTGCGACGCCGGGCTGGGCACCGTCTCCGAGATTCTGGACGGCGATCCGCCGCACACGCCGCGCGGCTGCATCGCCCAGGCCTGGGGCGTGGCGGAGGCCCTGCGCGTCTGGCGGGCGCTCACCTGAGCGCCACGCTCACCGGGCAGGGGCCAGCGGCGTCCGCTGGCCCCTGCCCAAGACTTACTCCGACTTGGCAGTGATCCCCCCTATCGATCCGCCAGTACTGGCCAGTCGGACGCTCTCCTCTCGCTGGCCGACGTCACCGGCCTTCGCCTTGATCTCTGCCTGACGTCCCGGCTCCGGGCTGCTCTCCGGGTTGTCGATGACGACCCCCTCCAGGTCTTTCTCGCTGTGGCCCCGCGGCGTGTGGGCTTCGTCGGTAACGATGACGCGCGGGTTCTCGTTGTCGCGTTCGGCCATCTGATCGTTCTCCTTCTCTCTGGCAGGCACCAGTGTCTCCAGATGCGGGCGTGCAAGCCCTGTGCCGCCGCGCGGTCTGCTCCCTGCGGCACCCCGACGCCCGGGGCTGCGCTGCCGTCACTCGGCTCGGCCGGTCCCGGCCCCGGGCTCATGAGGGCGGGGGGACGGATGGGATGCCCGCTTCAGCAACACTTCAGGTTTCGCCTCAGGCGCGTTCAGGCTTGCCGCGTAGACTCCACGCTACCGGGCCAGGCTCCAGCGGTGGATCCTGGCGCTCGGCCCGAGGGAGAACGAGCATGCCAGCGACAGGACAGCGAGCAGGCCTGACCCGCCGCCAAGCGCTGAGCGGCGCAGCGCTGCTCGGCATGGGGCTGGTGCTCCAGGCGGCGGTCAGGACCACCCGCGCCGCCCATGCCGAGCCACTCGACGAGCGGGTGAAGATCGCGCACCTGCTGCGACGGGCGGGCTTTGGCGCCAGCCCGCGGGAGCTGGCCGAGTACCAGGCGCTCGGCCTGAGCGGGGCAGTCGACCGCCTGGTCAATTATGAGCAGGTGCCCAACGTCGAGCTGGAGGTCCGCCTCAACGAGCAGGGGCTGGACCTGTCGGACCCGCTGGACCTGCGCCGCTGGTGGGTGCTGCGGATGGTCCACACCGCTCGGCCGCTGGAAGAGAAGATGGTGCTGTTCTGGCACGGGCTGCTGACCTCGTCGCTGGCGAAGGCGATGCCGCCGCTGATGCTGGCGCAGAACCAGTTCTTCCGCGCCCACGCCCTGGACGACTTCCCGAGCATTTTGAAAGGGATCTCGCGTGACCCGGCGATGATGCGCTGGCTGGACCTGGAGACGAACCGCAAGGGCCACGCCAACGAGAACTTCGCCCGCGAGCTGATGGAGCTGTTCACCCTGGGGGTGGGCAACTACACCGAGCAGGACGTGCGCGAAGTGGCTCGGGCCTTCACCGGCTGGGCGCTCGACCGCAGCAACCCCGAGGCGCCCGCCTGGTACTTCAATCAGAACCAGCACGATAGCGGGTTAAAGACGATCCTCGGCCAGACGGGCGCCTTCACCGGCGACGATGCCATCGACATCATCGTCCGCCAGCCGGCCGCCGCCCGCTTCATCTCCACCAAGCTGTTCCGCTTCTTCGCCTACCCAGACCCGGAGCCAGAGGTGATCGACGACCTCGCGGCGACGTTCACCAGCAGCGGCTTCTCCATCCGGGCGGTCGTGCAGCGGATCCTCAGCTCGGACGCCTTTTTCTCCGACCGTGCCTACCGGGCGATCATCAAGAGCCCGACCGACCTGGTGGTGGGGACGGCGCGGACGCTGGAGCTGGAGACGATCGGCACCCCGCTGGTCCAGGCGATCGACGCGATGGGGCAGACGCTGCTGCTGCCACCGAACGTCGCCGGCTGGCCCGGCGGACCGGCCTGGATGGGCACCGGCGCCTGGCTGGCCCGGATGAACTTCGCCAATCGCGTCAGCTCCGGCCAGGTCGGCACCCCGGCGCCGGGGAGCCTGCTCACCCAGCTTGGCTCAGGCGGCGACCCGGTCGGCACGCTCGTGGATGGGCTGCTGGACGGGGTGCTGGGTCAGCCGCAGCGCGACGTGCTCGCCAGCTACCTCGCCGCTGCCCCAGACACCGAGGAGCGGCAGCGCGGGCTGGTCTACCTGGCGATGGCCCTGCCCGAATATCACCTGGCCTGAACGGCTCGGCGCGCACAGGAGGCTGCATGCTGACACGACGATCCTTCCTCAAGCGTTCACTCGCCACCGCACCGAGCGCCCTGCTCGTCCCGGCGCTGTTCGAGCGCGCAGTCGCGCTCGCGGCTCAGGAGCGCTCCACCCCGGTCGGAGTGAGCAATACCGGCCGGACGCTGATCGTGATCCAGATGGCCGGTGGCAACGATGGGCTCAACACTGTGGTTCCTTACACCGACGGCCGCTACCACGACCTGCGCCCGCGCATTGGCCTCGCCCCGGAAACGGTGCTGCCGCTCAACGATCGGCTCGGCCTGCACCCCTCGCTCGGCGGACTCAAGGCGCTCTGGGACAGTGGTGCCCTCGCGGTGGTGGAGAACGTCGGCTACGAGAACCCCAGCCTGTCGCACTTCGAGGCGATGCACATCTGGGAGACGGCCGATCCGCTGGCCAAGGCATCGCAGGGCTGGCTCGCCAGTCTGGTGGATGTCGGCGGACACCCGTTCGAGGCGCTGAACTTCGGCACCTCGCTCTCCCCGGCGTTGTGCTGCCCGGTCGTCCCACCTCCGACGGTGACGAGCCCGGATGCCTACCGGCTGCTGCCCGACCCACAGTTCCCGCGCGGCGAGCCGGCGCGGACCCAGGCGCTGCAGCAGCTCTACGCCGCGTACGAGCCGCCGGCTCCCTACGCGGCGCTGCTGGAGGCGGCGGCGACCAGCGCCCAGGAGAGTGCCCAGCAGCTCAAGACGCTTACCGCCGGCTACGCCCCGACGGTCCAGTATCCCGCCACCCCGTTGGCGCGCGGGCTGCAGGTGTTCGCCGCGCTCATCGCCCGCGACGCCGGTCTGCGCGTCGGCTACACGCTGCTCGGCGGCTTCGACACCCATTCCAACCAGGCGCAGCAGCACGCCCGCCAGCTCCAGACGCTCGGCGACGCGGTGAGCGCCTTCTACCAGGACCTTCAGGCGCAGGGGAAGGCGCAGGACGTGCTGGTGATGACCTGGTCCGAGTTCGGCCGGCGCGCGGCCGAGAATGCCAGTCTGGGCACCGACCATGGAACCGCCGCGCCGCTGTTCCTGCTCGGCGGCCGGGTGTGCGGCGGCCTCTATGGCGACCCACCCGACCTGGGGAATCTGGACAACGGCAACCTGCGCTACAGCACGGATTTCCGTTCGGTCTACGCCACAGTGCTGGAAGGCTGGCTCGGCGCCGACTCGTCGGCCATACTCGGCAGCCGCTACGACACGCTGCCCGCGCTCACTACCTGAGCCCCGGCTCCCTGGCGTGCCTCTTGCACGAACTGAGGCGCACATGCTGGCGGCGTTCGGATGAGAGGCACGAGGTCCTGCCGGGAACAGGCGCGTCCAGGCGTGGCGAGCGCGCGAGCGCGTCGTCGCCCCGTCCGAGGAGAGGCGACGTGATCCGCGGCGTCCTGTCCAGCACGCTGCTCGCACTGGGCGGCATGCTGGTGCTGCTGGGGGTGGCAACCGTCGCCTACGCCCAGTGGGCCGAGTGGCAGCACCAGGCGCAGCAGCCCACAGGCCACAGCGAGGCGCTGCCGGCGCGGCTAGACGTGGCAGCGGCTGAGAGCACGCCCACGCCGGTCCCAACCCCGCCGACGCCGTGGGCGTTCACTGCCGCCACTCCAACCGCGGGCCCAGAACGGCCCCCGACACCGACACCGACGCCCGTGGCACGCGATGGGCCGCCGCTCTGGATAGAGATCCCGAGCATCGGGGTGAACAGCCGGGTCATGCCGGTCTGGCCGCGCGACGGAGTCTACACGGTTCCATCCTGGGACGTTGGGCACCACGCCGACTCAGCTGACCCCGGCGAGTGGGGCAACAGCGTTTACGTTGGCCACGTGGAGACGATCAGCGCCGGCCGGGTCTTCGCCCGCCTGGCGGACCTCCGGCCCGGCGACGCGGTCTACGTCTACACCAAGCGCTACCGCTTCGACTGGGCTGTGACCGACGTGCGCACTGTCCCGAACAGCGATACGTCCTTCTTCCGCCAGACGCCCGACGCGCGCATCACCCTGTACACCTGCACCGGCTGGTTCGACCCCACCACTCGCGACTATTCCGAACGCCTGGTAGTGACCGGTCGTCTGGTCCGCTTCGTCCCCAGGCAGTAAGCCGGCACATGGAGCGCTCGCCACTGCGAGCGCGAGCCGGCGAACGCTCCGGGCGAGAACGGGTGATCCGCAGCCATCAGGCCGCGCGGCGGCGCAGCAGGTAGCCGGCCCCCAGCGAGATGATACCGAGTGTGACCAGTGCTCCCGCGGTGGTCAGAGGGTCGAGCCCGCCAGCGCGGCCCGCCACCAGAGTGCCGGTGCGTGTCCCGGCGACGCCGGCCCGTCCGGTCGTCCCCGCGGTCGCGCTGGCCCCCGGAGTGGCGGACGTACCGACCGTTGGCAGACGGGTGCCCCCCATCGCCGTGGTCGTTCCCGGCGTCGCCGCGGCGATCGCCCCGGTGGTCGCTCCGCCGCTGGTCGCCCCCGCTGCCAAGGTCACGGTGCTCACCGCTGTCGGCCGCGCTGTTGCCACCCCACCCCCCGCCGGGGTCGCGGCGGCGCTCGCCCCGCCCGTCGCCGCAGCCCCACTCGGCGTGCCGGAAACCGACGCCCCGGTCGAGGTCGTCCCCGCTGCCCCGCCAGTGCTCGGCGCCGTGCCCGCGCTCGTCCCGCTCGTTGGCAACGCCGCGGGGGTTGGCGCCGCCAGCCCGCCGGTACTGGCCGTCCGGGGTGGAGGCGCGCCCCCGATGCTCGGGGTCGGCGCGGCGCTCGCTTCGGCGCCCGCCGCGCCGGTCGCTGTCCCGGTCGCCGCGCCGGGGCGAGCGCCCGGGCTCGTGCCGGTGGACAACGATACGGTTGGAATGGGCAGAGGCGAGGGAGCCGAGACCGCCCCGCCGGACGTCGTGCTCGACGTCTCCACGCCGCCCGGCGCCGTGCCCGAGGTCGTATTCCGGCCGGGTTGCTGCTGCTGCGCGAGCGCGGGCACGGCCAGCGCCAGACATGCCACCATGCCGGCCACCGCCAGCCCGAGCCTTCGTCCTGTCTGCATGCGCCCTCTCCTGCGCGTTGAAGCTACGAGGGAACGGGGCGCCGCACATGCCTCCTCGAAAGAAGGCGGCGAGCGTTCCCGTGATCGGGGTACCTGCCCCGTGCCACCAGCAGGCCAGGTGCAACGCCGCAAGAGACATGCCATTTTTCGGCCGCCACTCCCCCGCGCGCCGTGCCTTAACCGGACTTTCAAGAGACCGCACAGCCGCGCCAGGAGGCTTCGGGCATGTGGCCCTGGGCTTGCCAGGATCGCGCGGGCCGGCAGACAATGCGCGGGACAGGGCGCGGCCAGCCTGACTCCTGGAGCGAGAGATGAGCAGCGACATTCTGACGTTGCCCGCGCCTGCACCCGACGAGCGGGTTCCCTACGGATCCGACCCGGCCCAGTTTGGCGATCTGCGCCTGCCGGCGGGCAGCGGGCCGCACCCGGTGGCGGTGGTGATCCACGGCGGCTTCTGGCGGGCGGCCTATAGCCTGGAGCACATCGGGCACCTCTGTGCCGCGCTGACTGCCGCCGGCGTCGCCACCTGGAGCCTGGAGTATCGCCGCCTGGGGCAGCCCGGCGGCGGCTGGCCCGGGACGCTGCTGGATGTGGGGCAGGGCGTCGATACGCTGCGCGCGATCGCTCCCGGCCGGCCACTGGACCTGGAGCGAGTGCTCGCCATCGGCCACTCGGCCGGTGGCCACCTGGCGCTCTGGGTCGCCGCCCGGCCGCGCCTCCCCGTGGGCAGTCCGCTGCACGCACCGTCACCGCTCCCCCTGCGCGGCGCGGTGTCGCTGGCCGGCGTGGCGGACCTGCGTCGCGCCTGGGAGCTCCAGCTCTCGCGTGGGGTCGTGGAGCAGCTCCTGGACGGCACGCCCATGGCTGTCCCCGAGCGGTATGCCGCCGCCTCGCCGTTCGAGCTGCTGCCGCTGGGCGTCCCCCAGGTGCTGATCCACGGCACGCAGGACGAGAACGTGCCCTATGAGATCAGCGCGCGCTACCTGCAGCGGGCCAGGGCGTTCGACGATCCCGTCGAGCTGGTCACGCTCCCGAACACCGGGCACTTCGAGGTGATCGATCCCCGCTCCCACGCCTGGCCCGCGGTACTCGCCGCGGTTCAACGCCTGCTCTGCCGCTGAGCCCTCCAGCGTTCGCTGCCGCGGTTGGCACAGGACGTGCGTTCAGCGAAGGCTCAGGCGAGCACCCGGCGGCGCTCGCCAACCTGCTCCGTGGCGTCGGCAGCCGTCGTACCGTGTAACGCGACGCGAGCTAGACGCGTCAGGTAGGCAACGCTGCTATCTCGGCGCCTGGGCGGGGAGCAGCCCGCCCAGGCGCGTGACTGCGAGAGGACACACGCCGCATGGGACCGCCGACGAATGTCACCATGCGCACGACAAGCGAGCAGCCGCTGGAGCTGGAGCAGCCGCACGAGATCGTTCAGGAGGCATCCGAGGAAGGGCGGGAGCGGCTGGACCGCACCAACCTGGATATCATCCTGACCGCGCTGATCGGCGGGGGCGAGGTGTCGCTGGGTGGGCTGGCGGCGATGAGCATCACCGGCCCGGCCCTGGCGGCGTTCCCCGCGCTGGGCCTGTTCGGCGCCCTGGCGCTGGGCGGACTCGCCTTCCCGATCGGGCTGAGCTTCGTGATCGTCGGACGCTCGGAGCTGTTCACCGAGAACTTCCTGATCCCGGTCGTCTCGGTCTATAAAGGACAGCGCTCGCTCGGGTCGCTGCTCGCGCTCTGGGGCCTCTCCTGGCTCAGCAACGTGCTCGGCTGTGCGGTCACCTCGCTGCTGCTCAGCGCTCCGCACGTGCTGGGCGATCCTATCCTCACCGGCTATTACGCCTACGCCGAGTACAAGCTGGCGATGCCACCGCTGGGGCTCTTCTGCTCCGCGATCGTCGCCGGGGCAGCAATGACCGTGCTGACCTGGCTGCTCCTCGCCGCGCGGCATCCGGTCGCCCGCTTGCTGCTGATCTACGCCGCCGGCTACCTGCTGTACGCGGCGAACCTCTCCCACAGCATCGTCGGAGCCTCGATGCTGTTCGTCGGCTTCGCTGCCAGCGGCCACACACTGTGGGACGTCCTGGGCTGGATCGTGCTCGCCTCGGCCGGCAACCTGGTCGGCGGCATTGGGCTGGTCACCCTGTTTCGCATCCTCCAGGCGAGGGAGAAGCAGCGCTAACGCCGGCACGGGGCGGCGCGCCCCCCGCTTCCCAGGCTCAGAGAGGGTAAGGGGGAGAACGGCCAGGAATCAGCCAGGCGAGCTATCCGGCGTCTCTCCCTCGGCGCGCTTGCGCCGCCGCGCCAGGCGTCGGGCGCGGCGGCGCATCGCCCGACGGAGCCGCTTGATCGGCCGCTCGCTGAACGCCTCGGCGTACTGGCGGACGACCACGTCCAGCGGCTCGTCCTCGTCCAGCGCGCCCTCCTGCATCAGGAACCAGCGGTGCTCGATGACCCAGAGGTACAGGTCCGCCTCGGTGCGGCCCGGGAACTCGCGCAGGATGTCTTCAGAGCGGATGATCTCGACGATCGGCGAGTAGACGTGGTCGTACCAGCTCGCCACCGCCTCTGAGTATGGGATCTCGCGCTTCTGCTCGATCCCGAGATACCAGCGGTGGTCGTCGATGTGCCGCAGCAGCTTTTCGTACTGGCCGGGCAGGGTGAGCTCGATCCGCGCCCCGGGACGGAGCTGAGCGAGCTGGGTCCGCTCGTAGAACTCCAGCGCGTCCTGGCGCCGAATCCACTCCTCCAGGTCCTCCAGCGACGTGATCGGCGCGGGCGCCTGGACCTCGATGACGTAAGCGTCGATGAACTCCTGCCCATGCTCGCGGGCGACCGAGATCCGGTGATTGCCGTCCTTGACGAAGTAAGTCTCGCCGAGCTTGTACAGCTCGACCGGCGGCAGCCGGATCTCCCGGTGATGCGCCCGATCCACGCTCAGCCAGCGTCCGCGGGTGTAGCTCTGGCTGGGAAGGAACGCTCGATCGAAGTCCCGATAGCGCCCGACGCTGCCAACGATGTGGTCGATGGGCACCGTGCGCAGGCCACCGTAGTGCTCCACCCGGACGTGGAGCTGCTCCCGGACCTCGTCGAAGCGGAGCAGCTCGTTCTTCCGCCCGGTCAGCCAGCTCCGGATCCGGTTCCAGAACGCCTTGCGCCGGGCACGCTCGTAGTCGTCGTGGACGAGATGGTCGATTCCCACCTGGCAGTCCCGGGGCCTAGGCGTGCTGTGGGCGCGCGGGCAGGGCGACGGAGCCAGGGAGGGGTACCCGCAGCTCGCGGTAGCCGTAGGCGTTCAGCACCAGGGTGTCCCCGAACCGGGTGCTGGTGGCGGTGCGCCGGTTGTAGACGTGGCAGTGGCCGTGGAGATGGTAGCGTGGCCGGAAGGTGCCCAGGAGCCAGCGGAACACCGCGAAGCCGCGGTGGCAGCGATCGGGCTCGTCGTGAATGTTGCGCGGGGGAGCGTGTGTGACCAGGATGTCGAGGTAGCGCCCGTAGCGCGTCTTGTTGGCGAGCAGCCACGGCACGAGCCGGGCCACCTGCCAGCGCATCTCGGCCTCGCTGTACTGGTACGGCCCGTCGTTGTACCGTGGCGACCCCTCCAGGCCTGCCAGCAGCAGGCCGTGGGCGGAGACCACGCGGCCGTGGAGATTGACCGCCCCCAGAGCGTAGCCGAGGCCGGCTGCCTCGCTCTCCTTAGGACGCTGGTCATGATTGCCGTTCACGCCGTAGAGCGGCACGTTGAGCACGCTGATGATGTACTCCAGGTAGTAATCGGGCAGATCCCCGCAGCTTACCACCAGGTCCACGTGTCGGAAGCGCTCGCGGATACCGGGGTCATAGAGCAGCGGCTCGACCTGGTCGCTGATCGCGAGAATATTCACCTGCCGCTCCATCGCCCGCACCCGCGCCGCCCCCTTATTGTAGTCGCAACCAGCCGAGCGGAGCGCGGGGAAACGCAGCGCCCACACCATCCGTGTACACTAGGCTCGCAGGATCGACGCGGTCCCTGGCGTGAAGAGATTGGTGGGTTCGCTCGGGCCCAGGGTGTCCCTGGCAGGCGCGGCTCCAGCGCGGCGCGAGTCGCTGCGCTCGGCTGTGCGCCGCCTGCTGCGTGACGAGGCGCTCGCGCTGCTCACGCTCTGGATCGCGGTGATGGTTCCGGTCGCCTGCCAGCAGGGCCCTATGGCCCTGTTCTTCTTCGGGGATCACGAGCACCACCTGGCCATCGGGCACGAGGTGCTGCACCACCAGGCGGCACTATCGCCCCTGCCGGGCACAGACGGCGCCAGCCCGACCGCTCCTGCATCCGCCCCGCAGCAGATGCGCCCAGACGACGAGAGCACTCCCGCGTTCGCGATTGCGTTCGGCTCGGTGGCCCTGCCTGCGGCGGCACTGCTGCTGCTCGCCCTGTCCGCGGCGGCCGTTAGCCTCAGAGCCCACCGCCCACCGGCGGCCGGGGCGCTGCCGCCTCCTGACCAGCCCCCCAGACCCAGCCTCCTCGTCGCGTAACCCTTCGGCCGCGTGGCCGAGGACGGACCGTATCCGTTTCGGGTTCGGCGCTCCGTGGAGTAGCCGAGCCCTCTACTAAGACGCAATGAGGAGAGCATGCACACCATTCGACGTGCGACCGCCATCTTCGCTGGCTGCGGCCTGCTGGCCGCCTTCACCATCCTGCCCGCGCTGGCACACTCGCGGCTCGCCAGCGCCGACCCCGCCCCCGGCGCGACCGTTACTGCTGCCCCGAAGCAGGTGAAGATTACCCTCACCGAGGAGACCGACCCATCCCAGAGCAGCATCACCGTGACGGACGCCAGCGGCGCCCGAGTGGACGCCGGCGACGGCAAGGTCGATACGAGCGACCCGGACCGCAAGACGCTGGTCGTCTCGCTGAAGTCCGGGCTGGGCAACGGCGTCTACACCGTCCACTACCGCACCTTCACCCCGGATGACCAGGGCGTCATCATCGGCGTCTACCGCTTCGGGGTGAACGCCGCGGTCCCGGCCGGCCAGGCGAAGCAGGAGACCGAGTCCGGCGGAGAGGCGGGCGAGGCGCCAGCGGCGCAGACGCCTGGCAAGCTACCCAACACGGGCGAGGCCAACCCGCTTTCGCCGACACTGCCGCTGATCGCTGGCGCCGCGCTGCTCGGTGTGGGGATGGCGATTCGCTTCCGCCGCGCCGTGGCGCTCCACCGCCACTGAGGCAGGCGAGGCACGCGACAGCTACGCAGCGTTGCCAGTCACACTGACCCTGGAGGCTCGCGAATTGCCCGAGCCTCCAGGCGGCCCCTCGTTGAGGGGCGACAGGAGGACAGTCCCCATGCGATCACTGACTCGAATCACCCGCTGGCTCGCCGCGCTCCCGGCGGCGCTGCTCCTGGCCGCGCTGGTCCTGCCCGGGCTGGCGCTGGCGCACGAGCGCCGCGACATCGGCGGCGGGAAATACACCGCTGTGGTCGGCTGGGAAGACGAGCCCACGATTCAGGGCCAGAAGAACGCGGCCGGTTTCCGCATTACCACCAAGGACGGCAACCAGCCAGTAGAAGGGCTGGAGAAGACGCTGAAGCTGACCATCGCCTTCGGCGGCGGCCAGCCGAAGGAGTTTCCGCTGCGCCCGGTGTTCAAGGACCCGGGCCACTACGTGGCGGACATCATCCCGACCAAGGCGGGCAGCTACGTCTGGCACCTGACCGGGACGATTGAGGGCACCGCGGTCGACGAGACGTTCGAGAGCGGGCCGGGCCGCTTCGACGACGTGCAGGAGGCGACGGCGCTCGAGTTCCCGGTGCCGCAGGGCGATCCCAGCGCCGCGCTGGCCGCCGCCCAAGCCGCCCAGGCGGAGGCCGCCTCGGCGCGGACGTTCGGCATCGCCGGGGTCGTGCTCGGCGCGCTCGGGCTCGTCGCCGCCGCGGCCGCGTTCGTGGCCCGGCGTCCGACCGCTTCGACTGCCGGCTCGTCGCGGCTCGCCGGCGACACTCGCTCGTAGCTGCGGCGTGGGGGGGGGCCGTCGTCCCCCCACGCGCACTCAGGATCCTGACATGGCGCAGCGCATGCGGGTCGCGTTCTGGGCGCTCGTGGGAGCGATCGTGCTGGCGTTCGCGGGCGCGGGCGTGGCGGCCGCGCACGCCAACCTCGTCCGCTCTGACCCCCCGGCGAACGCGGTGCTGGACGCTCCACCACCGCGTCTTACTCTGTGGTTCTCGGAGCAGCCGGACCCGCAGTTCTCCGAGATCCAGCTCCTGGATACCGCTGGCCGGCGTCTCGACCGGGGCGGGGTTCAGGTGGCCCCCGGCGACCCGCTCGCGCTGACGCTGCCGCTCGATCCGCTCTCCCCTGGGGTCTACACGGTCTCCTGGAAAACCCTCTCCGCGGTGGACGGCCACACCACCCGCGGCGGGTTCGCCTTCGCCATCGGGCGGGATCAGGCGGCCGCGCTCCGTCCGGCGACGCCGGCCGCCCCGCCGGACGAGTGGGCGAACGTGACCCCTGGCGCGATCTCCGCCCGCTGGTTCAATCTCCTGTCACTGGCTATGCTGGTTGGCGCGCTCGGCTTCCCGCCTTTGGTGCTCCTCCGCCCGGCGCCCGGGCCCGGACGCCAGCGGGCCAGGCGCCAGAAGGGAAGGCCAGCCCGCTCCGCCGAGGAGGATCCGATCGGCTGGCTCGGGCCATTGCAACTCCTGATCGCCGTGGGACTGGCCGCGACGACCCTGGCCACGCTGTATGCCGCCTGGGTCCAGGCGGCGAGCGCGGCGGAGGTCTCGCTCCCCCGCGCGCTCGGGCAGCCGCTGGCGGACCTGCTACTACGGACACGCTACGGGCTGCTGTTCTGGGCGCGCCTGGCGCTGCTCGCGGCGCTCGTGGTCGTGCTAGCGCTGAGGCAACGTCATGGCCCCTCGTCGGTAGTGGCCGCGAGGGCGAGCTGGTGGTGGACGGCGCTGGCGCTGGGCGGGCTCGTGCTCCTTACCATGAGCGTGAACAGCCACGCGGCAGCCGAGCGGGACGCGTCCGTTCTGTCGATCGGGGCTGACTGGGCTCACCTGGCCGCGGCCGGCATCTGGTTCGGTGGACTTGTCGCGCTGCTCGTAACGCTGCCACGCCTGCGTGCCGACGCCCGGACAGTCGCCCGCATCGTCGGCAACTTCTCACGGGTGGCGACCGTCTGCGTCGCGACGCTTGGCCTGACCGGACTCTACCGCGGGGTGGTGGAGATCGCCGACGTCGCCAACCTGACCGACACCGCCTACGGAACGGTGCTCCTGGCCAAGCTGGCGCTCATCGTCCCGCTGCTCGGGCTGGCGGCGCTCAACCTCCTGCTCATCAAGCGTCGACTGGCAGCCGCCGCGGCCCGACTTTCTGTGCCGGAATCGAACACCTGGCTCGGGCGCCTGCGGCTGAGCGTCGGGGGCGAGGTCGCTTGCGTGAGTGGGGTGCTGCTGGCGACCGCGCTGCTGACCAGCCTGCCGCCAGCGCGAGATGCTTTTGGGAGCGGGGTGGTGGTCCGCTCCCAGGCCGACGACCTCCGCGTCATCCTGGTCGTCTCGCCCGGTGAGGCGGGGCTGAATACCTTCACGGTCATCCTCCGCGATGCTAGCGGCCGGCCGGTGGACAATGCACAGAAGGTGGCGCTGGAGTTCGAGCACACCACCATGAACATGGGCGTCAGCGAGGCAGTGGCAACCCCGATCGGCAACGGACGCTACCAGGCACAGGGCGGCGAGGTCTCGATGTCCGGTCGCTGGCGCGCCCAGGTGCTCGTCCGCCGCAGTGGCCGCGACGACGCGCGCACGGACCTGACCTTCGACGCCGCCGAGCCGAGCGGCGGGCCAGGTGGGGCGCCCGCGCCGAGCATGAGCCTGCCGGTGCGCCTGCTGTTTGGCCTGGAGCTACTCGTTGCCGGGGCGGTGCTGCTGCTCGGGATGCGGCGCCTACGCCGCGCCAGTCTCTGGGCCGGGCGGGTCGGGCTGGTTGTCGCGGCCGGCCTGCTCGGCTACGGCGGCTACAGCACCGTGCAGGGCTTCTACACGGATGTGACCCCCTCCTTCGCGATGCAGAACCCCATCCCCGCCGATGCCGCGTCGCTGGAACGCGGGCGGCAGGTCTACGTGCAGCACTGCGCCGCCTGCCACGGAGACGACGGCCGCGGCGACGGGCCGGCCGGCCTGGCGCTGAACCCGCCGCCTGCCGACTTCCGGGTGCATATGCGGGCGGGCCACACCGACGGGCAGCTCTTCTGGTGGGTCAGCAACGGCTTCCCCGGCTCGGCGATGCCCGCCTGGAAAGATCAGCTCCCCGAGCAGGAGCGCTGGGACGTGATCAACTACATCAAGACCTTCGGCGCTTCGCCCCCGGCCCCGCCGACGGCGGGGCCACCAGCGCCCGCCACGGCTCGGGCCACGGCTACCCCCCAGGCCCTGGCCACGACGCTCCCGCCGGCGGCTGTGGCTCAACCCACCCCGGCCGCCCCGGGGACGGGTGGCTAGACACCCATGTCGACCCGTCCGGCCGAGCTGCCAGGCCCGAACGCGGCGGGCCAGATTGCCCTGGAGCAGGCGAGCGGGAGCCTGGCGATCCACTTGAGCGTGGCCCCGTGCCTGCTAGGGGGTCCGCTGTGGCGGGCGGCTGCGGATCCCGGCACTCGGCCTGGAAGCGCCGTTCTCCCCAGCGAGGTTTGCCTGGCTGCAGCTCCGTGTCGACCGACCGCTGCTGCTGACGCCGCGCTGCGGCGAGACAGGGTTCGACTGGATGTCGTGCAATAGAACACGGAGGACACCATGACACAGATTCGGAAGCTCCTGCGTCCCATGCGGCTGCTGCTCGCGCCACTGCTGGCCGCGGGTCTGTTCATGGGAATGCTGGCCCAGGCATCGGCGCACGCCAGCTACCAGCGCTCCGACCCCGCGCCCGACAGCGTGCTGGACACCCCGCCAGCGCAGCTCCACGTCTGGTTCGTAGAGGCGCCGGACCCGAAGCAAAGCACGCTGACGGTGTACGACGCGTCGCACCAGCCGGTCGGCTCCGCCGCCGCGACCCCTGACCCGAGCGATTCGACCGAGCTGACCCTGCCGCTCGCCCTGCCCGGGCCGGGAGTGTACACCGTGCTCTGGCAGACGGTCTCAGCCGTCGATGGGGACTCGGCCCACGGCTTCTTCAGCTTCGCGGTCGGCCCACTAAGCACCGGTGGACCAGGCGTCAGCTTCGATCCACAGCCGGCTGGCGATCTTCAGGTGGGGCTATCGCTCGCGCCGGGCGCGGTCGGCGCCAACACCGTGCGGGTGCAGGTGGCGGATGCTACTGGCGCGGCGCCGGCCACGGTGCAGCGGGTCATGTTGCGGCTGCACCCGCCGGCCCAGGAGCTGGGCGAGCGCGAGGTGATTGCCCCTGCCGACCCCGCGGGAGGCTTTGCCGCCCCCGGCCTCCTGCTCGGGCTGCCGGGCACGTGGACCATCGAGGTGCGGGTGCGGCGGGCCGGCCAGGACGACGTTTCAACCCAGTTCTCGGTGCCGATCGCGGCGCCGCCCGGTGCGCCGGCAACCCCGGCGCAGTAAGCGCCGCCCCGGGCCGATCCCGGCCGGGCAGGAGGCAGCCCTTCTCGCCCACGGGCTATCACGCCGGCAACCGGCGCGGTACGATAGCGGCCACAGCACGCGCTCTGTTAGCTGGAGCGCGAGGCCGGTTTCGGCAGGTCTGGCGGCCGCGGTGCGCCCCGCCACCTCCCCACCGCTGGGGCACCGGGGATGGCCCGGGGCGGCTGCCCGGCGATGGCTGATCGCGACACGAAGGAGCACCCGCATGGATACACTCTCCGCGCTCATCGACGCCCTCGCCTCCGGCGCGGTGGAGGTGGTGGACCTCAGCCAGCCGCTCTCCGAGGCGACCCCGGTGCTGCGGCTCCCGCCGCCGTTCGCCAACACGCCAGGCTGGAAGATGCACCTGATCAGCCGTTACGATGAGGGCGGCCCGGCCTGGTATTGGAACTGGTTCGAGGGCGGCGAGCACGTGGGAACCCACTTCGACGCCCCGATCCACTGGATCACCGGCCGCGATGGGGACGACGTCTCACAGGTGCCCGCCTCGCGCCTGATCGGGCCGGCGGTGGTGATCGACAAGAGCGCCGAGGCGGCCGAGAACCCGGACTACCTGCTGACGATCGACGACATCCGCGCCTTCGAGGCAGCGCACGGGCCGCTTCCGGCGGGTGGCTGGCTGCTGTATCGCACTGGTTGGGATGCTCGCGCCCACGACGAGCGACTGTTCCTGAACACCGACGAGCGCGGGCCGCACACGCCGGGGATCGCCGTCGAGGCGGCCCGCTGGCTGGCCGAGGAGAGCCCGATCATCGGCGTTGGGGTGGAGACGGTCGGCACAGACGCCGGGGCGGCGCATAGCTTCACCCCGCCCTTCCCCTGCCACGCGTTCCTGCTAGGAGCCGGCAAGTACGGGCTGACGCAGCTCACCAACCTCGCCCGACTGCCAGCCACCGGCAGCGTCCTTATTGCGGCGCCCCTGAAGATCGTGCGAGGCTCGGGTAGTCCCGCCCGGGTGCTGGCGCTGGGGCCACGGCGCTGAGGACGTCGGCCAGCAGCGCGGTCATATCCCGCTCGCCCAGCGGTCGGGTGTAGTAATAGCCCTGGCCGGCGTCGCAGCCGAGCTGGCGGACGCGATCCCGGTGCTGGCTCAGCTCGATCCCTTCGGCGATAGTGCTCAGGTTGAGCGTCTTGCCCAGCGCAATCACTGCCTCCAGCACCGCCATCTGCTCCGAGCTGTGCTCGATCCCCTGCACAAAGGAGCGGTCAATCTTCAGCAGGTCGACCGGGAAGCGGCGCAGGTAGCCCAGGGACGAGTAGCCGGTCCCAAAATCGTCGATCGCGAGCTGCACCCCGAGCTGCTTGAGCCTTGCCAGTTGCGCCACGATCGCGGACGTCCCATCCAGCAGCAGATGCTCCGCGATCTCCAGAATGAGGTAGGCCGGGGGGAGCTGGGCGGCCTCCAGCGCCGCGGCAACGTCGTCGACCAGGCTCGGCTGCTGGAGCTGCCGGGCCGAGAGGTTGACGCTCATGGTGAGCGGCGGATCACTGGGGAACTGGTCCAGCCAGATGCGCGCCTGGCGACAGGCCGTGCGCAGCACCCAGCGGCCGATCGGCAGGATGAGCCCCGTCTCCTCCGCCAGGGCGAGGAATGCGCCGGGGAGCAGTATTCCGCGCCGCGGGTGGTTCCAGCGGAGCAGCGCCTCCACTCCGGTGATTCTGCTGTCTGCGAATGACACGACCGGCTGGTAGCAGAGCGCGAACTGCTCGCACTCCAGCGCCTGGCGCAGGTCGGCGGTGAGCTCCAGCCGGGCCAGCGCTGCGGTGTGCATTCGCGGCTCGAACAGCGCGTAGCGTCCCTTCCCCTGCTCCTTGGCGTGGTACATCGCGACGTCCGCGTTGCGCAGCAGATCGTCCGGCCCCTCGGCGCCCTGGCAGAGGCAGGCGATCCCGATGCTTACCCCGACCACCAGCTCCCGACCATCGATAAGCAGCGGAGCCTGAACGGTCTCCAGGATGCGCTCTGCCACCGCTGTGGCCACCTCCGAAGCGGGGAGGCACGGCAGCAGCACTGCGAACTCGTCGCCACCAAAGCGCGCCACGGTGTCGCCCGGCCGCAGGCAGCCCTGTAGTCGCGCTGCCACTTCTAACAGCACCCGATCCCCCACGGCATGGCCGAGGCTGTCGTTGATTGCCTTGAAGTTGTCCAGGTCGAGGAACAGCAGCGCCGGAAATCCCGCTTGTCGCCGCGTCATCTGAATGGCGTGCTCGAGCCGATTACGGAGGAGGATGCGGTTGGGCAGACCGGTTAGCGCGTCGTGGAGCGCCTGGTGCTCCACGACGCCTCGGTGCGCTTGCGGGCAGTGATGTCGGTGGCGACGCCGATCACCCCGGTGAGCGCGCCGTTCGCATCGACCAGCGGGGTCAGCCAGACCTGGAGCACGACCTCGCCCAGCTCCACGGTCGTGCTGAACGCTTCGCCGGCCAGCGCTCGGCGGAGATCCTCCGCTACCTGCGGCTGGTCAGGGTACAGGTCGACGACAGGCCGCCCGACCACCTCGCTCGGCTGCAAGCCCAGCGCCTCCAGCCCCTTGCCTTCGCACAGGGTGACTCGGCCGGCGAGGTCGAGAACGAACAGGATCACCGGGATACTGCCGATCACCGTGCGCAGGCGCTGCTCGCTCTCGTGCAGCGCCTGCACCATCCGTGTCCGCTCGGTGACATCGATCCCGAACCCGCCCAGCAGGCGGCGCCCGGCGGCGTCGCGGAACGGAAACTTGAATACCGACCAGTACCGAATGCGGCCATCGGGATGCGGCAGGCAGTGGACGGTTTCAATGCGCCGCTCCTCCGCCAGCGCCGCCTGGTCCTGCTCGTGCATCTGCCGGGCGATCTCCGCTGGCCAGAGCTCGAATTCCGTCTTGCCCAGCACGTCCGCCGCCCGCACGCCGAACTGCTGCTCGAACACCCGGTTCACGTAGATGGAGCGGCCAGCCTCGTCCTTTACGAAGGCGATAGCCGAGCTATTGTCCATGAACGCCGCGAAGCGCCGCTCGCTCTCCAGCAGCGCCAGATCGGCTTGCACCTTGTCGGTCACGTCCCAGAACATGCACTGGATGCCGATGATCTCGCCCCGCGCGTCGCGGATCGGCGCCTTAATCACCCGGACGAAGATCTTCCCGCACTCCGGAGCCTGGTGTTCTTCGACGACCTCGAGCGTCTCCCCGGTCTCGACGACGCGGCGGTCATCCGCCCGATACTTCTCCGCTAGCTCGCGCGGGTAAAAGTCGTAATCCGTCTTGCCAATGATCTCCTCCAGCGGCCGTTCTAGCGAGGCGCAGAAGCGCCGGTTGCCAAACGTGAAGCGCCCCTGCAGATCCTTGCGGAACAGGTGCTGGGGGATCGTCTCGACCAGGGAGTGATAAAAGGCCTCGCTCTCGCGGAGCGCCTGCTCGGTCCGGCTGCGCGCGGTGACGTCGCGGCAGAGCGCCAGGATGTATGGCCCACCCTCCGCCTCCAGCTCCAGCAGGCTGCAGCTCAGCTCGACGACGATCGCCTCACCACTCCTGCGCCACGCGGTCAGCTCCAGCGGGGCGCGCAGGGCGGGCTCGCCCATGGCCGCCAGGGTGGCCAGATGAGCCCGGTACTGTTCCCAGGAGGGAGCGGCGAACAGATCGCTGACGGCCAGCCCGGCCGCTTCGCTCGTGGAGTAGCCGAACAGGGCAGTGGCGGCAGGATTCCAGGCGAGGACGCGGTCCGTGCCGACGTCGGCCAGCAGCGCCGCATCGGGAAGGTTCCAGAACAGGGGCCCGAGCAGTGACCCGAATGGTGGATTGAGGTCCGGGACACCGATGTGGCTCACGTCGAAGCTCCACAGTTGGTCCGCGCTCGGAGGCTGGCAGCCTCCGAGCAGGAATTGCTGGCCGCCCCCCGCGTTTTGGCGCCGATGTCGTTTCACGCAGCGCCACCAGGGATGCAACTAGTGGATCCCTGGCGAACAGCTTCGCCCAGCAGCGCCCGGTCCAAAAGGAGGCAAGGTCCCGGTTCCACGGGACAGAGGTCCCTGGTCGCCACCGCGTACAATCGTGCCGGGCAATCCGATCTACGAAGGCTGGCCACCGATGACTGACCGCTCACGTCCGCTGTATCCGTTCACCGCGCTTGTCGGGCAGGAGGCGATGAAGCGGGCGCTGCTGCTGCACGCGATCAACCCGCGCCTGGGCGGGGTGCTGATCCGAGGGCAGAAGGGGACGGCGAAATCCACCGCAGTGCGGGCGCTGGCGGCGCTGCTGCCGGAGATCGACGTCGTCGCCGATTGTCCGTTCCAGTGCGACCCGAGCGGCGACGGTCCGCGCTGCGACGCCTGCGCCGCTCGCGCCGAGGCCGGGCCGCTGCCGGTGCGGCGGCGCCGGGTGCCGCTGGTGGACCTGCCGCTGGGGGCGACCGAGGACCGCGTGGTGGGAACGCTGGACCTGGAGCGGGCGTTGCAGTACGGGGAGCGCCGCTTCGAGCCGGGCCTGCTCGCCAGCGCCAACCGCGGCATCCTGTACGTGGACGAGGTCAATCTGCTCGGCGACCACCTGGTGGACGTGCTGCTGGACGCCGCCGCGCTCGGGATGAACTACGTCGAGCGGGAGGGGCTCTCGTTCAGCCACCCCGCCCAGTTCGTCCTGGTCGGGACGATGAACCCAGAGGAGGGCGATCTGCGGCCGCAACTGCTGGACCGCTTCGCGCTGGCGGTGGAGGTGGAGGGGCTGCCGGCCCCGGCCGATCGGGCGGAGGTCGTCCGCCGGCGGATCGCCTTCGAGGCCGACCCGGTTGCGTTCGCGGCGCGCTGGGCCGAGGCGGAGGCGGCGGAGCGGGAGCGGCTGCAGCGGGCGCGGGAGCGGCTGCCCCGGGTGCGGCTGGAGGACAACCTGCTCGACCTGATCACCCGGCTGTGCGCCGCGTTCGAGGTGGATGGGCTGCGAGCGGACATCGTTATGTACAAGGCGGCGATTACGCTGGCCGCCTACGCCGACCGGACCCTCGTCACCGAAGAGGACGTGCGGCAGGCAGCGGAGCTGGCATTGCCGCACCGGCGCCGGCGCCAGCCGTTCGAGCAGCCGGGGCTCGACCGCGAGCGGCTGGAGCGGGCGATTCAGGAGCACCGGCGCGAGCAGCAGCACCCGCCCGGCGCCGACGGCGGCGGAGGCAACGCCGCGAATGATCCAGCGGGTGGGGGGTGGGGAGAGCGCGAGCAGGACGCGCCAGACAGCAGCGGCCAGGCGGGGCCCGAGCAGGTCGAGGCGCCGGGGACGCCGTTCCCCGTCCAGCTCCTCGCCCGTCCCGCGGCCCGGCCGCTCGCCGCCCAGGCTCCAGCGGGACGGAGCCAGCGTGTGCGGGCCCCGGGCATTCGCGGCGCCTACGTGGGGAGCGTGCTCCCGCGTGGGCCGCTGCGTGACCTGGCGCTGGATGCCACGCTGCGCGCCGCCGCGCCCGAGCAGCTCGCCCGCCGGGCCGCCAGCGCCAGGGCATCCACGCCAACAAGGTTGGCGTGGGACCCCGCCAGCCCGCGCCTGGTCCACCTGGAGCGGCGCGACCTGCGCCAGAAGGTGCGCGAGACGCGCGCCGGCAGCGCGGTGCTGTTCGTGGTCGACGCCAGCGGCTCAATGGCGGCGCAGCGCCGGATGGCAGCGGTGAAGGGCGCCATCCTCTCCCTGCTGCTGGAGGCCTACCAGCGGCGGGACCAGGTGGGTTTGATCGCCTTCCGCAGCTCGGGCGCGGACCTGCTCCTCCCGCTCACCGGCAGCGTCGACCGCGCCGAGGCCCACCTGCGGCGGCTGCCCACCGGCGGCCGCACCCCGCTGGCTCACGGCCTCGCCCTCGCCGCGGCGACGTTGCGCCGCCAGCACCTGGCCGGGGCCACGACCCGGCCCTTGCTGGTGCTCGTCACCGACGGCCGCGCCAATGTCCCGCTCGCCAGCGATGACCCGCTCCAGGATGCCCGCCAGCAGGCGCTCGCCCTCGCTGCCCAGCGCGTCCCAGCTATCGTAGTGGACACGGAGCGCGGCGCGGGCGGGCTGGGCCTGGCGCGGGAGCTGGCGGCGCACCTTCGGGCACACTACGTCTGCCTGGACGAGCTGTCGGCCGAGCACCTGGTCCACGTGGTGCGGGCCCGGTAGCTACCGCTGGGCACCGAGCCGCCGCTTACCCTGGGTCGGGACACGCTGTTCGCCCCGCTGCGCGCCCGGCGGGCGCGCAGCGGGGCGGCGGCCGCGGGCGAAAGCGCCGCCGGGCACGCGGGCGCCCATTCTGCCCGCGGCTATCGCGCCCGGTCGGTCGGCGCGGCAGTCGCGGCCGCCAGGGCGCGCAACCCCTCCTGCAGCGAGGTCTCGGCGCGCCAGCCCAGCTCCTGCTCAGCCAGCCGGCAGTCGAAGTAGCTCGCTCGGATATCGCCCGGGCGCTTCGGCACGTACACCGGATCGCGCCAGACACCCACCGCCTCGCTCACAGCGCGCAGGAGCTGGTTGATGGATGTGGGGACGCCGGTGCCCAGGTTGTAGGCACCGCCATCTCCACGCTCCAGCGCCGCGACGTTGGCTCGGGCGAGGTCGCCGACGTAGACGAAGTCGCGGGTCTGCTCGCCGTCCCAGGTGATGCGGGGGGACTCACCGCGACGCAGGGCGTACAAAAAGGAGGCGACGACGCCGCCCTCTGCCCGGGCCTGCTGGCGCGGGCCGTACACGTTGGCGTAGCGCAGGCTGGTGCAGCGCAGGCCGGCGGTGGCGGCGTAGATGCGGACCAGCATCTCCCCTGCCGCCTTGCTCATCCCGTAGACGTTGGTCGGGTCGAACGGGTGGCGTTCGTCCACCGGCAGGTAGCGCGGGTTGCCATACACCGCGGCGCTGGAGATGAAGATCAGCTTGCCCACGCCCTGGCGCGCGCAGCTTTCCAGCAGGTTCAGCGTGCCGGTCAGGTTTACCTCCAGGCCCCGGCGGGGGCGACGGGTGATCTGGCTCACGTCGGCGTCCGCCGCGTGGTGGTTGACCACGTCCGGCCGTTCGGCGGCGAGGACCGCTTCCAGCAGGCGCGGCTGGCGAATGTCTACCCGGTGCACGCGCACCCCCGCCGGCACGTTGCCCGCCGCGCCGCTGGAAAAGGTGTCGAGCCCGACGACATGGTGGCCAGCGGCCAGGTAGGCTTCGGCGACGTGCGAGCCGATGAATCCGGCGATGCCGGTAACGAGAATCTTCACTCGCTCCTCGAGGCGGCGCGGGAAGGCCGCCGACGCTGTGTTAGACTGGTGCCACCCGCGATGCGCGGTGAGCGGGTCAAAGGTCCATCACCGAAAGGCGAATGCGTGGCAGCTCCATCCTACGTCTGCATTCTGGCCGGGGGCGGCGGAACGCGGTTGTGGCCGCTGAGCCGCGGCCACCGCCCCAAGCAGGTGCTCGCCCTGGCTGGCGCCAGAACGCTGATTCAGGATACGGTGGATCGGCTTCTGCCGCTGGTGCCCCCGGAGCGGCTGCTCATCATTACCGAGCGCTCGCACGCCGAGGAGCTGCGCGAGCAGGTTCCCGAGATTCCCCGCCAGAACTTTATCGTCGAGCCGGGGCGGCGCGGTACTGCCTGCGCGCTGACGCTGGCTGCGCTGCACATCGCCCGCCGCGATCCCGGCGCGCTGATGGCCTCGGTCCACGCCGACTCGCTCATCCGCGACCCCGAGGAGTTCCAGCGGACCCTGGCCGCGGCACTGCTGGCGGCCGAGAACGGCGAGCACCTGGTGGTGCTGGGAATCACGCCGACCGAGCCCACGACCCAGCTTGGCTACATTCAGCGGGGGGAGCGGATCGGCACCGCCAACGGGTACGCCATCTACCAGGTTCGCCAATTCGTGGAGAAGCCGAACCAGGCGACCGCGGAGCGCTACCTGGCGAGCGGGGACTACCTGTGGAACCCGGGCGTCTTCGCCTGGCGCACCTCCACGCTGCTCGACCGGGTCCGGACGCTGCTGCCGGACCTGTACGGGCACCTCATGGAAGTGCGCTCGGCGCTCGGCTCGGCCGAGGAGGCGGAGGCGCTCAGCCGCACCTACGAGCGGATCACCCCTCAGGCGATCGAATATGGGGTTGTGGAGCGCACCCCCAACGTGGTGGTCATCCCGGCCCGCTTCCGCTGGAGCGACATCGGCAACTGGGGCGAGCTGCACAAGGTGCTGGACCAGGATGAGCACGGCAACGTGATCCAGGGCGATCACGTTGGAGTGGATACGCGCCGCTGCCTGGTCATCAGCACCTCGCGCCTGATCGCGACGGTCGGCCTGGACGACCTGGTGATCGTCGAAACGCCCGACGCGGTGCTGGTCTGCGCCCGAGACCGAGCGCAGGACGTCAAGAAGATCGTAGAGCTGCTACAGGCGCGCGGACGGACGGACCTGCTCTGAGGCGCCGGCCAGCTCACCCAGCCAGCGTTGGATCTGGCGCGGGTTCTTCACCTCGCGCAGCCGGGCGATCTCCTGGCCGCCCCGGAAGGCCACAAGCACCGGCAGCCCCCGGACGTGCAGTCGCCGAGCCGTCTCCGGCTGGCTGTCAACGTCCAGCTTGACGATCCGCGCCTGCGCCGGCAGCGTCTCGGCGAGCCGCTCCAGGTGTGGCGTCAGCGCTACACACGGGCCGCACCAGGGTGCCCAGAAGTCGACGACTGTCGTCCCGCTGGCCTGAAGCACCTCGCGCTCGAAGCTCTCGTCGGTGATGTCCAGGAGGGCTGCCATCGCTGTCTCTCACCGTGCAGGGATCCGCGGGTGGGGCAGGGCCGCTCGCTGGCGCGTCGCGCGCCGAGCCAGCGCCAGGGTGCAAGGGCCGCCCACCCGCGGATCGGTCTCAGTCCAGGTACTCGCGTAGCTTCAGCCGCAGGCTCGGGTGGCGCAGCTTGGCCAGCGCCTCGCCCTCGATCTGGCGCACCCGCTCGCGGCTCACCCCGAGCTCCTCGCCGATCTCGTGCAGGCTGCAGGGCTTGCCGCCGCCCAGGCCGAAGCGGAGCCGCAACACCGCTTGCTCGCGCCCGCTGAGCTGCGACAGCTCGTCCTCGATCTCGTCGCGGAGCAGCCGTTGCTCCACCACATCCTGCGTTGCCGGCGTGTTCGCGTCGACCATCAGCTCGCCGAGCGTGGTGTCTTCCTCGTCACCCACGGGGCGGTCAAGCGAGGTCGGCTGGCGCATCGCCTGCAAGATCTCCCGGACGCGCTCGGGCGCCATGTCCAGCTCCCGCGCCAGCTCCTCGTCGGTCGGCTCGCGCCCGTGGAGCTGCTGGAGCTGCTGGGTGGCGCCGGACATCTTGCCAATCGTTTCGAACAGGTGCACCGGGATACGGATGGTGCGGGCCTGGTCGGCGATGGCGCGGGTAACGGCCTGGCGGATCCACCAGTAGGCGTAGGTGCTGAAGCGATAGCCTCGCCGCCAGTCGTACTTCTCCACCGCCCGCCCCAGG